>Ga0070714_100002747_pt1 | contig 12968 bp, 10 predicted proteins | sample LARL83metaG_FD_65450 | JGI IMG/M metagenome (GOLD analysis project Ga0070714, IMG submission 65450) | Corn, switchgrass and miscanthus rhizosphere microbial communities from Kellogg Biological Station, Michigan, USA - LAR L8-3 metaG | ecosystem: Host-associated > Plants > Roots > Rhizosphere ... | reverse complement strand
GCGGCGCGATAGTTCTCACGTTTGCGGAGGATGGTGTCCCAACTGAGGCCGGCTTGGGCGCCTTCCAAAACAAGGAACTCAAACAGGACGCGGTCATCATGCTCCGGCACGCCCCACTCGCGATCGTGATAAGCAATGGCCAAGTCGTTCTTTGCCCAGGCGCAGCGAATTTGATTGGGATCGTGCATTGCTATGTGACGGTGAATGCTTGGCTAGATTTCCACCTTCTCCATCCATTGCGCGATGTGCACGTTCCAGCTGAGGTCTTTGGCGATTGCGTCGCGCAGTTGGCTGGAAGCTTCCGGCTCACCGTGCACTAAGTATGTGGCCTCGGGCTTGTTGGAGAAGGTGTGCAGCCATTCCAGTAGCTCTGGCGTATCGGCGTGATCACTGAACTGCTCGAGCGCGGCAACCTGGGCACGAATGGGAATCATCTGGCCGAAGATCTTCACCTCGGGCGCGCCACTCTTGATGGTGAAGCCGCGGGTTCCCGGAGCCTGGAAACCGATAAAGAGGACCGTATTCCTGGGGTCGGGCAGACGTTGGATCAGGTGGTGCTGAATGCGGCCGCCGGTCACCATGCCGCTCGACGAAATGATGACGCAGGGGAAACGCGAGTCGTTGATCTTCTTCGACTCCGCCGCCGTCTGGGCGAAGTTGAAGCCTTGCCAATGCAGCGGCGAGCCAAACTTACTAATCAGTTCTTTCGTCGTGTCGCTGTACTCCTCCGTGTGCTTCAGAAAGATTTCAACCGCTTTGATCGCCATCGGGCTGTCGCAGTAAACCGGCACGCGCGGGCACTGGCCCGACTCCATCAGTTCCTTGAGCATGAACACGAATTTCTGCGTGCGTTCGACTGCGAAGGCGGGCACGACTATGCTGCCGCCGCGTTCGACGGTCTTACGAATGATGGTGGCGAGTTCGGGGCGAGGATCCGTCTTGGGATGATTGCGATTTCCGTAAGTGGACTCCATGACCAGGATGTCTGCGGTCTCGCCAGATTGGGGACCTGAATACACCACCTTGCCAGGCGCAGTTTGCTGGTCGTGGACGCGGCCGATATCGCCGGTGAACAGCAACTTTGTTGGACGATTCTTGCCGGCGTTGTTCACGGTGACCTCCGCCATGGAGGAACCCAGAATGTGGGCTGCGTGCACAAAGCGGAAGGAAACATCCGGAGAGACCTGCTTGGTCACTCCGAAGTCCACCGACTTGAAGTACTGCAGGCATTCCTGCGCCTCCTCCATCGTATAAAGAGGTAGAGCGGGGTCGTGCTTCGAGGTCTTGAACTTGTTGTGGAACGCGGCGTCTTCTTCCTGGAGGTGTCCAGAGTCAGGCAGGATGATGCTGCACAGATCTATTGTCGATGGGGTGGCGTAAATCGGGCCACGGAAGCCCTGCTTCACCAGACGTGGAATCCAGCCACAGTGGTCAAGATGGGCATGCGTCAGGATCAGGCACTCGATCTCGTTGGCCGCAATGGGGACATCCTGCCAGTTACGCTCGCGCCATTCTTTCTTGCCTTGGAAGAGGCCGCAGTCGATCAGGACTTGTGTGCCAGTTTTTCCGGTGCCATCGCCGGAGACATTCAATAGATGCTTGGAACCTGTAACTGTGCCCGCCGCTCCAAGAAACTGGATGTAGGCCAAGAGAACCCTCCCCGATTGAAACATTGAATCATTTAGACATTGAATCATTGAACGACAACCGACACCAGCGCCACGCCTAACTTCACAGGGATGGACACTGATTCAATGACTCAATGATGGAATGACTCAATGATTCACTCGACCTTACTGATTCAATAATTCCTCGCTAATCCTGAACTCGTTGTTATCCATGTTAGTTTCTGGGACGCTGCCGTCGTTTACGATGGCCTTCGTCGGAGTCGTTGCCGCTAGGATTCGGACCGATGCCTTTGATTTTCCCGGAACGATCAGCTTTTCCGCCGCTTCGCCTTGGGTCATTTCTAACTTCACCGGAACTTCGGCAGCGGCGCCTCCGAGATTTTCTACCGTAACCGTGACAAGATATCCGCCGCTTATGACCGCGCGAGCATGCACGGAATCAATGCGGAGATCAGGCAAGCCGCGATCGCGATAGACCCAGTCGTCGAAGAACCAGGTCAGGTCGCGGTGGGATTGCGCCTCAAGGAATTTCTGCATGTATAAGGCGTCTTTATCTTGGTCCGTTTTGTAGTTGCGGAGCGCCGCGGTGAGCCCGGTTTCGCCCACCAGCTCGCGAAGCATCCACCAAACATTCATAGCCTTGGTCTGGACATAGAACTCGTCGGGGGAGTTGATGAGCGATCGTGCCGCCGCCGCAGCACTTCCCTTCTCCGGAGTTTGCCGCTCCATCTCGATGAGTGGGTCGCGGTGGGTTCGGAGGTACTGAAGCGCGCCCTCGCGTTCCTTCTCCTGTTCGATATAGCGGACCTGCATGTATCGCGCGAGTCCTTGGGTGATCCAGGCGCGAGGGGACGGAAAATCCAGTTGAGCGACCTGCTGCACCGCCGTGAGCAGCATGCTGGTCTCATCCGTCGTCAACGGCATAAGCAAGGTGTTGCCGGACTGAAACGGTGCCGCATTTGCATCAGGCAGATCGATAACTTGCGACTTACTTCCATTCGGAGCCGCATGCCCGCCCAGCCAAACAGAGACGCTGGGGCCGACTTGATTGAGCGCAAGTACGTAGTCCTCGGCCGCGGACTTGTGGTCCGCAAGATATCGAATGCTGATATCGCCATTTTGCACTTCACTGAAATCGGCGAGGGCAAAGATCGGAACGGTTTCCCCGATTTGCGCAAAATCATGTTGGACGCAGTGAAAGCTGTTGCCGGCGGTATCTCCGCTCAACTTCGCACCTGGCACGCCATGACTCTGATCGTTCATCAGTGCTTCCTCTGGCATGCAAAAGCTCATCTCGGCGTCATGCTCACGCTGTTTCCAACGGCCCACCGTTTCAGTAATGCTCGCCGCATCCGACATGTTCGCGACCTCAGTCGCAATCGGATACCACGCGACATAGCCAATGCCGCGGACGGCGGTAAAGCTGGCGCTGATCTGGTCCCAATCGGAGTGCTTTGCGACCTCAGGGGGAACACCGATGCGAGTCAGTCGCGTCGCATCCTGCGGAATGGTGCCTTCATAGCCGATGCTCAGCTCAATAGATTCCTTCGGAGCAACCGTCTTTTGCAGGCTCACAATCGCCTCGCTCAGAGCGCCGGTGTGATCGATATCGGATGTATACGTTTGAGTGATGAAATTTGCAGGCTTCCCGGCGATTTGAATGGAGGTCCAGTGCAGTGAGGACGAAATCTGCAGGACGACGCTGCGTTGAGGCGAGTCTGAATCATTCCGCAGCGTGATCTTTCCCCGCATGCCCAGGCGCTGCTGGCTAGCGTCGATGGTAGCGTCGAGATCGTAGCGCGTGAACGTGAAGGCTTCGCGATCCAGGGCCATCGACGGCAACGCCAAGGCAAGGAGCGCACAACAAATCCAGTGCCACTTCATTTCTGCTGTGCCCGCCTTTGACGCACGACTTCATAGAGGACCACGCCGGCGGCAACCGACACGTTCAGTGACGGCACCTGCCCGAGCATGGGAATGGAAACCAGGAAGTCACACTTCTTCGCCACCAAGTCGTGGAGTCCGTGGCCTTCGGCGCCGAGCACGATAGCGCAGTCCATTTTGTAATCGACGGTGTCGTAGGTATCTTTGCCTCGCTCGTCGAGGCCGACGGTCCAGATGTTCTTGGACTTGAGATCTTCCAGTGTTCTCGCGATGTTGGTGACCTTCGCAATGGGCAAGTGAGCGCTGGCTCCCGCGGAAGCTTTGGCAACCGTCCCGGTCACGCCAACCGCGCGGCGCTCGGGGATCACGACGCCATCCGCGCCAGCGGCTTCGGAGGTACGCAGGATCGCGCCAAGATTATGAGGATCCTCAACCCCGTCGAGCACCACCAGCAACGAGAACTGTGCACGCTTGGCGGCCAGCAGGTCATCAAGGTCCGTGTACTGTTTGGCGGAACTCACAGCCACGACGCCTTGATGTGCGCCGGTGGAAGCCATGCGATCCAGCTCCTGTCGGGGCAAAAAACGAACGGGAATGCTGTTGCGGCGGCATTCCTCGATGATGCGCTGCAGGCGAAGATCGTGGCGTTCTTTGGCGACGCCAATCCATTCGAAGGCGCGACCGCGCGCCTTCAAGGCCTCGGCGACGGAATTGATCCCGTAGATAACGTTCATGGAAGGGATAGTGTAAATGCTCCGCGGCGCCAGGACGGAGCACCTACTTTTGTGAGATGCGTCTGCCGGTGTACACTGACGGGCTTCAGGAACTTCGTTGCCGAAACAGCAGATTTGCTGGAGGACTTATGAAACTCGACCTTCGCATCGCACTCACAGTAGTTGTGGCCTTCGGACTGACGTATTGTGCGACTGCCCAGATGGGAATGGGCATGGGGCGTGCACCGAGCATTGCCGGCGTGTTCAATCCGGAAGTCGGTTCAGGAGCGGCTTACGAGGTCCTGCACAAGAGTGAGAGCCAAAAAACGAACTTCGAAATCGCAGTCGTGGGAAAGGAAGGAACAGGCTATTGGATCGAATACACGATGCAATCGCCTCACGGCACGACTTATGCGAAGTCGCTGAATGCCCGAGAAGCAGACAACGTCATCATCCAACGAATGATTATCCAGATGCCCGGGCGTCCACCGATGGATATGAGTTCCATGATGAAGATGCATGGCATGCAGTCGGAGGAATCGAAGGCCGACATGCGGGCAAATGCTGAGAACCTGGGGACAGATACCATCACGACTCCCGCCGGAACGTTCTCCTGCCAGCATTGGCGCAGCAAAAAAGATGGTAGCGAATACTGGCTCAGCGATAAAGTTTCGCCATGGAAACTGGTAAAGATGACAGGCAAAGACCAGACGATGACGCTCACAAAGGTCATCACCGACGCAAAATCCCACATCACCGGAACGCCCGTCAGCATGGAAGACATGATGAAGGGCATGGGGCAGCGTCCACAGTAGCTGCCCGCCTTGCATTGAGGTTCCTCGGATATACTTTTGTCTGACAGGAGAGAAGTGTGTCCTTATCGGCACTGATCGTAGACGACGAGCAACTGGCGCGCGACGAACTGGCATATCTGCTGAAGAATCTTGGCGATGTGGATGTGGTGGCGCAGGGAAAGAACGGGCTGGAAGCCGTCAACCTGATTCGCGAGCACAACCCGGACCTCGTGTTCCTGGATGTTCAGATGCCGGGTCTCGACGGTTTCGGGGTTATTAAAAAGCTTCTCGACAAGAAGCTGCCGATGCCGAAGATCGTTTTCTCGACCGCCTTCGATCAGTACGCGGTAAAAGCGTTCGAGGTAAACGCGGTCGATTACCTTCTCAAGCCATTCGATAAGAAGCGCGTCGCGCAGTCCGTGGAAAAAGCTCGTGCGGCGATGGAGCCGCCGAGTTCCTCGTCGGACAAGCTGGATACGCTGGTGCGGATGCTGGAGGCGCAGAAGCCGCAAGCGTCCAAGATCCTGTTGAAGGCTGCGGGCAGGTTGCTGCTAGTCAACCAGCGCGATATTTGCTTTGCCTCGATCGAAGACGGCATCATCACGGTGGTGACGACGGGTCCGAACGGAATGGAAGGCCAGTCAAACTGCCGAACCTTGGAAGAGCTGTTCGACAGCCTGGATGCGAATCTTTTCTGGCGCGTACATCGCTCCTACCTGGTGAACACGCAGCGCATCAAGGAAGTAGTGCCGTGGTTCAAGAGTTCGTATCAATTACGCATGGATGACAAGAAGCAGACCGAGATTCCCGTGGCCAGAGCGCAAACCAAACGCCTGCGCGAATTGTTCCGGCTGTAACCACGGCCTCTCGACAACTGGCCGCTACACGGCCATCGTCTCCAGGGCCGCTCGGTTCTTGATAATTATGGTTGAACCTTCCAGCTGGATGAGATCCCTTTTTTTCAAACTACTGAGCAGGCGCGTCACGGTTTCGCGCGAGGCGCCGATACGCTGCGCCATCTCTTCGTGGGTCGCAGGAGCATGAATGCGGACCGCTTGACTGGGACCTCCCTCCCGGCTGGTCCAGGAGAGCAGCAAGCGTGCCAACTTTTCCGAGGAGGAGCGCGCCAGGATCAAGTCGTGAACATCGTGGCACACCGCCTGGAAATCGCGGCTGACGGCCAGAGCGGAACGGAGTCCCAGTTCTCCGCTCCGCTCCATCAGCCGGAGGAGGGCTTCCCGATCGACAAAGTTGACCAGGCACGGCCCAACGGTCTCAGCGGTCATCTGGTAGGGGTCGCCGGAAATCATGGCACTGAGGCCAATCACCTCGCCTGGTTCCACCACCTTAAAGATCAGCACCTTGCCTTCTTTCGAGGTGGTGGTGAGTTTGACTTTTCCGGAGCACAAAATCAACGCTCCACGGGCGGCTTGTCCTTCCACAAACAGAATGGCTCCGCCCGGATATGTGGTGCGATGCGAGTCGTGACTCAGCGTGTGAGCGATGTTCTCCGAGAGCTCGCAATACCATCCATGCTTCTTCAACGTGCAAGTGGTGCAGTCCTCAACCATCTGCAATCCATAAGGTGTTTTCATGCGCGCCTCCATCCGGTTGCGGTTGTTGAAGCAGAATTGTCCATCCGGGGAAAGCGCGAGATCGCGTAACGCGCCTCGGGTGCGGCGAAGATCCCGCACCAGTAGCCGGCCGTTCTCGGTTTGCGCAAACAGTTCGGCGGCCAGGGCACGAGCGCCACGATCTCGGGAACGCATGGCCTGGACCAATTCCCATCCGGCGGTATTGTCGCCGCTGTGGTGCCACTTAAAGCTGCAATCCAGCAAATACTTGGGGTCGATTCTCGGCTGAGTCCCGAATTCTCGACGGGAGCGACGCCGGGATAATGAAGCTCGTTCGCGACCAGATTTCCTCAACGGGAAGCTTCTTCGGCTGATCGGCGCAGGCGTGGCGGTGATGGCCTGCACAGGCACGGGGAGACTGGACACTCATTCTCTCTTTCCCTGATCACGGACTTAGATCTACGAATCGCAAGCACAATACCAAACCCGGTGTCTGCTTAAGTGCTACCAACCAAGGGAGGTGACGGCATACGCGCCAGAGCGAGTTAGGAAAGACAATGCCGATGGTTAGACACGAGTGCCGATAATTCGGCAGGCGAGCCGGCTACGAATCGCAGACCCAAGGCATACCTAGCTTCCGGCATGCCCCAGTTCACCCCACTGCTTGCGAGAAGCCTCCTCAGCGATTGACTTCCTGCCACGACGTACGCGTAACGGTGACCGTCTGCGAAGACGGCGTGGGTACTTCGCCTGCTTGCGGAACCGCAGTTGGGAACCAGGGCGGCCCGAAGTTGTTCGCGAAACGCTGATCGTAGTAGGTGTTTCCGGAACCAATTCGCACGGAGTGCGCCTGGTCCTCGGCGCGCCCACCCACGATGGTCCAAGTGTTGATCGATCCACCTGGGGTCGCGAAACCGCTGGTACCACTGCCGATGGCTGCAAGGCTGCCATTCACGGTCAGATTGCCCTGGGCGTCTGGATAAAGATTGATGTTGCCGGTGGTGAAGATTCCGAGCACGCCGGCGTTGGTGGAAGAGTTGAGTACATCCGCCGGAATGGAAACCGGAGACTGCAGGTAAGTGACGTCACCCGTAATGCTGACGTTATTAGCCGCAGCTAGTGTAATGCCGGTATTGTTCTGGACGGTACCACTGAGCCCAGTCACTTGGCCGTTTACATACAGTAAGGTTGGATTCACGGCAGTGCCCGACGGATCATTCTGAACGATCGGCGTCCCTGTATTGGGATCGAGCTGGCTGGGTATCCCCTGAAGTGCCAAGGTAGTGCTACCGGATTGGAGCGTAGTAGTTCCGGCTGCGCTGTCGACGACGATGGTGGTCGTGGTGCTGCCTTGGGTGATGGTGTAGGTCTGAGTGGGCTTTCCGCTGCTGCTGGTGGTGGCGGTCAGGGCGACCGAAGCGTTTCCGTTGATGTAGAAACCGCCACCGGATCCATCCCCGCCGTTAGCGGGATTACTACCGTAGACCTGTTGTCCCGCAGAATTGGTGTACCAGGGAAGGTAAACGCCGGTGGGAGCGCTACCGGTACTGGGATATGCGGTGCCGTTGATTGTCTTCAGCACCTGGCTGAGCTGGGTTTGCGTGGGAGCAGGATCTACCGGGCAAGGCGTCGCGGTGCACGGCGGGTCACCCTTGCCATCCAGAACTGCCTGTGCCTGGTTATAGGTGTTGCTCGGCGGCACGACCGGATTCGCGCCGGTCTGAAATCCGCTCTGGAATGTTGGCGGCTTGAAACCGTTGGGAGCGGTTGCGGAGTCGGTACACTTGTTATTCGACCACCAGCTGACGTTGCCACCCACTTGCCCCACCGATCCGGTAAACGTGTAGCCGGGATTGGTGTAGCTGCCGAAGTTCCACTGGCCGTCGGTAAAGAATGGGCCGGTCATGGTGCCGGGAACGAGCGGCCCCTGACAATCGCCAAAATTGGTGATAAAAGCGCCCCATTTGGAAAAGCTTGGTGGTCCGCCCACTGCGCCGTTCCCAGAGACACTGGTGTACACAATCGTTCCTGTCTGAGTAATTTCTTCGGATTCAGTTCCGTACGACTGTCCATGGACCGTGATGGTGTAGGGATACGCAAAAGTCCAGGCGTAGTTCTTGGCATTCGGAGTTGCGGAGGCGCCGCAAGTGGAAGCGGTGACGGGCAAACAAGTCTTGGCATCGGCGGGCGCAACCTGGAACTGCGGAGTCCCCAGGATGGCGTTGCCGTTGGGATTGGCCTTCAACAATTGAAAACTTCCCTTCCATGAGCCTGGATCCCCGACCGTGTAAAACGAATTTTGATAAGGGGTGTAGGAACTCGCCATGCCGTTGGGATACGCGAGGGCGGTCGCCCAAACACCGGCTTGCGTGGGGATGGCAGCTCCGCCCACGGTAAGCGGCGGATTCGCGGTAGCGGTCGCAGCGGCAGTGATGGAATTCTTCATCGCCTCGACCACCACGTTGGTGCCGGAATCGGCCGCGTAGAACGAACCGCGATAGTTTCGGTAGTACCCATTGATCATGGTGTCGGAGGAGACAAGCACAACCGCGGCAATGCTGGCGGCGCCCAGCAAGGCCAACAGCAGCAACGTAATGATCAATGCCGCTCCGCGTTCGGCAACGAGCACACGGTTAGCCGGCGCAACAACCGGTCGCGAATTGTTCTGAGCATTTTTCACAGCTCTGCCTCCAACGTCCACGTCTTCAGTTCAGGATGTCGCTATTGGTAATGCTGCGCAGGTCAACCGACACCGATCCCTGCTGTACCAGATAAGGCCCGCCGTCAAAGCCGTTCTTGAAATTGGTAAGCACGGCGGCGTTCGCGCTGGGGACGGTACGCGCAATCATCGAGACCCGGACCGCCCGGATCAGAGAAAAGTCATACGGATCATTGGCCGGCGGAGGTGTGGTGCTGCAGTCCGCGCCGGCGATCGCGTCCGTACAGTATTTGCTGGCATCGTAAAAGTAGTTGGCGTCGTCGGTTGCGTTAGTCTTGGCGTTGTCCCAGAGAATGGCGCCAACCTTGAAACCAATCACCTGGTCGGTCAGAACCTGCGCGTTGGCCGCGGTGCAGGCTGTGCCGTTGCAGCGAACCAATTGATCATTCGTCGGATCGGTTGCGCTGGCCTGCACAGAATAGGTGATGTCATTGGTGCCGTCGCCCAGATCCACGATGAACGCGCCGTTGCTGTAGCCGACGGCAAGCCCATTGGCATTGGCGTAATTGTTCGTGCCGGCGTTGCTGAAAATTACTCCCAGGGGATCGCTGCCTGCGCCCGTGGGATTGTGCTGCAATTGGATTTTCCCGCCGGAGACCTGAGCGTCCTTGGTCAATGTCACGACGCCCATGCAGTAGTTGAATTGATTGCCGTTATCGCAGGTCAACGGAATGCCATTGGAGGGCTGAACTACGAGGATCTCGTCGCCCTTCTTGTAACAAGCAGCATCGTTTGTCAGGTTTGCGCCGGAGTTGAAGTCATTGCCCCAAACAACGGAACTGGAAGACAAGCTTTCGGTACTGTTGCCCGGATCATCGATTTGCAGCACGGGCGCATTGCCACCCGCGCAAGGCTTGACCGTTAATAGGGTCAAGGAATCAAAGCAAGCGGTGTTGGTCGGATAAGACCAGTTGGCATTGGGAGCGCAGGCGCCGGCGGCGGCGGGCGTATTGTTTCGAATCATAACGCCGAGCGAAAATGGCTGAACCGGACTTCCCGATTGCTGCACCCCGCTAAACAGGTTTGGCCCAGCGGCGGCGAGGTCGAGTTCCAACTGCGACATCGCGTTGCGAAGGCCGATGTTCACGCTGGAAAGACTCTGCTGCTCCGTCACCAGCGCGAGGTGTTTGTTAAACAGAGAAAAGGCTGCGCTGGCTATGATAAGAAACACGGCCATCGCCACCAACATCTCAAAAATAGAAAAGCCTTTGCTTTTGCGCTTCGCCATAACCCTGGTCCTCTTCACGGCCGCACCATGCTCATCTGAAACGAAACCGGTTGCTTGGAGACATTGTTTGCCAGCGAAACCAGTACGGTGATCCGGCGCGCACCGGTGACGGTTGAGGGATTGCCATTCGCGTCGGTAATAACCGGGTCGCTTGTGATCTGCCACCGGCGAGTGAAGGTCGAGCCTGTGGCCGTGGGATTCGGGACGCCGCAGTTCGCCGGAGTGTCCACGCATCCGGCGCTGGTGTGGACGATGGTAGTGGTAACTGGATTACTGGTGTTGGTCACGGGATCGAACACGATTTGGGTTTGTGTGATGTAATCGGCGCCCGAGGTTTCGGAAACGGTCACCTGGTCGCAGTAGGTATCGCCGGCGGCGCATGTGGAGGGTCCCACCAAGCTCCCTCCGGGCGCCACGTTGAGATCGGTGGAGGGCCACTTGTTAAGGTTGTCCAGCTTCTCCGAGGCCAACACATTCGCCATGTTGATGTACTTGGCGTTGGTGCCGAAGACCAGCGTGCTGCACACCATCGCAGCCATACCAATGAGGCCGACGGTCAGCACCGCCATGGAGATGAGGACTTCCATCAGCGTGAATCCACGGCTGCCGCGTTTAGTGGATGACAGTTGTTGTGACATTTCCCACCGTTGAGACGTTGATATTGGTTTGCAGCTGTGAGTAAGTAACGGTCAGCGCGGGCGGCGCGTTCACGTTATTGGTGCAAGTCGCTCCCGACCCGTAGACGGTCCCATTCGGGCACAGTGTGTAGGTAAAAACAGCAGCGTTTCCACCATTGATCGAAACCGCGTTGGGAAAAGGCACAGCGGTGCTCGCCACGTTGGTGCTCACGTCGGTCAGTAGGTACGTGTTCTGCGGGACCGAGATTGCCAGCGTGTAGATGTCGCTGTTTCGGATGGCTTGATAGCGCGCCTTCGAGATCGCGCTGCTGATTGCGCTTACGGCAGAATTCATGCGCATGCGCGCCATAGTGCTATTGACGATCGGAACCGACATGGCGGCAAGAATGGCTGCCACCGCCATTGCAATTACGAGTTCAGTGATGGTGAAGCCACCGGAATTCGAAGTTGCGGCGGTTGTGCTTTTGCCGGACAACCGCGGGATCTTGCACCCACGCGCTCCTGTTCGTTCCCGTTCCTTGGAAAGAATTGTCATAGGCTGCATGCGTTCCACAAACGACACAGCGATTGAAGCCTTGAAGCCGTCTGCTTGTGGAAAACTTAAGAGATATCGGTCATAAACGAAAGTTACAGCGATACTGTTGCGGCTGGTTACCGTGTCTCGAGTAATGATGGGCTAACGTGTACGCATGGGAGCGATTAGGTCTCCTGCGGAATGGAATGACCAAAGTGTTTCATTGGAAAAAGAGCTGGTTGGCAATCAATATGATCGAAGGCGGCGGCAGGTAATGTTACTGATGGTAGTGCTCGCGGGTGATTCCCAACTTGAGCATGCGGGATTGAAGCGTGGTTCGTTTCATGCCCAAGCGCGCAGCGGCGCCTCGGACGCCCGCAATAATCCCGCCGGCTTCGCGTAACATGCGGACGATGTATTCGCGCTCGATCTCTTCAAGCGTGCCAAAGTTGAGGCTCTGATCCGGCGGCACGCGCAATTCGGCAATGGGAGCATACAAAGTTTTTCCTTGCGTGAGGATGACCGACCGCTCGAGGAAATTTTCGAGCTCGCGTATGTTGCCGGGCCAGTGCCAATGCTCCAGGTGTTGGATCAGTTCAGCAGGAACCGACTCAATGTTCTTGCCCATGCGACGCGCGAATTTCTGCACGAAATAGCGAACGAGCAAAGGAATATCGCCAGGCCGATCACGCAGTGCCGGCAACGTTATAGGAAAAACATTCAGCCGGTAATAGAGATCTCTGCGGAAGTGGTGTTCATCCACCGCCTTTGCGAGATCGCGGTTGGTGGCAGCAATCACACGAAAATTCACTCGGATCGTCCGCACGCCACCCAGGCGTTCAAATTCCTGGTCTTGCAGAGCGCGGAGCAATTTGGGCTGGAGCTCTAAAGGGATTTCGCCGATTTCATCGAGAAAGACTGTGCCTTTGTCCGCCAATTCGAGCCTGCCGATCTTCTGACTGATAGCCCCGGTGAATGCGCCCTTCTCGTGCCCAAACAGTTCACTTTCGAGGAGGCCGGTGGGGATGGCGGCGCAGTTAAGCTTGATGAAATTGTTGTCGCGTCGGGCACTCAGGCGATGGAGGGCACGCGCGACTAACTCTTTACCAGTGCCCGTCTCTCCCAAAATCAGGACGGTAGCATCACTGGGTGCGGCGATCTCGACTTGCCTGAGGACCTGGCGCAGGGCAGGACTGTTGCCCACAACTTCGCCGAAGTTGTGCTCCGATCGGATCTCTTCTTCCAAGTAGAGTTTTTCTTTAGAAAGGCGGTCCTT
>Ga0070714_100002746_pt1 | contig 12972 bp, 9 predicted proteins | sample LARL83metaG_FD_65450 | JGI IMG/M metagenome (GOLD analysis project Ga0070714, IMG submission 65450) | Corn, switchgrass and miscanthus rhizosphere microbial communities from Kellogg Biological Station, Michigan, USA - LAR L8-3 metaG | ecosystem: Host-associated > Plants > Roots > Rhizosphere ... | reverse complement strand
CTCGCCTTCAACGGCGAGCAGACGATCGTCGCCCAGGCCGTCGTGTGGCCCGACACGCTCACGGCCAGCCGCGGACTCGGCTTCACCTCCGCCGCCAGCGCGAGCAGCGCCACGGTCGGCTTCGGCTGACTGCACCCGGCTCCCTGAGTTCCGCCGCGCGTGCTCCCGGCCCGGTGTCGGTGCGCCGTGCGATGGTAGCCCCATGACGTACCTCGAAGTGAACGGCCTGTCACTCGGCTATGTGGAGCACGCCGCCGGCCAGGGCGCCGACGGCGCTGCCGGCGAGGCGCCCCCGCTGATCCTGCTGCACGGCGGCCTGTGCACCGGCGACATGTTCGGGCCGATCCTGCCCGCGCTCACCGGGAATCGGCGCGTCATCACGGTCGATCTACAGGCGCACGGCCGCACCGCGGACGTCGAGAGCCGCCCGCTGCGCTTCGAGACCATGGCCGACGACATCGCCGCGCTGATCAAGGGCCTCGGCCTCGAGCAGGCCGACGTCATGGGCTACTCGGTCGGCGGCGGCGTCGCCCAGCGCACCGCGATCCAGCACCCGCGGCTCGTGCGCCGCCTCGTGTCGGTCTCCTTCCCCTGCCATCACGAGGCGTGGTTCCCCGAGGTCCGCGCGGGCATGCGAAGCAACCTCGACCCGGCCGTCGCGGAGCTCATGAAGCAGTCGCCCCTCTACGCGAGCTACGCCCGCGTCGCCCCGCGCGTCGAAGACTGGCCGAAGCTCGTCGCCAAGAACGGCGCCATGGTCTGCGGCGAGTACGACTGGAGGCCCGAGATCGGCGGCGTCACCGCCCCGACCCTGCTGGCCTTCGCCGACGCCGACTCCATCCGCCCCGCCCACATGGCCGAGTTCTACGGCCTGCTCGGCGGCGGCCGGCGGGACGCAGGCTGGGAGGGCTCCGGCCTGCCGCCGCGCTCGCCCTCGCAGCTGGCCATCCTCCCCGGCCGGACGCACTACGACGTCTTCACGGCCCCGGCGCTCCTCGACGCCGTGGACGCCTTTCTGCGGCAGCCACCGGAATCAGCTTGACCTAGAGCGCGCTCTAGCAGCCAGACTCGTGACCCGTGCCCCCGATCGCAGGGCACGGAGAGGAACCCCATGAAGTACCGCACGATCGGCACCGACCCGAAGACCCGGCGCGAGGTGAGCGTGCTCAACCTCGGCGCGATGCGCTTCGGGACGGTGACGGACGAACCGACGTCCTTTGCGATCCTCGACCGCTACGTCGAGGCCGGCGGGACGTTCATCGACACGTCGGACAACTACGCGTTCTGGGTCAACGGCGACCAGGGCGGGCAGAGCGAGGAACTGCTCGGCCGGTGGCGCCGCAGCCGCGCAGTCGGCGCCGAGATCGTCATCGCCACCAAGGTCGGCGCCCGCCCGCTGGCCCCCGGCACCAGCTACACCGACAATCCGGAGGGTCTGTCCGCCGCGGTGATCCGCCAGTCCGCGCAGCGCAGCCGCGAACGGCTCGGCGTGGACCGGCTCGACCTGCTCTACGCGCACATCGAGGACCCGAAGACACCGCTGCAGGAGACCGTCGAGGGCTTCGCGCAGCTGGTCGCCGAGGGGACGGTCGGCGTGCTGGGCGTCAGCAACCACTGGGCGTGGAAGGTGGAGCGGTCCCGGAATCTCGCCGCCGCGGCCGGCCTTCCGGGCTACGAGGTGCTGCAGTACCAGCACAGCTACCTGCGCGCCCGCACGGACATGAGCACCGGCCTCTCGCCCGACGGGAACCAGGGCCCTGTCGGCGGCGACCTCCTCAGTTATCTGCGAGCCGAGCCCGGACTGGCCCTGGTGGCCTATTCGCCGCTGCTGAACGGCGGCTACGTGCGCGAGGACAAGCCGTTGGGCGCCGGATACGACCACGCGGGCACCGCGACGCGGCTGGCCGCGCTGCGCGACGTCGCCAAGGAGACCGGCGCGAGCGTGAACCAGGTGGTGCTGGCCTGGCTGATCGGCGGCGAGATCCCGGTCGTCCCGCTCGTCGGCGCGTCCTCGGTGGCCCAGCTGGACGAGAGCCTCGCGGCGGTCGACCTGGACCTGACGCCAGAGCAGCGCGCGCGGCTCGACGAGGCCCAGTAGCTCGGCACACTCGCCGGGTCCGCTCGCGGAGTCTCAGGCTTCTGCGAGCGACAGCAGGCGGCGCGCGAGGTCGCGCAGCGCGTCGTCGTCGTGCCGGGTAGGGTCCGATCGGCCGTCGTGCAGCAGACGCATCGGCGCCTCGACGAGGCGGCGGAGCGTGTCGGCGCAACCCTGGGGCGCGATCCCGATCTCCGTCAGGGCTTTGATGGCGAAGAATCCGGCCCGCGTCGCGCCGATCTGCTGAGCCAGCACGGCGACCGGCCGCGCCGTCTCGCCGGTGATCTGCCACAGGGCGTGTGCGGCGCGCGCCGACAGCCACGCTTTATCGGCCTCGGGCGGGGTTTCGAGCCGGGCTTCGAGCAGCGGCACGCACGCTTCGCCTGCCGGGCCCAGCCTGCCGAGCGCCATCGTGGTCCAATCCTCCAGCGCGCCCTGCTGCGCGATCTCGGCCGCGACGGAACGCGCGACGGTGTCATCGCCGGTCACGGCCCGGTGCGCGGCCGCGGCCAGCATGCGCTGGTACTGCTTCGTGTGGCCGGTTGCCACGCGCAGCGTGTCAGCAGCCGCCGACGCCGCCGGGCCCATGGTGCCCAGCGCGGCGCAGGCTGCGATCGTCGCCTGGTCCCGTTCGATCAGGGTTACGAGTTCCGGCACGGCCGCGTGTGCGGCGGGGCCGAGGTGCTGCAACGCCGTGGCCAGCGCGATGAGGAGGTTCTCCTGCCACCACTCGGGGTCCGGGACCTCAGCGACCAGCCGCGCGCGGATCGCCGGGACCAGGAACGCCGCCTGCTCGCCGAGGCTCTGACAGAAGGCTGCGACGACCGGACCGGGCTGCGGCTGCGCGGTGAAGATCCGCTCGGCGTACTCGAGGCAGGCGGCGTCGTGGAAGCGCGCCGCTGCGACGACCGCTGCCGGGCCGACCTTCGGGTCCCGATCGTCGAGGTAGCGGCGGATCTCTTGCAGGACCTGGGGATCGGGGTCGGTGATGCGCGTCGCCGCTCGTGCGATGTCGCCGAGCAACACGAAGCGTCTGCCCGCGTCCTGCGGCTGCGGAAGGTGCTCGATCAGGATCGGGAGCGCATCGGCCTCGCGGTCGCGCCAGCGGTCGGTCACGTCGTGGGCGAGCCGGGCGCCGAGCCAGGAATGCTCGGTGCCGGCCGCGACGATCCGCCGCGCCGCCCGCAACGCGGCATCAGGGTCGTTGAGCAGCGTGTTGAGCGCGCCCTCGGGTTCGTCCTCTGATTCGCCCTCTGATTCCGGATCCGCCGCGTCCGCGGTGCCCCACAGCTCGGGGCCGCCGAAGTCCTCGGCCAGATCCCCGGCCTCTGCGACCGTGTCGGCCAGCACGTCCACGACCGCGGGCGGATAGGGCGTGCCGGAACGGGCCGTCAGTGCCAATGCCGCGCTGTGCCGTACCGCGACGGCCGGATCAGCGAGCGCCGCGTTGAGCCGCGCATCGAGACCGGGCCAATCCGACTCGGCGACGCAGAGCGCGGTCAGCAGGTCGGCGCGTACGAGCTCGTCCGGGTCGGTCAGCTCACGAAGATCCACCGCCGGGCGCGTCAGCTCGCGGGGTACGACCGTCAGCAGTCTGAGCATCGCCCGCCGCAACTCGACGTCCGGCTCGCGCAGCAGCGCAAGCAGCTCGGGGAGCTGATCGATGATCGCCGCCCGCACGCGCCCCGTCTCAGTCTCCGGATTCGGTCCCTTGTCGCCCGGCTCCCGGCCCATCGAGGCGATCAGCGACACCGCCATCGCGCGACCGCCCGGCGCGTGCCTCGCGACGTGCGCGAGGAACGGGACCGCGGCCGCCGATGCCGAGTAGACACTGCCCTGGTGGTAGATCGAGCCCCACAGCTCGTCCATCGCCTCCTCGCGCTCGTCCTCGTCGTCCGACATGAGGTCGCGCAGCAGATCGGGCACGTCGTCGGCCGCGCCATAGGCGTGCGAGAGCTCCTCCCAGCCCACCTCGTCGAGAGCGTCGAACGGGTCTGTGCCAGCCGTCATGCCGCGACGATATCGGCAGGCTCCGACCAACTCCGCGGACCGCTTACGGTCGCCCGGACGTCACCCGCGCGTTGAGGCAACGACGCTGTGCGTTGGCCGCGCGTCGCTACGTTCATCGGCCATATATACGTCAGCTAGGGCGTGGGCCAGGACGCACGCGCCGGAGATCCTGCTGTACTGCGCGGTACGCCTGATCGGCCTCTGCGTGCTCGCAGTCATGGCCCACCGCGTCAACCTGTCCGCTCCGCTCGGTAGCTGGGACGGCGTCTGGTACGTCGACATCGCGCGTCACGGGTACGACACCTCGCTCAGCCACCGCGCCGACGGCAGCCTCATCAACACCAACATCGTCTTCTTCCCGCTCTATCCGCTGCTGATCCGCGTATTCGGCGCGGCGATCGGCTACCTGCCCGCAGCACTCGCCGTCAGCTGGCTCTCGGGAATCCTCGCGGCGGTGGCGATCCGCGCGGTGGGGGAGCACCTACACGACCGCCGCACCGGCGTGCTGCTCGCGGCGCTCTGGGGCATCCTGCCGACCGCCATCGTCGAATCGATGGCCTACACCGAGTCGCTGCTGACCGCGCTGACAGCCCTCGGCCTGCTGTTCCTGCTGCGCCGCCGCTGGATCGCGGCCGGGGCGGCGAGCCTGTTCGCCGGGCTCACGCACCCCACCGGCCTGGCACTCGCCGCGGCGATCGACCTCTGCGCGCTGATCGCGATCGTGCGGCGCACCGATGGCCGGCGCCCCTGGCCGGCCGCCGTCCTCGCGCCGCTCGGCACCCTCGGCTACGTCGCGTGGGTCGGCGCCGGACTCGGCCGCTGGGACGGCTACGCGTACATGCAGAGCCACGCCTGGCACAACTCCCCGAGCATCACCGGCACCTGGCACGAAACCGCGCTCATCCTCACCAGGCCGCAGCAGCTCGGCAACTACGTCGCGGTGCTCGCCGTCCTCGCCGCGCTGCTGCTGGCCGCAGTGCTGACCTGGGACCGCGCGCCGGTCGCAGTGCTCGCCTTCACCTGGGCCTCGATCGCCGCGGCGCTGTGGTCCGGGCCGGTCTACTTCCACTCCAAGGCGCGCTTCCTGATGCCGGTCTTCACGCTGCTCCTGCCGCTCGCGGCGCACCTTGCGCGCCGCAGGCTGCGCACCATCGCCACGCTGCTCGGCGCGGGCGCGCTCACGTCGGCCTGGTACGGCGGCTATCTGCTCACGATCTGGACCCGCTCGCCGTAGGCGCGTGCGGCGGTGCGGCCGAAGATCTCGGCGCGCTCGTCCGGGGAGAGCGCGCCGGTCAGCTGGTCGGCCGCGTCGCGGACCTCGGCGTAGGACGCGGCGAGCAGGCAGACCGGCCAGTCGGAGCCGAACATCAGCCGCGCCGGGCCGAAGGCGTCGAGCGCGATCTCGGCGTAGGGGCGCAGATCGGCCACGGTCCAGGACGCGGGATCGGCCTCGGTGACGATGCCGGAGAGCTTGCAGTACACGTTGGGCTCCCGCGCCAGCTCCCGCAGCTGCGCGGACCAGGGCTCCGTGCCGCCGGAAGCGACGGGCGGCTTCGAGAGGTGGTCCAGCACGAAAGTGAGCTCGGGCAGGGCGCGCACCGTCTCGATCGCGGCGGGCAGCTGGTGGGGGACCGTCAGCAGGTCGTAGCGGACGTCTGCGTCGCTGAGCGCGCGCAGGCCCCTGCGCACGTCGGGACGGCACAGCCAGCGCGCATCGGCTTCGGCCTGCACGAGGTGGCGGATGCCGACGAGCCGGTCGCCGCCGGGCCCGGCGCGTAGCGCGGCCACCGTGTCCGCGATGTCGGGCGCGGTCAGATCCGCCCAGCCCACGACCCCGGCGATCAGCTCCGAGCCGGCGGCCAGCGCCAGGAACTCGCGCGTCTCGTCGATATCGGGCAGCACCTGGACCAGGATGCCGCGCTCGATGCCCACGGCCTTCGCCACCGACGCGTAGTCGGCCTCGTCGAAAGTCCGGCGGATGGGGTCCAGCTGCGGCTCGTCGAGCCAGGGCTGGGCCCGGCGGCTCAGGTCCCAGAGGTGGTGGTGCGCGTCGATCACGGTCACGGTTGGGACTGTACCGGGCGGGGCCGTCCCGCAGAAGGAACGGCCCCGGAGTCAGAGCATGTGTTCATCAGAACATGTGCCTATCAGAAGACCGTGTGCGTTAGAACGCCACGGATTAGAACACCGTGACGACGGGCTGCATCACCCGGTCGAAGCCGACCTCGCGGCGCGCGCCGGTCATCGTCAGCCGCAGCGTCTCCCGGATGTCCGCGCTCGACGCGCCGACCCGCAGCTCGACCTCGCCCGCGTCCACCTGGCGCCGCCCGGCCCGGCCCGTGTACGAGGCCAGATCCGCGTGCAGGTCCACGGTCACGGTCCGCGCCTCGCCCGGCCCCAGGTCGACCCGCGGCGCGGCGATCAGCTGCTGCACCGGTCGGGCCGTCTCGGCCACCGGGTCGTGCAGGTAGATCTGCACCACCTCGCTGGTCGGGCGGTCGGAGTCGTTGCGCAGCGAGACCGAGACCGTGCAGGTGCCGTCGGTCGGCCACTGCGCGGCGGAGTCGAGGCCGACCCCGGCCCAGGTCGCCGGGGCGTAGGACAGGCCGTGGCCGAAGGGGAACAGCGGCGTCTGGTCGATGTTGGTGACCCCGCTGCTGTGGCCCAGCGGCGCGGCCAGATAGGTCGAAGGCTGATTCACCCCGGCCGCGGGGAAGGTGACCGGCAGGCGGCCGGAAGGATCGACCCGGCCGGACAGGACGTCGGCCAGCGCCGTCGCGCCCTCCTCGCCGGGGAAGAACCCGCAGACCGCCGCCGCGAGCCGGTCGACCTGCCGGGACAGCTCGTAAGGACGGCCGACCAGCAGCACCAGCACCACCGGCGTGCCCGTGGCCAGCAGCGCCTCAAGCAGTTCCTCCTGGCGGCCGGGCAGCTTCAGGTCGGTGGCGTCGCAGCCCTCGCCCGAAGTGCCGCCCCCGAACAGGCCCGCGATGTCGCCGAGCACCGCGACGCAGACGTCTGCCTCGCCCGCGACGCGCGCGGCCTGCGCGATGCCCTCGTCGCCCCCGCCGAGCACCGGAACGCCCTGCGCATACGAGATCTGATAATCGGCCGGGTCGCCCCGAAGCGCTTCGAGCAGCGTCGGGATCTCAAGGCCCACCGGCACGTCGGGGTGGTGCACGCCCACGTGCAGCGGGAACGAGTAGCAGCCGAGCACGGCTCCGGCCTCGTCGGCGCGCGGCCCGACCACGGCCACCCGGCGGCCCGGGGCCAGCGGCAGCGCGCCGTCGTTCTTGAGCAGCACCACCGAGCGGCGGGCCAGGTCACGGGCCAGCCCGCGGGTCTCCGGGCCGTCGAGCGCGGCATCCGCCTCGCCCAGGATCTCCGGGTCCGGCGACCAGTCCCCGTCCAGCAGGCCCAGCTCGCACTTCTGGCTCAGCACCCGTTCCAGCGCCCGGTCCACCAGCGCGGCGTCCACCTCGCCCCGCTCCACCGCCTCGATCAGCGGCTCGCGGAAGGCGCTGACCGTCGGCAGCTCCACGTCGATGCCGGCCGTGAGCGCCAGCGCCGCGGCCTCGCCGGGGGAGCCCGCCACGTTGTGCTCAAGCTGCAGGAAGATCACCGCGAAGTAGTCGGAGACCACCGTGCCCGTGAAGCCGTACGTGTTGCGCAGCAGTTCGGTGAACAGCGCCGGGTCCGCGGCGGCCGGCAGCCCGTCCAGGTCCGCGTACGAGTTCATCACCGACCGCACGCCCGCGCGCAGCGCCATCTCGAACGGCGGCAGCAGCACGTCGGCCAGCTCGCGCCGCCCGATCGACACCGGCGCGTGGTTGCGCCCGGCCCGCGAGGCGGAGTATCCGACGAAGTGCTTGAGCGTGGCCACCACGCCCGTCGACTCGACCCCGCGCACATAGGCGCTGCCGATCGTGCCGACCAGGTACGGGTCCTCGCCGATGGTCTCCTCGACCCGGCCCCAGCGCAGGTCCCGGGTCACGTCCAGCACCGGCGCCAGGCCCTGGTGCACGCCCAGGCGGCGCATCGTGCGGCCGATCTGCGCGCCCATCCGCTCCACCAGCGCCGGATCGAAGCTCGCCCCCCAGCACAGCGGCGACGGATATATCGTCGCCCGCCAGGCCGCCAGCCCGGTCAGGATCTCCTCGTGCACCACCGCGGGGATGCCGAACCGCCCGGCGGCCATGATCTGCCGCTGGCTGCGCGCCACCGCCCGCGCCCCGTCCACCGGCTCCACGGGCCTGGTGCCGAAGGGCCGGGTCAGCTGGCCCATGCCGTCGCGGATCAGGACGTCCCACTCGACGGGCACCGCCGCCAGCTCGTGCTGGTGCGGCGCGACGTCGCCGCCCGCGCTGTCTATGCCGACCCACACGCCGTAGAGCTGGGCCACCTTCTCCCGGAGCGTCATCCGGGCCATCAGGTCACTTACACGCATGTCGGCGGGGGCCGCCGGATCGCGCCAGACCTCGGCGGTCACTTGATTCTCGATTGCCACGTAAGGCCCGTCCTTCACCGGTGCGTTGCGCTCTACAGTGCGCGCGTGGACTGACGCACGACCAGCCTGGTCGCGAGCGTGATGTGCGTTTCCTCGGGGGTCTCGCCCCGGATCAGCCGCACGAGGATCTCGATCGCGCGCTGGCCCATCGTGCGGATGGGCTGCTCGACCGTGGTCAGCGGCGGGGTGCACAGCACGGACTCGGGGATGTTGTCGAAGCCCACGATCGACAGGTCCTCGGGCACGCGCAGGCCCAGCCGCTTGGCCACCCCGATGGTCGCGATCGCCGACAGGTCGTTGGCGGCGAACACCGCGGTGGGCCTTTCGGGCGAACCGAGCAGCTCCCGGGCCGAGCCGGCGGCCACCTCCGGGTCGTATGCCCCGACCTGCACCAACGCCTCGTCCACCGGCACCCCGGCGGCGGCCAGCGCCTCGCGGTAGCCCTGCTCGCGCAGCTGTGCGGACTGCAGGTCCGGCCGCCCGGCCAGCAGCGCGATCCGGCGGTGTCCGAGCTTGAGCAGATGCTCGGTGGCCACGCGCGCGCCGTGCAGGTTGTCCGAGTCGATCGTCGGCAGCTGCGACGGCCCGGTGTGCGGGTCGACCGCCACCACCGGCGCGCCGTACTGCACGTCCACCACCGTGGGCGTGACCAGCACCGCCCCGTCCACCAGCGTGCCGCTCAGCCGCGAGAGATACCTGCGCTCCCAGCCGACGTGGTCGCTGGTGCGCCCGCCGGCCGAGTAGACGACCAGTTCGAAGCCGGTGCCGCGGATCGCGTCGCCGGCCCCCTTGAGCAGCTCGGTGCTGAACGGTTCCAGGTCCGCCACCAGGATGCCGATCACGTTGGTGCGGTGGTTCCGCAGGCTCTGCGCCACCAGGCTGGCCTCGTATCCGAGCTCGTTGATCACCGCCTGCACCCGCGCGAACGTGTCCGCCGACACGCCGTAGCGCTGGTTGATCACCTTGGAGACGGTCGCCACCGAGACGCCCGCCTGAGCGGCGACGTCGCGGATGGTGATGCGGGAGCTTGGCTGCACCGGGCCAGAATAGCGTTGTAAAACGTTATCGACAACGATTGACACGATCATCCGCAGCGCGCAGACTCTCTGCCATCCTGGGCTCACTTCGCCCGGTCCAGTTCGGCCGACGTCGTCAGGAACGGACCACACATGCGTAGATTCCGCACATACAGCGCCATCACCCTCGCGGGGCTGGTATCGCTCACGGCCGCCTGCAGCAGCAGTAACGGTGGCTCGCCCAGCGCCGGGGGGACCACGAACAGCGGGCCGGTGACCCTCACCTGGTGGCACAACGGGACCACGGACCCGGTCAAGAGCCTGTGGCAGCAGGCTGCGGACGCCTATCACGCCGCGCACCCGAACGTGAAGTTCACCGTCGACCCGATCCAGAACGAGCAGTTCACCTCCAAGGTGCCGCCCGCCCTGGCCAGCAACACCCCGCCGGACATCTACCAGCAGTGGGGCGGCGGCGGGCTGGCCAGCCAGATCCCCTCCGGCAAGGTCATGGACCTGACCTCCCAGGTCTCCAGCTGGATCAGCGAGCTCGGCGCCACCGCCCAGGGCTGGCAGGCCGACGGCAAGCAGTACGGCGTCCCCTACGACCTGCACGTCGTCGGGTTCTGGTACCGCAAGGACCTGTTCGCCCAGGCCGGGATCACCAACCCGCCGGCCACCATGGACGAGTTCAACGCGGACGTCACCAAGCTCAAGAACAAGAACATCGTGCCGGTCGCCATCGGCAGCAAGGACCGCTGGCCGGACGCCTTCTACTGGGACTACTTCGCGGTGCGCGAGTGCTCCAGCGACGTGCTGAAGCAGGCCTCGAAGGACCTGAAGCTGACCGACCCGTGCTGGACCAGGGCGGGCACCGACCTGAAGTCCTTCCTGGCCACCAGCCCGTTCCAGACCGGCTTCCTGGGCACCCCGGCCCAGCAGGGCGCGGGCAGCTCCGCGGGCATGATCGCCAGCGGCAAGGCCGCGATGGAGCTGCAGGGCGACTGGGAGCTGTCCACCATGACCGGCCTGGTGTCCAACACGAACTTCAAGTCGCAGGTCGGCTGGTTCCCGTTCCCGTCGGTCACCGGCGGCGGGGGCGACCCGAGCGTCGCGCTCGGCGGCGGCGACGGCTTCTCCTGCACCACCAAGGCCACGGCCGCCTGCCCGGACTTCCTGAAGTACCTGGCCAGCGCGGACGTGCAGAAGAAGGTCGCGTCCGAGGGCCTGGGCCTGCCGGTCAACCCGGCCGCCTCCTCCTCGCTGACCGACCCGACGCTGCAGACCATCTCGGCGTACAGCGCGAAGTCCTCGTACATCCAGATGTACTTTGACATCGCCTTCCCGACGCAGGTCGGCCAGTCCCTGGACGCGGCGGTGGCCGACTTCTTCGCCGGAAAGGGCACGCCGCAGACGATCATCCAGAGCGTCACGAACGCGGGTTCGGGCGGCAAGTAATGAGCGAAGCACGGCTCACGGCGCGGGCGGCCTCGGCCGCCCCCGCCGTGGCGGGCTCCGAGGACTCGGTCGGCCGCGCCCCGCGCAAGCGGGCGCGGCCGGTCCGCCCGAGCGGCCTGCGCAAGAAACTGGAGCTGGCGTTCCTGCTCACGCCCGCGACGGTGCTGTTCGTCGGCTTCGTGCTGGCGCCGATCGTGGTGGCCGCGTACTACAGCTTCTACAACTGGAACGGCTTCGGGCCGCTCAACGACTTCACCGGCTTCAAGAACTACCACGACGCGATCACCGGGCAGGTCTTCCGCGGCGCGATCGGGCACAACCTGGTCATCGCCGGGCTCTCGATCGTCATCCAGCTGCCGCTGAGCATCAGCCTGGCCATGCTGCTCAACCGCAACCTCAAGGGCCGCGGCGTGCTGCGGCTGGTGGTCTTCGCCCCGTACGTGCTGTCCGAGGCGATCACCGCGGTCATCTGGCTGCTGATGCTGCAGCCGGGCGGCTTCGTCGACCACGCGTTCCAGGCGGTCGGGCTCGGCGGGCTGGTGCACCAGTGGCTGGCCGACACCTCGATCGTGCTCTACACCCTGTTCGTGGTGATCACCTGGAAGTACATCGGTTTCGGCATCATCCTGTTGCTCGCGGGACTGCAGGGGGTCCCGGCCGAGCTGCGGGAGGTGGCCGCGATCGACGGCGCGAGCTCCTGGCAGACCACCCGGCACATCGTGCTGCCGCTGCTGGGCCCGACCATCCGGATCTGGATCTTCCTGTCCGTGATCGGCTCGCTCCAGCTGTTCGACCTGCCCTGGATCGTGACCCAGGGCGGCCCGGCCGACGCCTCGAACACCATGGTGACCTACATCTACGACCACGGCATCCGGCGCAACGAGAACGGCTACGCGAGCGCGGTCACCGTGATCCTGTTCATCATCTGCTTCGTCTTCGCCCTGGTGTACCAGCGCTTCGTGCTGCGCCGGGACACCGAGGGCGCGCTGACCCGGACCGTGGGGTGACGTGATGGCGGCCATTGCAGACGCGGGCACCCGCCCGGCCTCCAGACCGCGGCGGCGCGGGCCGCGCGGCCTGACCGGCAGCACGCCGGTGGCGTACCTGACGGCGATCGTCGTCATCGGGATCACCGTCGTCCCGCTGCTGTTCGTGGTGCTCGGCGGCTTCCGCACCAGCGCGCAGATCAACGCGGACCCGGCCGGGCTGCCGAGCCCCTGGGTCTGGTCGAACTACAGCGGCATCCTGAGCTCCTCGATCTTCTGGACCTTCCTGCGCAACAGCGCCCTGATCGCCGTGATCGCCACCGGGACCGCGGTGGGCCTCGGGTCGATGGCGGCCTACGCGCTGTCGCGGTACGCCTTCCGCGGGCGCGAGGTCTTCTACAACCTGTTCATCATCGGGCTGCTCTTCCCGATCGGCGTCGCGGCGCTGCCGCTGTTCCTGCTGCTGCACCAGATCGGGCTGCTGGAGAACCCCCTGGGGGTGGCGCTGCCGGAGGCGGCCTTCTCGCTGCCGGCCACGATCGTGATCCTGCGGCCGTTCATGCGGGCGATCCCCGGCGAGATCGAGGACGCGGCGATGCTGGACGGGGCGTCACGGCTGGGCTTCTTCTGGCGCATCCTGCTGCCGCTTTCCACGCCCGCGCTGGTGACCGTGGCCATCCTGGCGTTCGTCACCAGCTGGAACCAGTACCTGCTGCCGCTGCTGGTGTTCAACGACCAGGGCAACTTCACGCTGCCGCTGGGCGTGGCCGCCTTCCAGTCGCAGTACTCGCAGGACACCGCGAGGGTGCTGGCGTTCACCGCGCTGTCCATGCTGCCCGTGCTGGCCTTCCTCGCGGTGGCCGAGCGGCGCATCGTCGGCGGCCTCACCGGCGCGGTGAAGGG
>Ga0070714_100002745_pt1 | contig 12973 bp, 10 predicted proteins | sample LARL83metaG_FD_65450 | JGI IMG/M metagenome (GOLD analysis project Ga0070714, IMG submission 65450) | Corn, switchgrass and miscanthus rhizosphere microbial communities from Kellogg Biological Station, Michigan, USA - LAR L8-3 metaG | ecosystem: Host-associated > Plants > Roots > Rhizosphere ... | reverse complement strand
TGGAGTTCGCGTGCGTGAAGCGCAGCGCCACCTTGCGCACGGGTGACCGCTCCCCGGCCTCCGCGTAATTCCACAGCGCGAGCACCATCGACCCATCGGCGCGGCGGGTCACGAGCGTCTGCGCGGCGGTATTCGCAAGCCGCTGCTCGCCCAGGCCGTGCAGCAGCGCGAAGGCATTGAAGGCCGGCTTCGGAATGCCACCTGCGGCGAGCAGCCCGAAACCGCCGTAGAAGGGTGTCTTCACGACGCCCTGCTCCTCGAACACATCGGAGAAGGTCCAGTAGGACATCTCCTGCACGAACCCATCGCACTGGCGGATCGTCTCCGCGAGCCACGGTCCCATGAACGGCGCGTCCGTCACCTCTGGGTGGTTGCTCCAGCTCGCGTTGAATTCGGTCCAGATGAGCGGCACGGCAGGTAGCGGTGACGCCTGGATTTCAGTGTGCACCTTCTGCACCGCGCGGCACACCATGTAGCGCCGGGCAATCCGTTCCTTGGTGCCGAACACATCCTTCCCGGTGTCATCGCCATAGACGTGCGTCGAGACGAAATCCACCGGCACGTGCTTCTCGTTGCAATGACGCAGGAAGGCCGGGACCCAGGCGGCCTGTGCGGTCGCCGGTCCGCCCACGCGTAGCCGCGTGTCCACGGCTTTGAGGCTGCGCGCCGTATGATCGTAGAGTGTCCAGTAAGTCGACTGCTTCGGCTCACCCGCCCAGAAGTCGAGATTGGGCTCGTTCCACACCTCGAAGTACCACTGGCTCACCTCCTCGATCCCATAACGCTCGATGAGGTGCCGCGCGAGCGCGGTGATGAGCGCATCCCAGCGGGTGTAGTCCGCGGGCGGTGAGACGATCGGCCGGTACCAGAAGCTCTGGTGAGCCTGGCGCGCGGCGAGCTTCGCCGGCATGAAGCTCAGCTCGACCAACGGCCGCACCCCGTTGGCGAGCAGACCGTCGTACACCTGATCGACATAGGAGAAGTTGTAGATCGGCTCCCCGTGCGGCCCCACGCTGTAGACGCCCATCTCGTCATGGAGCAACGCGTGAAAACGCACATAGGACACGGCGGTCACGCCGCGCACCGCGCGCAGGTCCTCGCGGTAGCTCTCGCGCAGGCTCAGGACGGCGCGTCCCGAACCGAACATGTGCTCCCAGAAATGGGGAAAGGGCTGCGCGGGCGCGGTGGCATCGACGACGATGGTCTCGGGCGTCTGCGCGGGAAGCGGCACAGAGGGTAGCGCCAGTGCGAGGGCGATGAGGCCCGCGACCGCGCCAGAGGTCATTGAATCTGCGCGAGCCAGCCGCCGGAGAATCCTGCGCGTTCGAGTCCCGTGCGCAGGTAGGGGTCGTTGCGCATCACACGCCAGACCAGATCGCTCCGATAATTTTCGATCATGGCGAGGATCGGGCCCTCGTCGATGCCGATGTAGTCCTGATCGACCCAGCCGTTGTAGGTCTTCTTCTCCGAGCCCTGCACGGTGGAGTCCGGCACGTGGGTATGCGACTGGCCAGCCGCATCGGGGGCGCCCTGGAAGCTGGCGTTGAAAGCATCGAGGAAGCCGTAGACCGAATAAATCGACGAGCCGTAGCGGTGGTACATCTCGAGCGTCGCCGGCAGCACGATCTCGGGCGCAAAAGGCAGCGAGCTGATCGCTGCGGTCGGCGCGATCGTGCCATCGTCAACGATGCGGCCGACTCCGACTCCACGCGCCGCATAGGTCATGAAGGATTCTTGCTGGCCGTCGTAGCGCTCGCTCCCGCCCGGGCCATCCGAGGCGCTGATGCCCCAGATGTTCTTGCCATAGGCCTGCCAGTGCTTGGGGTTGGCGATGGCGTAGCGGCGCTGCGTGTAGGTAGCCCGGCGGCTGTTCTCGAAATAGTCGAGTCCGTGGCCGCGCATGTAAGCGTCACGAATACCGCGGAAGTCGACCCACACGTGCGTGTACTGGTGACCAAACATCGGTCCGAAGCTGAGGTACGTCTGATCGTAGAGCGTGCCCCAGTGCTTGTCGTACGTGCTGGTCCACATGTCCCAGGCCTGCGGGCTGATCGCATGGGTGGGTGAGCCGAGTGCGAGCAGGTAGACGAGCATCGCCTCGTTGTAGCCCTGCCAATCGATGCCGGAGAAACCAGCTTCGGGGGTCCAGGCGAGTGCCACCACCGGCGGGCGCGGCTGCGCCCAGGTCCAGTCGATGCGCCGGTAGATCTCATCGACCAGTTTGCGGATCTGCACCTCGCGCGGGTGCTGGGTATCGAAATAGCTCTGGCAGAAAAGCATGCCGGCGAGCAGCAGTGCAGTGTCGACCGTCGAGATCTCGCTGTCACTCGCGCGCGTGCCGCTCTTCATATCGAGGAAGTGATAGAAAAAGCCGTGCTCATTCGGCGCGCGCACGAAAAAGCGCAGCGTCGCCAACACGCGGTCGCGTGCCTGCGCGCGTGTGATGTAGTGGCGCTCGACGCCGATGGGATAGGCCGTGAGCCCGAAGCCGACGGCCGCGATGCTGGCGAAGGATGGCGTCGGATAGCGGTCGGGAATCAATCCGTTCTGCGGGTTGCCGGTCTCCCAGAAGTAACGGAACGTGCGCTCCTCGAGCTCGCTCAGGAACGGGTCGAAGAGCACCGCCTGTTGCTCCGCCAGGGCACCGCTCGCCTCCGGCGCCAGTGTCGGGACGCGGGCCGAGGGAGCCGCGGCGGGAGCCGCGACAGGTGCCGGGGCGGGAGGCGCGCCGAAGGCGCTCGCCGCCGCGCATACCACTACGGCGCAAGCGGCTGCCAGCCGCATCGAGGTGGTGAGAGCCTTCATGCCGCCGCCTGCCGGCGGCGCAGTGCCGCTCCGCGACGGGCGCCCCGGCTGCCGAGCGCCCGCAGCACGTTCTCGGGGTCGTTGCAGATCGCGCGCAAGAGCGCACGGGCAGGTCCCGTCGGCTCACGGCGGCCCTGCTCCCAGTTGCGCAGGGTGCTGAGCTCGACGCCAAGCAGCCGGGCAAACTCCGGCTGGCTGAGCCGGGTCCAGCCACGCAGCCGCTTGACGGTAAGTGCGTTGACTTCCTGCGTCGCCGCGGTACGCCGGCTATTACCCGCCCTGGCAGTTGCCAGGCGGACATTGGCCAGCATCTGGTCGAAGCAGTGGATCTCGCTCTTCATCGCGTAGGTTACCGATCCAGGGTTAGGCCGCCGCCCGGGCGAGGCAACGGCGCGAGAGCTTTTATATGTCAGCGGCGTACGTACGTCAATGGCGTACATGGCGTACTCCTCCACGGCTGCCCTGACCACACGCCTCAGGAGACCAGAGCCGCGCAGCGACTACCGTGACGTGCGCCACGTCCGGGGTACCCGGGGCGCCCGCGGGGCCCCGCTGTGACTCACGTCGCGCCCCCGGCACGGCGATTCTGTGATGCATGGCACGCCCCCGGCGCTCCAGCTCTAGCGGGTTGGAGCGTGAGCATTGAGGCGGGTGTTAGCGGTGCAGTCGGTCCGCGGCTGACCAAGGCACCCCACTGACCGATCATCCCTCCCGATAGTTCACCGCTTGGTTAACTATCCCTGGAAGAACCTATGAACACGCGCGTTGCCGGAACCGAACCTTGGGCTTTGCCATTCGCGCCGCCGCCGAGATCCACTTCAGGCCGCCTTGACTATGAGCGCCTGCTCCCGACGCAGCCGCCGGAAGACCATCGGCACCGTCAGCATGGTGCTCGCCACCCCCATGAGGAGTAGCGCAGTGAAGGTCTCACTGGTGATGAGACCCTTGTCGAGGAGAACGTTGACGAAGACGATCATGACCAGTCCCTTGGTCTGCAGCAGCCAGCCGATGATGGCGCCCTCGGCACTTGTCCAGCCCAGTATGCGGCCGGCGATGGCCGTGCCAATCAGCTTGCCGCCGAGCGCTGCCAGCAGCAGTAAGCCGGCGGCGAGCAGCACCGCAGTCCCCCCCACCTCCCAGTTGGTGCGCAGTCCGGTAGAGAGGAAGAACACCGGCATGAAACCGAGGAGCACGTACTGACGAAAACGGTCCATTTTCTCACGCTCGAACCACTCGGCATCTATGACGGCACCGGAGAGGAACGCGCCGACCATGAAGTGGAGGCCCGACCAGTCCGCCGCCCAGCCGCAGAGCAGCACCCAGATCAACACCGCGTACCAGCGGTCGTGCGTGGCCAGAACCCGCATCAGCCTACGCAACAGCCAGCTCGCGAGCGCAAAAACGAGCAGGAAGCCGGCCTGCCGCCCGACACGCGACCAGTCCATGAGGATGACCGCGAGCACGCTCCAGATAGCGACATCATCGAGACTCGCATAGCGCAGCAGACGCTGTCCGATGGGCTGGCGAAGGATCTCGAGCTTCTCCATCAACAGGATCAGGACCGGGAGCGCCGTGACTGCGCAGGCCATGCCGACACCGAGCACGAACTGCCAACCCGACGCCAGCGGGCCGATCCAACCGGGATAACGCAGCAGGCCGAGTGCCGCCACGCCGCCGAAGAGCAGCGGAACTCCGAGCGCGAAGCCCGCCGCGGTGCCGGACTCCGCGCGGTGACTCCAGGCCTTCTTCAGATCGAGCTCGATGCCGGCCATGAATACGAACAGCATCCCCGCCCACCAGGCAATACCGTTCAACGGCGCAATCACCGCGGGACGAAACACGTAGGCGTGGTAGGCGGGGAAGAACCTGCCGAGAATTCCCGGGCCGAGCAGGATGCCAGTGAGGATCTGCACGACGACGAGCGGCGCGTAGTAATCGGTGCGCAGCAGCCGCCAGATCAGGTACGGCACTGTGAAGATGATGCCCATCGCGATCAGGAAGACTTCGGTGGTCGTGATCGCGGAAGTCATTTCCAACACTCTTAACCGAAAGCGAGCGGCCACGTCCAGCCGACGGCAAGGGCCGGACGCCGACGGGCAAGGGCCGGACGCCGACGGCAAGGGCCGGACGCCGCCGCCCGAGTTCGCGCCCCTGATGTCGCGCCGATATATTGAGATTGTCGGATCAGGAGTCACTCATGCGTCTGCTCACCGCCCTCGGCATGCTCTGCGCGGTCACTGTGGTCGCCGCTGAGACACGCACACCCGAGACCCATCGCCTCGAGGCGACGCCCGCCACGGTCGCTTACGGTTACTACTGGTCGCAAGCCGCACCGGTGGTGCGCATCGCCTCGGGCGACATCATCGATGTCGACACGCTGTTGACGAACACACCCGCTGGGCTCGAGAAGGCGGGCGTGCCGGAGGCGCGCATCCAGAGCTCACTCAAATCGATCGTGGCCGAGGTCACCGGCGAGCGCCGCGGACCCGGCGGTCACATCCTCACCGGCCCGGTGTACGTCGAGGGCGCCGAGCCCGGCGATGTGCTCGAGGTGAAGATCCTCGCGATCGATCTGGCGATCGATTACGGCTACAACGGCTGCAGCGGAGTGCTGCCGGAGAACTGCGACCCGGGTGCGCCTGTGCGGATCATTCCGCTCGACCGCAGCGCCATGCGCGCCGAATTTGCGCCGGGCATCATGGTGCCGCTGCATCCTTTCTTCGGCAGCATGGGAGTGGCACCGCCGCCTGAGGCCGGGCGCGTGAGCAGCAACCCTCCGGGGCGTCACGCCGGCAATCTCGACAATCGCGAGCTCATCGTGGGCAGCACGCTCTACATCCCGGTATTCGCCCGGGGAGCGCTGTTCGAAGTGGGCGACGGCCATGTCGCGCAGGGGGATGGCGAGGTCGACCAGACGGCGATCGAGACCTCACTCCGCGGCCGCCTGCAACTCACCGTGCGCAAGGACATGAAGCTCATCTGGCCGCGCGCGGAGACACCCACCGACTACATCAGCATGGCGACCGACCCGGAGCTGCTCATCGCCACCAAGACCGCGATTCAGGAGATGGTGAATTTCATCGTGGCGCAGAAACACCTCTCCCGCCATGAGGCTTATCAGCTCGTGAGCATCGCGGGGAACGTTGCGGTAACGCAGCTCGTCGACAAGCCGAACGTGGGTGTGCACGTTCGGCTGCCGAAGAGCATTTTCGTCGAGAAGCGCTGAGGCTTGCCGCGCGGCTTCAGTCGAGCGGCCAGGGAAGCGTTTTGGGAAGCGCCCCGCCCGCGAGCGAGCCGAGCGCGCGCCGCCGCCGGCGCGAGTCGGCCTCGCGCCACCAGGGCTCGATGAGCTCGGCATGTCCCGGCTCGATCGGCTGCCCGAGACGCGGCATCAGGAGCTGCGCGCCCCTGCGCGGTGCCAGCTCCAACAGCGTCTCCGCGGGCTGATCCCAGGGATGCATGCCGAGTGCGAACGTACCCCAGTGTATGGGGAGAAACCGGCCACCGCCGAGCAGCGCGAGCGCCTTCAACGCGTTCTCGGGCCCGAGGTGCATATCGCCCCAGGCTGGATGAAACGCGCCGATCTCCAGCATCACGAGATCGAAGGGTGCGAAGCGCTCGCGGATGCTCTGGTATTCGGTGGTGAGCCCGGTGTCGCCACTGAAGAAAACCGTGTGTCTTCCCGTGCGGATGACCAGCGATGACCACAGCGTGTTGTTGCGCGTGCGCGGTGTGCGGCCGGAGAAATGCTGCGAGGGAGTCGCGGTCACCGTGAGCTCCGCATTCGGCAACCTGTAAGACTCCCACCAGTCGAGCTCGACGATCTGCTGCGGCGCTACGCCCCAGGCTTCGAGGTGTGCGCCGACACCGAGCGAGGTGACGAAGGGCATCGGGCGCCGGCGCAGCTGGCGGATGGTCGGGTAATCGAGATGGTCGTAGTGATCGTGCGAGATCAGCACCAGATCGAGTGGTGGCAGCGCGCGCAGCGACACCGGCACCGGCTGGAAGCGCCGCGGACCTGCGACGCGCAGCGGCGATGCGCGCGGCCCCCACACGGGATCCGTGAGCACCCGCAGACCATCGATCTCGAGGAGGAGCGTCGAGTGCCCGAGCCAGGTGACGCGCAGCCCACTGTCCGGAGGCCGTCGCCACGATGCGAGCGGGTCGAGCGAGGGGAGCGGCGCGGGTGGCACACGGCGATCGCTCTTACAGAGGAACTCGCGCAGCGTCGGCGGCGGTGTCTGCGGATCGCGCAGCCCGGGGAGGATCGGGTGCAGGTTACGAAACGCATCGCCCGCCCACCTCGGCGATGCCTGCAGGCGCTCGAGCCGCGCGCCCTCCGGTTTTCTGCCAAAGGATTTCATGGCGCCGCGGCGGTCACTCGACCGGCCGGACCCGTCCGGGAGCGCCGAGTCCACACTCGAGCGCGTTGCGGTCCCAGTGACCGCACTCCGCCGCCGCGGCGTAAGTGCGTGTCAGGAACTCGAGCAGCGCGGCTGCCGGGTCCGCCGCCTGCCGCGCCCTCTCGTACGGCAGGATGAACTCGCCGACTGACGTCTCGTAGCGGGCACCGGCTGGCATCGCCGCCTGGCTGAAGCCCTCGGGCTGCGGGTAGGCATAGGAATAGAACGCGGCGTGTGGAAACGCCTCGTTTCCCGGCCAGAATCCCGCACTGCTCACCTCGTGCGAGTACGCCTCGCGCGTCACCGCATCCGGGAGCCCCGGCATACCGCCCGGATGACGCGGCGCCGGACGCCCGGAGAACCGCGTGACCGCCAGATCGAAACTACCCCAGAAGAAATGTACCGGGCTCACCTTGCCGAGAAAGCCGCTGCGGAAGAGTTTGAATACGATGTCGGTCTTCACCAGCGCACGCCAGAAGCGGTGCGCGGCGTCGGCGTCATATGCGCCGTGAATACGGTCGTCCGGGAAAGGTATCGGGTTCACAAGCTCCGAGGGGCGCTCGTTGATCGACACTGCGACTCCGAGCGCATGCAGGAGCTGGCGCACCTGCGCATAGAAGTCCGCAACCGTTTGCGGCTCGAGCGCGAAACCGCCCTCCTCACCGCGGCTCGAGCGCGCGAGCAGACGATGGTGCGTGAAATCGAACTCGAGCTCGAAGACCTCGCCCTCATACGGAATCGGCGAAGTGGTGAGGCCGCGGGCGCTCACATACAGCGGCACCTGCCAGCTGTGGTTCACCCACGGTGTCAGCGACAACCTGACCTTGCCCGCGATCTGTGTCCACAGGTGAAGCGTCGCCACGGTATCGCGCCACGCCTGATAAGAAAGCTCCGGCCATTCATCGCGCTCGAGCTGCGTCACCACTGCCCACTCCTTTACCGCCGTCCTGCGCAGAGCCGCCGAACCGATAGTGTAAGCTGACTGAGTGCGGCGCCGCGCAACGCGGCAGCCCAGGCGCTGTCGCGGATGAGGCGAGGAAGGGCGAGATGATGCAGCACTCCGGTCTCAATACGCTGTGCGTTCACTCCGCACACGCTCCCGATGCCGCAACCGGCGCGGTGGCGGAGCCTATTCACCTCAGCACGACCTTCGAGCGCGACGCGGACGGCGATTACCCGCGAGGCTACCGCTACAGCCGTGAAGGCACTCCGAACCGCACCGCACTCGAGAGCTGCATGGCGCAGCTCGAGGGCGGTGCCGGCGCGGCCGCGTTCGCCTCCGGGCTGGCGGCCAACATGGCGGTGCTCGAGTTTCTCGAGGCCGGCGATCTCCTCCTCGCCTCGCAGGAAGGCTATTACGGCTCACTAAGGCAGTTCAGCCTGTTTGCCGAACGCCGTGGAGCCCGCATGGAGTTGGTCGACCTGACGGACATGGCCGCTGTGCAGGCGGCGCTCACTCGCAGGGGTGCGCGCCCACGGCTCCTGTGGATCGAGACACCGACCAATCCACTCCTGAGCATCGTCGACCTCGCATCCCTCGCCGCGCTCGGCCACGACGCTGGGGCGCTGGTGGTGTGCGACAACACCTTCGCCACCCCGGTCTGTCAGCGTCCGTTCAACTTCGGTGTCGACCTCATCGTGCACAGCGCCACCAAGTATCTCGGCGGCCACAGCGACGTGCTGAGTGGAGTCGTGGCAGCGCGCGAAGCCGGAGCTTCGCTCGAGCAGCTGCAGGACTGGCAGCGCACGGCGGGCGCCGCACTGGCGCCCTTCGATTGCTGGCTGCTGCGGCGGAGTCTGTCGACGCTCGCGCTGCGCGTGCGTGCGCAGTGTGCGGGTGCCATGAAGGTGGCGGAGTTTCTGGCCCGGCACGGTGCCATCGAGCGCGTGTTCTATCCCGGGCTGCGCCAGCATCCCGGGCATGCCATTGCCGCGCGCCAGATGACGGGAGGTTTCGGCGCCATGCTGTCGGTATGTGTCGTGGGCGATGCGCAAGCGGCGATGCGCGTCGCCGCACGCACCCATCTCATCAGGCGCGCGACCAGCCTCGGCGGCGTCGAGAGCCTGATCGAGCACCGCGCCTCCATCGAGGGAGCAGGCACGCGCGCGCCGCAGAACCTGTTGCGCCTCTCGGTCGGCATCGAGGAGCCCGACGACCTGATCGAGGACCTGGCGCAGGCGCTCGAGTGAGCAAGGACGCATGCGGGACTGTGACGTCATCGTAGTCGGCGCCGGCGCGGCGGGCCTCATCGCCGCGGGCGACCTGCTCGCGGCCGGGCGCAGCGTGACCCTGCTCGAGGCGCGCGATCGGGTCGGAGGCCGGATCTGGACGCGCCGCGAGCCGGGCTTGGCCGTGCCGCTCGAGCTCGGCGCGGAATTCATCCATGGGCACGCCCCGGTAACCGAAGCGCTCCTCGAGCGGTCAGGCACCGCGATCATCGAGGCGGGCGATAGCCACTTCGGCCTGCAGCACGGGGAGCTCAAGCCGAGCGACGGTTTGTTCCAACCGATCCGCGCGGCGATGCAATCGAGCACGGCCCTCGAGCGCGAGGACATGTCGCTCGATGCATTCCTCGATCAGCACTTGTCTTCCGTGTTGACTCCCGAGCAGCGCAGCTATGCACGCATGCTGGCCGAAGGTTTCGATGCGGCCGACACTTCCCGGGTGAGCGCGCGCTCCATTGCCGAGGAATGGACCGGCGGCACCATCGGCAACTCTCCGCAGTCGCGCCCACAGCAAGGTTACGAGTCCCTGCTCACCGCACTCATGGCACGACTGAGCGGCGAGCGGCTGCAGCTGCAACTGCAGTCGCCGATTCACAGCCTGCGCTGGTCGCGAGGCTCGGTCGAGGCGTGCGGCGAATTCTGCGGCGAGCGCTTCACGGTGCGCGCCGCGCGCGCAGTCATCGCACTGCCGCTCGGAGTCTTGCAGCAGCCTGCGACCGGAGCCGGTGCGGTGTCTTTCAGTCCGGCACTCGAGATGAAGCGCACCGCGTTCACAGGCCTCGTCTCCGGTCCCGTCATCAAGCTGCAACTGCTGCTGACGAGTGCTTTTTGGGAAACCGTGCAGGGGGAGCGCTATCGCGAGGCCGCTTTCTTCCACGCACCGGAAGCGGAGGTCCCGACCTTCTGGACGCCCTCGCCGGCGCGGGCGCCGCTGCTCGTCGCCTGGGCCGGTGGCCCGCGCGCGCAGCGTCTCGCCGCCGGCGCTGATCCCTCAGGCATCGTGCGCAAGGCGCTCAGCAGCCTGAAGCAGCTTTTCGGCGGGATCGACATCCAGGCACAGCTGCGCGCCTGGTACTACCACGACTGGCAGCAGGATCCGCTTGCGCGCGGCGCTTACAGCTACGTGACCGTCGGCGCGGACGATGCACGCGCGACACTCGCACGGCCGCTGGAGGACACGCTGTTCTTCGCAGGCGAGGCGACGGATGTTGAGGAAGGTGGCACGGTCGCGGGCGCGCTGCGAAGCGGGAGGCGCGCGGCAGAGGAAGTACTCGCGGCGGACAGTGGCAGCCGGCGTTAAAAGGCCGAGCTAGGAATGTCGCAGCGGCGCGCGCGCGCGGCCGAGGAGGTAACCGGCAGCGAACGGTAACCCGAGCAGCACCAGCGTGAGCACGATGATGAGTGCCAGGGCTTCGCGCGTGAAATGCCGCACTTCGGCGCCTGAGGTCTTCACGAGTTGGTCGCCGATCCTGGCGGCATCCGCGGTGAGCGCCTTGCGCTGCACGTCCACCGCAGTGAGTAAGGCTTCACGCTCCTCCTGGATCTCTGCGAACAGTGCCTCGCGCTCGCTGTGCACCGCTGCTGTAGTGGTACGGACGGACGAGTCGAGCTGCTGCATGAGCTCGCGTAAGCTCGTCCGCAGCTCCGCCTGCGCGCCGCGCAGCATCTCGGGCGAGTCCTCCGCGACAGCGGTGAGCCGCTCGAGCCGCTCATCGAGCCGTGCGAGCGCCGAGCGCACATCGCTGGTCGAGTAGCCCGACTCACGCATTGCGAGTTGCGTGCGACGCACCGCCTGCTGCGGTACGGTGTCGCCGTAGATCTCGAGCCGCTGGGAAGTATCGGCGAGCGCCTGCGGGATCGTGCCCACAGCGTCGAGCAGATTAGTCTGGGCGCCCTTATCCCGTGTCCACTCGGTGAGCACCGAGGCCCGTGCGAACCGCAAGTCATGGAGCGGGTGCGCCCGGACGTAGCCCGCTACGAAGCTCTGGTAGTCCGCGAGCTCCTTGGAGCTCAGCAGCGAGTGCGCGAGGCTTTCCATCCCGTCGGCGTAGTTATTGCTGATATCGCGCAGCGCCGCCTGGTGCATACCAAAGAGGTTTCCGCCCGGTGCTCCTTGCCCCATGAAGGCCTCCAACTGCAGCGCGAACGTCCAGGTATCGAGCAGGGTCATGAGCGGTGCGAGTTGCATCTCGGCCTGGCGGCTGGCCTCGATGACACCGAGCTCCCAGCGCAAGGTATGCTCGATCACGGCCGGATCCGTCTCGGTCGCCAGGATGCTTTCAGTGCTGCGCGCACTTGCCTCGAGGAAGTGCGTCGTTGCCTCCCGCGTGAGGAGGCGCGCGTTCATGTCCCGATCGGATAAAGGTCGCTCGGGGCTCTTGATGGACACCAGCGAGCAGCCCGCGACACCCGCAATCATCAGCAACGCTGCGAGACTGGCACCCGCTGCGCGGATGAATGACCCCCGGCCGTGCTGACGGTAGGCGAGATCGGGAAGTGCGCAATGCATAAGGCAGCGTGGGGGCGCTCAGGCCGTCGCGCCGATGAGCCGCACCTCGCGCTGCGGCGGCGGTATCACGACCCCGTGCGCACGCAGCGCTGCGAGCACCGCTGCGTGGATCTCGCCGCTCGCGGCCACCTGGTCCTGCACCGCCACCCAGGGCCGCACTGCGATGCTCACGGAGGAATCGCCGAACTGCATCGGCTGCACCACCGCCCGCGGCTCCCGCAACACCCGCGGGTTGGCCTCGAGCGCCGCGCGGATCAATTCGAGCACGGTTGCGATATCACTTTCGTAGGCGACGCCGATGGTGACTTCCACCTGACGGATGCGGCCGTAGTTATGGAGGATTTCTCCCACTACCTTGCGGTTGGGAACCACCACCCGCGAAAGATCGACGTGCCCCAGGGTGGTGTTGAACAGCGTGATCGATTCGACCACGCCTTCGACCCCGGCGATCGCGATGTACTCGCCCACGCGGAAGGGCTTGGCAAAGATGATCGAGAGACCGGCCACGATGTTGCTCAGCACGCCCTGCGTGGCGAGCGCCACGCCCGCACCGATCACGCCGAGACCCGCCAGGAGCGGCAGCAGCTCGACACCGAGATTCTGCAGCGCCATCAAAGCGAAGAGCAGCGCGCACAACGCCCAGACGATGCGGCTCAGCAGCAGCCGCAGCGGAGGCTCGAGATCGCGCCGTCCGAGGAACTGCTCAAACCAGCGGCTCAGCCAGCCGCTCACGAACAGCCCGATGACGATGATCAGCAGCGCGGTAAAGAGCCGCGGGCCGAAGCGTATCGCCAGCTCGATGAGGCTGTTCTTGGTGTGGCTGATGTTCGCCACTTGTTCGTTCATGGTGCCTCCCCGACCTCCACGGGGAGTTTAGCAAGGTGCGCCAAGCCGCAGCACGAGCGCAGCGGCGCGGCGCCACCTCAGCGGGGGGCGCCGTCGTACTGGCATGGACGAGTGAGGTGCGCGCGCGCTCTACTGGACCCAGAGCCAGCCGACCGCCGGGCTTCCCCCCCGGGTATCGTGTCCG
>Ga0070714_100002742_pt1 | contig 12976 bp, 19 predicted proteins | sample LARL83metaG_FD_65450 | JGI IMG/M metagenome (GOLD analysis project Ga0070714, IMG submission 65450) | Corn, switchgrass and miscanthus rhizosphere microbial communities from Kellogg Biological Station, Michigan, USA - LAR L8-3 metaG | ecosystem: Host-associated > Plants > Roots > Rhizosphere ... | reverse complement strand
GAATACCGTCCACTGGGCCAAACGCCGCACCCATGTGAAACACGGCATGGTTCGAATGAACCAGTTGGTCGGCCAAGGACAAATCCTGCCGAATGAAAACGTAGATGTAATGGTTATTCATTAAATAAAAAGTTTGCTGGGGCTACCAGTGGGTCGAAATTACCGCAAACACTCCCCAGCTAGGTCTGCGGCTACTCTTGCCCACTATCGCGTATTTGTCTCAGGCGGGGAGCCGCTCTATCTACTCCCGTCCCCTGTTCGTAAGCCTTTCGGCCCGACCAGTGCTGGCGAATCTCAGCTTCACCCTCGAATCGTGTTACATCATGTGTCCCGCCGTAAGTCGCACGTCCGGCAGGTGCTCAGATAAACCGCTGAGTACGGTACCCCGTTTTAATTTGATTGAATGCGACGGGTGAAATCTATTTAGCAACTACAGCAGCCCATCGTCGTGGACGGGGAGATTTAGGAGGAATACCGTTTAGGTACTTCTCTGTCTCGGCTAGCTGGTGTTGCTTTGCTGCTTCTCTATGCTCTTTGCAATACCCCACTCCGGCGACGGCGTAAAGAGCATTTTTCCCGCAATCCACACATTTCATCGGCGGATTACGTTCTTCGTAACTACCGTGCTCTTTCCTGACGGAAATGCCACGACCGCGTTTGTGCGCATGAGGGTTCATAAAAAGTGTCGAATGAGTGGAAACTTTGGCAGCCCTCAGAAAAGGAGGGATTTGCTGCCAGGCTGCCAAAGTTGAAAGGCACCTTGAGGGGAGTGCCGAGAAGTAGACGGAAGCATCAGAAAATTATTCTTTTGCTTACTGTAATGATTATATACCCTATAGTGTGAATTGTCAATTATTCTACACATGTGCCTTTACACTATGTCTATGTGTCTCAACGTATTACAGAGAAAAAAGCTGCATGTAGGTTCCACGCCAGTGCACCACTTTAGTGCCACAAAGAAGAAATATTGTTCAACTCTGGAGAAAGTAGTTGCATATCCAATCGTTCCGCGCTAATATCGTTCCACTCCAAAGGGAATACAGAAAACCCTGTAGGCCCCCAGAAGCGTTACCCGATAAAAACCTAGAAGAAGGACTGGTATACGTTATGGATTCGTCTGGTATGTGCTATTCCTGCGGCGGGAATTTCCCGCTGTCTGCCCTCACCTTCTGCCCTGAATGCCACGAAGCACTGTGTTTAGACCCAAACTGCGAGTGTGACGGAGTTTGCCGGTGTGAGAAAGTTTCCAAAACTCTCAAACAACATTTCAAGCCTGGGCCGGTCACTGAGCCCCTGTACCCATTCACCATTTCCTACGTCAAAGACATGGACGGAAAATATCTGGCCGTCAACAATCCTGATGATTTCTTCGACATGAGGGCCGGCTACACCGATATTGAGATTTTTGGTGAGGAGCTAGCTATGGAAGCCCGAGAGTACGACCGAGAAGTAGTACGGACTGGTAAAGACGTGGAATACCTCGTCGAAGTGAACACCAGAAGTGGCAAGCGTTTGTGGCAGCACGTGAAATCCTACGTAGCGGGTGGCAAAGGCCATCTAATCGTCGGATACTGCCAAGACATCACCCCGATGGTGCCATACGGAAATAGCACAGTGTGCTGAAAACTATTTTCTCTCGTTAAGCATTTCCTCAAGGGCTTCTGAGTTGCTTTTTAAGATTTCACGTATCTTGGGGGAATAATCCCCTTCGGTAATTGGCATACCCACTCCCAGTACGTATTCCTCGCTGGGTTTGGTAATTTTAGGTCTACCCATTGAAGCCCTCCCCAGGTGCTTGAATTCATCGACCTGCACGCCCAGAGTCTCTGCCAGCTTTGGCATGGTTTCTGGTGAAGGCACTCGCTTCCCTTGCATGTAGAAATAGAACAGTGGCTTGCTGATTTTCGCCCTGATGCAGAATTCCGCGGCGCTCAGGCCCGTCTTTGAAAACTTCTCTTTGAAATACTCTTGAAAATTCAATTGAAATGCCTCGTTTATAGGATGTAATGGAAAAAAGCCAGCAACTTTTTAGGGCTGCTGGCCCGAAAGAAGCACAATGAACAAAACGCAAACGCTCTATTGCAGAACGCTTACTAAATGAACAGTAGCACACTTTCTAGTGTACTGTCAACTGTTTTTGTTGTATATTTACCTGGAGCGCACAGTGACCGACTTGATAGTCCCGCCACTTCCCTTTGGGCGCCCATTGAGGCGAGGTGTATATTGACGGAGACCTTCTTCAAGAGGGAGCTTCAGTTCTCGGCATATTCTGGCCATAGCCTGTTCGCTTGGCCTACTGAGGTCGGTCATATACCCGTAAAGGGTGCTTCTACCGATTCGAACACGTTTAGCGAACTGTTCGAATGACAGATTAGTACGTTCAGCTACCTGAGAGGGGAGCCATCGTCTCAAATGATTGTAGTTAGCCATGATTGAAGAGCAAATAATAATCCCTACAGACTCCCCAATAGTTAACAGTTATATTAGGGGTTGGTAACCATGTTACTAGCGACGAACCTACGGTTTGATTATCTCATGGATTTATTCCGAATTGTCACCAACTTGTCACCAACCCTGTGGAAAACTCGTTATATAGTTGTGTTTTCACACACATAAAAAAGTGCATTTGCAATTAGGACTTATCTGTATACACTGTCGTAGTGTTGTTGGATTTAGCTATACAACCTATAGTGTTTATCATGTTCTAAACACAACTGCCTAATTTTAGTTAACCTAGTAGTTACTACACACAACATAGTTGCATTTCCACACAATCTGTGCTACTCTCCGTATTGAATGACAGCAGCCGCTCCCGCAATCCAAGAACTTCCCTATCTGGTTCCTCAAGAGATGCAGCCGGCCATGAACCCTTTTCTGGTGGTTGATGGGGCCGGGCTCGACAAGATGGTCTCATACCTGACTCGGGTAGCAACTTCCGCACAGCCTGCGTTTGGCCTTGATACTGAAACCGACATCCAAGAGAACTTCCTAGAACAACGGCTTCGCACCATTCAGGTAGGCGCCAAGGAGGAGCAGTACGTCATTGACCTTCTGGCCTTCGCCGAGACGCCAGAGAACCTAAAGGGCTTGCAAGGCTTTCGAAAGACTTCGAAGTGCTTCGAACCAGTTGTAAATGCTATCCGTCCCTTCCTTGATTCCAACTCCGTTCTCAAGATAGGTCACGGTCTCCAGTTTGAATACGAGATGCTCAGTTGGAATCTAGGTCTCTACACTTGGCACCTGTGGTGCACGCTTGTCGTTGAGCGGGTTCGCTGGGCCGGCCTCCAGCCTTTCAAGCGCAAAGGCTTCTGGGGCATGGAGCACCTGGTTGAACGCTATTTGAAGGTGCGGATGAGCGAGGAGAGCGAACGACTTCAGAAATCATTCGACCTGTGCACGCCGCTGACCGACGAGCAAGTCTTGTACGCCTCGATTGATACTCGCCTTCCAATGGGGGTCTATCACGGTCAGAAACTGGTTTGTACCAGCGATCGTCTTCTTGAAACCGCGCAGATTGAGAACGACTACATCCCTGCCAACGGGGACATGCACATTAATGGGTTCAAGCTCGACCGCGACGCTTGGATGAAGCTGGTAGACGAGCAAACTACAAGACACACAGAGCATGTGCGCGTCATGGACACCTTTTTTCTGCCGATAGTCGGGAAGAAGAATATGCCCGCCGAGAACCTGCTTGAGCTCGAACAAAAGTGGCGTGCGCTGTCTGACCGCGGCGAAGAGGAGATGTCCTACCACGTTATGGCCAAGCAGTACGGACAGACGCCACAGGAGAAGAAGGAATGGAGATTGAAACGAGATGCCCTCGAAGATAAGCGGCTGCTTCTCAAGAAACAGGCCGGAGAAGAGTACAAGGCCGCGTCGAAGTACGCGACGTGGTTTAAGAAGGAAGGCGACAAGATGGAGGGTGAGGCTTGCATCGTTTACGCGAGTCCTGCCCAGCTTGTGGCGGCCCTCCAGAAAATGCCGGGCCTTGAAAAGATTGAGGACACCAACGATAAAACGCTGTCGAAGTTGAGAAGTGAATTTCCCGTCCTGGTCGCTGTGGAAAATTATCGTTCTACGGGAAAGGCAGTCAGTTCTTTCGGGGAGAACATTCTGGAGTTCATTAACCCGATAACGGGCCGTTTGCATTCCCGTCATGACCAACTCGGGGCTGTAACGGGCAGAATGGCTTGCCAAAAGCCCAATTTGATGCAAATTCCGGTAGACCCCCGCTACAGAGAATGCTTTGTAGCCGAACGGCTTCGCAAAATGGCTACTCTCGATTACGACGGATGCGAAGTTCGAATCATGACTGAGGCCAGCGGAGACCCTGTTTGGACAGAGGCTCTTAATAACAACTGGGACATTCATAGCGTGGTTGCGGAGAAGATGAGAACTTCTGACTGGGTTAAAGCCACATTGGAGGCTTGTGCTTTCGTAGCACGCCATGCGAAGTGCGACTGCCCAGAACACAAGCATATTCGTAGTGAATCGAAGAGCATCAACTTCGGGCTGGCATATGGCCTCACTGCCAAGGGTCTTGCAGACCAACTCAACATCACAGAAGAACGAGCGCAGGCTCTGCTTAATCTCTGGCACGCTTCGAACCCAGTTCTCAGCGCGGCTCTGACATTGTGGGGAGACTTAGCTAAGGCAACGTGTGAAGCGCGTGACCTTGCTGGTCGCCGCAGACTGTTCCGCAAGCCTTCTTGGGAGTGGTGCAAAGAAATCGTTACTGCGAACAACAAGAAATACAAAGACAGCAGGAACTACGGAAAGCCAGCCAGCGAGGGGCAAATCAAATGGAAAATGAAATCCATGATGGAGTCGATTGCCCGTGAAGGCTGCAACCACAAAATTCAGGGAACCAACGCGAGCGCGACCAAGCTCTCGATGGGGTGCGGCTTCGATGAATCCGGCAAACCATTCTTCTGGCACTACAGCAGGCCCGATAAGGAGCAAGCGTTCCTTTGCAATCTCGTGCACGACGAAGCAGTGTTCGAATCTCCTGACGAAAAGATTACAGAGGCATACGAAGTAGCAAAAGATTGCATGATTCGAGCATTAAGTCGGTACGTTAAGAAAGTGCCGGTAACCGTTGACGGTCATGTGGATACTCACTGGGTGAAATAACAGTGTTTTGCACAAGTTTTATGTGCTACATTCCTTGTGCAATGTTATGTTCAAATAGAGGGGGAAATATTGAACGTAATCTTCACACCAGAGAAGGAGAAAATAGTAACCGTCATGCTTGGCGTCAACATAATGGCGGTAGATAATCTCAGGCGTATAAACAAAATACTGTCCAAACGTAAATTGAACGCACGGCAGTATTCTATTCTTCATCAGATAACGAGAACCGATGTACCACTTCCCCGCAGTCAGAAGGAACTTTCTAAACGCTCCTCCATTCGAGAGAACAGGATTGTTTCAATCCTACATAAGATGGGAAAATCCGGCCTCTTGAGGAGGGAGAAAACAACAGACCGCCGTCTCAACACTGTGACCATAACGGAAAAAGGCAGGAAGGAACTGGATAAAGCAGAGAACGATGTCAGGGTTTACTACGATGAGCTGCTATCGACGATTTCCCACAATGAGAAGCAGGCGTTGATTTGTTTGTTAAAGAATTACGAATAACGAAAAGGGCGACCCAAGACCAAACCTGGGTCGCTGTCTTTTTAGGCCCGAGCCGATTTTGTCGCGGCTTCAATCATGCGAGAAATCATTTCAAACTGGGCGTCATCGAGTCTGCGCAAGTTGCGCTCAGCTCGTTCGTATTTCGGGTTCTTGTCCCCTCCGTATAGAGATTCCGGTAAATCAGCGTATTTGTGTTTCAGCTTGTCTTTCAAGGCCATACGCTGCATTTCCGCCATTCTTTCTTTGTTCCAGCCCAGTGTTTGGGCCATCATGCCCATCAGCGGCTTCGACGGAAAAGCCATGCTTTTAATCAACCGACGAACGTGCTCGTAGGTTACCCCAATATTGTCGGATAAATTCTGGATGGATATGCCTCTGTCTTCCATCTCTTGCTGCAAGGCTTCCCCGAACAGCCCCTGTTTGGGAAGGGATTTGTTTTTGTTCCTGTTCATTAACTTGCTCATACGTATTGTCCGTTCTCCTTTGCAGGATTTATTGCCGCCAACGAGAACCACTCTAATACACATATAGTTGCTAGTCAACAGTTATTTTGTGTGAACATTCTCACACGATTTTGGTTGACAACACACATTATTTGTGTGACTATCCTGTATGCAACGAATCTTTCGCGGCTTCAGCGACGGTGCTTGCCGCTCATTTCAGCAGCACGCCGCGTGGGGAGTGCTGTTAATCGACCAGTTCGGCGACCGAACCGAGAAATACAAGTACATTGGGAGGGCCAGCAACAACGTCGCTGAATACCGCGGCCTCATTGGAGCTCTGGATTTGGCAGTTTCCCTTGGCGCCCAGCGGCTGTCCATGAATATGGACTCAGAACTGGTCGTACTGCAGGTCACTGGTGTCTACCGCGTATCCAAACCTGAATTGGCTACTTTGCTAAACGAGGCCAAAACACTGATAGCCAGAATTCCCACCTTCACCATCCAGCACGTTTACCGAGATAAAAACCAAGAAGCCGACGCGCTTGCCAACCGCGCTATCGACGACTTCATTCAGCAGGAGAAAAAGTAATGGTTGAGATCACTAACGAAACATCAACAACTCCATTAAGTTTGCCAGAGCTGCATGGGCCGGAGGAGTCGGGATATGACAACATTGGTTACATAGCTTATGGGAAGCCTTGCCCGTGGATTCGTTGTCTCTGTGGGTGGGAATCATCCAATGGAAATCATTCGTGGCAAGACGCTGGTGAAGATTTTGATAGGCATTTGGAAGAGGTGCCGCAGTTATGAGCACCCTGACCCTACTGAAATTCCCGCCCAAGAAGAAGGAAGTCGTAGAGACCGCCAGCAAGTCTATTACGAGCGTTCTCAACTTTGTCAAAAAGGACGTTAAAGACCTCGCGGCGGTTGTGGTCGTAGCTGTGACCAACGACAACGCGGTTTACACACTGAGCAACGGCCTTACCGATGGCGATACGGTGCTTGCGCTGGAGAGGGCCAAGGTTTGGTTCGTGGAGAACACGGGGAGGAGAAGCCGATGAAGACGAACAATGTGCTGCTGGGGCTGCTGGGCGTTCTGATGGGAGCGTTCTTGACGTTCTCTTTGCGCGGTAAGGCTTCATCGCAGGAGAAACGCAGAGTGTGCATACCCGTAAAGAGGGGAAAGCTAATTGTGTGGGCTACGCGATGAGCTTATTTCCGATTAAGTTCCACAAAAAATGGATACGCTTACGGCTGCGACAGACGTTACATGTAAATGTTATGTGGGGCGGATTGGAAAGTAATAGCCACGGCACCGAATGGGAAACTAGGAGAGGGCCAAAGTTTACTTATAGCAAGCTGGCGTCGGTACACCCACCATCAACAGGACACCGCGTATGGCTTTACTTTCCTTCTGGGAAATGTTGGCACCTAGATATTTATTTTGACCGCAGAAATTTTGAGGCGAGATGAAACAACTGAAGATTTCTTGGGACGAATTCGTGGAAGCCGCCATGCAAACGATTAAAGCGGATTACCCCGACGCCAACAACCCCGTGAGAATGGCTACGCAGGCGTATGAACGGGATTATGAGTGCTACGAAACGCCGTCGTACGTCTTGATTGATTTGGAGAATAAAGCATGAGCAAGCCTAACGAATGGTGGACTCTTCGTCGTGCGGCTCGTCACGTAGTAGTTGGCTTGTGGACTTCAGATGAGTTGTGGTCACGCCCTGAATCAATTCTAAATGCGTACGAAGCGGTTCGTCTGTTGCGCGACACGGCAAACCTAATACCAGATAAGCCTCCCAGTAAGAAACATTTTTGGCTGCATTTAGGCGGATGAAATGACCGAACCCCGCGTGACCTTGGGAATCGTGATACGCGACCTTGTACGTTTCCGTAATGTCCAGACCTTCATTCCCGCCCGAACGGAGGATTTGGACATTATGGGAATAGTGCTGCCGATCGTGCCAGCCATTCGTATCGGCGTGAACAACCTGCTCAACGGCAACGACCCAACCTTCTGCGTCGTGAACCGCGCCAAAGCCGAGGTCGTGGACTACTTCTTTTCGTGGAAACACGCGCTGGCCAGAGCAGATGAATTGAATAGGAGCTTCTCAGCATGACCTGCCCGTGGTGTGACTTACCTGTGAGATGGTGGCACTTCAAAACCCGCTACTGCGGCCTGCTATGGCACAAAAGGTGTAAGAACGGTCGATAAACCGACGAGGCAATCCACAGATAAATTATTTTAGTTGTGTGCGCCTTAGGACATACGGTGCTAGAATCGCTTTGCTGAGGAATGATTACGAAGTGGAACGACTTGTCACTCATGGTTCCAGTGTATTGTGGGCGACATGGTTTGGATGTATATTCAATCTTGGAGGTAGTGACCGTGCAGCGAATGGCAACAGTTGACTCCGGGGAAATTTACAGACACCTGGGAACTGGTTCGATGGTTTTTGTCAAGGATGTAAACAAAGATGGAAGCGTAACGTGGGAATCCTTAAGCCGTGGTGATTTAATCGAGGGCCACTCTTGGGGAAAAATGCAGGGTGTGCCTTTTTTAGAGCAGTTCAGGTCGGTGAAAGACTCGGCTGACATGGTTGCCGACATCCGAACTGAGCAGCGTTCGAAACACGTAGTTAAACCAAATTGATAACACAGCATTTCGGCTAAAGCTAAGGCCGAACCCACGCCCAGCGGGACGCGAAATCATGCGGATTCTGCGTCCCAGTCTTTCCCCCTGATTACTGGGCGTGGTTTTTCTTTTCTAACGCGTATTGTGACTGTCCGCGAACGTAAATTCACTGGCCGGGAATCTGTATAAGAGGTTAAATCTATTCAGGAGTGTTTAAGTGACAACAGAGTTCATGTCCCCGTTGTTCCGGTTTCACAAACTTAATGCAGGCGGTATTCAGAAAGCGCAAGAAATCGCCGAGGCGTTCAATGCGTTGCTTAACAAACTGTACCCACTGTGCGAAGAAGGCCGGGAATTGTCGATCGTTCGCACCAAACTAGAAGAAGCCTCTTTCTTCGCCAAGAAATCTATGGCCAACTCGGGCAAGAATCAGGAAATTTAGGTGTTCTGCAAGGCTTGCAAACATTTAATGTGGTATTTCACATTTTGGCGTTGCATGAACCCCTACTGTTCGGGTAGAATCCCAGTTGGAGGCGGGAAATGAAGACAATTTTGCTGATTTTGGCGTGTTTTTCGTCGTTAGCGACCGCGCAGACGCCGGCAAGACAACAAATCGAGTCGCACAACACGGTTTACGGGCAGGAACTGGGTAAACCGCTCACGATTCCTGAATGTCCAGTGACCCGCCACAAGAAAACGGCGTGGTACACGGATATTTCTTCGGCGAAAGAGCTTTGCTTCCAGTTCGAGGGCGAAACTACGCTGGTGCCGACCAACGGAGAGCCTCTAGGTAATGCTCGACTGCGCTTGGTGGCGCCGGATGGTCAACTTCTGGGCGGCGTGACAGAAGCCGAGGTGGTTGACGGGAAATTAGACCAACTGAGTTTCACCACGGCCGGAACCACCGACCAAGAACACATGTTCAGCGTTCTGGTGAAGAAATACGGAGAGCCCACAACGAAGAAAGTCAAGCACCTAGAAAACGGCTACGGTGCTGCGGTAGACGGTATCTTCTCTGAGTGGTCTCTACCGGATGTCAAGGTGATATTCATGGGAGCACTAACTCTGTCTGAGGGGAAAGTGATTATCGAGACGCCGCGCACTGAAAAAGTATTGGAGCCTAAATTATGAGCGACGCACCCGAACAACGCGGTTGGGAAATTGAAGATGATTACCAGCAGCACGACCTAGACGACCCATACACCGACGTTGCAACTAGTTTAGTGGGAGGGCGGTCGTGGCTACTCGGAGGTCTGCTGGTGTTCTTAGTAGCAGGCGTGTTTTGCCTGTATGGAATGAAGTTGTGGTTGACGCCGCCCACCATAGTTTTCAAGTCCCCGTCGCCTGTTATCGTGTCCTACGAATCTCAAGGGATATGGGGCATGGTGACATCAGAATGGCGTTTATCGTGCCTTTACTTCAATGGGGGAGAGAAAATTGTTCGTCCAAACTATGACAGCCCTTACTGCACGGCAGAGGCTGCAAAGAAACGAGGAGAGTTATAAATGGTAAGACATCTTTTGTTGTTGTGTGTATTGTTGGCTGGGATTGGTGCAGTGGGGGAGACGATTAGTATAACCTCTACTGGCCTCATTTCTTCCGGCAGTACCAAGATTGACCACGGAAAACTTATTTCCACGCAGTTAGCTTGCATTAAGAACTATGAGGACGGGTTCATTGATTACGTTCCGTGTGACCTTTCGACGCCGATGCTTGAGCCTATTAATTTTGTTAAGCCTGCTGCTGCTGACAACAAATGGGGAACAGAGGGCAACGGCGGAGGCGACCTTCCTACTCACTTCCTGAACCAGCCAATCCAAGTGGACGCTCTGGACGACGTACAAACCGCCGATGACCTGCCCTACGACAGCGTGGACTGTGACAACGCGAACGGTGACCCAAAGTTGTGCACCGTTGAGCCAGATGAGCCATCGTCGTTTGAAACGTACGGCACAATCTCAGTTAACACCACAATAGCTAGTTACTGGACGCTAAATCCCAGCAACATGGTACCTAGCGACTATCCACCAGTGCCGCCAGAAGGATTAATAGAGTGTTGGCGAGACAAGATATTCGACCACTTGATGTGCATTAACTCCAAAGGAACCGTGATTGACGTTGAGCGGGACTTGGAGTTGAACGAACCTCAGCGTTGGGGTGGAGGAGAGCCTATTATTCTGCAAGGGGTAGATGAGCCTTCCCACAAAGTTCTATCTTGGACTTCACCCGAACATGCGGAGTACAACGGCGACATAGTGTCGGACAATACTCACTTATTCCAGGAGTTCAATCAAGATGCGCAGAAAGCTGCGGACGAAACTAATTGTAAGCTAGCCGACGAGGAGCCTCACATGCCTCATCTTTATCAGCCTAAGCCTATCGACGTTCCTGCCATACAGGAGGTACGTAATGAACTCATGGAGAATTGTTTTCCCGTAAGAGATGGGCTCGGGTGTTATAGACCTGTTTATAAAAAAGTGTGTAAGGACAAGTCCCGTATTCTTCTTCCACCAGATGGTAATGGAAAAAGCTGGTGCCACTTGGTGCAACCATGATGGACTTTAGACGCCGCGAAGAACTGGTTGTCGAACTGCTATTACAGGGCTGCGACAACGTGGACATCGCCAAGCAGCTTAATACCAAGTTGCGAACCATCAAGAAAGACTTCGCCAACCTGTTCACGCGCTACGGAATCACGGATGGAGTCAAGCGGGTGAAGTTGGCAACGCTGTTATATCGCCGCCAACTAGAAGCTAGTGCCTAATATACTTGTCATTTATGTGTGCAAATGCACAAATGCCTAGTATAATAGGCAAGTAATAGTGGCCGTGATTGTAAACTTGGCCGTGACTTCACAGGGGTAATCATGCAAGATAAATTGTGGAAGCGGATGTTTATAGGTAGTGCTTTTAGTTTATGTGCTGGAATTGCGTTTTTTACAGAGCACTGGTGGGGACACGCACCGTTTTGGGTTTCTGGTAGCTTCTTTGGGCTTACATGTTTAGTTGTATTGTGGTGTATGCACACTTACAAGTATCACAAGGATTGGGAATGAGAATCCTTGACTTAGGATGTGGAACCGGAAAGCCACTGACGTACTGGCACGTAACCCCGCAGGACGAAGTGGTAGGCGTGGACATCGACGGGGCCGCTCTGGAGACCGCCCAGCAGAAGTACCCAGAGCGGCATTTCTACATCGGGTCTGGGGAGGATATACCGTTCACGAATGGCAGCTTCGATCGCGTCATTTCGAACGTGGCTCTGCCCTACATGAACATCCCCGCGGCTCTCCGCGAAATCAACCGCGTTCTCGTCCCTGCTGGGTCTTTGTCTGCAAGCCTGCATCCGCCGAGCTTCACGCTGCGGGAACTCCGCCAAGCCTTCCCGAACCCAGTGGCGATGCTGTATAGGCTGTACGTCCTGTTGACTGGGGTTCTGTTCCATTTGACTGGGTTGGCACCGGAGGAGTCGTTTCAGACCAAGAGGGGAATGCGGATTGCTCTGAGACGGGCTGGGTTCTACCCGATGACGATGTTCCACGAGGAGGGCCCGGCCGGGAAAAGGTTTATCGTGGAGGCCACAAAGGTGGACGTAGCGTTCGACAGGTTGGAGAAAAGTGTTATGCGTTACCTGCGAGATTTACAGACTGCGGCTGATTTGAAGAAATACACCCAATGATTAGAGGAAAAGTCTACATGTTCAAGTGGCGGGTACCGCGTTGGCTGACAAGGTTGCTCGCCGACCCTTGGTACGGCAGCGGCTTGGCTACGTGGAACCAGAACTACTGGAACCAGACGGGTGGACGATGATGTCTACTCAGCGGAGTTGTAGAAGTTGTACTTCTGAGATGAGGAGCGTCCGGCTGTGCTTGGAATGCAACACTGCTCATGGTGTCTCTCTATACAGTAATCGGGGCCATGAGAAGATTGAGTGCACCAATCCTTGGCACGAGGCGGGAGACGAGTTTGTGTTCGTAGCAGACATGGTTGGTGGTGGTAAACTGTATATAAAGTCAGTGAAGGATGTTGCTGACCTACTAAGTGACGGAAGTAAGGAAACAGTATAATGTCAATGTTTGACAGGACGCCCAAAGTAGTAACATGTGACAAGTGTGGACATTCTCGTTTGGTCAAGAAGGAAGTCCGCTGTCTCACTACACGACTCCGGCCTATATACAGATACCTACCAGATGCTGGGTGTACCAAGTGCAACCAGCAAGCAAGTGTATAACAAACCCTCCTTCAAT
>Ga0070714_100002740_pt1 | contig 12978 bp, 15 predicted proteins | sample LARL83metaG_FD_65450 | JGI IMG/M metagenome (GOLD analysis project Ga0070714, IMG submission 65450) | Corn, switchgrass and miscanthus rhizosphere microbial communities from Kellogg Biological Station, Michigan, USA - LAR L8-3 metaG | ecosystem: Host-associated > Plants > Roots > Rhizosphere ... | reverse complement strand
GGATTACGAAGGGCTCTTCGAGAACTTCGACGCGCTCGATCTCATTCTCTCGGTCATCTTGCGCGGTGCGACGCTCAACCTCGATCCGACGCTCGTGCTCAGGATGGACGCCGATCTCGTCAACCGCATCGGCGTGAAGAAGGGATCCGACAACGCGCTCACCGTCGGCAAAGAAGGCGATGCGCACTACCTCGAGCTGGCCGGATCGAGCATCGAAGCCGGCGTGAAGCTCTTCAACGAGGCGCGGGCGCGTCTGCTCGAAGTCGCCAACTGCGTCATCCCCGATCCCGACAAGGTCGGCGCGCAAGGCATGTCGAGCGTCGCGCAGAAGATGATGTTCACGCCGATGATCGGCAAAGGCGATCAGCTTCGCGAGCAATACGGCACCGCAATGGAGCGCATGCTCGAGGATATGTGCGTCGTCGCGCGCATGGCGTCGCAGAAAACGGTCATCGTCTACGATCCGGAGACGATGCAGCCCGTCGAGGCGCAGCCGACGATCAATCTTCCGCCGCGTATCGAGCAAGAACCGGTCATGGACGAGAACGAAAATCCGACCGGCGATTTCGAGCAGAACGAAGTCGAGCGCGATCCGGGCGAGGGCGAAGAAGTCGATTGCGAATGGGGTCCGTGGTTTCCGCCGACGCCCGACGACATCCAAAAGCTCGTCACGACCGTCACGACGGCTGCGGGCCAAGGCACTTCGGTGCTCAGCCAGCAGACGGCTTCCGAGCTGGTCTCGCAAGCCTTCAATCGCGATCCCGCCGACGAGTGGGGCAAGATGCAGAAGGCGCAAGCCGACGCGCAATCCAAGCAAGCGCAGATGTTCGATGGCGACGTGGGCGGCAAAGTCGAGCACACCGAAAAGACGGCGACCGGCGGCGAAGTCACGGCGACCCTCGAGCACACGCCGAAGAGTCAGCAGCCGCCTCCGCCGCAGATTCCGGGTGCCGGTGGCAAGTTCGGCGGGCCTCCGGGTGCCGGCGGTGCCGGTGGCAAGGGCGGCGGCATGCAAGGCGGCGATCCCGACTTCACTGCGGGCTTCGGTGACGAAGAGAGCAGCGCCGGAGACGAAACCTTCGAGAAGAAATGAATTACGCCGATCAGCGTGCCGTCGAGTCGCTAGCGCGCAACCGGCGCGAAGTGATCGAGATGGTGCAGAACAAAGGCATCAAGTCGACGCAAAAGCTTCTCGAGCGTGCCGAGACCGATCTCGTGCAGCGCATCAAGCAAGCCGAAGGTCTGAGCGGTCCGGGCAAAGACACCTTCACCGCGACGCAGCTCCGCGCAACGCTCGCGCAGGTGAAGGACGTGCTCCGTTATCTCGTGTCGGGCATGAAGGGTGAAATCCTCGATCGTGGCGAAGAGGCAACCAAGGGTGCGACGCGTCACACGATCGATCATCTCATCGCGCTCGACAAAGCGTTCCGCGGCACGGGCACGCAACCGCTCTCGCTCAAGGAAGCGCAGATGTTTGACGCCGCATCCGAAGGCGTGCGGTCCAGCATCCTTCGACGCCTCGCCTCGAGCGGCACGCCGCCCGCGCGCGGCACCGAAGTCGAGTCACCGCACAAGGCGAAGCTCGGCATCCTTCAGCGCTACGGCGTCGAGACGATCAAGCGTTTCGAGCAGACGCTTCAAGCCGGTCTTCTCGGAAAGAAGTCTTGGGCGGACATGCGTGCGGACATCATCGCCGACAGCCCATTTCTTCAGCAGGCGCCCGGCTTCTGGGCCAAGCGCATCGTTCGCACCGAAGTCATGGGCGCGTACAACCGCGCAGGATGGCATGCGACCAAAGACGCTGATCGGCAGCTCGGTGACATGGTGAAGATCTTGTCGGCGACGTTCGATGATCGTACGGCTGCGGATTCGTACGCCGTGCACGGTCAGATTCGCCGGCCCGACGAGCCCTTCGAATGGTGGGATGGCCTCTACCAGCATCCGCCGAATCGACCCAACGATCGCGAGATCGTGACGCCGCAGCGCATCTCATGGCCGATCTCGGCTTATCTCAAATGGCGAAGCGACGACGAGGTGATGGCCGCGTGGCGGCGACAGGGTCGCAAAGGTGCTCCGCCTCCGCGTCCGAACATGACGACTGTTCCGCTAGCGCGCTTTGGCGCTTAGTGATAGCTCTTTGGATATGGCCGACTCGAAACACACCCCGTTCAAGGTCACCGGCGGCGCGGGTACCCATCAGAGCGCGGAAGAGAAGCCGGCGCCCTCGCCGGGTTCGGCCATCAAGCAAGCGCAGGCGACCGGCGGACCGCTGCCGACGCCGAGCGACGAGGTGCTCGAGGGTCGCGCGCATGGGCACTCGCCGACGATTCCGTGGCCGCCTGCGATCGCCATCGACGAGGTGCGCGAAGCTCACAAAGACGGCAACGCGCACAAAGTCGGCACGACCGATCGTCGTCCGTTCAAGGTCTGATCGAAAAGCGCTTTTCGATCCTCAAGGAGAATGAACATGGCAGGCAACAAGAACGCAGCTCCCCCCTTCGCGACGAGCGATGGCAAACCGGTCACGCCGTCGGGCAACGAAGGCGGCGCGCACGATTTCCTCACCGATCCCAAAGGCGGATCCTGTCAGGGCGGCGCGCGTGACTTCACGACCGAGTCGCGTCCGCAGTCGGAAGCGAAGCAGGAAGTCGTTCCCAATCCGCAGGAAATCCCCGCGGGCGGAAAGATTCTCCTGGCCGATCCCGGCCCGGTGAGCGCGAAGGTCTCCGGCACCGCGCAGCACGTCGAAAAGAAGCCGTTCAAGATCTGAGCTGACACGTGAGCGGCCAGATCTCTCTCAACGCATTGCTTCAAGCCGGCCCGGCGGCGTCGGGCGATCAGAATTTTCCGTCAGGCACGACGACGATTCCGATCGCCACGACGCCGGATCCGAAGGTGTACAACGAGGATTCGGGTCGGACCAACATCACGCTCAACAGCCCAGCCGCGTACGTCGCGCTTCCGCCGCTCGCGCCCGGTGGTCTGCTCACGCAGGCGCACACGCTCTACCTTCGAACGGCCGCTCCAATGACGGTGCGTCTCACGTTCGGATCGACGCTGCTCGACGGGCTTCAGATTCAGGGCACCTTCTTCATGGAGTTCCCGCCGGGCACTCCGCTCACGCTCTGCGAAGTCAAAGGCGCGGGCGCAGTCGAGTATTACGTCGCCGGCAACCAGTAAGAGATCGCTGTACCAAGTCGACAGCTTGCGATAGCTTCGACTCATCCGGAGGAAACGAATATGACCATCAGCACCAACGCAGCCGGCGGAGTCGCAGCCCTCAACGCCGCCAACCTGAATCAGCTCGCCGAAGCGCTGCGCGCGATGGGTTTCGGTTCCGTCGTGCGCTCGATGCCGACGCAGCGCCGCTCGGTCGCGCTCGACGGCGCCGCGGGCACGAACAAGTACGTCGTCGCAGCCGCGCAGTCGATCACGCTGCCGGAAGATGCGAAGTGCGGGTACTTGCTCGCCGCCTACGCGCGCGCGGGTACGGGCACCAAAGGCGTGCTCACCATCGATCACAACACGCCGGAGGCTTCCGGTGACGCGCAGCCCGCGGCCGGTCACATCGACGTCGCGGGAAGCGGCGATCTCCTCTTCCATGCCGCCGACGCCTGGACGAAGGTCGACTTCCTCTACATCCCGGCGAAGTACGACGTGCAGGAGTTGACCTTGCTGGTCGCGAGCAACGCGCTCACGCTGCCGACGTCGCTCGGTGACGCGGTTTCGCTGCTCGAAGTCGAGTCGATGGCGGGTACCCTCACGGGCAAGCTCATCATCGATGTCGTCGGCACCGCGGTGGCCACGGGTCACGCGGCCTTCTCGCTCGACAAGCTGACGGTCAACTTCGCGGGCGCGGACGCGGTCACGAGCGCACGCGTGAAGTTCGGCACCAAGCCGAAGATCGATCTCGAGAGCTTCCTCGAGACGGCGCAGAACTACTTCTGAGCGCCGGTGCGGTAGATCTAGGGCGCGCTGGCTCAATGTCAGCGCGCCCTTTTTTTCGAAAAGAAAGAGGCGATTCACATGGCTGACAAAACCGAAGAGAAAAACGTTCAGGCTGGGGAAGGTGCGGGCGCAGCCGTCGCGGGCGAGCAGCAACAGCAGCAAGCCAAGCCGGCGGAGAAGCAGGTCGAAAAGCCGGCCAAAGAAGAGAAGCCCGCGAAAGAAGAGAAGCCGGCCGCCGGTACCGAGTCGCGCCGCGTCCAGCTCAAAGACGACGACGAGATCCCGGAGAACGCTGATCTCCTCGAGCTGTCGCCGCGCGCGCTCACCGCTCGCCTCAATCGGCACACGAAGAAAGAGCTTCGCGCTCGCTTCGGCACCGACAACATGGACGAGATCAAGGAGAAGCTCGAGCGCGCCGATAAGCTCGCCGCCGCGGAAGAAGAGCGCAAGCGGCAAGAGATGAGCGAGACGGATCGCCTGAAGGACGATTTGCAGAAAGAGCGCGAACGTCGCGAGCGCGCCGAACGTCGCGCGCAAGCCGTTCTCGACGAGCGCGTGATCGCGCACGAAGAGTCGCGCATCAGCAAGATCGCCGAGAAGGCGGGCATGGATCCGGAGTACATCGAGGATCAGTTCCCGAAGCTCGCTAAGTACCTGAACGAAACCTTCACGCCGAAGCAGCTCAAGAACCTGAAGGACGGCGAGATCGAGAAGTGGTTCAAGGATCGCCTCAAGGCCAAGCCCAAGCTCGCCAAGGAACAGGCCGAAGAGCGGAAGGAAGAAAAGCCGAAGGTCGGCCTCACCAACGGCGGCAAGGCGGAAGGTCGTCCGAACGCGGACAACAACGCCGCGAAGAACACGGAAAAGACGTTCAAGCCCGGTCAGGCCAACTCGATGTCGGCCGCGGAAGCGCGTCGCGAAGCCGCCAAGCTCGGCTACCGTTACTGAATCGAAAAGCGCTTTTCGATTCCGGGAAAACGCCCGTGGGCATCGCCGCTCACGGGCGTTTTTCTTTTTCGGTAGACGGATCTGATTTCGCGCGATACATCTTTGGAAGAGTCAGTCAGCTAGCGGCACGATTCCCAACACGTAGGCACGCCTCACGGTCAAGAAGGTGGAAACGGGAAGAAGGCAGCGATGCTCGAGCCTGAAGGTTCGCATCCAAACCCCTTTTCGTACGGAGTCCACACATGTCAGGCATCATCGTTGGCGTTCCCGCCGCGGTTCTCGAGTTGAACCAAAAAGGTTTGCTCGAGCGAGCGTTTCACGACGGGCTGTTCCCGAACCTCGCGTACCGCGCCGAGGCGATGCCCGAAGAGTGGCCGGCGAACACCGGTCAGCAGATCTTCATGACGCGGCCGGGCCTCATCAAGCCGCGCACGAAGCCGATCACGCCGGGCATGGACCCGCAGCCGCAGAGCGTGCCCTACGAGCAGTGGGTCGCGACGCTCAACCAGTTCACCGACTCGATCGACACCAACATGCCGACGAGCATCACCTCGAACGCGAGCCAGTTCCTCCGGAACATCCATCAGCTCGGTTTGCAGGCGGGCCAGTCGGTCAACCGCATCTCGCGAAACGAGATGTTCAAGGCGTACATCTCCGGCCAGACCGTCGCGCTCGCGGCGATCGGCTCGAGCGACACGACGATGCGCGTCGCCGCGCTCAACGGCTTCACCGACGTCGTCATCCCCGGCACGAACGTGGCGCCGCAGCCGGTCTCGCCCTCGTACCCGCTGCCGATCACGATCGGTTCGGGCTCGGCGGCGGTCACCAACTCGGTCATCGGCTACGTCGCCGACGATCCGAACGACCCGTACGGGCCGGGCACGCTCACGCTCCTCAACGCCGTCGGCTCGGCCTTCGCGAGCGCGCGCACGACCGTCAAGAGCAACTACGCTCCGCGCGTCGTTCGCTCGGCCGCGGGTGACTCGGTCGACGCCATCGGCCAGTCGGACACGCTGGTTCTTCAGCAGGTCATCAACGCGGTCGCGTTCTTGCGCCGCGCGAACGTGCAGCCGCACGACGACGGCTACTACCACGCCCACATCTCGCCGCTCAGCGAAGCGCAGTTCTTCGCCGACCCGGTGTTCCAGCGGTTGAACCAATCGCTGCCGGAGCACGTGATCTACAAAGAGGGCTTCCTCGGTTGGATCAGCGGCGTCATGTTCTTCATGAACCTCGAGTCGCCGGAGCAGACCAACTCCGGTGATCTGACGGCGACGGCCGGTAGCGGCATCTACGCCTCGGACATCGGCGGCGAAGTCGTGAACGGCCAGGGCATCGCGATCGGTCGCGTGCTCATCACGGGCAAGGGCTGCGTCTACGAGAAGTATCTCGACGAGTCGCAGTACGTGACCGAGGCTGGGACGACCGGCAAGATCGGCGAGTTCGATGTCGTGAACAACGGCATTCAGATCCTCACCGAGCGCATCCGGCTCATCCTCCGCGCGCCGCTCGATCGCTTGCAGCAAGTCGTGAGCGTGACGTGGTCGATCACCACGTCCTTCCCGATTCCGAGCGACATCACCTCGCCCACGGGTCCGGAGCGCTTCAAGCGCGCCATCGTGCTCGAGCACGCGATCTGAGAAGACGAGATGGTAAGGAACGGCGGTCGATTGTGATCGCCGTTCCTTTCCGTTTCTGAAAAGAGAGGCACCATGGCTCGAAACAAGATTGCGAGCGGACCGGCGGGCGCGAAGGCGCAGCCGCTTCCCGCGACCCTCACCCCGACGGCAGAGAACCCGAATCCGCAGCTCGGCGGTCCGGAGAACACCATCGTCGAGCGCGCAGCCGATCCGACCGGCGACGGCAAGCTCGGCACGGCGCAGATGGCCGGCGTCCGCGGCGGTTCGTTCGGCGTCATTCCGGAGGCGGAGAAGCGCGTGTCCTTCTACGGCACGCACATCACCGGCAAAGGTCACAAGGCGCCGGTGGCGAAGCAGCCGAAGAAATTCGTCGTCATCGGTCCGATCAACGCGCCGGGCGGACGCGTCTCGTTCGTCTACGACCATCAGCGCGTGAGCGTGATGCCAGGCAAGGAGATGAGCGAGAACGCCTACGATCTCGACATCATCCGCAAGCAAGGCATCAAGCTCGAGGAAGTGATCGATCCGCTCGGCGAACAAGAGCCGATTCTCGAGGCCGTCGAAGCGACCGACGGCGAGCAAGACGAAGACGCGGAGGAATCCGCCGACGCGTGAGGTGAAGCGTGGCACTGACCGATCAGGAAAAAGTCGATGGCCGAAGGCACATGGGTTACCTCAACGTGCAAGAGGCGTCGTCCTTTTTCCTCGGCGTGCCGTCTGCCGTTCAGACGCAGTTCTTGATCGAACCGGCACTGAATCGAATTCTCGCTTCCGCTGAGCCGATGTTTCGAAAGTACATCGAAGCTCTCAACGGCATCGAGTGTCAGATTCTCGAGGATCAGTCGAACCTCGCGGCGACCAAGATCGGCAACATCGAAGTCAACACCGAAGAATTCAAGATGCTGATGAACCAGTACAAGTTCTGGCAAGGTCAGCTCGCGAATCTTCTCGGCATCCCGCCGAACCCGTTCGATCAGCGACCCGGCTTCGGTCAGGGCGGCGCGAACGGCATCAACGTTCCCGTTCAAAATTGAGGTTTCCCATGAAGCTCCGTCACTCCGTTTGCGCTCTCTCTGCCGTCGCTCTCATCGCCGCGTGCGCCGCGCAGACGACTCAAGACGTCATCCACACGGCGCCCGACGCCGCGCAGTGCATCGAATCGGCGGTCATGTCGTTCGTGAGCGGCGTGCCCGACGTCGCCGGTCTCATCGCCCACTGCGGCGCGACCGTCAGCGACATCGAGAAGGTCATCAGCGATCTCAAGAACAAGTCGACGGTCGACGGCGGTGTCTCGGCTTCGCCGGAGAGCGCGGCGAAGATCGCTGCTTGGGAAAATGCCGTCGTGGACTACAAAGCCGCTCATCCCGGCGCCAAGTGAGGTTCGGTGGCGAAGATTCAACCCTTATCGCCCGGTGAGGCGAGAAATTCTTTTGCGGCACGCTTCGCAAAAGTTGGAGATCGTCTTCGCCAACTGAATACGAAATTCGGCATCCGTCCTTACCGCGTCTTTCTCGTGTGGACGCGGTGGGACGGTTCCGAGCCCGGCGAAGGAGACGAGATCATCGTCGCCGAGTGTGAGATCTTGCCGACGCCGCTTGTCGAGAACCTCGACGCCGTTGCGCTCGATCCGCGCACCGCTGGCGTCCTTCCGATGGGCATGCTTCGCATCTCGGAAGTGAGCGTCGACCGCTTCACGCGCGATCGCTTGCTCGGTCTCGACATCCCGAACACCGGGCACTTCGATCACATCCCGCCCGGCATGAGCTTCTTCTACGAAGTTCGCGAGGACGGGCGAGGCGACTGTCCCGCGTGGCGCGCGAAGTACCGCATGGCGACCGCGGAACCGTGGCGTCGCGCCGATCAGCTAATGTGGACCTTCCCGCTCGAGCGTGTGAGCGAGGATCGCGATCGCAACGGCAAGAGCGTCTACACGACGGGGCAGCGATGACGACGATTCCGATCGATCGTCCCGATCAGCTCGCCGAGCACTTGAGCAAGCAAGTGAAGAGCATCGTCTCGCGCGCGCTCATGTCGTCGGCGATGCGTCTCATCGGCGTCATTCAAAACGATTTGATTCCTTCCGAAGATCCGCCGCCGATCTTGAATCGCCACTACGCGAGCGGATGGATTCCGGAACCGCAGCCGAATGGCGACGTGCACATCAAAAACACGATGCCCTATGCCGCGGTCATCGAGTGGGGTGCGAAGGCGGAGAACATCAAGATCGGGCGCGCGATGATCGAAGCGCTCACCGAATGGGTCATCACCAAAGGGCTCGTCGGTCGACCGAAGAACGCGGTGCAGCGCGCGCAGGCGCAGTTCGAAGCGCGGAACATGGCGTGGGCAATTGCGCAGGCGATGAAGAATCCGCCGTCGGGCAAGATGGGCGGCATCTTCAACCGCAATGGCCAAAACGGTCTTCGCATCGCGGAGAAAGCTGGCAAGCGCGCACCGGAGATCGTGAGTGAGGAAATTGCGCGTGAGAGCAAGAAGGCGTTCAAATGAGCTTCACCTCGAGCCTTCGTCAAATCCTCTTTGGCTCGCCGTTCGGCGACGTCTATCCGCCGCGTCCAAATCCAACGTCGCTCGCGGTCGACGGTCGCACTGTCGCGCTCCGCATCCTTCGTGAATACGTCTGCAACCTCACCTTCTTTTTGCCGATGCAGAAGGGCGCGAAGCCGAAGCCGTTCAAGATCGAGCAGAACAATTTCCACATTGAGTGGCCGGACTACGAAACTGATCTCGTTTTTCCGAGCGCGATCGTCGTTCCTTCGCGCGCGCGTTACGACGCAATCGGGCTTGTCAGCTACGTCGAAGAAACGACGCGCGACGTCTACAAGAAGGGTACCGTTCTTCAGTGGCAAGGTGAGTACGTCGAGAACATTCAGCTCGAAGTTCACGCCTCGAGCCGTCCGGAGCGGCGATCGATCATCGCGGGCATCGAGACCGCACTGACTCCCACCGAGCAGATGTACGGCCTCCGCTTCAAGATGCCGGACTACTTCAACGAGCTGGTCTGCTTCACGCTCAACGATCGCGAGAACATCGATGATCGGATGAGCGCACTCAAGCGTCGCCGCGTGCAGCTCGGCATCGAGATGCGCTTCAACATCGTCGCGCTCGTCAACTACACGCAGCTCATTCCGCAAGTCGTCACGAATACCGACGTCGCCCAGCCAGATCAGACCGTCGTCGATCTCCAAAGTGACCCGAATGCGAGGGTCATCATCCCGTGAATCGAAAAGCGCTTTTCGATCCGTCCCAAACAGTTGTGTCGCTGAGACATCTCTGACATCATTCTCGCAAGGAGAAGACCATGTCCGTGTTCATTCGCCGATTCTTGTTCGATCCGGGTCAGACGGTTCTCCTCAACATCGAATCGGTCAACATCCTCGATCTCGAGCCGCCGGCTTCGATCTCCGGTATCGGAACGGGCACGGTGCTGCTCTGCGGCGAGTTCGAAGATGGAGCTTTCGCGACGCCGAGCGAAGTGGTCGGCGCCACGGACCTTCAGCAAAACTGGGGCACGCTCGGCTTCACGTACAACGGGGTGATCGCGAACTACCCGTGCGCGGTCTCGCGCAAGGCAGACGGCGCGCTCGTCGGCGAAAACTGGAACGGCAACGCCTTCGTCCAGCTCTCCGGAAAGCAGTTCGCGCGCCTTCTCGTGTGCCGCGTGGATACCTCGGTCGGCTCGGTCCAGTTCTCGCGCCTCGCCTTCGTCGAAGGCGGCGCGTCGTTCCGCTACGCGCTCACGACGGGTCAGATTCTCTCGATCGACGTCGGCGCCGGCTTCACGAGCGCGACGTTCACGGGCACGGTCGCCACGCACACCTCGAGCGCCGGCACGTACAACACGGGCTTCGCGGGCGGTGAGACGCTCGTTCTCGGCTACGACGGCCAGCCGAATTTCACGGTCACCTTCCTCGCGGCCGATCAGACGATCGATCAGGTCGTCGCGCGCATCAACACGTACGCTGGCTTCACCTTCGCGGCGAAGCAGACGAGCACGACGTTCTCGCTCACGGGCTTGCAGGGCGGCACGGGCGGTCAGGTTCGCGTCGTTTCCGGCAGCGGCTCGGTGCTGACGACGCTCGGCCTCACGGCGACGACGTACAGCGGCGCGGGCAACGTCGCGAACATCGCGGCGGTCATGCCGTCGGAAATCGCGCTCGTCGTTCAAGCCGCGGTCGCGAACACCAAAGTCGAGCAGAACAGCTCCGGCGCGCTTCGCATTTCGAACACCGGCACGAGCGGCTTCATCGCGATCGGGTCGGGCACGACCGCGAGCGCGCTTGGCTTCATGGCGGGCCAGTTCGCGACGAGCAACGGACAAGCCGTACTCCAATCGAGCACCGGCACATTCGGCAGCATCGCGAACAACGACACGCTCACCTTCTCGATCGATGGCACGCAGTACACCGCGACTTTCGTCGTTCCGGGTGATACGACGCTTACGGCGGTCGTCGCGCGCATCAACACGACGGTCGGCAAGACGGTCGCCTTCACCGATGGTGCGAGCAGCTTCTACATCACGGGCTCGACGCCAGGCGGTTCGGTCGCGATCATCAGCGCAAGCTCTGGCGCTGTTCTGACCAACCTCGGTCTCGTCGTCGGCACGACGACGGGCGTCCTTCCGCCGCAAGGCGTCTTGCCAGCGGGCACGGTCATTCAGGTTCCGAACGGCGCCATCTTCGTGACGATGCAGTCGCTCACGTTCGCGAACGGCATCCCGACGCTTCCGGGCCAGGCTGCGAATACGACGCTTCCCGCGAGCGGTCCGTGGTCGATCAAGGTCCGTCACGCGGTCGACGACGGCACCGGGCTCGGCACGGGCGCGGGCACGATCACGCAGGTCACCAACGCACCGGACATCGGCGCCTTCAGCGTGGTCAATCCGCAGATCATCTCTGCGGCGCTCACCGAGTCGCAAATCGATGCGCAGTACACCGCGGCGCTCAACGCAACGCTCGACATCAACTCGGTCGCCAAGCAAGCGAACATCGTTTGGAGCGCGCGCCAATCGAACACGGTGCGAAAGCAGCTCAAGGTGAACGCGCTCAGCGCGAGCGGCAACGGCTGCTTCGGTCGCATGGCCGTCATTCGGCCTCCGCTCGGTACGACAAAGAGCAATGCGATGTCGACGACCGCAGAACCCGGCGTCGGCGCCTACCGCGATCAGCGCGTCATCTACTGCTATCCGGGCTTCAACACGTTCGTGCCGCTCATCGCGCAGCGCGGAACGGCCGGCGGCGCGGGCTTCAACGCGACGGGCAATGTCGACGTCGGTTCCGACGGCTTCATGGCCTCGATCTTGAGCCAGCTTCCGCCGGAAGAAAACCCTGGCCAGGAAACCTCGTTCACCGTGGCGGTCAACTCGCTCGAGACGTCGGCGAACGTGCAAGGCTTCCAGATCGGCGACTACATCAACTTCAAGGCCGCGGGCGTCGCCGCTGCGCGCATGGATGATGGCGTCGCGATCTTCCAGTCGGGCGTCACTTCGGTCGATCCCGCGGTCAATCCGGGCCTCGTTCGCATCTCGCGCCGCCGCATGGCCGACTTCATCCAAGACAGCGTGGCCATCCGCGCCAAGGCATACGGCAAGCGGCTCTCGACGGTCGCGCGCCGTCTCTCGCTCGCGAGCGAGATCAGGCAGTTCATGCTGACCTTGCTCTCGCCGCAGAATCCCGCGTTCCAACGCATCAACGGCTTCACGGTCGATCCGAAGAAAGCGAACACACCGCAAAGTCTCGCGCTCGGCATGTACCGGATCATCCTCAACGTCCAGACCATCGCGTCGCTGGACAGCATCGTCATTCAGACGACCGTCGGTGAACAGGTGCAGGTCAACGAAATCTTGCCGCAAGCGGCGTAAGGAGGACGAACGTGCCCGCGCAAAGAATCAAAGGTCAAGAAGTGCAAATCCTGGTCGTTCAGGATTCGGTGCTTCAAGACACGCTCACCGACATTCAGAACTTCAATGGCGAGTTGGAGTTGGAGATCAAGTCCGTCGGCTACCTCGGCGAGAAGTCGAATCGCAAAGACGAGATCTTCAACGGCTGCAAGTTCGACATGTCGCTCCACCTGCACACGCAAGACTGGTTCAACTTCCAGCTCGCGATCGTCAATCGTGCGAAGCGAATCACGCCGGACACCGTTTTCAACATCTCCGGCGTGTTCTCCTTCCCGAACGGCGAGACGCCCGTGATGCTCTTCCCCGACTGCCACTTCGGCGCGCAGCCGCTCGCGATCAACAGCCGCGGCGACTACGTGCAAGTCAAGGTCGCGGGCGAGAGCGACGACTACGACATGCAGCTCTCGTAGTCGAAGCAAAGACGAGGCACCACAACACGGGCGGCTGACAGAGGCTTTACCGAGAATTCTACGGCTCGGATCGGTGGTGCCTCTTCCGACGAAGCTTCTGTCAGCGCCCACCATAAGA
>Ga0070714_100002738_pt1 | contig 12980 bp, 13 predicted proteins | sample LARL83metaG_FD_65450 | JGI IMG/M metagenome (GOLD analysis project Ga0070714, IMG submission 65450) | Corn, switchgrass and miscanthus rhizosphere microbial communities from Kellogg Biological Station, Michigan, USA - LAR L8-3 metaG | ecosystem: Host-associated > Plants > Roots > Rhizosphere ... | reverse complement strand
GGCCATCGCTGCCCAGACTCGCTGCAGCATCGTCAGTCGCCCCCTTCCTGGCTGTCGGCCCAGCTGAAGCCGGCCTGTGCCGGCGGTGCCTGCACCGACGTGGCCCCCGTGGCCGGCGGTGACGCGTGGCCGCCGGCCAGGGACAGCGTGCCCAGTCCGGCGGCCATCGTCGCCGTGGCGATCACGGCGGCAACTGTGAGGACATGTCGTTTGCTCGAGAGCATCGGGGGTCTCCTTGATCGGATGCACCCACGCTAGGCGCGCCGGTTGGGGGCCCGGGCGGCGCCGGTCGAGCGTTCGTCATGGCTTTGGTAAGGAAACGGATAGGGCGCCAGGCGGCGAGTATGTTTGGCCGATGAGGCAGCGACCACAGCGGCTGCTGGTGATCGAGGACGACCCGGCGATCGCGCGCATGCTGGAGATCGAGCTGGTGGAGGCGGGCTACGGAGTCGAGCTCGCCGGTACCGGCTCCGAGGGCCTCGCGGCGATCGAGCGGGAGGAGCCCGACATGGTGGTGCTTGACGTGCGGCTCCCCGACCTCGACGGCCTCAGCGTGTGCCGTGCCACACGGCGCTCCGGGCATCGGATGCCGATCCTGATGCTGACCGCCCTCGATCGGGTCGGCGACCGGGTGATCGGGCTCGATGCGGGGGCGGACGACTACCTGGCCAAGCCCTTCGCCGTCGAGGAGCTGCTGGCGCGCCTGCGGGCGCTGTCGCGGCGCGCGACGAGCGGCGGCGGCGCCCTCGAGGTCGGATCGCTGCGGCTCGACCGCGACACCCGTGAGGCGTCCTCGGATGGGAGCCCGCTCGACCTCACCGCTCGCGAGTTCGACCTGCTGGCGTTCCTGATGGAGGCGCCCGGCCGCGTGTTCACCCGGGAGCAGATCTACGAGGGCGTCTGGGGCTACAGCTACCTGGGCGACTCGAAGGTGATCGACTACTTCGTGGGCTCGCTGCGCCGCAAGCTCGGCGGAGGGACGTACGGCTCTCCGATCCGCACGGTTCGCGGCGTCGGCTACACGGTCAAGCCGTGAGCTTCCGGCTGCGCCTGGCGCTGCTGTTCGCGGGCACCATCACGGTGCTGGTCGTCGCCACCTGCGCCGCCACCTACCTGGTGGTGCGGTCGAACCTTCGCTCGAACGCGAACGCGGACGCCACCCGGCTCGCCCACACCGCCGCGTCGGTCGAGGAGCCGCAGGAGCTCGCGCTCGATCGCATCGCCGGGCCCGACGCACGGGTCTGGCTGACCGACCCGTCGGGCGCCGTCGTGGCGAGCAGCCACGCGGCGGGGTCCCGCCAGCGCACCCTCTCGGGCGTCGAGGGCGAGCTGGCCGGCGCACAGGCCGGCGCCACCTGGGCGAAGGTGCCGCGGCGGGGCGGCGGCTACGCGATCGCCCTGCTCCGAAACAGCGCAATCGCGTCCAGCCTCTCGACGCTGCTCTCGACGCTGATCGCCGTGGGCATCGTGGTCGTGCTGCTGGCCGGCCTCGCCGGCGCGCTGCTCGCACGCCAGGCGCTGGAACCGGTCGAGCGCATGCGGCGCCAGGCCGACGCCATCCCGGGCGACCAGCTCGACCGCCGCATCGACGAGGGGCGGCCCGACGAGCTGGGCCTGCTGGCGGCGGCCTTCAACCGCCTGCTGGCCCGCGCGCAGCGCGCCACGGACGAGCAGCGCCGGTTCGTCGCCGACGCGTCGCACGAGCTCCGCACGCCGGTGACCGCGCTCCAGGGGCACGCGCGGATCGTGGCCCGAGCAGCGGATCGTGGCGACCTCGAGCAGGCCCGCGAGTCGGCGCAGATCGTGGCCGACACGGGCGCCAGGATGGCCCGCACGATGGCCGAGCTGCTCGCGCTCGCCGAGGCCGACGACGGGAGGCGGGAGCTCCTGCCCGTGCGGCTGGACGAGGTGGCGGCGGGCGCGTGCGACGAGCTGCGTGCCGCGTACCCCGGGCGCGTGGTCGAGGCGCACCTGGAGCCGGTCACGGTGCTCGGCGACGCCGGCCGGCTCTCGGAGCTGGTGCGGATCCTCCTCGACAACGCGCTCAAGTACAGCCCCGGCGACGGTTCGGTCGAGGTCTCGGTGCGGCCGGCCGACGGAGTCGGCCTGCTCGAGGTGCGCGACCACGGGCCGGGGCTCGTGGGCGCCGACCGCGACCACGCCTTCGAGCGGTTCTACCGCGGCGCCGCCGCGCAGGGAACCGACGGAAGCGGCCTCGGGCTTGCGATCGCACACGCCGTGGTCGACAGCCACGGTGGCCGGATCGCGGTCGACTCCGCACCGGGCGGCGGTACCCTGGCGAGGGTCGAGCTGCCCGCGTCGCCGCCGCGCTGACCACCCCGTTGATCGGCCACCCAGGCGTGCGGTGGCGTCCAGCCGTTCCGCTGGGCATGCTGTGCGCATGCGCATCGCCGCCCTGCTCACATGCCTGCTCGCGCTGACCGTGTGCGGCTGCGGCAGCGCGAGCCCGGCGCCAGGCAGCGGAGGCGGCCACACCGCGTCCCCGGCGGCCACAGCCGCCACTCCGCTCTGTGGAGGCGGCACCAGCGCACCGGTCACCCACGTCGTCCTGATCATGATGGAGAACACCTCGTACGCCGCGGCCAACCGGCTGCCGTACGTCACACGGCTGCGGAAGCGCTGCGGCGCCGCCACCGACTACCACGCGGTCACCCACCCGAGCCTCGGCAACTACATCGCGCTGACCAGCGGCGCCATCCCGCGGGCGATCCGTGGCACCGACTGCTCCCCGAGCGCGTCGTGCCGGAGCCGTCACCAGAGCGTCTTCGGCCAGCTCGGCAATCGCTGGCGCGTCTACGCGCAGAGCATGCCGAGCCCGTGCTACACGGGAACGACGGCCCTCTACGCGGTACGGCACACCGCCGCGCCCTACTACCCCGCCATCCGCCCGGCCTGCAAACGACAGCAGCTGCACCTGCGCACCCTCCGCCGCGCGCTCGCGGCCGGCCACCTGCACCGCTTCTCGCTGGTCGTCCCGAACGTCGTCGACGACATGCACAACGGCTGCGCCAGCTGCGGCAACGAGTTCCTCAAGACCTGGATCGCGCGGATCCACAGCGCGCCGCAGTACCAGGACGGCTCGACCGCCGTCTTCGTCACGTGGGACGAGAACGACGGCAGCCCCGGCAACCACGTCGCGCTGCTCGCCGTATCGCCGCGGGTGCCGGCGGGCGCGCGCGTGACCACGCGGCTGACGCACTACTCGCTGCTGCGCGCCATCGACCGCCTGCTCGGCCTGCCGCCGCTCGGCGCGGCCCGCACGGCGCGCGGCGGGATCGTGCCGGGATTCGGCCTCGGCTAGGGCCGTCGCCTCAGCACGCGAACCGCATCGTCACCCGCGTGCCGGATCCATCCGATTCGAGCACCCACGACCGCGTCTTCGCCTTGATCAGCTGCAGGCCGAGGCCGAGGCCGGGCCTGTCGCTCGGCTCGCGCGCGCCGACTCCCTCGTCGGAGACGATCACGACCACGTCCTGCGCGTCGGTACGCACCTCGAGCTCGAGCTGTCCCGGCCCCTCGGGGTAGGCATGACGGGCAACGTTGCCAACCGCTTCGGAGAGCGCCAGGGCGACGTCGTCGAGCAGCGGCTGCCGGTCGAACCCGGCCCCGCGGAGCGCGGCGAGCGCCGTGTGCCTGGCCTCTGGAACCGCATGTACCGTGGCCGGCAGGCGCTGCCGGAGGATCGTGCTCACGGCGCGTGAGGATACCCGTTGCGCCGGGGCGCCGGTATCATCGTCGCGATGGCAGAGATCCTTGTCAGGCGGGTCGGCACCCTCGACGTCATCGAGCCGACGGGTGAGTACGACCTGTCGAACGTGGACGATCTCAACGATGCCCTGCGGGCATCGTTGTCCGACGAGACATCGAGCTGCCTGCTCGATCTGACCGGCGTCGCATTCATGGACTCGTCCGTGATCCACACGCTGGTGCGGTGGTGCAACGACGTCCAGCTGAGCGAGCGGGAGGCCCTCGCGATCGTCAGCGGTGACGATGCCACCGCGGCGTCGCGGCTGCTCGACGCCGTGGGCATCCGGTCGCGGCTGCCCGTGTTCACCACGCAGGAGAACGCGATGACCGCGCTGGTCGAGGGCCAGCGGTCGCGGCAGGACCGGAGCCTCGAGTGGCTGACCGACGCCGAGCTGCAGTCGGCCCGCGACGAGGCCCAGCGAGCCTCGGATGAGGCCGGCCGGCGGCTCGAGGACATCGAGCGCGAACAGCATCGCCGGTCGGGCAACCACGACTGAACGTCAGGCCGGCCACGGCCGGCCGCTCCTGCGGTAGGGTCTCCCGGCCATGGCCTTCAGCACGATCTGCATATCGCGAGACGTCGGCGCCGGCGGGGAGCAGGTCGGACGCGCGGTCGCCGACTCGCTCGGCTACCGCTACGTCGACGAGGACATCGTCCGCGCCGCCGCCGAGCGGGCGGGCGTGGAGATCGCGGACGTCACGAGCGCCGAGCAGCGCCGCACGATGGCAGGCAGGCTGCTCGACCTGGTCGCGCAGGCCGGCGCGCCCGAGGCCTACGCATTCGCGCCGGCGGACGACCCCTACCGGCTGGCGGGGTCGAGCGACGGCATGATGGCCGTGATCCAGGAGGCTGTGCGCGAGACGGCCGACGCGGGAAGTGCCGTGATCGTGGCGCACGCCGCATCGCACGTGCTGGCGGGGCGGCCGGACGTCCTGCGCGTGCTCGTCACCGGCTCACCCGAGCAGCGCGAGGCACGGCTTGCCGAGGACGTGGGCGCCGAGGGCGCGCGCTCCGCGATCCGCGAGGGCGAGAAGGCCCGCGCCGACTACCTGCGCCGCTTCCACGACGTCAAGCAGGAGCTGCCCACCCACTACGACCTGGTCGTCAACACCGACCAGCTCGGCGTGGAGGGCGCGACCGCGGTCGTCACCGGCGCCGCCCGCGGGTAGCCCCGGGCGCCGAGGCACCCGGGGCTACCCGGCGAGCCTAGGTCTGTCGGTTCACCCAGATGTCGCCGTGCAGCTGTGAGGAATCGCCCTCACCCATCACCGCGACCGCCTTGCCGGCGGCGTTGATCGCCACCATGTCGTAGTCGCCGTAGGGGAACCCGAAGCCGGCGCTGGTCTTGTAGGCCGCTCCGCTGGTCGCATCGGACACCTTCGCGTCGGCCGTCCACGTCGACCCGCCGTTCGTCGTCTGCCGTTCCCAGACGTTCCAGCCGCCTCCGCGGTTGTCCATCCAGGTGATGACGAACTGCCCGGAGGCCTTACCTGCCGCGGCAACGGACGTCGCGTCGGCTCCGCCCGCGTTGGTCGTCATCTCGGTCGCAGCGCCCCACGTCGCGCCGGAGTCCGTGGACTTGCGCACGTACACCTTGCCGTTCGCGCCAACGCTGGTCGACCCGCTGTAGACGGCGATCAGGTTGCCGCCCGCATCGGACGCCACCGTGGTCACGGAGGACGTCGCAAACGTGGCGCCGGTGTTGAGCGTGGCGAGCACCGTGCGCTGCCAGGTCGCCCCGCCGTCGGTCGAACGGAAGACGACGATCGGCACCGGCCCCGTGTTCTTGGTGTTGTTGCCCTTCTCGGGATACTCCGAGGCGCCCATGACGACGGTGCCGTTGGGGAGCACCGTGCCGCCGTTCGGGTAGTAGTAGATGTACTGCTCGCTCGTGATCTGGAGCGGCGCGGACCAGGAGGCGCCGGCATTGTGGGACGAGACCGTGACGGCGTTCCCGTGGGACGCCCACATCACGTAGACGTCCTGGCCGTTCGGGCTCGTCGTCAGCCACGGCTTGTCGGCCCACGAGCCGCCCGAGATCTGCACGGGAGCCGTCCACGTGGCGCCGTGGTCGGAGGACTTGGTGAACTCGATGTGGTTGCCCTGCATGAAGGTCGCGTAGACCGCGCCGCTCGCCGTCGTGGCGAGGGTGATGTCGTACTCGCCCTTGCCGCAGGCGCTGCACAGCGGCTTGGCCGCGCCCCAGGTGGCACCGTTGTCCGAGGACACGCGGTAGTAGATCGAGACGCCGTTCGACGCGTACTGCATCCAGGCCGTGTAGACGTAGCTGCCGCTCGGATCGGCCGCCACGGCCGGCTCCCATCCGTCGCCGGTCGACGGCACGGAGATCAGCGCCTCGCCCTGCCAGCCGGACGTGGCGGCACTGACGCGCGCCTGCCCGGCCGCCAGGGCCAGGAGCACGGCCAGCGCCGCCGCCGCGGCCGCTCGGGCCGTCAAACCGTTCCTCGACACCGCTTCCCTCCTTCTCGTGGATCCGGGTGGTGAACGTAACGGTTGCCGCAATAGCCAGTCAACCGGGGCGCGGCTATCAATATCGCCGATCCGGTCGTCCAAGCACGTGCCGATCCCATTCGGTTACCATCGGCGCCCCCGACGAAAGGAACCGGAGCTCATGCGACGCAGCAGGTGTGTGGCCCTCGCCCTTCCCCTCCTGATGGTGCTCGCCGCGGCCTGCGGAAGCGGGTCCTCGAGCAGCAGCGGCAGCGGCGGCGGATCGAGCAGCAGCTCCGGTGGGCACTACGGCGGCACGCTGACGCTGCTCGCCAACAGCAACTGGGGCACCGCAGACCCGGGCAAGAACTACACCCTGCAGGAGTGGCAGCTGCTTCGGCTCACGCACGACGGGCTGGTGCAGTTCCGGGCTGCCAGCGGATCGGCCGGCACCGAGCTGCTCCCCGACCTCGCCACCTCCATCCCCAAGCCGACCGACGGCGGCAAGACGTACACGTTCACGCTGCGGCCCGGCATCAAGTTCTCCGACGGCACGCCGCTCAAGGCCAGCGACTTCGTCACGGTGTTCAAGCGCCAGTTCACGATCCCGGGCCCGGCCAACGGGTTCTACGAGAACCTGGTCGGCGGCGCGGCCTGCCTCAAGAGCTCGTCGTCCTGCGACCTCAGCAAGGGCGTCGTCACGGACGACCAGGCCGGCACCGTCACGTTCCATCTGACCGCGCCCGACCCGGAGTTCCTCGACAAGCTGACGCTCCCGTTCGCGTTCGCCGTCCCGGCCAACACGCCGCTCAAGGACACCGGCAACAACCCGCCGCCCGGCACGGGCGCGTACATGTGGAAGTCCTACGACCCGCAGCACGAGGCCGTGCTCGTCCGCAACCCCTACTTCAAGGAATGGAACCCCGACGTCCAGCCCAAGGGCTTCCCGGACGAGATCGACTACAAGTTCGGGCTCAGCGTCGAGGCCGAGGTGACGCAGGTCGAGAACGGCCAGGCGGACTGGCTGTTCGACCCGGCGCCGTCGGATCGCCTGAACGAGCTCAGCACGCAGTACGCGAGCCAGGTGCACGTGAACCCGCTGACGGCTGAGTACTACTTCGCGCTGAACGTCAACATCCCGCCGTTCAACAACCCGCAGGCGCGCCAGGCGATCAACTTCGCGGCCGACCGCAACGCCTACGTGAAGATCTTCGGCGGCCCCTCGCTGGCCGTGCCGACGTGCCAGGTGCTGCCGCCGAACTTCCCCGGCTACCAGCCCTACTGCCCGTACACGACCAACCCGGGCGACGGCAAGTGGCACGGCCCCGACCTGGCCAAGGCCAAGCAGCTCGTCCAGGAGTCCGGCACGAAGGGCGCCAAGGTGGCGGTCGTCGGCACCACCGACGAGGTGGGCAAGGCCATCACCGAGCAGATGGTCTCCGACCTGAACGCGATCGGCTACAACGCGAGCGCCAAGCTGCTCTCCGGCGGCATCCAGTACGGCTACATCCAGAACTCCGACAACAACGTCCAGGTCGGGTACAGCCAGTGGTACCAGGACTATCCGGCCGCGTCGGACTTCCTGAACGTCCTCTACGGCTGCGGCGGCTTCCACCCGCACAGCGACGCCAGCCCGAACATCGCCGGCTTCTGCGACAAGACGATCCAGGCGCAGATGGACGCGGCCCTGACGCAGGGCGTGACCGATCCGGCCGGCGCCAACAAGGCCTGGGCGAAGATCGACCAGGAGGTCACCGACCAGGCGCCGATGGTGCAGCTGTTCAATCCCAAGCTGATCGACTTCGTCTCGAAGCGGGTCTCCGGCTACCAGTTCAGCCCGCAGTGGTACATGCTGATCTCGCAGCTGTCGGTGAAGTAGCCGTTGGCCGTCTCCCAGATCGCCTCTGAGGAGCTCGAGCCGGCCGGGGAGCTGCGGCCTGAGGTCGCGGGCCGCAGCCCCTGGGCGCTCGCCGGCAGGCGGCTGCTGCGAAACAGGGTGGCGATGGTGTCGCTGGGGGTGTTCCTGGTGATCGTGGCGATCTCGTTCGCGGCCCCGATCTACGCCCACGACATCGCGCACACGAACCCGTTTCAGAGCAACCTGAACGGGACGACCGTGATCAACGGGCAGCGCCGTCCCGTGATGCAGCAGGGCGGCGGCGTGCTGAAGCTGGGCGAGACCCCGATCGGCCCCACCTGGCAGCGGAACTTCTTCCTGGGCGCCGACAACCAGGGCCGCGACGTGATGGCGCGCGTGCTCTACGGCGGCCGCAGCTCGCTGGCGATCGGCATCGGATCGGCCTTCATCGCATGCATGATCGCGACGATCATCGGGGTCATCGCCGGCTTCTTCGGCGGCATGGTGGACGGCGTGCTGTCGCGGATCATGGACGTGATCTGGGCCTTCCCGGTCTACCTGCTCGCCATCTCGATCTCGACGGTGCTGCTGACGGCACCGAACGGGCTCGCGCTTGGGCCGGTGCACATCCAGGCCAACAGCCTGTGGCTGCCGACGATGATCATCGCCGTCATCTACGTGCCCTACGTCGCCCGGCCGGTGCGCGGTGCGGTGCTGTCGGTGCGCGAGAAGGAGTTCATCGAGGCGGCCACGGCGATGGGCGCCTCGAACATGCGCATCATGTTCAGCGAGATCCTGCCCAACGTGATCAGCGCGGTGATCGTGCTGCTGCCGCTGATGATCGCCACCACGATCCTGACCGAGTCGGCGCTCTCCTACCTCTCGATCGGCGTGCAGCCGCCGAACGCCAGCTGGGGCACCGTGATCGACGACGGGCAGCAGCTGCTCTACACGCGGCCCATGGTCGCGATCGCGCCCGGCATCCTGATCGTGCTGACCGTGCTCGCGCTGAACGTGTTCGGCGACGGCGTGCGCGACGCGCTCGACCCCCGGGCCAAGGTCAGGATCGGGGACTAGATGGGGACGTTCATCGCACGACGGCTGGTGGGCACGGTGGCGGTGCTGTTCGCGATCACCGTGCTGGTGTTCGCGATCTTCTTCCTCACCCCGGGCGTCGATCCCGCCCGGCGCCTGGCGGGGCGCAACCCCAACCCCGAGACGATCGCCCTGATCCGCCACCAGTACGCGCTCGACCGGCCGCTCCCGATCCAGTACCTGATCCTGATGAAGAAGCTGTTCGTCAGCCGCGACCTGGCGTCGTACTCGAACCAGGGCGCCAAGGTGATCCCCGAGATCATCAAGGCCACGCCGGTGACGCTCTCGCTGGTGTTCGGAGCGGCGGTGATCTGGATCGTCGTCTCGATCGGCATGGGGCTCGCCGCGGCGGTGCTGCGCGGCACGGTGTTCGACCCGCTGCTGATGATCATCGCCCTGATCGGCATCTCGATGCCCGTCTTCTGGCTGGGCGAGATGGCGAACCTGGTCACACAGAACCGGTTTCACCACAGCATCTTCTTCAGCTGGGTGCCGCCGCTCGGCTACACGCCGCTGACCCAGGATCCGTGGATGTGGTTCAAGCAGATGATCATCCCGTGGATCACCCTGTCGGTGCTCTACATCGGCTTCTACGCTCGCGTGCTGCGGGCCAGCATCATCGAGACCGAGAACGAGGACTACATCCGCACGGCGCGGGCGAAGGGCATCCCGGAGCGGCAGGTGCTGCTCCGCCACTCGCTGCGCACGTCGATGGTCACGTTCGTCAGCCTGCTCGGCCTCGACTTCGGCGCGCTGGTCGGCGGCGGGGCGCTCCTGACCGAGGTCGTGTTCGGGCTCCCCGGGGTCGGCCTGCTCACCTACCAGTCGCTGAACAACCTCGACCTGCCCGTGATCATGGCCACCGTCGTCTACGGCGCGTTCTTCATCGTGCTCTGCAACACCGCGGTCGACATCGCCTATGCGTGGCTCGACCCGAGGGTGCGGCCGACGTGACCGAGCCCCTGCTGGAGGTGCGGGACCTGAGCGTCAGCTTCCGCACGGAGGACGGCGTGGTGCAGGCCGTCGACGGGGTGTCCTTCACGGTGATGCCGGGCGAGGTGCTCGGCATCGTCGGGGAGTCGGGCTCGGGAAAGAGCGTCAGCATGATGACCGTGATGCGGCTGATCAACGACCCCAACGCCCGCTTCGAGGGCCAGGTGCTCTACAAGGGCCGTGACCTGATGACGCTGTCGAAGGAGGAGATGCAGCACGTGCGGGGGGCGGAGATCGCGATGATCTTCCAGGATCCGATGACCTCGCTGAACCCGGTCTACACGGTCGGCTGGCAGATCGAGGAGCAGCTGACCGCGCACGAGGAGCTCGACTCCAAGGGCGCCCGCCGCCGCGCGATCGACCTGCTGAACGCGGTCGGGATCCCCCAGCCGCAGCTGCGCATCGACGACTACCCACACCAGTTCTCCGGCGGCATGCGCCAGCGCGTGATGATCGCCATGGCGCTGTCGTGCAACCCCGACCTGCTGATCGCAGACGAGCCGACCACCGCGCTCGACGTGACCATCCAGGCGCAGATCCTCGAGCTGCTCAAGCGGCTGAAGGCCGACTTCGGCTCCGCGGTCGTCCTGATCACGCACGACATGGGCGTGGTCGCCGACATCGCGGACACGATCAACGTGATGTACGCCGGCGAGATCGTCGAGCGCGGCGGCAAGCGGGAGGTGTTCGCGAACCCGCAGCATCCCTACACGTGGGGGCTGCTCGGCTCCATCCCGCGGCTCGACCGGCCGAAGCCGCGGCGGCTGGTGGCGATCAAGGGGCAGCCGCCGTCGATGGTCAACCCACCGCCCGGCTGCCGCTTCGCGCCGCGCTGCACGTACCGCTTCGAGGCCTGCGACCAGCACCCGACGCTGGAGCCGCGGGCGAGCGCCGCGCACCTCGACCGCTGCTGGCTGACAGTCGACGAGAAGAACGCTCGCCGCGCGGCCGCGATCGACCCGGCGCTCTCGGAGCCGGCATGACGGTCGAGGCGCCGAGCGAGCTGCTGCGCGTCCGCGACCTCGTCAAACACTTTCCGATCAAGAAGGGGACGCTCGTGCAGCGCCAGGTGGCGGCGGTGCACGCGGTCGACGGGGTCAGCTTCGACGTGCGCGCCGGCGAGACGCTCGGGCTGGTCGGCGAGAGCGGGTGCGGCAAGTCCACCCTCGGCCGCTGCGTCCTTCGCCTGCACACGCTCACCAGCGGCACGGTCGAGTTCGAGGGCACCGACATCTCGAGGCTCGAGCGGTCGCAGCTCCGCCCCGTCCGCCGGCAGATGCAGATGGTGTTCCAGGATCCCTACGCCTCGCTCAACCCGCGCAAGCGGATCGGTCAGGTGATCGGCGACCCGCTGCGCATCCACAAGATGGGCGACAAGGCGGCGATCAAGCGCCGCGTGCAGGAGCTGCTCGAGGTGGTCGGCCTCAACCCCGAGCACGTGAACCGGTTCCCGCACGAGTTCTCGGGCGGCCAGCGCCAGCGGATCGGCGTGGCGCGGGCGCTCGCGCTGAACCCGCGGCTGATCGTCGCCGACGAGCCGGTCTCGGCGCTCGACGTCTCCATCCAGGCCCAGGTCGTGAACCTGCTCGACGACCTCCAGGACGAGTTCCACCTGACGTATGTGTTCATCGCCCACGACCTATCGGTGGTGCGGCACGTCTCCGACCGGATCGCCGTGATGTACCTCGGCAAGATCGTCGAGATCGCACCGGCGGAGGAGCTGTACCGGCGGCCGGTGCACCCCTACACCGAGGCGCTGCTCTCGGCCATCCCGATCCCCGACCCGGAGCTGGCCGAGCGGCGGGAGCGGATCGTGCTGCAGGGCGACGTCCCCAGCCCCGTCGATCCACCCTCCGGCTGCCGGTTCCATCCCCGCTGCCGGTACGCGACCGAGATCTGCAGCCGCGAGGAGCCGCCGCTCGTGCCGCACGGGTCGGATGGCCGGCTGGATCACGTCGCGGCCTGCCATCACCCGCTGAACGTGGGCGGCAGGCACAGCGACCCGGTGGCTGGTGAGGTCGCGGACGGCGGCGGGCAGACCGCCGGCGCCGCCCAGCCCTAGCCGTCCCGTGTCCGGCGTCACCAATCGGACGTCGAGGTGGACAGAGATGTGATGAACCCGTAAAGTCCTCCGGGTCCGGGGCGGGCATGGCCCCGGAGAAACGGCACGGCTCCTGGAGGCATACAACGTGGGCAGGACTTCTCGGATCGCAGCGATCGCACTGCTCGTCGCTGCCGCGACCTCGGCGCAGGCAGGCGCCGTCGGCATCGCACCAACCTATCTGCGAACGATCGGGCACCCGTCGCACGCGGTGATGTACCCGTCCGGCATGGACGTCGACCCGTCGGGCAACCTCTACATCGCGGACACGGGGAACGACCAGGTCGCGGCGTACCGGCCGGACGGTTCGCAGATGTGGCGCGTGGGCACCCGCGGGAACAAGGCGGTGGGGCGGTTCAGCAACCCGCGCGACATCGCCTACATCAGCGGGCGGCTCTACGTCGCCGACACCGGGTTCAACCGGGTCGACGTGCTGAACGCGAGCAACGGCTCCTGGGTGACGTCGTGGGGAGCCCGCTTCATCTCGGCGATCGGCATCAGCCGCGGCAACCAGCCCAACGGGACGCCGGTCGTGCTGGTGACGGACGACCAGCAGAACGCGGTGTTCGAGTTCAGCACCGGCGGGTCGCTGCTTCGCACCATCAAGCTGCCGCTGGGGAGCGGCACCGGCCAGTTCAACGCGCCGCGGGACGCGGCCACCGATTCGGCCGGCAACATCTACGTGGCCGACTACGCCAACGACCGCATCGCCA
>Ga0070714_100002736_pt1 | contig 12998 bp, 12 predicted proteins | sample LARL83metaG_FD_65450 | JGI IMG/M metagenome (GOLD analysis project Ga0070714, IMG submission 65450) | Corn, switchgrass and miscanthus rhizosphere microbial communities from Kellogg Biological Station, Michigan, USA - LAR L8-3 metaG | ecosystem: Host-associated > Plants > Roots > Rhizosphere ... | reverse complement strand
ATTAATGGGATCAACTTCATTTTTCGCCCGTTGTGTCACGTGGCACCTTTCGCGCCGGTTTCTTCCTTTTGCGCGCCATCTCCGGTGCGGGCTCCCGCGCGGCCCGGGCCTCTTCCACTTTCCACCCGTAGTTCAAAACAAACCAAGCCGCTTCCCGATCGGCCCTGTAGGCCCGACGCCGAAGTTCGCGCCTGATGAGCTTGGCGAGCCATTTCACAAAATCGTCTTGCTGCTTCGAAGTCCAGGTTGATTGGCAGTACCATTCAGGTTTGGAAGTAGCGTGGGCAGAATATTTTCGCCCAACCCCCTAAACATTTCGGTGAGAGTCGCGTCCAAAAACTTTTCCTCTTTATTGATTAACATGGGTTCACTCCGCTTCGCATTTCTAGTCTTGCGGAACTGATGGCACTTTCTGCTCAAGTGGGTCTGTCCTCCCGGTCCTCAGAAATTGATTGGGTGGCATCCACTCCGCGACCCGTCTTCCCACGTTTGTGCAGCTTGTTGAATTCGCGTGAAGGCTTTCGTCGTGCAAAATAGGGCACCCCTATGGAATCGTGTTGAGACACTATTTTCGCGATGATCCGCCCGCGCTCAGTCACCAGAATTTCCCTGTGCGGCACGACTGACCGAACTACCTCGGCCGTTTTTTTACTAAGTTCGCGCATCGATACCCGTTTGATGCGCTTGGATGGACGCACTTCTTCACCTCCCGAGGCTGGCTTGGCGCGATGCCTGACACTGGAACGGCGCCTGGCCAAATTCTGTTTTGGCCGCGCATCGAGGTAAGCAAGCAATGCTTCCAGCGCGGTTCCGTCCATTCCGAATGATTCTTCCACCTGATCCATGGACGCGATGCCCGCGCGGATGCACTTGACGATTTGGATGATTACGAGGTTGGCCTTTTTGACGACCAGGCGCTCATGAGCCGCCTGCATTTCCAAGAACACAGGGAGAAATTCTTTACCGAGGTCCGCCATGCCAACCTGCCGGCAGAGAAATCTGGCGGACGCATGGCCGGTCAGAAAACTTTCAAAAACCCCGCCGTTCTTCTGTGCAGTTTCAGGCCGGGGACAGTTCTTTTGTTTAGCTCTCATATCGAAATCATTCGTCGAATCCCTTGTTCAGCTCATCATGCGCCTCTATCCAGGAGCCAGTTTCACCCTCAGGTCCCCAGCCTAGCTGCTCGTCAATTTCCATTCCTGTGGCGCGGTCAAACTCCCACCCACCCACGCAAATTATGCGCTTCTCGGTGATGCTTTCCACCTCGAGCAACATGTGAATGCCGCCGCCGCCCAACCACCGGACGACGGTGTCCCCGATTCGGATTTCTGAAAGATTCGCGGCCATGCATCATCCCCCAGCCCCCGGATTATCTTGGTGCCCATTGTTCTGTTGTCCGTTGTGGTTAGGGCTCTCCTTTGAGGCCGAATTCCCTTTTGCAGATGCACCAAGGTCGTCGGCGTGTTTCTTTCCTTCCGCGTTCGTCGCGTAGTGACCGTCCCCTTCTTTCGCTAAATGCAGGTTCATTTCGCCATGCCAATACTCGGAGCGCTTTATCCTGCCTTCCTCCAGCTTTGCATTGGAGACGAGCCCCAGCCCAGCCAAGGCCCGCTCGCTGAGCAAATGTTGCCGAATTAGTTCATACGCCTCCCGCCGCTCCTTGGATTCATCCGTCCTTGCCATGACGAGGAGCATTTCCTGGAGGTCGCGGACTAATTCCTTCCATTTTGTTCCGTTACTTGCATCTTCAAAGGCGTCCTGCTCCGCGGGCAAATCAAACTCAATTAGTGCTTTCATAGTGAGGGCAATTCGGTCGTCTTTAGTTTTGTTTCCGTTATTTGGATCCGCTCGCTTTTTTCATTCTAACCATCTTCCTAATGCGCATCCTGGTTATGGTGAGCTGCACCACATCCGGTCGCAGTGCACGCCTCACGGCGCGACCGACTGGCTTGGAAATCCCTTCTGCCGCGATTGTCGCCAACACCCGCAAGCGAGCTTCGCCATGGGCACGATATCGGTGCAGTATCTTCTGCAGTTCCGCGACGGCCCTTTGGGCCGATGTCCGGCGTGACCTTTTCACGGGAACAGGCGCGCGACTGGTTTTGGTCTTTTTCTTGTCCATTAGCTGATTTAAAGTTATCGACCGTCGCATCTCAACGGGCTCCGCCCATAATGACCAGAATGTCGATACTGCCCTCCATCAACCACGGGCTCGATGTTCGAGCAAGTGGAAACCCAATAATGGGATACCATCCCATATTATGGCCTTTCATTCGTGTATCCGGATGGTATTCGCCGCCGGATATGCACATGGAGCGTGCTCGCGGGTGAGCCGGAGACCTCAAGACGAGTCAGGAGAGATCCTTTTAAGCCAGAGGATTCGTCCTGGGCGATTTCATCGGCCAGGACCACATGCTTGGATTGGGCCAATTTCACAATATCCGCTCGTTTGTTTGGAACGCGGTTCCAGACGCCGTCAAGTAAGACCAGCGGCGTGGCAGCATCGCGGATATCAGGCCAGAGGCGATTCACGTGATGGAGCAGCATTTTCGGGGTCATTTCACCAGCAAGATAGAAAACCCCACAACAGGGCACGAGGTGGCCAGGGGACTTACAGACCATGCCGGCTACAGTGCGATGCTCAGGGTCCAGTCGGCAAAAGCTGTGGCCAAACGAGCTGAGCAGGAAATGGCGCGCATATTCTGATGAGCTGGCGATCAGGGTCAAACCGGCTGAAAGTCCCAGCAGGGCCCGTAAATGATCCACGATTGCCGGCTCATGGGCCAAGGAAGCGTGTTCTAGAGTAGGAAACGTACGGCAGTGGTTGTCAATAAAAGCACGGCGCTCACCCTCGGGCAACCGCTCAAGCAACCCGAACAAAAGCTGAACCACAGGATTTTCAATGTGTGTAAGCCAGTTTCCGATCGTGCTTTTTGGCAATCCGAACATGGTGCGTAAGCGCTCGAAGTTGATATCGTAACCTTCGGCCAGATTCAGGCGCTGATGAAGTTCATGGAGAATCTGGTGACCAGGTTTCGGGAATGCGGGCGCAGTAAGAATTCCGCTCTCTATAGCTGCAGGGGGCGCTTTTTTATTCATGCTTTCTTGTCTGACCGCCTTTTCAAATAGCGCCGGCCGTTCGGGTTGTTTAGCGGTATATATATGGCAGGAATCGATCCCGGCAGATGAAGAATACGCCATAGGGCCCAACACGAGAATGGCGCTAACCTGGCCCGCCTCCACCGCCCTTGTTCCCCACGTGTGGCTGGCCTTATGTCGATCCAGAGTGAGCAGGCACCACCGGAACCTGTAGAACTATTTGAAGCCTACTGCGCCCACTCGAGTCGCGGGTGGGAGAATATTTTTAGAATATTTTTAGAAAATATGGAGGCATTTCCGGAACCAATATACGCGAAAGGGAATGAACATCATCTCGTATAATACCACGGCTCGGGTCAGCCTTTTATATAATACACAGCGTGTTGGATTGGAGCAGGTTACGACATTGGCGAACTTGTGGAGTACTAACCCCATTAATGCCAGATTATTTGAAAAAGTGGCAAGCTCGCGAGCGCTGGCTGGCGAACCGAATTCGAGCTTGCCGTTCTTCAATGCTTCCAACGTCGGATTGCGCCGTTGCTCTACAGAAATGACCAGAAATTTCTCCCTTTGTAGCCTAACCACAGCACTTTGCAGATTTGATGCATTTACCAGCCGTTTCGTGATTTGATGGCTTTCATCTCTGACCGTCGCTAAATATTGATTTGAGAATAGCATGAGATTTTAATTTTTGGTTTGGCAGTGTTATAGAAAGTTTGCCGGTTTTAGAATTATTTTAGAATTTCGGGAGCCGGCTCTCCTTTTTCGAGATCCACACTGGGATCTTGAAGGTCTAACCCTGCTCGGGTTCGGCTGCTTTCAGCCAGCGAAGCAGTGTCTCATAGCTGACACCAATCACCTCAGCGAATGCCCATTTGGTCATGTTGCCGGCGTGATATTGACGCACATACTTGGCGATCTCTTCCTTACTGCGGCGCGGAGTCGTCTTGCCAGCCTTCGCGAGTTTTACTGTGAATGTCTTGAGGCCAATCCCATTCGCTTTAGCAAACTCCTCTTGAGTCGTTTCGAGGGGTGAGGCCAAGTAATCTGCAATCAGTGCGGCATATTGTTCCTCCGTAAACTTACATTGTGCCACTAAGTCTGAAGCTTCGGATGCCATGCCGTTGTCCGCCGCAGTGGGACCAGAATCAACCTTGTTGATCCAATTACCCAAAGTCGTCCGGTCAATACCTTGCTCATCTGCGTAATCTTGCCTGGTTTTCCCGCTGGCACGCCATTGTACAACGTGCTGAGCCGATTCCTTCGGCGTGTGGCGCTTTGCAGTGGTTTCGGTCAAACCCGCGGTCTCCAAATATGACCAGAACGTTCTATAAGGGATACCAAGAGATGCAGCGTACGCGGCAGCTTCCATTCCACTCGCCAAATACCCTTCGATTATCTTGGCTATTTCCTCCTTGCTTCGAAGCTTTTGCGTAACTCCGGCAACTTCAAGCCACCGATGAAAAACGCCAGGCGAAAGACCACGTTGTTCTGCGAATAGTTTCTGTGACACGGTGCCTTCCAGGGCCAGATATTCGGCGACAAATGCGGCCTTTTCTTGATCGCTGTAAGCGGTTCTTTTTTTACGATTGCTCGGCTCGCAGGGCTCTTCGGCAGGATTCGCTACGTTGTACTCTTCGGCGAGTCGGTCATTCTTCTTTTCGGTGTCGATTACCTCTGAGGTGCGAAAATCGGCGAGTTTGTGTCCAGCGGGGAGAAATGCATTTCGGTCGTCCTCGTTATAGCTTTTATCCATAAAACTATAAAGAATCTGCCAATGTTCGCGGGCCAATTGTTTCGAGTAAGACGTTTTATATGCCTCTTCCCAGCTTGTCCCGCCGGTGCTGAAGTAAGTTATAGTTCCGTCCTTGCTTTCGAAAACCTGGTACATCGCGCTCATTCCTGAGCGTCGGAGCGCGTTATGGGGATAATTCTGACGTTTGGCAAGTAGTTCCTGAAATATGTCTTCGAGTTGCAGCCGGTTGAGATAGCGGAGGTTGGGGCCGGTTGGTTTTCGCTGCAGAAGGTCGGCTGTGCGCTTTCGTAGCTTTACTCCCTCAAACAATGCCTCCGTATGATAGTGCGACCCCGACATGATTTCATTCAGACGCCTGACGATGACTTTCCGAACGGCATTTTGTGCTTTATCTGACCGGCGGTAATCAATCAACAGCTGCTTTTCGGCGTCCACAAATCCACCCCAAACAAACGCCGTCGTGAGAGTCTTGTGCGTCCGCAGTAATTCCACCAACTCCGGCAAGTCCAGGATATCCTCATTATCGAAAAGCTGATAATCAAAATCCTCACCAGCGCGTGAATCCTCGACTGACAGCCGCATTCCCCAGCTTTCTTCCCAGAAGCCGGATTTCGCAAGAATCTTCATCCGAGTCATGTCGGAAAAGCCATCTTTAAAATTTTCTTCGGTCCACAACCCAATTCCAATCAACATATGGGCCATTGTGTAAAAATTTACCATCGGCGTAACATCTTTGCATGACTCATTCTTTGTTTGATGCCGACCAATTTGAATCTTCCCTTGATCCCTGTTGAAATTTTCTAAGCAGTACCTCTCCACGTCCGCACGCCGACCCCCTCCCCATCCTTGCCAAAGCACACTGGCAGCCCCGCAGCCACCGTCAACCTTTATGGACCAATTAAGAATGCGTAATTTTTCCACCGTGTTCAGTACTCGGTGATTTTTTGCCCTCACTTTGGCTTCCGCCGCAAGCTCTTCTTTGCTGCCGGTATATTCCTTAAGCTTATCGCCGTGTGGGGTCCATCCTGCGGGTTCGCCACACAGTGTTTCTTGCGCCATCAAGTTCCTCAGTGCCCGGCAGCGAATGAGGAAGCCGTTTGCAACGGTCCTGGGCCATGGTCGATCATAATCAAGTTCACCGGGTACCTTTTTCCACCTGATCGACCCGTTTTCATCCTTGCCATCCTCTATCAGTTTGTAAACCGCTTCTTCTACAGGCTGAACTGGGGGTTGCGACCCGTCAATTTTCGCCAATTCACAAGCTTTGTGCCACTTTTCCATCTCCGTTAACGGCATCCCTCTGCGTGGTGTGTTAAAGCTGTAGAAACAAAAGCGTTCGATTTCTTTATCCATGAAGCAGTCGGGACTGGTAACCTCAGGATAATTGGGTTGGAAATACGCCATTATATATGCATCCTGGCTTTTGCACTTGGAGATTGCGGATTCACTGAGGGGTTGGTGCCCGCCGTAACCACCGGATCGGTGGCGAACGGCAATCTGCAATGCATGAACAAAATCCGGTTTGGGCGTCATATCTCCGGACCACTTCGTGACCTTGATATACTCAATGATGCCCATCGGGGAGCACTTGATGCCGCAAGATTTGTGTGCGGTAATAAATCCAATCAGATCTTCCGGTGCTTTCAGCGCTGAATCCTTGATTACAGCATGGAGTTTGGCGGAGAATTCCAGCTGCGGCATTGAATGATTCTTAAAGAATAATTCACTTGCCCGGCATTGTTGTTCGGTAAGCCATGTCTGCTGCGTTGGAACTACCACTGTATTGCGGAAATGATTCTTGAGATCCGTCTCACGTTCTTCCGCTGCCTTTTGGTTTGGCCAGGTTTCGAGGGTCAGTTCATTGTGCCTTATTTTTTCCTTTTTATTGAGTGTCGGAATGGTGGGAAAATACTCAACACGCCATTGCCCGTCAGTGTCACTCTTGCCGCAGCCCCTGGGTTCTTTCCCTTCTTTGCTAATGATAAGACACTTCCATGCCTTTGGTCCCATTCTCATTGGTTCACCACAGGAGGGACAGAGGGGACATATTGCTACCCAACTCTCCTTCTTTGGCTGGGCGGCCGCTGGTAGGGCGCCGGGCTGTGGTTGCACTGGTGCTGAGGCGTTGTTAGTGTGTGTTATCTCGTTATTCGAGCCGTTATCTGCAGATTCTGTATTCATCCGTCATTATATGGCATTTTATTTTTGGGGTACTAAAAGTGATTGTTGCATTCGCAGCGGCCTTACCTCCTTCAATTCAAACCATGCCCTGACGTTGCGCGGCGTGTACCAAACCTTTCTACCTTTTTTGATGTACGGAATTTGACGGGAATGGACCTGCTGACGCAGCCATTTCAGACTTGGGCGGGAGTGGCCATCAGGAAACAATATGATCAACAATCGTTTTCCATCCACGAGTTGATCCATTTCCGCGAGTGGACTTTCAACCGTCGGTGCGATTGGTGAAATAGTTGGATCCCGATGGTTTGTTATATCTGGTGACGACTGAGGGTGCATGCGATGATCCCAAGCAATTGGGCTTTCTAATCATTAATGACCCACATACCCTTACGAATAAAAGGTCAAATTCACCCGATCCGGCAATTGCCCTCTCAATCCTGTTTTTGCCTGCAGGCATCACTGTAATCAACCACGCTAACGTTTAATTTTTCACAATCCTTACCAATCTCGAGGACGTGGGAACGCAAAGGTGCCGGGAGGCTTTCCCTCCGAAAGTCCGACGTGGACCAGGAACTCGCGACCACAACGTGATTGCTTCGGGATAGATTAATTATATGAGCGCGGTGGCTGCCCGACTTTTCCCAAAGCCCATTTGACACGATCAAATAATTGCGCACGGCCTCCTTCATCAGCATCCCGGGTTGTGGGTGCTCACCATTCAAATATAATACACCAGGCAGTGGAACGAACCATGAAGGAGTATGGATATCCCAACCCACCAGTAAACGCGACTTGGAGTTTGTTTCGCGATAGCTATTGCCAATGGCCCCGATCAAAAACGTTCGTTGGGAAGAGTTGCCCCCCACAATGAGAGTTATCCCGACCGTTTTCAGCAACAATTTGCGTATGCAGTCGACAGTGTCTGGATCATGCGACAGTTCCCCCGAGTTGAGGGTCGGAAAAGAGCGCAGAGGCTGCCGAAGCAATTCTACGGATCCGGTGAAGCCCAGACGTTCGCAAAGTCTCAAAACCGCCTCGATTTGATTCAGTTCAGTTTTTCCGGTGACCCAATCGCTCAGTGCGGTCTCGGACATATTTAGATACGCGCTGAGTTCCTGGTTTGTAAGGCCACGCCCTTCTTTGGTCTCGATGGCAGTCCAAAGACGCCGAACGAAGACTTCAGCTCGGCGTCTATCGCCTTCCTGCTGTCCATGTGGTTTTTTTGGTGTAAACATCGAATTGCGTGTTTGACACTTTTTCGTCGCTCCCGCTTCGGAGGTCATGCTGCTTATGGGATGCATAGAGCAAAAACCGGCTGACGTTTCGGAAATCAAATTACGCCTATTTGGCGACATCCTCGCCCGCTGGCCGCATATGACCAACTGGCAAATCCCGGAAGTCATCCCATCCGCTTGGAAGAACTCTTCGCTTCAACTGGAGCTCGCATTATTATCTCCCGTCCCATCCGCTCCCGACACTTTTGCATCAGCCCCAAAATACCTGTCAATCGGCCCTCGGCGTCACGTTTACATTCTATGGCCAGGCTTGATCAACAGCGCATCCCAGTGTGCGGAATTGACGCTTTGCTTCCGGACCGATTCGTGCCTGTCGAGGGAATCAGCTATTTGGGTGGAGGCCTTCAGCCAGCGAAACTCAACGGTTCGGCGCTTTTCGCGTGGTCGGCGATTCGTGGCTTCAAAAAGGGACTTGTTTTACTAAATGGAGTCTGGCCGAACCGACGGGAGAGGTACACGGAAATTCAGGAATTAACGGCACATTGCCACGTCGTTATCGCGGACCAAATCACGGCCCCCGAAACGCAATCCCTCGCCTCAACCTCAAGTTCTGCTTATTTCATCATGGTAGCGGAGCAAAAGAACCAAATTAGCATTGGCTTCGCGGATCCTCCGCGGTCATTACAAAACCGGCTGCGCCGACGGCACTCCTAAGGCATTACCCCAGTAAGCAAGTGCGGATTGCCACGCTCAGAATCGAAATTGGCGATGAAAACTCTGGAAATTCCGTATCATTTCATCATGAGAAATGCGAATTGATCAAAGCCAGAGCATCAATGGATAGGTTCGAGCCTTCCTCGGTGGTGACGAGCCTGCCGGGAAAATTCTTCTCATACCACGCCCGCTTTTTCTGCCATTTGAGGCGATATTCGTCGCGCACCAACATCCCCAAATGCTCCCAGAAGAAGCGTTCGCCCCGCCAAGTGATGGTAAAATCTGGCAGGTAGAATGAACCGTCCGGCGCGTAGAGCGGCTTTTCGTATTCGAACGCCACATCGCGGTCAAACAACAGATTGGCGATAATTACCTCTGATTTTGAACGCACCATCACATCAGCCAATGACCGGTGAATCTTCCGGTCGTCCAAGTATCCCTCACGCCGGAGAAGTTCAAATCCGTCGGGTGCGGCTGTGAAATCGAACAGGGAGCAATTGATGCCAACGAGATGCGAACTTTCCGGGCGGCGAATTTTCAATAACGGTGAAATGTCCTGTTCAATGAGCAACGTGCAGTGCCGACTCGCACGAGTGAGCCCCGTGTAGAAAAGCTCCGGCGATAAAAGAGCGGTTTTTTGGCGCGGCACGATGAAGTAAATGCGCTCGAACTCGCTGCCTTGGGATTTGTGGACGGAGATGGCATACGCGAGCTCCAGATTATCCTCTGGCTTCTCTTCGCCGATCCAACGCTCGCGTCCGTTTTGAACGTACTTGCCCAATTCGCGACCGTAGCCGACGGCGAGATTATCTTTTCGGGAGAACAAAACGCTGAACCGCTTCATGCGGAAACCACTCCACTTCCATTTCGAGCTGTCGAAGCCGTGGGGCAGGACATAGCCGAGCTCACCATTGAAAATTTCGCACGACTCGTTGACCTTGGTTTTGAAGTTATAGGCGTGCAAGGGGTCGGAAGCGCCGCGATTACGGGTTTGAATCACTTTGTCGAACAAGGTGATTCCCGAAATCGCACCGACCCGGTTCAGGGATTCCCCGCGCGCCTCCTTTTGCAGTCGCAAATTAACCGCCTCTGTCCCGAAGTCTTCATGGATGTATGGTGAAATGACCTGGTGATAATCAGGCCGAAAGTTGCCGGCCTCAGTTTTGGAGGAATCAAGCCAAAGCTTGTGGGGGGCTTTCGCGTCAAGTTTTGACCCGGTATCCGCCTCCATGTCCGCGATCATCCGCGAGATCAATTTGCCGAACAAATCCGCCGAGTCTTTCCAAAAAATCACTCGTAAGTCCTTATCCACCGACCCATCCGCCGGAAGGTCCTGTAGGCGCTGAAACATCTCTTCCGCTCGCAACGATTCCTCCTCGTTTTTTTGCGAACGATCTGCGTTGCGCACATACACCGAGGCAAGGTCGAGGATGCCTGTGCCGCAACCATCAAGCCGGTTTTCCATCTGGCGAAGATTGACGCTCAATTCACCGACACATTCCGAGTGATTGGTTCTCAGCCAGTCAATGATGTCGGCGAAGACCTTGCCGCGCCCAATGGGAGGAAGCTGGTTAGGGTCGCCAACGAGAATCAAGCGCTGAACCGTGCTCCACTTGATCGCACGGAACAACGCCGCCGTAAGCTCCAAGTCAAGCATGGAGGCTTCGTCAATGACATACGTCGTCACTTTCTCCTCGCGCTGACCACCGGTTGAACGAAGGGTGAGATTCGGATTCAACCAGCCGCGCCGCGCCAGAAATGAATGGATGGTGCTGGCATCCTTACCGGTCTTTTCCCGGATGCGGTCAGCCGCTTTACCCGTGGGAGCGAGCAGCAGAAAAGTTGCATCCGCGCCATGGGCCTTTTCAATAGCCTGCAAAATCGCACGGATGACAGTGGTCTTGCCCGTGCCCGCAGCACCGCACACCACCGATAATGGACGTCGGAAGATTTTGCCACACACCGCACCCTGCGCCTCGATGGCTTTTTCGTATTCCGCGCGATTCTTGGCTGCGAGGGGACTCTGTGAATCGAGTAGTAAGTCGCGCCAGTGCTTTTCTGTCACCGGCGACTTGAACGAGATGTCAGGGTATCCCGCGAGCTTGCGCAGTCGCCCTTCAATCTCCCGCTCCGCCTCATAGACGCGGCCAAGATACGCATACTCCCTTGCGCCTTCTTTTCGGAACACGATCGCCTTTTCCAAATTCGCGCGGTCCACTTCCAGATAAGTGGCCTTGAATTCGACCCGCTTCCATTCTGGGAGCAAACCAAGACGTTCGTTAACATCCTGCAACAACTGGCCGCAACTGAGGAACGTGTGCTTCGATTCATAGCGTAGCCGGTCCACGCACAACGCACGGAGCCGTCGCCAGTCGTCCGGATCGTAGAGAAAATGACCTCCGAGGTCGGGTGACGGGAATACGCCGTGGTCAATGCGGCTGAATGGAATAATATCGTCCGGATCATCGCCGATGAACTGCTCGGCCAAGACGAAAGGGTTGTCGCAAAGTTCCCCCAATCCGACTTCCAGACAATTCTCCGCGCGCTTGTCTGAAAGAATCCGTTCCATCTGTTCCTTCGGAAGGTCGAAGCGGGGCAGAAGGGTGGAAAGCACGCGGCGCTCGTCCGCATTGCGGAGTTTCCATTGTCGGCGAACTTTTGTCGCATCCGCCGCCGCCAGTACCACGCCAGGAATGCTTGCGGCCTTTTCGTCGAGCCACTGAAACACTGCCTGACAAAACTCCTTCTCTCTACCGGCGCCCACTGCGGCGCGGAATGTTGTTACTCCGACGGACAAGCCGAGCAAATCCATGACGCGAGCGAGACCGGGGAACAGCCCTCGGCCCTTCCACAACTCGGCCAGCAGACTATTCAACCACTCCAGCCGGATGGTCCAATTCTCGGACGTGTCCCCTTTATCGCGCAGGTATGCGGCGATCTCAACGAACCGCTCGACCAAGGAGAGCGCATCGTCGTCGCTCACGTGCCGCGCGCCATATTTGAAGCATCGGGCGTTCTCGGGTATAAGCGCAATTTTCTCCAGCACTTCCGGTTCATTCAGGTAACGATGGTAGGGAATACGCAACCCTTGATCCGGGTAATGCGTTTCCACGTTGCGCTGCCAAATGAAACCGCCTGCAAATTTTTTCTTGGTTCCATCGTCCGTACCCGCGTAATACTCGATATTGCCCAGCGCTTTAACGCGCGATAGGCCTACTACGACGTAGCGCTTGGAATCTTCCGTACTCAACGGATTGCTGAAATTAGCGTAGTGGAAAATGAGACTTTCATTCGGTGTGATTTCGGCGAAAAAGGCATTGGCTAATTCCAACCGTTTTTCATTATTCACATAGCCATCAACTTTGGTGGCCTCATCGTACATCGCCTCGTAAGGCCAGACGCAGACGGTAGCGGGCGGCAACGGCCACGTCGTGCGCGTGCCGGTGGAGAAGAAATCCGGCGGTTCGTCCGCTGCCGTCAATGGTTCAGTGCCAAAGGCGTTGATGCTGTAAATGCAGGGCGGCACGCCGTTGACCTTCGAGCAGCACTGGCCGGCGACCGACTCTTCCCATGCGAGGTCGCGGTTGTTCTTAATTTTGTCGCCGGGATATGAGTGCGGACCGACACAGAACGTGTTGTTTGCAGGCTTCTGGCAAATTCGGCCGTTCCACCCATCCATGTGCCAGGCAATTCGAGCGGAAAGATGTTTTGGCATAAGCGCGTTTCTTAGGACTTGGTTATAATGGGTTCCAATTGGCGGGCGCGGTTTTCCACTCACCGGTGGGAGCGCCATTGATATTTTGGTTGGGCCTTTCAATCAATTTCCTCGGTGAGATTTCGGCAAAAGCAATGCCGGCCTGAGGTTGGCCGTGGAGATGAAATACCTGCCGATGGAACGATTCACCGAAAGGCATAAAGAAGCTGCTGCCCCCGAATTGGCCGTTGTTCACAACGATCACACCTTGGAACATGTGGTAGTGGAGACCTTCTGACATTCTGTCGAAGGTTCCGAC
>Ga0070714_100002735_pt1 | contig 12998 bp, 27 predicted proteins | sample LARL83metaG_FD_65450 | JGI IMG/M metagenome (GOLD analysis project Ga0070714, IMG submission 65450) | Corn, switchgrass and miscanthus rhizosphere microbial communities from Kellogg Biological Station, Michigan, USA - LAR L8-3 metaG | ecosystem: Host-associated > Plants > Roots > Rhizosphere ... | reverse complement strand
ACAATTTAAATAAGAACTCTTTATTTTACCAAGCTCACGAACTTGTAAGATTGCTCTGATTGCTGGATCACCGCCGGGCCAGTTATATTGATTAGCGGAGAGCATTTTTTGGAGAGCAAGTTCAGATGTACTATATTTACTTTCATAGTCACCTTCAGAGTTCTTCTTGGTGACTTTGGGTACATGGTAGCCAATGTCTTGGAGTTTTTTAAGAAGTGCTTTCTCACCTTGAGTAGCATTAAGATTGACTTGCTCACTAAACTGCGGATTATTCTTATCTTTAATGGCATTATCCGCTCCGATAAAAACATGACATCCCCATTGTTGACTGGCGATGCTTAGATTTTTTTGAATCTGTTGGTCAACAAAAACACGAGCTTGTCTTAAGCGGTCTTTGTGAACACGGATTCCTCGATTATCTATTTTGTGATAGATTCCTTGGAGATGGTGTAAATAAGAGCTGTTTATTCTATCGGACATATGACATTTTCATTGATTCGTTAAGAAATTTAATAGCTTCTTCCCAAGTAGTACAATAAACACTAAATATAGCTACATAGGGCATCATATTATAAGCTAAATAATCATGGGACAATGTACTCCTACTACATACCCAATTATTGCTAAGTTTATAAATTCTCCATTTATGCACTTTTAAACCCACCAATAAGGAGTTGTTTCATAACCACAGTTATCTGGAAATAGATTAGGTTCTAAACCTGAAAGCATTAGAACGCTATCCATTAATTTAACTTATCCTTTCTAACTGGATTCTGTTGATTTTGTTCCTTTAACTCATTTATCTTTTCTTGCATAAACATTCTCTGGGCAAAAACTTCTCTTTCTCTATATTCTAATCTGATTCTCGCAACATCAAGTAAGCCTAAACCAATAGCTGTGTTTTTTGGATGGGTGCAATTTAAAAGAGAAATTTCTCCATTGTCAACAATTGCTAGAGCATTTAAACTTGGATCTATTTGTCTGATTTTTTCTATGTATTTAGCAGTTTCTAAAACTGCTGCATTGCACTTTTCTTCAAAAGTCATATTTTACCTTTGGGTTCCTTCCTCAATTAAACTCCAACATGCTGGACGAGCATAGTTCTTTATTCCTTGTTCAATCTGAGTTACGTTGGCTGCTACTTGAAGTAATAATCTTCGATATTGGTTAGGAACTAATTCGTTATTTCCAGTATGTAACTGGATTAATGGTGAGCTAAATAGTTCATCTAGATCTTTTTGGATTTGTTTAATTCTAAAATCGAATTCAGCTTCCATCATAGATATTTATCCTTTATATCTCGAAGCCAGAAGAGTTGTTTTACGGAAACTGATAATCCTGCTATACCTTGAATAAAATTTATCTCTTTTTCAGTCATTTGGTCATATTCATTTTCAGTGAACATTCCAATGATTCTTTCAGCTTCTTCTCTTCTTTCATCAGCAGTTAAAGTACAACTACTTAAATCATGATAAGTCATTTTCTACCTCAAATAAGGTCTTTCTTTAAATTCTTCTTCCTGTTTTAAATAAATCTCCAACGTACAACAAACATCTAAACAATTATAACGTCTTAACTTTCTCATATCTTTCATATTCCATTGATGGCCTTCATCTTTCCAATAAGGCTGGCGAGTATATTGTCTAGCCATGAATTGAAGTGATTTAGGAAGTTCAGGCCATAAAACATGTTGACGAATCATTGTGTCAGATATAGTTGTGGAATCAATTGAAAATCCATACATCTCATACCTAAAAAGATCATGATTAAAGAAATTTTGTCCCAACTGAGGCACTTTATTAAATAATCTTTGTAATCTACGCCAAAGTTCAACGGTTTCTTTTGGATTATCTCTGAATAAATTGAAGGATATTCCGAAGTCGGGAGAATCTGCCAAACCAATGGTAACAATTTCTCCGGGATGAGGATAGAAAGCACTTTTTTTGCTTGTATATAAATTTTCAATATCATTTGAAAGAATTGGAGCTTTTTCAAATCTTTCGAGATATGATAATAGTTCTTCAAAATCTTTAATGTCATACATTAAAGTTCTTGTCGGTAAAGGTTCAAGAACCCCGTGTTTACGATAGTAATCTAATTCGCTTTTAGCTTTACCAAGATCGAGACTTGTAACAATATCTCTCAAAGCCCAATCTTTGCAAATAGTATCAGGAGCGAAGCTAGGTATAATATAATGAGGATAAGAAATTTTCGGTGACTGAAGGAGCGATCCAGCGTATTTTTCAATGTCCGAATCTCCTTCATTAACAACTCCTTTTTGTTTATGCTGTTTATGCAATTCATCACACAGATATTTTCCCGCTTCTTCCAAGGCGATAATGATTGGTGGTTTGTAATGGTTCAGCTCACTTTCTATAACAACAAAGTTATTTCTATCTTCTAGGTCAGGTCTACGACTAATTACGAAATAGTCGCTCAAGCCTGCATCTCTCATCATTTTGTCAAAAACATAACCATAAGAACCACTAAATAAAAACATCTTATCTTTGTCTTGATGAAAAGGTTGTTCGGCAATTACCCAAACTTGAGATGTTGGTGAACCTTTATGGTGAATATCGCAGGACATTTAATTCACCTGTTTTTTAGTTCCATATTTATCAATAAACTCTTGCATAGCCTTACACATATCTTCACGATTTGCGCTAGAGGCATAAAGGAGAAATATAATGCCTTCATCATCATCTAAACCATTTTCAATCAGTGATTGCTCACAATTACCAGTACATAAACCATATTCTAAAGGTTCACCACAATATTCACAAAACTCTTCTTCTTCTTCTTCATCGTCAATATGATCCATAAAGCCTCTGAATTTCATCTAATTCTTCAATTGGTTGAATTGAATAAAATCCACTATACTCATGTAGATGTCCTAAACAAACATCAAAATGATCGAAAGGATGATCTTTAGCAAAATGCAAACGGCATACAGCATTAGCCGTACACCGTTTGCCAAAAGTATCAATTTTACTACATTGCCACATTAAATTGCTCTTTTAATCACTTCATTAAACTTCTCTAAATCAGGATATTGATCTAAAGTTGCAAGTGCTTCATTAACAACAGAAAGTTCATTTTCTAACATTTGCTTTTTGTATTCAAGTTGTTGTCTAGTTGTTGGTCTTTGTAGCTTTTTACCAACTAGACCTTTTAAATTATCTTCTTGATAATCACCAGTCAAATAATCTGACATCTTTTATCCATTCTTCGCCATATCTGTCGAGTGGCGGATTTTGGGAAATTTTGTTGCACATTGCGGAACTGCACAAACAAACCGCTTGATTGTTTGAGTCGGGCGACCATTATAATCTTTGATGCCTAACTCCCACTCAGCGGTTTTAGCAGTCAAAGGTCCATGATATTTCCAAGTCTCAGGATTATTTTCATCTCCCTCCCAAGAACCAGGAAGACTTGGTTCATCAGAAAGTTGATTTTCCATCTCAAGACCAAAAGAATGAACAAAGTCTTGAATAAAAGATGGAATACCTTCATTAAGATTTGCAATTACAAAACGATCAGTCTCAAACTCAGGATGATCGAGAATCTTAACCTTTCCATTAAGGTTAAGGGATTGCGCTCCACCTTTTGCCAAATTTGGCTTTGACTTCTTTGGCTTAAACTCTACAAACAACACCTTGTAAATCCCTGCTGGTACTGGTTGAAGTCCTTCGAGTTTTTCTTGATCATACTTCATCTTAAATGCACACATAAGTTTTAATTGTTTCCTTTTCAGTTTAGAGTTTATGTTTCTTTTTATTAAACGTTGACGTTTCCGTTCACCGCTTAATCCCATAAAAACTTTAGTTAGCTAAAAGCTTTGAATGTGTAACATCGAAAGCTTCAATTAAATATCTACAATTCACAAATCTAATAGCATTCATAACATGAGAAGAACCTTGCCCTTGAGGATTTGGGATTGTAATTCCTGAACTTTTAGCAAATACTAAAAACTGACCTGTAGAATCTAACATGCAATTGTCAGCATCAATAACTTCTTCATATTGAGATGAATCATCTGGATTATGTGAAATTGTTCTAATCTTCCATTTAGCCATTACTTCATACGCTCCTTTAATCTCTTATGGTGTTTTTCTATAATCTTCATAATATCTGGTTCCTCAACTTCATCAATCAAAAGTGTTGTAGAGGCAGTGAATGTATAGTTTGCCTTACAAGTTACTGTATATTTATTCATGGAATCAATTTCAATTTTATAAACCTCGTTAAACAATGACAAACACTTTGCCATGTATTGAGGATCAACTGTTATTTGATCTGTATAAACTGTCTTTTCAGCTGTAGACTCAGTTACGTCTTTTTCTGGTCTAGAATGGAAGACAAAAATAATATTTCCAAGTGAACCAAATTCAGTAATCAAATATCTAGTATAAGCATCAACTCCATTAATGGCATCCCAGGATTTTCTCATCCTAAGACTCTTGACTGGAGAAAGCTTTAATTGTCTATAAAGAGAACTCTCTTGACTAAAAAGTTCATTCTCCATGCAACGAATCATATTAGTTACAGTGTCAAAAACAAATGTCGATGGAATTGGTTTACCTTCAGCTTTTCGATACTTGAAAGTTGATAAATCACTTTCAATTTCTTTCATTCCAGTTGGTTTTTGTTGATCTACGTCTACGAGAGTTTTAACAAAAACTCCTTCTTTTCCCGCAATAGATTCAGCTCGATCATCAAAATCATAAACCATAACTGGCTTAGGAGCACTGGCAGCAAACCAACTCTTTCCACTCTTAGGTTTACCTACAATTGCAATTTTAAGTCTATTTGTCGAACTAAGCTCCGTAGCAGCAGTTACGCCTTTTATTCCTTCAAAGGCGGCTAGGGAACTATCTTGAGATGACATTTAAATGCGCTCCTTTTTAGTTTTAGTTTATGTTTAAGTTCAGTTTTTAAAACTTTAAAATCTGTAGTGAGGCCCGCCAAGGAAATAAAAAATAATGATAAGTAGAAGAACTAAACCAAAAATTCCAATTCCTCCACCATATCCCCATCTACCATATCCGTAGTAACCTCCACCGAAGCCGAAAACTAAGAGAATTACCAATAAAAGTAGAAGCATTTATCTCTCCTTGTGTGTTAGTTCTTTCTTTGGAAGATCTTCATCTACAAACTCTACATCGTTTTGGTTAACATCTTTGTAAATGTTAAAGTGAGCTTGACAAAGAACAAAAGCCTTACCATTATGGTTAACGATATTATCTGGAATAACAGTTGTTTTAACTAACTTTGAAGGTTTATGATTACACTGCATATGATTATCTTGTAAAACTGAACATCTCATCATTGCAGTTTCCATTGAAGTTGTTGAACGGAAAGAAACAGACATCATTTTCTAGTTAATCCTCCACCTGTTCTGGATTCCAAACACCGGATTGATCTTTTACAAAATCTACATTTAAAATAGTTAATTGGTTTTGTCTACTATTTTGTCTATGAACTGGTTGAAACAAACAATTTCTATGCATCCAATTTGTACAAGCCATGTGATTATAAAATGGCTGTAAACCTGAGCCATCTTCTTTGTAGTTTTCTAGAAGTTGGTAAATTCTTGCAGCAGTTGAAATTTGTCTTTGACGATACATTTCGAGTTCTTCGTCGGTTTTATAAAGAGGAACTCTTTTAAATCTATCAGCCATATTAGCTTTTGCTGGTTTTACTTGAAGAAAGTTCATCCAGATTTTATTTACTTGTCGTCCTACAGGAACTTCATGAGGAATATTATGTTCGCTGTTGGTGTATTTATTAAAGTTTGCTAAAATCGCTTTAGCAGCAAACACATACCCCGTCATTCCTTCTTGGATTTCATAATTTATAGTTGGATTTTTACCCATGAAATCTCTGGAAGTTTTATGATCCATAGGACCAATGGAATAACCATCATCGACTAAGAGATCAATTTTACCGGCGAGATAGAGACGGAAAGGCCAACCACAATCACAAATTTTTGCGTGAGCATTTAAACTTAGAGGGCAAACATCTAAAAGTGGAACTTCCTTATTTTTTCCAAAATAAAGCTCCGTTCCAATAACTCTAAATCTTTCATTCTCTACACTAAAATATTGTGCATATTGAAACAATAGCCCGCAAAATCCTAGAAAGCCTCCTAAATCTTTGTAGGAATTATATTTATGTCCCTTCCAAAGATCTTCGTTGGCCCAATATTCCATATCTTTCTCATCCCAAATCTGGCGGGCTATCTTTGAAATCCATCCCATTAAATCAAATGCGCCCTTTTTTCTATCTCTGTAATAAATTTCAACGGCTTTGTGAACACAAACGCCAAAATCTAGAAACCAAATTCTACCTAAAGAACCTTTTGGTTTATAACCTTCTACAAATTCTTCAAAAAATCTAGCTTCACACATTCTAAATGTTTGAAGCATATGGTTATCTAGATAAATCTCTAGAACCCCATCTTCTCCAAACTGGAGCCAGTGAAGCTTTTTTTCAAGTTGCTGGATTGTTTCAGGATAGTTCATGTAATATCCTATGTAATTCATCTAACCAATCAAATTCACCTAACGTACATCCAAATCTATGTTCTGGATGTAGATTTGTTTTATCCATTCTCCAAATTTCTTGCAATTCATTCATACATTTATTTATCTGTTCTAATCTGTCTCCCCATATGTTCGTGACGGATTTCATTAATAAGATCTCTTCCTTCTTGAGTTTCTTCAAGTTCCATAAGAAAAGCAATAGCCCAACCAATTCCTGCTAAATTATCATCATTATATTCTTCTTCTGTTCTTGGGTGTAAGAAAGCTTGAAGATGAGCTTCTAAATGATTAATTCTATCTAAAACAAAATCTTTATCATTAAAACCAATTCTATAGTTAAAGGGTGGATATTTCTGTGCTCCTAATTCAAATCTCTTAGCAACTCTTTCCATAAATGCTCTTGGTAGAAAATCAAATCTAGTCACTTTTCCACTAGATTTCGCTCCAGACGAAAACATCTTAATTTCTTCATTCTTTTTGGATGTTTCTTTTTTCTGCATTCTAAGCATCCTTTAAATGTAGTAACAGGTGTTTTACCGCAATAACAACAAACTTTATTTTTGACTCGCTTTTGATAAATCGAGAGTTTCGTTGCATAAAGCGCACTTAACATTTTTTCCGTTACTATATTTCCACCTATGATTGCAAGAACTGGGTTTTCTCCAAATGAATCCATTTTTGTCAGTTATCCATTTTATCATTTTTTACCACCTGAAGCTAACTTCGCAATCATCTCAGGAGTCATTCCAGCTTGTTGAAGAATTTTCTTTGCCTGTAGTAACATCGCCATTGGATCAGCTTTAGTAGCTTGTTTAACTTTAGTTTTCTTAACTTCAACTGTACTTTCACTTTCCGTAACTGCTCCAACAAATCTTAACGGAAGTGGTTTACCTGCATTTCGATGAGCTTTTTGGCTTCGTCTCTCATCTCTTTCATAAAGCATTTGATTCAAAGTATCTCGATGATATTCAATGGCTAATTCCAACTCTAAATCTGTCATAAGTTGGATTTTTCTTGCTTGAAAAAGCCAGTGCATACCACCTAGAGATATTCTTTTAGCCTTACGAGTCTTTTGGTAAGTTTTGTCTTCTTTTTCGTTGTAATGCGTTTCAGTTTTAGACACAATTTCCTCTTTTACCTGAACATCATAGAGGCAGTTTGTGCAGTGACTGGGATCAATAGTTGATGCATAGTGGAGACAATAAACAGAGTTACACTTTTTACAATTATTAAATTGTGTTTGATCTGTTAAATTCTGTTCTCTACAGAGCATGCATATTGTTATCTCGGAGGGCTGCTGGTTGCCACTGTCTTCAGATGTTTGTTGTGGCTGACTTCTGTTTAGGTCTTCCATTATCTAATATTTTCAACCTTTCTTGATGTTTTTTCTGCACTTCAGCTTGGAATTTTTTCTCAACATCGGGTAATTCATGCGCGAAATACTTGTCAAGAAGTAGACGAATAAGTAAACCGGGATATTCTTTACCGGGCATTTGGCTAAACATTAATTCATGGTATGCAGATACACGAATATATTTTACTACTCGTGAAGTAGTTGGATCAGATTTTCTAGTTTTAAGTTGTTTTGACATTCTTTAGTCCAGAAGATAATTAATAAGAACTTGGGAGGCTCGCCGGAGATGGATGTAATTCGCTTTTTTTAGGCTACTGGAATTACATCCATCCGTCAAGGACTAAATAAGTCGTTTGGAATGAGGCACTAAATCGCTTTACCTCCCTCACAGGCAACCTGCCCTTGTGGGAAGGGCTTATTCCTTAACTATGAAATTCTCCAAGGCTCTAAAGCCTGTTCAATACGATCCGCTAAAGTTAAATCAATTCCTCGAATTTTAGCAGAAGCTAAACTAATAGCTGGAAGTGCATCTCTAGCCTCGAGTAGAAGTTTTGCTAATTCATTACATTTCTGACACGTTGGTTTTTCCATCCTTCTTATTCCTTATCTTCGAGATGTTGTTTGCTTACAGGGCTACCTGCAAGCAAGGGATTTTTGAATCGTTGGCGCCTTTTAGGAAACCAGTTTACATCTTCAACAACTACATTCTCTCCATTTTCGTGAGCGAATTGAATAGCGTCGCCATGATCCTCGAAAACGCCGATTATTACTTTTGTTCGGGTTGTTTGAATTGAAACTAAGTGGGCTATTTTAGTGTTGAATTTATGTTCTTTTGACATTCTTTCTTTTCCTCATTTTACTTCTTCTAGCCATTTCTTTTTTTAGTTCTGCTTTTGTATATCTAGTCCACCAATCAGTTTTTCTTTTTATTGGACTTTTTCTCTTTTGTGTTTTATTATATGAATCGTTAGCCATCTCCATCGAGCGTAATTTTTTATTTCTCTTGGTGGTTTTTGATCGCAATAAGGACAAATTATTTTCAATCCGTAATTCTTCCCCGCTCGACAAGCCGAGAAATAATGTTCCCAGCCTAATGGTAATGTCTTGTTCAGGTAATTGGAGACTCTTGCAGAAATATTCAATCTCGGTTGATATTTTTCCGTGAAGATAGGCAATTGCTTTTTCGTATTCAACGTTCATATACTCCTTTCTTTTAGGACTTCTTTTTCTTTTTCTTCTTTCATTTTTCTTTGTTGTTGAAATGTTTTCCTAATCATCTCATGTTGAGTTAAAATTAAAGCAATATCTTCCATTCTTACGAATGATCCGTGGGCTCTTTGGATTGTTGATCGTTGAGCTGATTTAAATAAATAATCACCTTTTCCAAGCAAGCACTCAGCCCCGTTTTCATCGATAATAATTCGTGAATCAACACTTGATGGTAATCTGAATGAGATTCTTGTTGGAAAATTTGTTTTAAAGTCTCCTGATATAACTTCAATCGAGGGCCTTTGTGTAGCTGCAATGATATGTATTCCAACCGCCCTGCTAACTGCTGCAAGTTGTATAAGTTTTGATGAAATTCTGATTCTTTTTGTTTCTTTGTCCTCATCTTTAGCAAGTCCTTTATCTTGTTGAATAACGTCTGCTAATTCATCAATAACTAAAACTATATATCTTAATGGTTTGTTAGCATTTAGATTGTTCCACTCTTTGATGTTTCTCGCAATTCCTTTCATTTTTTCTGTTCTTCTACGAACTTCTGAAAGAAGCCAATCTAAAGCTTCATGTAGATCTTCTACTTTATCAACCATGTTAGATACATGATCTAAAGAAGAAAAAAGAGTCAAATCTAGTTGTTTAGTATCAACTAAAATAAACTCTAATTCTTCTGGAGTTTTCTGAACTGCTAAAGAAGCAATCAGCTGACTTAAGAAAACGCTTTTTCCACCGCCAGTTGAACCAGCAATAAGAATATGAGGCTGAGTGGACAAATCAAGAGAAAAGTTTTTTCCAGTAGTATCTTGACCCATGAGTAGCGGGAGTTGCAATTCTTGAGTATCGCTACTTGTAGCAAGCCAATGTAAACAAGAATCAAAACTGATAAGACTTCTTATACGATTAGGAACGGCGATTGAAATTTCATCTCTCACCCGTTGAATAAGAAGAGGTTCTTCGGCACCTACGGCTAAAGCTAAGTCTTCCGTTTTGTTAAACACGACAGCTAGTTTACTAGTGGGGAGAGGTTTAAAATAATATTGAGTTATGATTGGCCCCGGTTCACAGCGAGTGAATTTTGCTATGAATCCGAGGACAATCATTTTTGCACTAAGAGCTTTTTGTGTTGCGTCTTGTTCGGGAGTTAAATCATTCATAGATTTATTCTCCAACCATTCTTTTAAGCTCTTCGACTGCTTTTTGGTTCTTTTGGTTAAAATAGTTTGTTACTAAAAATCTAAGTGTAAAACTTATTACCTCTTGAAGAATGGGCTCACAAATAGCCTTGACTACTAGCATTCTTGGATCTACGGAAGCAAATTCCATAGATCTAAGAATAAGATAGTAAGCTCTTAGATATTCTTTTATCTGAGCTTCCCAATCATCATTTTCATTTAGCTTTTTTAATTTCTCATCAACTTCATCAATGTAATTTTCGACTATATCAGCAATTATTTTTTGCTGTTCTTCAGTAAAGATCTTGAAAATCTCTTCATTATTCATTTAAGCTCTCCTGCTATTAAAGCTAAACGGACTTTTCCATCAGACAAGCGTCCACGAAGAGTTGGAGCGAGATATTTAAAAGCAGACTTAAAATCTACTTTGTTTCGATCGAAAACCAAAAAGTAACCTCCAGTTCGATCGGCTAATTCTTTCAGAATTTGATAAGCCCTGTCAATTTCTGTTACTTCGTAGCTAGAAATTAGAACTGTGTCAATTGGAGTTTTTTCTTCAATTGCTTTACTAATTACTTGTTCTTTATCATCTTCGTTGTCTGGACAACCATCCGAAAACACAACATAACGAGTAGCCGAAGGCTTAGAAGCTTGAGCTTTTCTTGTTGTCTCAAAAAGTGGTGTCCCACCAGGGGCTTCAATTTTTTGAATCAAAATCGAAAGTGCAGGAAGGTTAGTTGTTAAATTTGAAATATCAACCAAACCTGATTGATATTGAGGATTCATTAAATGAATCGCACAAGCAGTTTCATTAACAACACAATTCCTCATAAACTCAATACAACCATCTCGTGCATCTTTGATTTTTTGTCCTGACATAGAACCACTATCATCAAAGATAATTCTAATTCTTTCCTTAGCTTCTTCAGGAGATTTAAACTTAACTTCAAGTTTTGTCTGACCCTCTTTCGAGGTCTTCATTAATGCATTTTGTTTCTCAATCTCTTGTTTTTGTTTCTCTTGCTCTAAAAGAGAACCAAGATTTGAGCCGAGTTTTGGTTTAAATGCCATTTATTTAACTCCATAATAAGCGTCTAAAAGTTTTATTAACTTTTCTCTAGTTATAGAGATTTCATAAGTTTTGTCACTTTTAGTCCTCAACATACAAACATCTGGATATTTATCGTCTGGCCATAAATAACTTTCAATTTGAGAAACAGCCAGAAGTAATTCTCCATCTGTAGTGTTGAATGTTTGAAATGTTTCAGTCATTTCACACTCACTTTCTGATATTCCTGCCAATAATAATTTAATTCCGACATCTTAGAACTATCCCCGTTATTTCTATCAGGATGATATTTCATAGCTGCTTTTCTATACATTTTCTTTAAATCTGATTCACACAAACCAGACCAAGAACTAACTCCGAGCATTTCTTGAAGCTTCTCTTCTAATTGTTGAAGAGTTAAAGTATCTGAACTTGATTCAAAATTTCCCACTGGCTGTTCATAAAAGAAATCTTCAGCCTTTGGCACTTCAGCGTATTTTGCTGCGTCTGGGTTGAATAAAATTGCTTCAGTGATTAAATTCCCTTTGGAATATTGTTTATATTTATAGTTGAGAGCTTTTAGAATAGTTTGTTTGAGAAACTCAAACTTATCTAAAGGTATTGTCCAAACCTTTATTTCATTGTCAAAAGCTCTCAAACTTGAGGGAATTTGTTTCAACAAAGACACAACAGGAATACCGAAGTTTTGCCAATCATATTTCGAGGTGAAGTATTCTTGCCGACCGAGAGTTATATTAAATCTCCCGTGGTCACTACCAGCTAGAAATAGCTGAACGAACTTATTTGTAGACGCTCCGCTAGGGATGTCTATTTCCGCATAATGGATGTACATACCAAGTATGCCCTTTCGATATTTAGTTTTTTAATTTTGTGTTTATTCTTCTAATTTAATTTGGTAAGGACAATCTTTATTGTATTGCGCAAAATAAGTCCTTTCCCAAATTGAAATATATCTATTTTGAAGAATGTGTTTAGTACATTTTAAACACCAATCACCAAAAGGAATTTCATTTCCACAACAACCACAATAATTTTGTTGTTTAACCATTTTTTTATATCCTTCTTGGTGCCCCCTAAAGGATTCGAACCTTCACGATTTTTTAAAATCTGTGGATTTTAAGTCCACTGTGTCTGCCAATTCCACCAAGGGGGCACTAAGAAAAACATAAAAAACTAAGGAGGGAGTTATTAGCTCCCTCCAAATTTAAGGTTTTTAAATAGCTGAATCTAAAGCTAATCCATTTATAATTTCTTTTTTAGTAGGTTTTCTCAATCCTACTAAAAGAATATTTGAATTACCAAGTTCTTCAGCTAATTTATTAAGTCAGCTCTGCTCAACTTCTCCCGCGGTTTGCATTGCACCGAGAAACTCACGAACCTTAGCTTCCTTAACTTCCTGTGAAGCAGTCGGGAACATAAGTTCAACAGCCTGACGAATAGAACGAATTGCTTTATCTACTGGCGTTAGATTTCTACGCTGAGTTGGTTCCTGAATAAGATCAAGTGTATCGTAAAGTGAAACTGGTTCAAAAGTAAGATTTGTTCCAGCATCATCAACTTCAGTCAAAACAGACTTAAGTTTACGATCACTCTTGGCATTAAGACCAGAGTTGAAAATAATCAACCGTTCATCTTCA
>Ga0070714_100002734_pt1 | contig 12999 bp, 9 predicted proteins | sample LARL83metaG_FD_65450 | JGI IMG/M metagenome (GOLD analysis project Ga0070714, IMG submission 65450) | Corn, switchgrass and miscanthus rhizosphere microbial communities from Kellogg Biological Station, Michigan, USA - LAR L8-3 metaG | ecosystem: Host-associated > Plants > Roots > Rhizosphere ... | reverse complement strand
CGCGATGCATCGGCAGTGAGGATGCCGCTCCAAGTCCTATGCATCTCGCGCGCCTCCGAGACGCGGGCATCCCGCAATGACAAAACCGGCCTGCAGAGCTTGCCGGCAGCGGCTTGCGCCGTGCCGAACAGCACAAGACCCGCTGCCAGCAAGATGGATCGGGGACAGAGCCACATCTGACGGGCCTCCTTTCGCCTGCTGATGACGCGGCCGCTCGGCCGCGTTTCGCGCGCGGCGCCGAGCTTTGCGGCGGCATCGCAGTCCTTCGCTGGGATGAACTTGCCGCCAGGAGAGGCCCGAATTGCATTGGCGGCAAAGCATGTTTTCTCGCGCCTGCCCCAAGTTTTCTCATCACCGGCCCCCGACGTGTTCGTGGACCAAAAGCGCGAGCGTGTGTACGTCAGCTGTGGGGAGCTACGCGCCGATATGTTTGGGGCGGATACCATTAGCGACGGTTCAGCGCTGGTGGAGGAAGCATAACGGCGCTTGAGGTGAAGAAAAAATTTTAGGCGTGCCAGAGAAACAATATGTTGTCAGCCAATTGTGATTGTCTCTTAGTTGGTTAGTTTGATGGCTTTGGGGCTCCGAAGCTGGCTGCTGCTCGGATCGATCATATAGGTGGCGGCACCAAGTCCGTGACCCCATGTCGACAGAACGCTAACTGGACAGGTGTTGCCGTTTGCCCGAGCAGCGAGGTCACAGCGTTGATAGTTCATTGAAGCCGACAGGGGTTAGCAGCGATGGCACTTCGTCTACTCGGCCACATCGAGCTCCCGGAGCATCGAGCCAATGGCGGGTTCGATCACGCCGATATTCATCACCCCACGGACCGGCTCTACGTCGCACATACCAGCAACGATTCTATCGACGTGATCGACTGCACGCGAGATCGGTACATTGAGTCGATGCCTGGCCTCATGGGGGTGGCAGGTGCGCTCGTCTCGGAAGCTCACGGTCTCGTCTTCACGAGCAATCGCGGCGAGAATACCGTTTCGGTGTTCGCGCCTGGTGACGAGCAGAATGCCTTCAAGATCGCTGTAGGCGTTAAGCCGAACGGGCTCGCGCTCGACCCCACTCGCGGCATCCTGATTGCCGCGAACGTGGGCGACCCCTCGATTCCGGATTCGTATTCAGTATCGGTCGTGGATCTCGGGAGACGGGAACGGGTCGCCGAAGTCAAAGTCCCCGGCCGCACGCGTTGGGCGGTTTACGACGAGGCGCGCGAGATGTTTTTCGTCAATATCGCGTCACCCGCGCGGATCGTCGCCATTGATGCTCGTGACCCCATCAGAATATCGACGGAGTATGAGATTCCGGCGGCGGGGCCACACGGACTAGACCTCGATGCCGCCAAGGGTCGCTTATTGTGCGCCTGCGATGCAGGCGCGTTGTTCGCGATTGATACAGCCTCGGGTCGCGTGCTCGGGGACGTTGCCCTCAGCGGCGCCCCAGACGTGATTTTCTTGGATCCGCAATCTGGACACCTCTACGTGGCCATCGGCGATCCTGGGGTAATAGACGTCATCGATATTGGCACGATGCGCCGCGCGGAGGTGGTGCCGACAGAAGCAGGCGCGCACACGCTGGCACTCAACCGCAAGAGGAGCAAAATCTATTCGTTCCTGCCGCAATCGCATCGTGCCGCAGTATTTGTCGATACAACTTGATGGAGGCACGATGCCAGCGCACTTTCGACAGCCATGGCGCAAGACAAGAATCCCGCGTAGCCTTGCCTTCGCGGAGAAGGCCAGATGCTCTATGTCGTGCTGTTCGAGGATAACGCGAACCTTGGTAGCGACGTTCGCCGCCAGCACATGCCCGCGCACTTGTCGTTCCTCGAGAAGAACGCGGCGCGAATCAAGGGGGCTGGACCGTTGCGAGCGCCGTCGGGCGATGCTGCCGGCGGGCTATGGGTCGTCGAAGCAGAAAGCCCAGATGTCGTCGACGCACTCGTGAAAGAAGACCCATTTTGGCCAACTGGATTGCGGCGCTCGGTCCGCATTCTGAGCTGGGGCCAGGTCTTCGCCGACGGCAAACGGATGATCTGACGCGGGTGCGGTAGGGTCCCGCGTCCGGCGTACGAAACCAACCGCGGCCTCGGACAATCACGCTGCCCTGAAGGCGACCGCCGCGTCCGCAGCGAGCGCGATGGCGATGCGCGTGCCGGGGGGCCGGAGCGACGCGCCTTCGTGGCTCGGCACGCGCAAGAGCACGCGGCCCGATACGGCCTGTGGCACCTCGACATAGAGGTCGATGTGGCCGCCTTGGTAGATTTGCGCCGCGACCAAGCCGTGCACCGCGGCGGCCGCCTCGTTCTCGGCCACGCACAAGCCCTCCGGTCGAACGAACAGGTCGACGGGGTCGGCGACCGCGCCGCCCTGCAGCGTTCGGGCCGGCACCGCCACCCGCGCCGCGCCGAGCACGACCGTGGCAACCGCTCCGTCGATCCGTTCGAGGCGGGCGCGCAGCACATTGGCATCGCCGATAAACGACGCAACGAAGCGATCGAGCGGATGACGGTAGATCTCGTCGGGGGTGTCGAGTTGGCGTATGCGGCCGTCGGCAATCACTGCGATGCGGTCGGACAGGCTCAGCGCCTCGCTCTGGTCGTGGGTCACGAAGATCGCGGTGACGCCGAGCTTGCGTTGAATCTCCTTGAGCTCGACTTGCATCGATGCGCGCAAGTTTCGATCGAGCGCCGAGAACGGCTCGTCCAGCAGCAGCACCTGGGGACGGATGACGAGCGCGCGGGCAAGCGCGACGCGCTGCTGCTGCCCGCCCGAGAGCTGGCGGGGTTTGCGATCCTCGAGGCCAGCGAGCTTGACGAGCGCAAGCGCCTCGCCGACGCGGCGCGCAATCTCAGCCTTGGCGATGCGGCGCATCCTCAGCCCATAGCCGACGTTCGCCGCCACGCTCATATGCGGGAACAGCGCGTAGTTCTGAAACATGATGCCGATCTCGCGCCGATACGCGGGAACATCCGTCATCCGCCGGCCGGCGATGGCAATCTCGCCGCTGTCGGGGATGAGGAACCCGGCAACGAGGTTGAGCAACGTGGTCTTGCCACAGCCGGATGGACCGAGCAGCGTCATCAGCTCGCCGCGGCGGACCATCAGCGATACGTCATCGAGCGCGGTGGTTTTGCCGAAGCGCTTGGTCACGCCGTCGAGCGCGACGGCGAAGTGCTCCCCGCCGCTCGTCCGGCTCGCCAGCGCGACGGACGGAGCGGACAGCTTGCCTTCAGCGGGGCTGCTCAACGGCGAGGACCTTTGCAAGACCGAGAAAGACGTTGGCCAATATCAGCAGCGTTGCCGTGACGACAATGTAGATGACCGAGACCGCGGCCATCGAGGGGTCGGCGTATTCGCGCACGTAATTGTAGAGGGCAACCGGCAGGGTTTGCGTGCGCTGCGAAGTAACGAACAGCGAAGCGGTAAATTCGTTGAACGAGAGGATCGCCGCGAACAGCCAGCCGCTGACGAGGCCTGGCAGCAGCAATGGCACGGTGATGGTCGTGAGCACGCGGCGCGGCGGTGCGCCTAGGCTCGCGGCGGCGAGCTCCAAGCGCGGGTCGAGGTTGCGCAGCGAGATGTAGACGCTGCGCAGCACGAACGGCAGCACGAGCACCACGTGGCAAGCGACGACCACGGCATAGCCGCGCGCCAAACCGACCTGGGCGGCGAGGATCAGAAATCCAAGGCCGATCGTGAAGTGCGGCACCACCAGCGGCGAGAGCAATACCGTCTCCAGCGCGCGCTTGAGACGAAACTCGTAGCGATCGAGCGCGAAGGCAAACGCCGCTCCGACGACGAGGGCGATGGAGGACGCGCAGGCAGTCACGATGAGCCCGTTGCGGAAGCCCGCCTGAAAGTCCTCGTAGGCGATTGCCTTGGCGAACCAGCGCCACGACCAGCTCTCGGGCGGGAACGACAAAATCGCCCTGCTGTTGAAGGCGGCAAGGGTGACAACCAATCCCGGCAGCAGCAGGAAGCCGAGAATGAGGGCTACGGCGGCCCCACCCAGCAAGCGCAGCAAGCTTTGCGACCGCAAGGGTGCACCTCAGTGCTGGCGGATTGTTTCAAGCGGACCGGCGGCCACGCGCATTAGCCCGAGCACCGCGAATGTGAGCAGCAGTCCGGCGACCGACAGGCTCGCCGCGAAGGGGAAATTGAAGCTCGCGAATCCCAGCTGATAGACCAAGTTCGAGATCATGTTGACGCGACCGCCGCCGATCAGCTGGGGAGTGGCAAACGCGCTAAACGTCCAGGCAAACGCGGTGGTGACGCCGGCGATGATTCCGGGCGTGGATAAGGGGAGCGTTATGGTGAGAAAGGCACGGATCGGCCCGGCCCCGAGGCTCGTGGCGGCGCGCTCGTAATCGCGGTCGATGTGGGAGAGCGCCGCAGCCAGCATGATCACCATGATCGGCAAGGTGACATGGACGAGCGCGGTGACGACGCCGAATTGGGTGAACATGAATTGCACGGGCGCATCGATCAGCCCGAGCCTGAGCAGCACCGCGTTGAGGAAGCCGTTATTGCCGAGCACGACGATCCAGGAATACGTGCGCACCACCTCGCCGAGGAACAGCGGGGTGACGGCGATCACCAGAATTGCGGACTTGAGCGCGACGTGTCTTGCGTGCACTAGCGCGTAGGCGAGCGGGTATCCGACGAGCAGCGTGAAGAAAGCCGTGAGAAAGCAGATCCACATCGTCTCGAGAAACACCCGCGCATAGAGCGGCCGCAACAGCGCGGCGAAGTTGTCGAGCGTGAAGCCTCCCGCTTCCAGCGAGCCGGGCACATATGCGCGCAGGCTGTATTGCATCACCGCCGCGAGCGCGGCGGCGAAGCCGAGCGCGCACAGCACGGCCGGCGTCACGAACAGGCGCAAGAACGGCCTCTGGCTCATCTCCTCGCGCCTGAGCGGAATGCGCGCACGCGCAGCTTACGCGCTCACGCCGTCAGTTCATGATGTTCTCGGCAAACCACTTTCGCCATTCCGCAGTCTTCTCCGCGCGCAGCTTGTGATCGATGACGATGGCCTGCTTGTTCCACTGCTCGACCGAGGTGAACACGCCTGGCAACTTGGCGACGGCGGGATCGAGCTTGGCGTTGAGCACCACAGGGCTGCCCTTCTTGAACTTGGCGACTTCCGCCTGCACCTGCGGGTCGAGGGCGATATTGATGAACTTGTAGGCGAGCTCTGCCCGCTTGGAGCCCTTCATGATGGCGACGGTGTCGATGCCGAGAACCGCGCCTTCTTTGGGAATGACAAGCTGGATGGGGACGCCCTCGCCCGCCATGTAGTGCGCATTCATCGACAAGATCACCTGGACCGGCGTCTCGCCGTTGGCGATGAGCTGCTGACTGTTCGCGTCATTCGTGTAGAACGCCTTGAAGTTCGGCTTGAGCTCCTTCAGCTTAGCTTGCCCCTTCTCCCAGGTCGCCGCGTCGCCGCCCGACAAGATCGCGGAAACGACGATGAGATGACTGGGATCGAAGTCCGGCGCGGCGAGCTTGCCCTTGAGTTCCGGCTTCCAGAGATCCGCCCAACTCTCGAATGCCACGCCTTTGAACATGTCCGGCCGGTAGCCGATGGTATAGACATAGGCCCAGGTACCAATGTGATAGGGGCTGATCCTGGCTTGCTCGACCAAGTTGGCGGCGTTCGGCACTTTGGTGAGATCGAGCGTCTCGTACAGCCCGTCGTTGGCGTAGAGCCAGCCGACATGCGACGTCGTGAAGGTAATATCGCTTTCCGGATTGCCTTTGGCGAGCTTCTCTTTGTTCAACCGATCGATCGTGCCGCCGGTGATGTACTCGACCGGCACGCCGGTCGCGGCGGTGAACTTCTTGCCGATGAGGTTGTCGACCATATCGCGCCAGCTCCCGCCCCAGACGCTGATGACGAGCTTATCCTGCGCCATGGCCCGCATCGGCGCCAGAAACAGAGCCAGCGCAGCGATGATCATGCAAATCCGTTTCATGTCCCACCTTTCCGATTTGCTCGACGATCCGTTCGACGTCAGACGGATTTGCAGAGGCTCGAGCAAACACCCGTCGATCTCCGGCTCGACATTATTCGTTGAGACGGCAGAGCTTGTCCAGCGTCGCGGAAAGCCGGCCGCGTTGGCCGGTGACGCGCCCCGGCAAGGTCGCCGCGCCAGGCTTGGTTGACGCCCGACCTTGAGGGTAGATTGCGTTCGAGAACGGGAGTTATGGCGATGGCAGCGCGTATCGAGCGGAGCAAGCGAGCGAAACAGGAGTCGGGCGGAAATGTCGCGGCGGCCTACCTCGCGCTCCTAGCCGATCGAGGCGTCGACTACTTGTTCGGCAACGCCGGCACAGATTTCGCGCCGCTCATCGAAGCCTACTCGCAGGCGGCACAAACCGGCGTTGCTGTTCCGCAGCCGATCCTCGCCACCCACGAAAATCTCGCCGTCACGATGGCGCACGGCTACGGCATGATCTCGCGGCGCATCCCGGCCGTGATGGTGCACGTCAGCGTCGGCACCGCCAACATGATCTGCGCGGCTTTGAATGCGGCGCGCGAGAACGTCGCCATCCTACTCACAGCGGGCCGCTCGCCGCTGACCGAGACAGGGCTGTTAGGCGCGCGTGACGGCTACATCCATTGGGCGCAGGAAATGTACGATCAGGCCGGCATGATCCGCGAAATCGTCAAGTGGGATTACGAGCTCAGGAACGCCGAGCAGCTGACGACGGTGGTCGATCGCGCGCTCGCCATCGCGGCGACAGAGCCGCGCGGGCCCGTCTACCTGTCCTTGCCGCGCGAGGTCATCGCGGCGCCGGTTTCCGAGCCGGAGCGGCCATCGCCATCGCGACTCGGCCCGGCGGCCCCTCCGGCGCCGGATGCAACCGCCGTTGCCGCGGCGGCGCGCTTGCTCGCCCAGGCGGCGAGTCCCCTCATCGTGACGGCGAACGCGGGACGGGATGCGGCGGCTTTCACGGCGCTGACGCGCTTCGTCGAGCGCTTTGCCGTACCGGTCGTCCAGCATCGGCCGCGTTATCTGTCGCTGCCGTCATCGCATCCGATGAATTTGGGATTTGCCCCGGCGGACCTCGTTGCAACGGCCGACGTAATCATGGTGCTCGAGGCCGATGTCCCTTGGATTCCCAGCCGCGTCGCGCCGGCCGCGGATTGCAAAGTGATCCAATGCGGGCTCGATCCTTTGTTCGCGCGCTACCCGATCCGCGGTTTCCCTTGCGACCTGGCGATCACGGGGGGCACGGCTGCGATCATATCCGCATTGACCGCGGCGCTGGAGGACACCGTTGATTCCGAGTCGGTTGCGCGCCGACGGCGCGCGGTCAAGGACGAGCGCGACGCACTCACGGCCTCCCGGCAGCGCGCGCTCGAGGCGGGCGCGCGCAAGACGCCGCTCGATCCGGCGTGGGTGAGCCACTGCATCGACCGCGCCAAGGACCCGCACAGCATCGTCATCAACGAATACACGCTGTTTCTCGAGCACTGCTCCTTCGAGTCGCCGGACCTCTATTTCGGATCGAGTTCCGCATCCGGTCTCGGTTGGGGCGCCGGCGCGGCGCTTGGCGCCAAGCTCGCGCGCCCGCAAAGCCAGGTGATCGCCGTGCTCGGGGACGGCGCCTACATGTTCTGCAATCCCGCCGCCGCCCACCACGCATCGGCCTTGCACGGGCTGCCCGTTCTCTTCGTCGTGATGAACAATGCGATGTGGGGTGCGGTCCAGCGCAGCACGTTCGCCATGTATCCCGACGGCTTGGCGTCGAAAAGCAACGCGCCTCCCTTCGTCGGGCTCGGAAAACTGCCCGCGTTTGAGAGGATCTGCGAAGCGGCAGGCGGCTACGGCGAACGTGTGGAAGATCCGGCGGCACTGCCGGGAGCGCTGCAACGCGCCTTAACGGTCGTGCGGAATGAAGGTCGCCAAGCGTTGTTGAACGTGATCTGCGGCCCCGGCGGAACGGCGTGATCTCACGCGCCCCCTTCCCGGCTCCGCCCGGCGCTGCTCAGTCGATAATCAGAAACATTGCCCGTAGGATGCTCGGGTCGAACCCAAGCACTGCGACTCGCGCGGCTAATAGAGCCCGCCGGTGCCGGTGCGGACCGCGCGGTCGGCTTCGGGCGAAACCGCGAGCGGGCGGCCATCGGCATCGCTCACGCCGATCACCGAATAGTTATCGGGCGGCGCGGTGCCGGGTTTGAACGCTTCGAGGATCACCCGCTGGTCGCCGGGCCCCGCGCGCATGCCGCTCTTGGGATCGATGCGAATGAGCTTGATGCCGGCCGGCACGCGGAACGGCACTGCCGGCTTGTCGGCCAGCGCGACCTTCATGAAGTCGCGCACAATCGGGGCCGCCAGCACGCCGCCGGTGGCGCCGCGGCCAAGGTGGCGCGGCTTGTCGTAGCCGAGATAGACGCCGACCACGAGGTCGGGCGAGAAGCCGATGAACCAGGCATCCTTCTCGTCGTTGGTGGTGCCCGTCTTGCCGGCGATCGGCTTGCCGACTTCCTTGACCACGGTTGCGGTGCCGCGCTGCACGACGCCTTCCATGATCGAGGTGATTTGGTAGGCGGTCATCGGATCGAGCACGCGCTCGCGCTTGTCGATCAACGTCGGCTCGTTCTGGTTCTCCCACTTACCGGCCTCGCAGCCGCTACATTCGCGCGAGTCGTGCTTGTAAATGGTATGGCCGTAGCGATCCTGGATGCGGTCGATCAGGGTCGGCTGGATCTTCCTGCCGCCGTTGTCGAACATGGCATAGGCACCGACCATGCGAAGCAGCGTGGTCTCCCCGGCGCCGAGCGCAAACGAGAGGTAGGGCGGCAAGTTGTCGTAAACGCCGAAGCGGCGGGCGTATTCGCCGATCAGCGGCATGCCGATGTCCTGGGCGAGGCGCACCGTCATCACGTTGCGCGACTGCTCGATGCCGAACCGCAGCGTCGATGGCCCGTAGTATTTGCGGGTATAGTTTTCCGGCGCCCAGATGCCGCTGCCGGTATCGATCTCGATCGGCGCGTCGAGCACGACGGTGGAAGGCGTGTAGCCATTGTCGAGCGCGGTGGCGTAGACGATAGGCTTGAACGAGGAGCCCGGTTGGCGCAGCGCCTGGGTCGCGCGGTTGAACTGGCTCTGGTCGTAGGAGAAGCCGCCGGCCATCGCCAGAACCCGCCCGGTCTGCGGATCCATGGCAACGATCGCGCCGGAGACCTCGGGCACCTGGCGCAGGCGGAACTGGCCGTCCTTCTCGGCGAGCGGCTCCACATAGACGACGTCGCCCGGCGAAAGCACCTGCGAGACCTTGGTCGGAGTCTTGCCCCGTATCGGCCCGCTGGTCGGCTTCGCCCACTTGACGCCTTCGAGCGCAATCGTGCCGGTCTCGCGCTGCTTCGAGAGAATGCCGCCCGGCTCGCGTCCGGGCTGCAACCCGATGCGAGCCGACGCGTCGTCGGCCTCCAACACCACTGCCAACCGCCACGGCGCAACATCGGAGAGCGCCTTGACGTCGGCGAGTTTCACGCCCCAATCGCCCGCAAGATCGAGCTTGTGGGTCGGGCTGCGGTAGCCCTGCTGCTCGTCGAAATGCACGAAGCCGTCGACCAGCACCTTGCGCGCCAGCACCTGCATCTTCGGGTCGAGCGTCGTGCGCACCGAGAGGCCGCCTTCGTAGAGCTTCTTCTCGGTATAATTCTCGTAGATGTAGCGGCGAACCTCCTCAGCGAAATACTCGGCCGCGAAGATATGCGCTCCGGTCGGCCGCGGGGTGATCTTGAGCGGCTCTTTCCTCGCCTTCTCCGCTTCTTGCGCCGTGATGTAGTGGTCCTCGGCCATGCGATCGACGACGTAGTTGCGCCGCTCGAGGGCGCGCTCGCGTTGACGGAACGGATGATAATTGTTGGGCGCTTTGGGCAGCGCGGCGAGATAGGCCGCTTCCGCCACCGTCAATTCGTGCACCGATTTGTCGAAGTAGAGGAGCGAAGCGGCCGCCACGCCATAGGCTCCCATGCCGAGATAGATCTCATTGAGGTAGAGCTCGAGGATCTTCTCCTTGGAGAAGGCGCGCTCGATCTTCATGGCCAGCAGCGCTTCTTTGATCTTGCGCGCGAAGGACAGTTCGTTCGTGAGCAAGAAGTTCTTGGCGACCTGCTGGGTGATGGTGGAGGCGCCCTGCGGGCGCCGGCCGCTCCCGTATTGCTGCGCGTAGAGCACCGCGGCGCGCGCGATGCCGGAGAAATCGATCCCGCCGTGCTCGTAGAAATTCTTGTCCTCGGCGGCGACGAAGGCGTTGACGACAAGCTTGGGAACCGCCTGGATCGGGATATAGAGTCTCCGCTCGCGAGCGTACTCGGCGAGCAGCGAACCGTCGGCAGCGTGCACCCGCGTCATGACCGCGGGCTCGTAGTCCTGCAGCTGGGAATATTCCGGCAGCGATTGCGAGTAGTGCCAGAGCAAGCCGGCTGCCGCCGCGACCGCGACAATGAATATGATCGTCCCGGCGGCGAACAGCAAACCGAAGAAGCGCAGCAACAATCTCATGCCCGAAGGTCCCCTGCCCCGAACCGCCGCGGCTGTGATATCTACCGATGAGCCCCGCCAGCCGGCCAAGGTCTCCTCGGGCGAGATTTTCCCCCGCCGCTCGCCCTCTCCTGCCGCGCTCGGTCCGGCGAACTAAGTCGCTCTGTTTTATGTTGAAACTGAGGCTAAACGGCCACAGTCCAGTCAATTCTGGCCGCTTCTTTGCCCGCTTCCCGCCAGGCGCGGGCGGAAAAACGCATCCACCGCCTGGACGATCGAATCGGCGGTGCGGTCCCGCCATTCGGTCGAGATCAGCGACTTCAGGTCGGCTTTGTTCGAAACATAGCCGAGCTCGACCAGGACCGACGGCACGTCAGGGGCCTTGAGCACGGCAAAGCTCGCGGATTTCAACGGATGTTGGTGCAGCCGGGCAGCGTTCTTGAGCGCCCCGACCATGGTTTGCGCGAACTGCACGGAAAACGTCTTGGTCTCGCGCCGGGCAAGATCGAAGAGAATCCCCGCGACGTCTTTCTCCTCGGCGGACAGATCGAGACCCGCGATCACGTCGGCCTTGTTCTCGGCTTCGGCCAGGCGCGCCGCGCGCGCGTCCGAGGCACGTTCCGAGAGCGTATAAACCGTCGCCCCTTGCGCGTCGCCTTCCCTGCGCCGCAACGCATCGGCGTGGATCGAAATGAACAACGCGGCCTGACGCGCACGCGCGAATTGGACGCGATCGCCGAGCGCCACGAAAGTGTCGTCGGTGCGGGTCATGAGCACGCGATACTTGGCGGCCTTTTCGAGCTTGTCGCGCAGGAGCAGCGAGAACTCGAGCACGATGGTCTTCTCCATCTCCCCGCTCGCCGCCCTGGTGCCGTTGTCGATGCCGCCGTGGCCGGGATCGATGACGATCAGCGGCCGAGAATCGCCGTTGCCTTTGGTCTCCACCGGCGCTTCCGGCTTACTGCGCTGCGGCGCCCCGCTCTCGAGCGCGAGGCTGCGCATGAAGGCCTCGCGGTCGATCGCCGTGAGGTGGAGCACGAGACGGGCCGGCTGGTCATGAATGGGATCGAGCACGAAGGCCATGTCGACCTGCGCCGGCCGGGCGAGGTCGATGACCATGCGCGAGCCGCCTTGCATCACCAGGCCGAAACGGAACGCCTTGATCAGACCACGCCCCGCCTCCCCGACCTTGGGCGGAAACTGGAAGGTGACCTGCGGCATGTCCATCACCACCCGGTAGGGATTGGCGAGGGTGAAGGTGCGGACATCGATCTTGCGGCTCAAATCGATGATCAGCCGGGTCTGCGCGTCATCGCCGCCGAGCCGCACGTCGCTCGCCCTGGGGAAATCGTCCCCGGCGCTGGTCGGCGGGACGGCTTCGCCGGTGCGCTCGGCCGCGGACGCCCCGCCCAGGACCGTTACGCCGAGGAAAAAAGCCGAGATCGCCGCACGCACAAACATGCTTTGCCGGCCCCTGCGTGACTGTTTTACTCCATTACGGGGGTGCAGTTAACCCAAACCTAACCTCGCCGCGGTGGCCGCGGCGAACCCGGCCGGCTCCCTTGCCATTGCCTGCCGCGAGCCCTAATAAAGGGGTGCTGACGATTTATGGTTCCGGTCGGGCCACGTTCGGACATCCGGCAGACCGCAAAGACCGCTCTCTGACACGCGACGGGAGGGGATTTCGCGGGACGATTTTGTCGCGTCGCACTGGTGCGGCGCCGACGGATCAGCGAAGCCGATGTTCTTGTGGACACCGCCGGTGCCGCGGGCGGCATGTGCCGTACACGATCCGAAGCGGCTTATGCTCCCAAACCCGCGAGCCTGAGTCGAATATCGTCAGCCAAGAACCCGCGGCCGCGCTCGCCAGCGCTGCCGCCTCGCATGGGCCAAAGGTCATGCTACGACCGCGCGTCGAGACTTCAACCGATCGCTGCCAAGCCACCATGGCGTCCCCGAACGGCGCCATGACCGGTTCGGCGATGTGCGCAGGCTCGCTTGTCTGCCACGCCTCGATCTCGCGCGCGCACAGAACTCATCGTTTCAACCACAGTCAGGCCGGTCTTCGGTCGCGCCGTCTTGCGCCGTCCATGTGGCGGCGAGCGCCGCGCCAGCCGGCGATTAAGAGATTGGTCAATGTCCAACAAAATGCTCGTCGATGCGACCCATCCGGAGGAGACCCGGGTGGTTGTTCTGCGCGGCCATCGCGTCGAGGAATTCGACTTCGAATCCGCAAACCGTAAACAACTTCGCGGCAACATCTATTTGGCCAAGGTGACGCGCGTCGAGCCGTCGCTGCAGGCCGCCTTCATCGACTACGGCGGGAACCGCCACGGCTTTCTCGCCTTCAGCGAAATTCATCCGGATTATTATCAAATCCCGGTCGCCGACCGGCAGGCGCTGATCGCCGAGGACGAACGCGCCCAGCGCGCGGCCGAGGCCGAGGCCGACCGCCGCGCCGGACGGCGGGCCGCGCATGCCGA
>Ga0070714_100002733_pt1 | contig 13002 bp, 16 predicted proteins | sample LARL83metaG_FD_65450 | JGI IMG/M metagenome (GOLD analysis project Ga0070714, IMG submission 65450) | Corn, switchgrass and miscanthus rhizosphere microbial communities from Kellogg Biological Station, Michigan, USA - LAR L8-3 metaG | ecosystem: Host-associated > Plants > Roots > Rhizosphere ... | reverse complement strand
CCGGAAACAGCACGGCGGCGCACGATGCCGCCTTCGACCCGGAGCCGATCCAGTTCATGACGCCGACGATCCGGGGGACGAAGGACCCGTTCGGACAGGTCGCCTTCGAAACGGACACACCCAGCTTCGAGGCGGAGTGCAACGTCGACACCGGCGTGGGCTGCACCGGCCAGCCGGCGGAGGCGCAGTTCTATCCGATCTACACCGCCGGGCACCTGATCGGCGGCGGGACGTTCTCCGGTCCCGGAGAACCCGGCCCCGGCCCTGCAGGGCCGCGCGGTCCCGGCGGGCCTTGCGTGTGGCAGTTCGGCGGGCCGAACTACGCTGGCACGACGAACAACTTTGGAGGCACGGCCAACGCCGAGTACGGCGCGCCGTTCGCATCGGTCTTCCCGGATCCCGGCCCGCAGGCGGACGTCGCCTTCACGACGGTGCACAGGGACCTCAAGGGCAACCCCTGCTCCAAGTGACGGCATGACCCGCGCGGAGGGCCGCCTCGAGCGGCCCTCCGCCGGTGCTCCCGCGTACGATCGCCCTCGTGAGCTGGCCGGAGTGGGTGCGGGACGCGGAGGTCGAGCCGTCGCTCTACGCGGCGGACTTTGCGCGGCTCGGGGAACAGATCGAGACGCTCCTCGCCGCCAGCTGCCGCATCTTTCACTTCGACGTCGGCGACGGCCACTTCGTCGAGCCCGTGACGATCGGGCCCGTCGTGCTCGAGTCGATCGCGCCGCTCGTGCACGAGGCCGGCGGGGTGCTCGACTGTCACCTGATGGTCGACAATCCGCTGCGCCACTTCCCGCAGATCGCCCGCGCCGGGGGCGACAGCGCCACCTTCCACTACGAGGTCGTCGACGACGTGCCCGCCACGATCGCCGCTGCACGGGAGCACGGCCTACAGGCCGGCGTTGCCTTCAATCCCGAGAGCGAGCCCGAGGACGTGGCCGCCGTCGCCGCCGACGCCGACCTCGTTCTCTGCATGAGCATCCATCCCGGCTACAGCGGCCAGAAGTTCATGCCGGAGGCGGTGGACAGGATCGCGCGGCTCCGCGCGGCGCTGCCCGAGCACGTCTACGTCCAGGTCGACGGCGGCATCGACCAGGAGACGATCGGCCCCGCGCACGCCGCGGGCGCCGCACTCCTCGTCGCCGGCTCGGCTGTCTTCGGCCGTGGGGACCTGGCGGGCGCCTATCGCGGCCTCGTCCAGGACCTCGCGTGACCCACTTCGAGCGGGCGCTCGAGCTCGCCGAGCGCGGCCGGGGGAAGACCCACGACCATCCCCTCGTCGGCGCCGTCGTCGTGCGCGAGGGCGAGGTCGTGGGGGAGGGCTGGTACGAGTACGAGGGAGTCCGCCACGCGGAGGTCATCGCGCTCGAGCAGGCCGGGGACGCCGCGCGCGGCGCCACTCTCTACGTGACGCTCGAGCCGTGCTCCCACCACGGTCGCACGCCTCCTTGCGCCGACGCCGTGATCGAGGCGGGAGTCGCGCGCATCGTCGTCGGCGCCCGTGACCCGAATCCGGTGGTCGACGGCCGCGGGCTGGAGCGGCTTCGCGCCGCGGGGATCGAGGTCGAGCTCCTCGACGACCTCGCCGCCCGCCGGCAGAACGAGGCGTGGCGCGTCTGGAAGTCCCTCGGCCGGCCCTTCGTCACCTACAAGGCCGCGATCACGCTCGACGGCCGCGTCACCGTGCCCGGCCGGCGCTGGGTCTCGGGCGAGGAGTCGCGGCGCCGGGTGCACGAGCTACGGGCCGCCTCGGACGCCGTCGGGGTCGGGATGGGGACGGTGCGGGCCGACGCGCCGCGACTCGACGCGCGCGACGTGGGCGCCGTCCGGCAGCCGCGGCGGCTCGCGTTCGGGCGCGGCCCGCTGCCGAAGGGATCTGAGCTCGAGCTGCGCACCGGCACGCTCGAGGAGGAGCTGCGCGCGCTCGCGGCGGAAGGTGTCCAGTCCCTACTGCTCGAAGGCGGCCCGACGGTTGCGACGTCGTTCCTCAGCGGCGGCTTCGTGGACAAGCTGCTCCTCTTCGTCGCACCCGTAATCGGGGGCGACGGGCCGCACGTGCTCGAAGGGCTGCCGGCGCCGCTCGAGCTCCTCCACCTCCGCGCCGAGCCCTCGGCAGAGGACCTCCTGGTGGAGGCGTACCTGCACGAGCCGTAACCTTTGTCGCATGTTCACGGGGATCGTCCGCACGGTCGGAAGGGTCGCGGCCTTCGACGGCTCTCGGCTCACCGTCGAGACCGGCACCGAAGCCGAGCTCGGTGACTCGGTCGCCATTGCCGGCGTCTGCCTGACGGTCGCTGCTCGCCAGAACGGCAGCCTCGCGTTCGACGTCGTCCCGGAGACGCTCGCGCGGACAACGCTCGGGAGTCTGAGTGTGGGCGACGAAGTGAACGTGGAGCCCTCGCTCCGCGCCGGCGACCCGCTCGGCGGCCACATCGTGCAGGGGCACGTCGACGGGGTCGGACATCTCCGTGAGCGCAGCGACCTCACCTGGTTCGACGCGCCCCCAGAGATCGTCCGCTACTGCGTCGAGAAAGGCTCGATCGCGGTCGACGGGACGTCCCTCACCGTCGCGGCGACAGACGACGAAGGATTCGCCGTCGCGCTCGTTCCGCACACACTCGACGCGACGACGCTCGGCTCGCTCGCGCCGGGCGATGCCGTGAACCTCGAGGTCGACCTGCTCGCAAAGTACGTCGAGCGACTCGCGACGTGACTCCCTTCGCGACGATCGAGGAGGCCGTCGAGGACATCCGGAACGGGAAGATGGTGGTCGTCGTCGACGATCCCGAGCGCGAGAACGAGGGCGATCTCGTCTGCGCTGCACAGTTCGCGACGGCGGACGCCGTCAACTTCATGGCGACGCACGCGCGCGGCCTGATCTGCCTCTGCCTGACCGGCGAGCGCTGCGAAGAGCTCGGCCTCCCACCCATGACGCAGCGGAACGAGGCCCGCCTCGGCACGGCGTTCACCAACTCGGTCGAGGCCCGCGAAGGCGTGACGACCGGCATCTCCGCGGCGGACCGTGCCCACACCATCCACGTCGCGATCGACCCCGCGTCCAGCCCGCACGACCTCGTCCAGCCGGGCCACGTCTTCCCGCTGCGCGCGCGCGACGGCGGCGTCCTCGTGCGCGCCGGCCAGACGGAGGCGGCTGTCGACCTCGCGAGGCTCGCCGGCCTCGTCCCGGCCGGGGTCGTGTGCGAGATCATGAACGAGGACGGGACGATGGCCCGCGTGCCGGATCTCATCCCCTATTGCGAAGACCACAAGTTGCGGATGATCACCGTCGCCGACCTGATCGAGTACCGGCGCCGGACGGAGAAGCTGGTCGAGCGCGTCGTCGCGGTGCAGCTCCCGACCGAGTACGGCCTCTTCACCGCGACCGCCTTCCGCGAGACGCTGACCGGCCGCGAGCACCTCGCGCTCGTCATGGGCGAGGTCGGCGACGACGTCCTCGTCCGGGTCCACTCCGAGTGCCTGACCGGTGACGTCTTCCACTCGCTCCGGTGCGACTGCGGCGAGCAGCTCGAGGCCGCGCTCGCCGCGATCGCAGCCGAGGGTCGCGGCGTGCTCCTCTACATGGCGCAGGAGGGGCGGGGCATCGGCCTCCTGAACAAACTCCGGGCCTACGAGCTGCAGGAGCAGGGGCTCGACACCGTCGATGCCAATCTCGCGCTCGGCTTCGCCGCCGACGAGCGGGAGTGGGGAATCGGCAACCAGATCCTCGCCGAGCTTGGGATCACGACCATGCGGCTGCTCACGAACAACCCGAAGAAGGTCTCCGGGGTCGAGGCGTACGGGCTGAAGGTGACCGAGCAGGTGCCGATCGAGATGCCGCCTCACCCCGAGAACGTTCGCTATCTGGCCGCCAAGCGGGATAAGCTCGGGCACAAGTTGCACCACCAGGATCTCAAGTTCGAGTCGGAGGGCGAATGAGCGCGAGTGAGGGTTTCTGGCCGGGCGAGGGACCGTCCGCCGACGATCAGGAGGCCGTGCAGGAGCCGGAGGCCGAGGCCGCGGAGCCGCTCTCCTGGCCGCAGCCGCGCGAAGAGGAGGAGGAGGAGCCCGAGGTCGCCTCGGTCGCCGAGCCCGAGCCCGAGTCAGAGGCCGAGCCCGAGGACGAAGTCGAGGAGGAGCCTGAAGCTGCGCCGGCAGTGCACGTGCCCGGCGAGCTCGACATCCCTGAGGGAGTGGCCGTCCTCGAAGGCTCGCCCTCCGGCGCCGACCGCACCGTCGGCGTAGTCGTCTCGCGCTTCAACGGCGAGATCTCGAACAGGCTGCTCGAGTCGGCGCTCGAGGCGCTCGCAGCCGCCGGCGTGACGGACGAGCGGATCACCGTGATGCCGGTGCCGGGCGCGTTCGAGCTGCCGATCGGCGCGATGGCGCTCGCGAAGACGCGCCGCTACTCGTGCGTGATCGCCCTCGGCTGCGTCGTGCGCGGCGAGACGGCCCACTTCGAGTACGTCGCCGGCGAGGCGGCGTCGGGCCTCCAGCTCGCGGGCCTGGAGACCGGCGTGCCCGTCGCGTTCGGCGTCCTCACCGTGGACACCGCGGAGCAGGCGGAAGCGCGTGTCGACAAGGGTGGAGATGCCGCGCGTGCCGCGCTCGAGATGGCCGACCTCTTCTCGCAGGTCCGAAAGCAAGCCAGAGCCGGTTAGCGGCTATCCTGGGCCGCCGATGTCGAAGGTCTGCGCAGTCTGTGGGAAGAAGCCCGGCTTCGGTCACCACCGGAGCCACTCGATGGTCGCCACCAAGCGGCGCTTCGAGCCGAACCTTCAGCGCGTCCGCGTGCTGATCGGCGGCAAGGCCACGCGCGCGTACGTCTGCACGCGCTGCCTCAAGGCCGGCAAGGTCCAGAAAGCTCTCTAGCCCTCAGCCGGTTCGCGCCACATCGGGCGCACGCGCACACCGTCGAACATCTCGACCTCTTCCCGCCGCTCGAAGCCGAGGCGGGCGTAGAGGCGCGCGTTGTCCTCGCTGGATGCCTCGAGGTACGCCGGCAACCCCTCTGCGTCGCAGCGCTGCAGCACCGGCTCGAGGAGCGCCGAGCCGCGTCCCTGCCCCGTCGCCTCGGGCACGACGCCGACGGCGTAGAGGTACCAGTGCGGCTCCCGCGGATGCACCTGCCAGAGCTGGTTCATCGCCCGCGAAGCGCGCACGAAGTCGCGAGGGAAGAGGCGGATGTACCGCGGCACCATCGGGAGCGAGTCGCGCAGCCGCTCGGGATACCCGCCGGGCCTGCGCCAGATCGCTGCGCCGAGCCGGTCGTCGTCCAGCCAGACCTCGCCGTACCCCTTCAGCACGAGCCGGCACTCGAGCTTGAAGTACTGCGCGAGCCGGGAGGCCTGCGGCGATTCGCGGAAGAACGCCGCGAACACCGGGTCGTCGACGAATGCACGGCCGAGGATCTCCGCGGCGATTCCGGCCTCGGTCTTCGTCGCCAGCCTCGCCACACCAGGATTCTGCTCGCAACCGCGCACCCAGGTCGCCGGTCCAATCGAACGATGGAGGCTGGGCACGCGGTTTCCTCGCGCCTCGGGCGGATCACGATCTCGAGTGAGGCGATCGCGCAGATCGTCGCCGAGACGGCACTCGAGTGCTACGGCGTGGTGGGGATGAAGGGCTCGCTGCGCGGCCAGCTCGCCCGCGCCCGCGGGCGGCCGCGGGGCATCGAGATTCGCCGCGAGGGCGGCGAGATGACGATCGACCTCCACGTGGTCGTCGAGTACGGCCTCAACCTGGCCGAGGTGGCCTCGAGCGTCAGCAACCGCGTTGCGTACGAGGTCGAGCGGCTGACCGGATTGCCGGTGGGCGCGGTCGAGGTGCACGTCGACGACGTGCGAACCGGCGGGAAGTGAACGCGGAACGAGATCTCGAGCTGGTGCGCGGCCTGGTCGGCGGGGCCCTCGCCTCGCTCGAGACGAGCCGTGGCCGCATCGACGACCTCAATGTCTATCCCGTCCCCGACGGCGACACCGGCACCAATCTCACGCTGACCGTGCGGGCGGTCGCGGACGCCGTCGACTCGGCGGAGCCGGGCGACCGGCCGACGCTCGCGCACGCGGTCGCGCGCGCGGCGTTGATGGGAGCGCGCGGCAACTCCGGCGTGATCCTCTCCCAGATGGTGCGAGGCGTCGCCGACGTCCTCGCCCAGTCGACGAACGGAATCGACCCGGCGCTTACGGCCCGAGCGCTGCGCGGCGCTTCCGACGCCGCGTACCGGGCCGTGCGGCGGCCGGTCGAAGGGACGATGCTCTCCGTCATCCGCGAGCTGGCCGAGGAGGCGGAGCGGCGTGCGACCGACACCGAGCCGCTCGGGGAGCTGCTCGTCGAGCTCGTGCGGCACGGGGAGGACGCCGTGGCCCGCACGCCCGAGCAGCTCGACGTCCTGCGCGAGGCGGGCGTCGTCGACGCGGGCGGTGCCGGGCTCGTCGAGCTCCTGCGGGGGCTGGCCGGCGCGGTCACGGGGGAGGCGTTGCCCGCCGCGCCTGCCGCCGAGGCGCCGTCCGGCGCGGACGCGATCCACAGCGAGCCCTCCCGCTACCGCTACTGCACCGTCTTCGTGGTCGAGGGCGAGGAGCTCGATCGCGACGCGCTCGAAGCGCAGCTCGAGCGGCTCGGCGACTCGCTCGTGGTGGTCGGCGACGAGACGGCGATCAAGGTTCACGTCCACACGGACGATCCGGGCGCGGTCCTCTCGATCGGGACTGCCGAGGGCACGATCGGTGGAGTCGAGATCGCCAACATGCACGAGCAGGCGGAGCAGCGCGAGCGGCGGCTTTCGCTCGTGCCGTCGACACGTGCGAGGAGCGGAGTCGTCGCCGTGGTGCCGGGGGAGGGGAACCGGCGGCTCTTCGAGTCGCTCGCCGAGCCGGTCGGTGCGATCCGCGTCGTCTCGGGCGGGCAGACGGCGAACCCGTCGACCGCGGAGCTCCTGGCGGCGGTCGAGGAGCTCGAGGCGGACGAGGCGATCATCCTCCCGAACAACCCGAACGTGCGGCTCGCCGCAGAGCACGCCGTCGAGCACGCGCAACGCCTCGCCGAGCTCGTGCCGACGGCCTCCATCCCGGCGGGGCTCGCCGCGCTCGTCGCCTACGACGGCACGCGCAGCGCCGCCGAGAACGCCGTGGAGATGGCCGCCGCCGCGGCAGCGGTCGCGACAGGCGAGATCACGCGCGCCTCGCGTGACGTCGAGCTCGACGGCGTGGCGATCCGGAGCGGCGACTGGCTCGGTCTCGCAGACGGCACGCCTGTCGCAGGTGGAGACGACTTCGCCGACGTCGCGTTCCAGGTCGTCGCGCGGCTCCTCGCCGAGCCTCGCGCGCTCCTGACGCTCCTGACCGGCGCCGAGCCGCCGCCCCTCGACGGGCTCGTCGAGCGGCTCGCGGCGGCTCATCCGGGCCTCGAGGTCGAGGTGCACGAGGGCGGCCAGCCGCACTACCCCCTTTTGCTCGGTGCGGAATAGGGTTCGGCGGATGCCGCCAGTCCGAGTCGTGCTCGTGGAGGACAACGAGGTCTTTCGTGACGCTCTCGAGCTCCTGCTCGGGATGAGGGACGACGTGGAGATCGTCGCCTCGGTCGGGGACGGGGTGGCCGCGGTGGCCGCGGCGAAGGAGTACCGCCCGGACGTGATGCTGATGGACTACCGCATGCCGGCGCTCGACGGCATCCAGGCCACGGCGCAGATCGTGGAGGAAGTCCCGGGCGTCGCCGTCGTCGCCCTGACCGCGTCCGCGGACGATGCCGAGCGCGAGGCGCTCGTCGAGGCGGGAGCGGTCGCGTGCCTGATGAAGGACCAGGAGCTCGACGAGATCGTGGCCGCGATCCTCCAGGCAGCCGCAGTCACAGGTTGAACCTGACTGCCGAGAACACGGCGATCGTCCTCGACTCGACCGCCGACCTGCCGGACGCCGCCGAGCGCTTCCCGAACTGGCGGATCGTGCCGCTCTACGTCCGTTTCGGCGACGAGAGCCTGCGCGACGGCGTCGACATCGACGCGGCGACGTTCTACGAGCGGCTGCGCGCGTCGAGCGTCTTCCCGACCACCTCGCAGCCGACGCCGGGCGACTTCGTCGAGTGCTACCGGGAGCTGGCCGCGTACGAGCGGGTCTTCTCGCTCCACGTCTCGGCGCGCGTCTCGGGCACCTTCGCGAGCGCCGAAGCGGCAGCGGCGGACCTCGGGGACGGACGCGTGCGGGCGATCGACACCGAGACCGCGTCGGCCTCGATCGCGATGCTCGCGCTCGCGATCCAGCGCCGGCTCGAGCGCGGCACGAGCGACGAGGAGGTCGACGCGCTCGTCGAGCGCTATCTGCGAGAGCGAGGGCTCCTGTTCACCGTCGACACGCTCGAGTTCCTGCAGCGCGGCGGCCGCATCGGCAAGGCGGCCGCGTTCGCCGGCACGCTGCTGCAGGTCAAGCCGATCCTCTCGATCCGCGACGGCGAGGTCGTGCCGGTGAAGCGGGTGCGAGGAGAGCGGAAGGCGTTCGCCGAGCTTGCGGCGGCGCTCGAGACGGAGACGGAGGACGAGCCCGCGTATCGGCTCGGCGTCGCGCACGCGGCCGCGCCCGAGCGGGCGGCCGAGCTCGAGGCGCTGGTGCGCGAGCGGCGTCCGAAGGCCGAGCTGGAGCTCGTCGTCACGCTGGGCGCGGTGATCGGCGCGCACGCCGGCCCGGGCACGCTGGCGCTCTTCTGGTTCCGCGATGACGAGTAGCAGGATCTGGCTCGGCGGCGGCACGGGCGCGGGGAAGACCACCACCGCACGCGCGCTTTCGGTGCGGCACGGGCTCCGCCGCTTCCCCATCGATGCCTTCTGGTACGCGTACGACGCCCGCTGGGCGCAGCCGCGCAAGTCACCGGACGAGCAGTGGCTCGAGACGCCGCCCGAGGTGCAGGCTGCCGAGTTCGAGGAGACGTCGCGGCGGATGATGGGCTACGCGCTCGACGACCTCGCTGCGATGCTCGACGTGCCGACGATCGTCGAGGGCCCGCAGATCCTCCCGGACCTCGTGCCGGAGGGCGATCAGGCCGTCTTCCTCGACCCGACTCCGGAATGGCAGCGCGCCGTGCTCGTGCCGCGGCCGATGCCGTCGAGCGACCCCGAGCGTGCACTCGAGGCGCGACTCGTCAAGGACCGGCTCTACGCCGACCGGGTCGCGGCGCTCGCCCAGGAGCGTGGCTTTCCGGTGCTCGAGATGGACGGCTCGCGTGACCTGGTCGCCGAGGTCGAGTCGTTGCTCGAGCTCCCCGAGGGCCGTGGCGACCTGCGCGCGATCCGCCGCTGGGAGAACGAGGCCGTCGCGGCGAACATCCGCGACTGGCTCGCCTCGCCCGAGGCGCCGCGAGAGCGCCACGGCTATCCGTTCGCCTGCGAGTGCGGCCGGCCCGGTTGCGGTGAGACTGTCCGCCTGACGATCGAGGGCTTCGACGCGGCGCCGCAGGTCCTTGCGCATCCCTGACGTCCGGTCCGCGGGGGATACTCAGCGCGCCCGGTGCCGCGGACGATGACAGCCACCCGTCGACAGACGGTCTTTGCAGGCCTGGACCAACCCGGGACCTGGCCTCCGACGCCGCGTGCCGCTCGTCCGCAGCGCCTCGAGCTAGCGCTCGACACGTTGCCGGGAGTCGCAGCCACGACCCGGCGGAAGCTGGGCAAGCTCGGCCTCGCCACGGTGTGGGACGTGCTGGCGCACCGCCCGCGGCGCTACGAGACCGCTGCGGACGAGGTAGCGATCGCCGAGCTCCGGCAGGGCGAAGAGGTGGTGGTCAGCGGACGCGTGCTCAACGTCGAGAAGCGCCCGATGCGCGGGCGTCGGCGGACGCGGATCGTCGCGCGGGTCGCCGACGACACCGCCACGATCAGCGTCACGTGGTTCAACCAGCCGTGGCTCGCCGACCGGCTGAAGCCGGGAACGGAGGTGCGATTGCGCGGCAAGCTCGGCCGCTACGGCTTCGAGCCCCGCTCTTACGACATCGGCGACGAGGCGCGCGCCACCGCCGACTTCGCTCCCGTCTACCCGGCCGCGGAGGAGATCGCCGCCGTGACCGTCCGGCGCGTCGTGGATGCGGCGCTACCGCTCGCCCTGCACGTCCCCGATCCGCTCCCCGCCGAGCTGCGCCAGCATGAGGGGCTCGCGCTGAAGCGCGACGCGCTCGCGGCGGTGCATCGCCCGCGCGACCTCGGTGAGGCCGAGACCGGGCGGCAGCGGCTTGCCTTCGAAGAGCTGCTCGTCCTCCAGGTGGGCATCGCGCGGCGGGCGGCCGAGCGCGAGCGCACGCTCGCTCCGTCGCTCGCCGAGCCGGGCGACCTCATCCACCGCTACCGCAACGCGTTGCCGTTCGCGCTCACGCCGTACCAGGAGCAGGCGATTCGCGAGATCGACGGCGACCTCGCGCGCACCGTCCCGATGCAGCGACTCCTGCAGGGAGACGTCGGCTCGGGCAAAACGGTGGTCGCGCTCTACGCGCTCCTGCGCGCGGTGGAAAGCGGGCGCCAGGGAGCGCTCATGGCTCCCACGGAAACCCTTGCTGAGCAGCACTTTTTGACCATCGCCGACCTCTGCCTCGAGCTCGGTGTCACCTGCGCGCTCCTCACGAGCTCCTCGGGCAAGCGCGAACGGGAGGCGGCGCTCGGCGCGGATGTGGTCGTCGGGACACACGCGCTGATCCAGGAAGGCTTCGAGCTGCGCGACCTCGCAGTCGCAGTCGTCGACGAGCAGCACCGCTTCGGCGTCGAGCAGCGCTCGGCGCTGGTGGCCGGACGCGCGCCGCACGTCCTCCACATGACCGCGACGCCGATCCCGCGCACCCTCGCCCTCACGGTCTACGGCGACCTCGCCGTCTCGGAGATTGCCAAGCCGCCTGCGTCGCGCAAGCCCGTGATCACGAGCTGGATCACCGAGGATCGAGCCTCCGAGGCGTACACGCGGCTCACGCGCCTGCTGCGCGAAGGGCGGCAGGCGTACGTCGTCTGCCCGCTGATCGAGGCGTCCGAGACGTCGCTCGCGCGAGCGGCGGAGGAAGAGGCCGAGCGCCTGCGGCGGGCCGAGCTGCGCGAGTTCCGCGTCGGCTGCCTGCACGGCCGGCTGAAGGCCGCAGACCGGCGCGACCTCATGGCGCGCTTCAAGGCGTGCGAGCTCGACGTGCTCGTGGCGACGACGGTGATCGAGGTCGGCGTCGACGTGGCGAACGCGACAGTGATGATCGTCCAGGAGGCCGACCGCTTCGGCCTCGCCCAGCTCCACCAGCTGCGCGGCCGTGTGGGGCGCGGGGCCGAGCAGTCGTACTGCGTGCTCGTCTCCCGCGCGAAGGAGGAGCTAACGGAGTCGGCGCACGCCCGGCTGCAGGCGCTCTGCGACACGAGCGACGGCTTCGAGCTCGCCGAGGTGGACCTCGAGCTGCGCGGCGGCGGCGCGCTGCTCGGCACGCGGCAGTCGGGCCTCTCCGACCTCCGCTTCGCGCACCTGCGCCGCGACCGCGACCTGCTCGAACGGGCGCGCGCCGCGGCGCCCGGAGTCGGCTCCGGACCGCTGCGGGACACCGCGGCTGCGCTCTTCGCCGAGGTCGAGCCCGAGGCGCTCGCATGAAGCTCCTGGTCAGGCTCTTCCGCCGGCGAGCCGCACCGCTTCCCGTGCCGCCCGCCGAGCAGGAGCGGCTGCAGCGGATCTATCGCGAGACCCATCGGCACGTCGCGGACCTGCGCCGCACGGCTTGAGCTGTCTCCAGGAGACACGTCCGGAACCAGGTTCCGGACGTGGTCTCTCGGGCCATGTCCCCTCTAGGCTCCACGCGTGAGGGTCATCGCCGGCAGCCGGAAGGGGCACAAGCTCGCGGCGCCGCGCGGGCTCGACACGCGGCCGACCTCCGACCGCGTTCGCGAGAACGTCTTCAACCTCGTCGGGCCGGTCGACGACGCGCGCGTGCTCGACCTCTTCGCAGGCTCGGGCGCGCTCGGGATCGAGGCTCTCTCGCGCGGGGCCGCGAGCGCAGTCTTCGTCGAGCGGGACGGGGACGCCGTGCGCACGATCGAGCGCAACCTCGACCGGCTGCGGCTGACCGGTGCCCGCGTCGTCCAAGGCGACGTCCTGTGGACGATCGCGCAGGAGGCGACGGCGGGCGCGAAGTACGATCTCGTGCTGGTCGACCCTCCCTACGAAATGCTCACCGAGATCCAGCCACGCCTCGCACGCCACCTGCCGCCGCTGCTCGCAGCGGACGGCCTGCTCGTGCTCGAGACCGACGCGCGCACCGAGCCCGAGCTGCCGCTGGCCGTGCGCACGAGCCGCAAGTACGGCCAGACGCGCGTCACGCTCTTCGAGGCGCCCCAATGATCACCGCGATCGCCCCTGGCAGCTACGACCCGGTCACGAACGGACACGTCGACGTGCTCACCCGCGCGGCCGGGATCTTCGACCGCGTCGTCGTCGGAGTGGTCGGGATGCCGCACCACAAGGAGCCGATGTTCGCGGTCGAGGAGCGGGTCGAGTTCCTCCGCGACGCTCTCTCCGGCCTCGGCAACGTCGAGATCGACGTCTTCCGGGAGCTCGTGGTCGATTTCGCGCGCAAGTGGGACGCGAAGGCGATCGTCAAGGGCCTCCGCGTCATCTCGGACTTCGAGTGGGAGTTCCAGATGAACCAGCTCAACCGCACGCTCGCGCCCGAGGTGGAGACGATTTACGTCATGGCGAGCCCGCAGGTGAGTTTCGTGTCCTCGAGCGGCGTGAAGGAGATCGCGGCCTTCGGCGGGGACGTCTCGGCCCTCGTTCCGGGGCCGGTTGCGCGCCGTCTTGCGGAGCTTTTCCCCGACGGTAGGCCGGGGACCCCCGAGCGTCCCGACGAGTGATCCTGGCGGTATCGGCCGCACTGAGGGTTACACTGCTGGGCCAATGGACGTACTAGTTCTGATCGACAAGCTCGACGACCTCGTCCACAACGCCAAGGCCGTCCCGCTCACCGACCAGGTGCGGATCGACCGCGAGGAGATCTACGACATCCTCGACC
>Ga0070714_100002731_pt1 | contig 13004 bp, 19 predicted proteins | sample LARL83metaG_FD_65450 | JGI IMG/M metagenome (GOLD analysis project Ga0070714, IMG submission 65450) | Corn, switchgrass and miscanthus rhizosphere microbial communities from Kellogg Biological Station, Michigan, USA - LAR L8-3 metaG | ecosystem: Host-associated > Plants > Roots > Rhizosphere ... | reverse complement strand
CAACTATCCACGAGCTTCATTTTCATAAGCAGGTTCAAATATCTGGCGTAATTGGCTTCCCATGAGGAACGGAACCAGATGTCCCCGATGTCGGAGCGCTTGCCGCCCGCCGCGCGCGAGTGGACAGAGGAGGCTGGCCGAGCGGCCATTCTCTTCGCGGCGGACAAGCTTCTCGCGTCCCGCGCTTCCTGCGTCATGTGGATGATCCCGAAGGTTTTCGACGTGGCCCACACTCGCTTGGAGGCGGCGCTAATCTTCGCGATGGCTTCCGGCGAGAAGACTATTCCGCGCGCGCCGCGCGGGTGCGGTTTCAGCTTCCACATCTCGCTCATGGTTGCGCTTTGGCGATCGCGTACTTCTGCGTTGGGAGGACGCCGCTTGGTCAACCCCATCTGGCCGGCGTATCGAGCGATTAGCTGCCGCGTTCGCCCCAAGCTTTCCGCGAGAGGAGCGAGCGCAAATTTGTCGGCTGGCGTCGTCCCATAATATCGGCGGATTTCGGCGGCTTCCGCCTCTGTCAGCCCGCGAATAGGGTTGACCGATAATCCGGCCCTTTTCATCCGCTTGTGGACGGTCTGCCCGCAGATCCCAAGCTCGCGCCCAACTGCCCACACGGATTGCAGACGAGCGTAGGATTCCTTGATCTGCTCGTCCGAGATCATGCGCGACGCCACGCCCGCCAGATCATCGGGTCCACCGCGAGGCGAAGCCCCCGATCACGACCGCCGCGACGCCAAACAGCGCCAGCCCAACAGCCGCAATGACGATCATGGCGACGCCAGGATCCATTTTTACTTCGCGACGAAGCCGAACGAGTCGACCCAATCCATCAGCGAGCGTGAGAGCGGCTTTGGCGGCGGGGCGACAGGCGCAGCCGGGGCGGACGGGGCCTCCGGAGCAAGGTCGAGACTCTTCGCGTGGAACACGGTATCGTCGCCGTGCAAGCCGTCCTGCTCCTTCGGAGCTTCCATCGCCGGCAAGCCGGCCTTGAAGCGGGCCTCGTTGGCCTTGTCGAGCTTGCCCTTCTCACAAGCCGCCTTGTCGTCTTTGGCCGCGTCGTTCCAGACATCCTCGTAGCAATGCTCGGTCAGGAACGACCGGATCGTCTCCGCGGGGATGGCAAACCCCAAACCTGTTGCGCCGCGCATCCCGGCGCCGGGGACGCCGATCAGCATCAGATCCGCGTTGTAGAGCGCGCCGCCCGAGTTGCCGGGATTCACGCCGGCGTCGATGCCGTAATAGTGGACATCCTCGTTTGTCTCGTCCCAATGGATGGTCCGGTTGACCGAGGAGACGACGCCTTCGTTCAGATTGGCGTCGAGCAGATGAGGATTCCCAACCACCGACACATGCTCGCCGCGGACCACCTTCTTGTCGGCCGGGAGGACATGCGAGGCGATCGTCTGGGGAATCGCGTCCGCTTTGATCTTGAGGAGCGCCAGGTCGTATTTCGCACTGTGGAAAAGTATCTTGGCCTGGAAGGTCGAAGCGCTGACTTCCTCGAAGTCCTTATAGACCTTTTGCTTCAGCTCCATGTCCTTGAAGACTTCGCGGGTCTTCTTCTCGATCGCGCCGTCCTTGCCAGGCTCCTCTTTCTCCACCTTATCGACATAGCCTTCCAGGCAATGGTCATTGGTGAGGACCAGCTTGTATTTGATCGAGATCAGCGTTCCGCTGCACTGGTTCGCAACCACGAAATTTGTAGCGTTGATAATGTCGTTGATGTTGGGCGGCCCTGCCGCATGAGCAGATGAGACGGCCAACGCAGAAAGAACGAGGAATTCTACACCCTTGCTCATTTGACCAGCCCTTGCCGTGGTTTGTTAAGGAGTTGACAGCGTATCGCTACTCATGCAACACTTCTTATGCAACCGCTAGGTTGTGGGCGTCTCGCCGCCTTCATTCGGCGCCACCCTCGGCCTTCGTGCAGAGCTTGTTGATTCGCGCTTCGTCCAGTTGCCGCTTGGACAGCCCGATTCCTCGGCGTTTCGCGGCGCGTAGGAGAGTTGGCCAATGGCCCCAGGGAATGGAATTTCTGCGCTTCCACGCTCGGACGTGCACGCCTTTCAAGCTCAGATCGTTAGCCAGGGCCTCCGAAGTGGGCCACATTTCGACGATGCTGCGGAAGGAAACCATACATTTTCGATACAAGTGCATCAGCACAGTGTCAACACCCATTTAAGGGGAGGCGCGTTTATGGAACGTTCTATGAGGAGCGAGCGCCTAAAATCAGTTGTGGATGAAAAAGGAATTGCCAGCGCGGCGGAGTTCGCGCGGCTGACCGGGCTCAAGGAATCGACCGCCCGCGCCTATCTGCAAGGCACACGCTCGCCGCCGCTGGAAGTCTGCCAGCGAATCGGCCAGGCGCTCAGCGTGTCCGGCGACTGGATCTATTACGGGCGCGGGGCTCGGGAGGGAGGCCGCGTCTCGCTGTCGGCTATGGCGACGCCATCAGATCTTGTGTTTGCGGCAGTGGAAGAAGCGTTTCTATTGGCAGGGCTACCGCCTCAGACTGCTCAAGAAATCGCCGCAGAGATCCAGCTAGTTGTCGACGCGCATCCGCGCGTTCCGCCGGGGATGTCGCCCTCAGACGTGATCCGTCGTCTTGTTCGCATGCAGCTCGCGCATCTTCTTCCAATAGATTCAGAATAGCCCTCAACTTATTCATTTCACCCACCCCAACCAACCGTTATTTTTTACGAAATTGTTGGCGACCGCCCAGACCGATGCGGTGTCCGAAGCGACAGTCGGGTGGGCTGGATGATGAATTTCCGATGCCAGCAGGCGACCAGAGCAATGCAGGCGCGGCGCATCGTCCAACTGTAGAAGACGAACCTGCCGGCGCCCATGGGCCATGCCTGTTGTTGGTAGGTAATTTCACCCACTGACTATCTATTATGTCCGGTTCCGTACATTTGCAAATCACAAATGTCACAGAAACGTCACCCACAAACCACCTCACGAAAAGTTGAATACGGCCCCTCGCCGGGAAAAGAATTTTGTACGCCGCTACAAATGAGTCGTTGACACATCGTCGCTACATGTGTCACGGTGTGCGTGTCGGAAGCGTCCTCCCGCGCGACCCGGCCCCCGGCCGCTCCCTCGATCGCGATAAAGGGGGCAGCCGGGGTTTTCCTTCCCAAGGAGCGCGCCCATGATTCTCCAATGTCTCATCGGCTATTTGATTTTCGCCGTCTTGGTGATCGCGGGGATGCTCTGGCTCCCCGATGACTTGGACGGGCAATGATGTCCGACCGCACCGAGGCCGAGGCGGACATGCTGCGCGATCTGGCCGACGTTCTGCTCGCGCTTTCCGACCGGGCTCGGCATGAGGCGGCGATGGCGCGCATCGACGCGGTTCGCCGTGAGGCCGCCGTGGCGCGCGAAACGCTGGCGATGGTCGAGGAAGAGGAGCGCGACGAGGCCGCCGATTGGGGCGATTGGAAGTTCCATCAGGATCACGATCAATGACCAGTCCGCTTTCAATTCAGGCCCTCCTCGTCGCCGGATTGCGTGAGCGGCTGAAAGCCGAGCATGGCCTCGAGGATGGCGATGATGCGCTTGAGGACACGCTCGAGGGCGCGTCCGACTTGCCGGAAATGCTCGCCCGCCTCGCGCGCTCCGCAGTCTGGAATGAGCGTCAAGCCGAGGCGATGGCCGGGATCATCAAAGAGAACCGGGATCGCAAGGCCGCGCTCGAGCAGCGCGCCGAGCGGACTCGCTCTGCAATGTCGTGGGCGATGCAGGAAGCGGGAATGAAGAAAATCCCGGCCGGCGTGCTGCCGGACCTGACCGTCTCGATGAGGGACGGCGAGGCTCCTCTTGTCATCCCGGCCGACGAGCTCGTTCCGCATGACTGGTGCCGGGTTAAATACACACCAGACAAACCCCGCCTCCGGGAGGAATTGGAGCGGGGCGAGACATTCGACTTCGCCCATCTAGGCAACGCCAAACCAATCCTCACAATCAGGAGCAAATGATGAACGTCAACACAATCTTCCCCTCAAACTACCTCAAAGCCTCAGACCTCCAAGGCAAGCAGCCCCGCGTCACGATAGATCGCGTCGAACTGGAAACGCTCGGTCAGGGCAAGGACGCCCAGGACAGGCCGGTCATCTATTTCGGCGGCAAGAACAAGGGCCTCGTCGCCAACAAGACGAACATGAGCGCGATCGCCGCGGTGTTCGGAGACGAGACGGACGATTGGGCCGGCGCCGAAATCATCCTGTTCGAGACGATGGTCGACTACCAGGGCAAGGTCACGCCGGCCATACGGGTCAAGGTTCCTCCGGTTGCGCCGCGCAAGGCTGCGCCGAAGGCGGCTCCCAGGGTCGAAATGGAGGACCATTCAATCGACCCTGACGACGAAATCCCATTCTAGCCATGACAACGAGCCCTGCCGAAGGTGGCGCACAAATAACATCGGCAACGCGAGGGGGCGGTTCTGATTTCCTTCCGACTCCTGATCGCGTCGGCCTGGACCCCTCCGTCATGGGGTCCACATGAACATCCACGGCCCTATCAGCGAACAATATCGCCTCGTCGCAAAGCAATGGGTCGAGGCGGACTCGGCCGCCAACATGCTCGAAGAGTGCAAGTCGGCGGTGCTGGCGAAGATGATGGCTGCGCGCGGCGACATGCCGGTTTCGAAGGCCGAAATGCAGTGCAAGGCCAGCGACGAGTGGTCGGACTATGTGACCAAGACGGTGCGGGCGCGCGAGGCCGCATCGCTGCTCAAGGTGAAGCTGGAATACACGCGCATGAAGTTCGCGGAATGGCAGAGCGCAGAGGCGAGCAAGCGCGCGGAAATGAGGCTGGTGTGAGCGACATCGCGGACGTTCCCGCCGACATCCAGGCGCAGTTCCTATCGCTGGCGCGGATGCTGCGCTCGAAGGGCTTCGACAAGCACAGCGCCGATGCGGTCCTGCATCGCATCCGCTGGCTTGGCAACGTCGAGCGCGGCGACCGGGAGTTCAAGTGCAACAACAACTGGACGGCGGCTCTGGCGCGATGGTCGATGGAGTTTGATCCTTCGCTGGCGGGATTGTTCGATCTGCGTGAGTCCAAGAAATGAACCGCAACTTTTCAGCAAAGACAGAGGACGACGCCCTAGCCCGCGCGAAGGGCCTTTGCGAGGATTGCGGCGGCCAACTCAAGCCCGGAAAATATCAATTCGACCACATCAAGCCTCATGGCATGGGTGGCGAGAGCACGCTTGAGAATTGCCGGGTCCGCTGCGTCGTGTGCCATCTGAAAAAAACGATGGACGATGACATGCCGCCAATGCGGAAAGCAGACAAGCAGGCCAAGGTGAAGAGGCAACTGCCCGTCGCCGCCGGCATAAGCGAGATAGCCAGAAGGATCGGGATCAAGTGAGCCGCATCCGCTCCGCCGCCGCCGCTGACATGCTTGGCGTGAGCCAGCGCACCATTCAGTCCATGACCGCGCGCGGGATGCTGCCGGGCGCCGCGAAGATCGGTGGCGTGCTGACGTTCGATCGCGCTAGACTCGATCGATATTTGGAACGGGAGGAAGAAAAATGTCGAACGACAATCTCTACAAGCGAGGCGAGATCTGGTGGCTGCGAACCACCGTCGCCGGCCGAGAGTTCCGCGAGAGCCTACGAACAAACGATGTCAAGGCTGCTCGGAAAAGACGGGACGCGCGCCTCGCAGAGATAGAGGGCGCCGTCCGCTTCGGCGAGGTCAAACACACATGGGACGATGCGGTAACGGAGTGGGGCCGACACGCGATTGGGCAAACGGCGAGAAGCACCACGAAGCGGTACGCCGTCAGTTTAAAACAGTGCGAGCCCTTTCTGAGGAGCTTGGACATATCCTCGATCGACGGCAAGACAATCCAGCACCTGATCAATCAGCGCCGCCAGGTGGACAAGGCGACGCCAGCGACAGTCCGTCGCGATCTGACGGCAATAAGCCGGGTTCTTGAACACGCGGAGGCATTGGGATGGCGCGAGGGAAATCCTACACTGAGCAAACGGCGTTTATTGAAAGAACGGCGCAATCCTATCTGTCTACCCGGCGCGGAAGACATATCGATCATTGTCCGTTTCTCCTCGCCGCGCTTTGGGGCGCTTATTTCAGGGGCGCTTTTGACGGGGTGCCGTCAGGAAGAGCTTACGAATCTCACCTGGAAACAATTCAACGCCAAAACGGGAACATTGGAAGTGATCGGCAAGGGGAATAAGCGCCGCACGATCCAACTTTCCGAGGCCGCGACGGCACACCTAGACGGCACAGTTCGCGTGCTCGGAAGTGATCTGATTTTCTGCACGCCGCAGGGTACCAAATGGGCCTCGCCAGCCAGCTATTTCGTGAAGATCAGGACAGCTCTGGAAAAGAAAGCAGATCATGCGCGCGCGTGGCATGAAGCCCTAAAAGGCAAGAATGTGAGAGACGAGCTGACGCCCGATCAGCTTGAGGAGTTCGACCGCCTGATGCCGCTGAAGGACTTCCGGCCGTTCCGATTCCATGATCTGCGCCACCTTTGGGCCGTGGAAGCCCTCAAGGGCGGCATGGGGATTTACGCCCTGTCGAAGCACTTGGGGCATACGAGCGTGAGCATAACGGAGCGGGTCTATCTGGCGTTTCTCACACCGGAAGAGGCAGAGGCAGCGAAGGCGAAGGCAGCATAGCTATGGGAGACCATCGAATCAGTTTGACGATCCGTGCCAAATTCCACGGCAAGGTCTATGAAATCAAAGACGCTTGGTGGAATTGGTGCGGCCCTGTTGACCCCCGCGTAATAGAATTTTTCGAGGAGATGACTGAAGACGGAATGCGCCGTTACCATGAAAAAATGTGGGAGGCTGACCGCGAGGAACGCGCGCGAAAGGCGGAAGAGAGGGATCGCGCAGAGTCTGAAAGACTGAAAGCCAAATACGGCGATCAAGGGGACGGTATTTCGATGACCTTCGGTCGATGACGGCACAAAATACGTCACGTGGAAAACGGTTCACAATGGCTAAATCATTGAAAAGTGGTGCCGGATTGGAGATTCGAACTCACAGACCTTCGGTTTACAAAACCCGTTGCATGAAGGAAGGATTCTGCGATTGGCCTGAGCGTTGCTCAATAGAATCAAAGGTTTGCTTCCGATACATGCCCGCGCAACCCGCGCCGGACGCGCCCGCGCAGCGGTTTGACGACCACACAAAAGTCGGCACAGGAGCCCGCCCATGACCCGCATCCCCGAACAGGCCATAGAGGCGGCGCTTGAGGCTTGGTACACGACGCCAACCGATTACGTTTTCGAAACGAAGGCGGATGGGGACGCTAAACAGATGCTCGCCGCCCTCACCGCCGCGATTCCTCATCTCGCGCCGAAGCCAAGCCAAAGCGCGCAATCGCTAGCCGTTACCGATCTGGATGAAGTTCGATGGGGGAAAACTCTAAAGAGCGCTGGCTTAGTTAAGCGCCCCGATGGTTCATGGGGATCGCCGCTAAGTGCCGCCGCCATCACCGCCGCGCCTCCTCATCTTGTACCCGTCCAAAGCCAAAGCTACGAGGCGCACAATTTCGAGATGGAAATATCCACTGTCGAGAATGAAAACGGGAGCGTCAATGGCGATGATGTTCGACGTTTGTTGTCACACGCTTACGCCTGCGGTGCGACCACCGTCCGAGCAGAGGCCACGCTTGCCGGTGCTGCCGCCGAGCGCGAGGCGTGCGCGAAGGTGGCTGAAGATTATGCGCGGTGGGGAGAGCACAATCAGCCGGCGCAGGTCCCAGCACGAGAGATCGCCGCCGCCATCCGAGAGAGGAAGACATGAGCGGACTGTATCGAGACGCAATCTTTGACGACCTAGCCTTAGCGCAGAGCCAACTCGCCGCCCAGGCTCGCGAGATAGCGGCGCTGGGGATGCTGCTAAAAGAATGGCTATCTCCCGCGAGGATGGACGATCTGCGCGCGCGAACTGTCGCCGCGCTTGAGATGAGCGGAGGTGTGAAGTGAGCGCAATTGACTTGCTGTTGGCCGGCCCTTTTAGCTTTAACGACTTTGAGATCGTTGAAAGCCTTCTTATGGTTCATGAGGCACGGCCTGATTGGAGCGGGTGCCGAAGCCGACCGCGAGCGGAGAGGCGGTGGAAGAAGCGCGGAATTCAGGGCCGCATGAACTTCTGGACTCCCCCGCGAACTGATGTTGTCCAAATGGGCACGAAGCTGATCATGCACTCTATCGTCGCGCAGCAATTGCGAGAACAGGTCCGAATGGATCCTCCCCGATGACCACGCTAGAGGAACACGTCGCGCGGGAATGGCGCTGCTTCCATTGCGACAAGGTTTTCACGACGATAAAGGCAGCTCGGGAGCATTTTGGCCCACATGAATTGGCCGATCCTGCTTGCCAAATCGACATTGCCAAGTTCCGTGAAATGGAACGGTATTATCAGAGGTGCCTTGCCGAGGACAGCGACAGTGAGCGTGCTTGGCACGCAAAGTCAGCAGAACATGCGCGTGCGTTGCTCGCAGAAGAACAAAAGGGTTTCGACTGCGGGTTGAAGGCGCAGCTTGAAACAATACCACACGACAGAGATTGCCCATACTGCGCCCGCGCTGCGATTGCCGCCGTGCGCGGGTGGGAGGGCAGGGAACGCCTGCCGTCGCAAGAATTGATGGAAAGCGCGGCCAGGTTCGCGGCTGAACTGGCGTCAGATGGTGGCAGCCGCGATCTCGCTGTATCGGCAACGCGCGCGTGCATGGATAATCTAGGGCTAACGCCTCGCCGCATTGATCCAGGTCCAGCGCCCGACCCCGCTGAGGCCATGCGCGCCAAGTGCGAAGCGATTGCGCGGGAGGAGGCCGAAGAAAACGACTATACTCATCGGCCGCCAGCAGTGCGTATTGCCGACGCCATCGCAGCCATCAAGGGCAATTGAGAGGGCCTTAAATGTGCGGCTCCCGCTTCCCCAGCGCCCAATCCAACAGGCGGCGCAGATCGGCCTTGATGTCGGCAACGTCATCTTTCGTCGCCACTTTCTTCATCGCGTCTTTCAGCGCCTCGACATCGCGATCGAGTCTGGCGACCGTGTAATGAAGATTGCCTGCCCATGCGATGATCGAGGCGACGACAAGAGCTATCCCTGAGATAGCCCATTCGATGAAGGTCCACGTCGTGGCGCCCTCGGGGGGCAACGGTTCAATCACTTCATCCACCGCGCCACGTTGCTGGTTCCAACGCCCACCGCGTGAACCAAAAAGAAGCTTGCGACGATCGCCCACTCGAAAGTCGGATACTCACCAGGCGGATTGGGAACGCCCAGGAGCGGGCGCCCGAACAGAAATCCGGAGGCCAGAATCGTATCGACAAACACCAGCGAGAAATGCAGCGCGACCGGGATCCCGACAAGCAGGGTGACAATCCGATAGGTCGGCGTGCCGTAGACCTGCACCTTCATCGCATCGATCTGGATCTCAGCGCTCGCCACCGCGGCGAGGTTCGCCTGATCGGCGGCGACAGCCAAGGCAAAGCCAGCCTCTTTCGTGGCTGCGGTCGAAGCCTTGTAGTCGAGCCACGACTTCAACAGCGATTGCAGCGCACCGCCGAACAGCGCGTTGATGATCGGCATGAGGAAAGGCATTGTCTTTAAGCCTGCGGCGTCGCTTTAGCGGCCTTCAGGACTCCGTACAGATGCAGGGCGGTGACAAGGAACATGATGACCCCGACCGCCTTCAAGGCCATGTCAGGGGTCAGGAACGTCGCCCAAGGGGCCGCCTTCGCTTCATCGAGGATGCCGGTGTTCTGGCTCAGAGCATCGACGCCGCTCTTGGCCGCCGTGAAGAGGCTGACGAGGCAGGAGACGATGACCGTCTTCGATCCTTCGACATAGGCGATGGCATTTTTCCACCATGGGGTTGATGGGCTGGCTATCGTGGCGGTCGTTCCTATGGTCGTGCGGATCTTCGCCAGCATCGGCCGGATGAAGGCGAGATAAAGGATCAGCCAAGAGGCGACGGTGGCGATCGGCCAGGCGAGAGAGGACATCATTTCTTTGGCTCCGGAGGATGGGGTTTGTGGGCCTCGATCACGGCGAGGAGAACAATCCCGAGGACGCCCGCGCCAAGGATGGCGATGGTCGCCCAAGCTGGCAGTCCGCTCGCATGGGAAGCTCCCGCGGCGGCGACGGTCCCGACAACCGTTCCGGCCGTCGCCTTATGGGTGAGCGGCGCGGGCTTTGCCCCCACCAGAAGCGCGTGCGCGTCCTCCGCGTATTTGATGCGCTTGTCGAGCATGGCGGAGGCTTTCGCCGGCCGCTCATAAATGTCGCAGAAGTTGGCGGTCAGCGTCGGGATGGTCTTCGAGCCGGCGAGAAGATCGGGGTAAAGCGTGCTCGCGTAATCCCGCTTCGTCTCGTACATGGTGAACGCGGCCTGGGCCTCGAGCGTATCCCAGCGGCCGAAGTTCTTCACGCACCAGGACCGCATCTGCGCCAGGCGATCCTGCCGCCATTGCATCACGCCGTCCGAGCCATGATCCTTGACGCCGGGCGTTACGGGCAGGCAGATGTTCTCCTGCGTGCCATTGCCAACCACGGCGCAAGCGCTCGCCATCGGCCAGCCGGGGAGCCCGAGCTTAGGGAACCCTTTCATTATGTAATTTCCGAACTCGGTCTGGCGCTGCGCGAGGGTGTCGGCCATGTCAGAAATTCCGGGTTGCGTAGAGGCGGAGATTCCAGTCGGCGTTTGTGAGGCTCGCGCTCGCGCCGCCGCCGTAAGGCGCCGCGCCGATCGTCACGGCGTTCAAGGTCGAGAAAGCCGCGGAGTGGTTGTCGACCGCCGCAAGATTGCCGATGCCAAGCCCGCCATTGGCGGCGAGCTCCATCCCGGTCGTATAGGATGCGTTGCCGGTGACGCAGACCAATCGCAGATCGAGGTCATAACCGAGCGGCGGGACGCCGAGATTATGGGCCAAGGTCGCCTGCGCCGACGTGCCGGGGATGGCGACCCCGAGCGGCGAGACATAGCGCCCAGCGTAGGCGTACATGACGGTTGAGGTCACGGTGGTCGCGTTCGTCACCGCCTCGCCGACCAGGACGACATAAGTCTGGTTCGCCGCCGAGCCATTGCCGAGATAGGCAATCATCTGCCCGATGTTGAAGGTGATGAGGCCGTTGGTGATCGCGGGCGTGCCGCCCTGCTGATAAACCGGCGTCACGGTGGTCGAACCCGGCGTGAGCGTGCCGTTCGCCGCCACGGTCACATAGAGATAATTGGTCGCGTTGAGGGTGAGCGGAGACCAGGTAAGGTTCGCGATCGCGATGCCGACGAGATCATTCGCTCCGCCCGATGCTCCGCCGCCAGCCGCCGCGACAACGAAAGGCGCGCCCGACGTGATGTTGAGGGACGTGATCGCCAGCGAAACCGCAGTCGAGTTCAGGAAGCTCGGCAGTCCCGTCGTGGCGTCGACGGGGCCGGCGAGGACCGTCTGACGCTTGGGCGCCCCGCACCCGATCAGATTGATGACCTGACCGCCCGTCGTGGCTCCGAGAAGGGTCTGGAAATAGGTGGATATCCCCAAGGTGGTCAGCGCCGCGGCTGCATTGGCGGAAGTCACAAGGGTCTGGAAGAAGGCGGAGAAGCCCTGCGCGGTCATTGCCGCCGCGGCATCGGCCGCAATGAAAATGGCGTCGCCGACCGTCGTTGAGCCGAGAACCGCGCGCCCCGCCGCGGCATCGGCCGCAGCAATGAGGCTCGAGCCGAAGGTCGAGAAGCCGAGCGCGGCGATGAAGCCCGCGAGATTGGACGCCCCGATCAGCGTCAGGAAGTAGGTCGAAAACCCCATGATCCCGAGCGCCGCCGTGGTGGTTGTGGCGGCGATGACCGGAGCCATGGCGGACGAGACCGGAGCGATTGCGCCAGTGAACGGGATGGCAACCGGGTTGCCCTTGGAATCGAAGCCGAAATAGGCGTTCGCCCGCCCGACCTTGGAGAGGGGGAATGTGTTCCAGATCTCGGTCCACATCTCGCGCATCGAGGCGACGACCTGGCCCAAATCCTGCTGATATTCCCTGCGATTCAGGCTGGGGCTGGTGTCGAGGATGCCCTGGCGGGGCCGCCACTGGCCGATGATCTCGAGCGTGCCGGAGGTGATTGGGCCGAACGTTACCTGACCATCGGTGATCGGCAGAGGCAGGGCGGCGAGAGCGGTCCCGGACGCGGACGCGAAGGTCCAGTTGTTTATCTGCTCAACGCCATTGTAGAACACCACAACATCGCCGCCCCCACCAAATACCGGATAGGGGACGGCAAAGACGCTCGTCGACGAGACGACCGTATAGGCGACATAGCGGTCGCTATCGCCAATCGAGGGGACGGGAGGGATCGCCATGGGACCAGATTGCCCATGACGTAGGGCCGCTCAACGCCCTATTGCGGCGTGAGGGACGGCGCTCTATCGGGCGCGCTCTTGCCGGGCGGCCAGAAAAACCCTTGGTTCTGGATCTTCTTCGATCGCTCCTGCTGCCGCGTAAACGCCTGCGCCCAATTTGGATCGATCATCTTCTGGATCTGGTCGAAGATCAGCCGTTGGGCCATCAGGCGCGCATACCAGACATTGTTCCCCGGCGTGAAATTTCGAATGGCCCGCGCCAGCGCGCCGCCGATGCTGGCGTGCGCGCCTTCTTGCGCGTCTCGCATTTCCGTCGAGACGATGCCCATGACGTCCGTCACATCCGAGGCGAGCGGCCCAAGCGCCGTTTCCAAGAGGCTCGTCTTGTCCCGCGACAGCGCCTCCTTGAGAAAATCCCCATAGATGCCAAGGGCGCCGCCGGTCATTGCGGACTGCGCCCAGGTCCAAGGATTCTTCATGTCCGGCCAGTCCTTGCCCGACAGGATCGACTTGGCCCCCATGGTGAGCGCGCCGGCAAAGGTGGTGAATGCAATGATCTGCGCCGCCGCTGCGGCCACGCTGGCGCCAGATGGCTGCATGGCCGTTCGCATCCCCCAGGTGGACAGGAACGTCATCGGGAAGCGCTTGAACAAAGC
>Ga0070714_100002730_pt1 | contig 13007 bp, 14 predicted proteins | sample LARL83metaG_FD_65450 | JGI IMG/M metagenome (GOLD analysis project Ga0070714, IMG submission 65450) | Corn, switchgrass and miscanthus rhizosphere microbial communities from Kellogg Biological Station, Michigan, USA - LAR L8-3 metaG | ecosystem: Host-associated > Plants > Roots > Rhizosphere ... | reverse complement strand
CGGCCTTCAGTAAACCCGCGGCCTTGTCCAGCATTGCATCCAGATCGGCTGCATGATGCAGCACGAGCTGAGCCGCAATGCAATCGAAGCTCTGCGGCGGCGCGTCGTAGTCTTCGAACGAGCCTTCCACGATCGCGAACGTGCTGCGTAGATCCGTGTCTAGAGCGACGACGTCGTGCCCGGCTGCAGCCAGGCGCGTCGCGAGCAGCCCTTCGCCGGCGCCGATTTCCAGCACGCGCGCGCGTTCGGGCAGATGCCGGAGCAATGCGCCGGCAAATTGCTCGACACGCGGTCCGGCAACTTCACCGTTTGCGCGCCGCATAATCGTTCGCACGACCGCGGTTTTTGCGTCGGCATAGTGGTCGCGTGTTTCCCACTCGCGTTTCGAGAGTTCGCGCTTGACATGCTCGTAGAGTGCGCGATCGTCCGGATGCGATCGCAGCCAATCGCGAAAGATCAGGTGCCTTTGCGCATCGGCAGGATCCGCCCACACATGAACGTGCGCATCGCGCTCCGCGGTCTTGAACATGCGGTGGCCCGGCTCGTCGACCGCCAGTTCATATCCGGCCAATTCCAACGCGCTACGCACGGACGGATCGTCGTGCCTTACAGCCTCGACCTGAATATCGATAACCGGCTTTGCGGCAAGTCCCGGAACCGCTGTGGAACCGATGTGCTCGATGCGCGTCGCCCGCTCGCCCAACGCCGCGGCGATTCGCCTGCGATGCGCTTCGAACAGGTCCGGCCAGCGTGCGTCGTACGCGGCCAGCTCGAGTTTGATCACGTCACGACGGCGCGCGAAATCTCGCGACAGATGCGCCGCGCCTCCTCGACCTCCACGCGGCTGCGCTCGACGAAGAGTTTGCGCCAGAACGCCTGCCCGGAAAGTTTCGCGATGAGATCCGACGCCTCGCGCGCATCCACGATCGCGCCTGAAGCCGTGCCGACCCACACCGTGCGGCTGTTGCCGTCGATCTGCAGCGGCAGACGGTGGATGAGCTGCGATTGCTCGTCGCTCCATACGGCCTCTTTGCCGAAGCGCTCCCATAACGCCGCCTGGCACGTTTCGAATACGCGCAGATCGTGCTCCGCGTTGAACTCGGCCGCGACCGCGTAGAGCCGCAGGCGTTCGCGAAGCGCGCGCGCCGGCTCGGACGGCGAATCGCGCAGTTCGTTGAGCACGCGGAAGTCGTCCCAGCGCAGAAACTCGTCGATAGGGTCGAGCACGTGCGGATCCGGCCAGAGTTCGCGCAGCACCCGCTGCAGGATGCGCTCGAACATGCGCGTGGTGTGGTGGAAGTACACCGACGCGAACATCATGTACCGCGCCAGCACGAACGATTCCAGCGCGACCACGCCGCGCCGGTCGATGCCCAGTACGAGCCGGCCATCGATGTGGAAGATGCGCAGCGAGGCGACGAGCTGATCGGCATCGTAGCGGCCGCTCGTCACGCCGGTGAAGTAGGCGTCGCGCAGCAGATAGTCCATGCGATCCGCATCGAGGTTCGGGCCGCTTACGATTTCGGCAAGCACGGGATACGGCGTTTGCGCCGAGCCCATGATGAGGTCGAGCACGTGCTTCGGATCGACTTCCAGTTCTTCAAGATGCGTCTGCATCTCGGGCAGCGCGAGCATCGCGCGCGTGCGCTCTTCGTGCCGGACGCCGAGCACCGCCTCGCATGCGTGGCTGAACGGGCCGTGGCCGATGTCGTGCAGGATGAGCGCCGCGCGGACCAAGCGCCGCTGATATGCGGCGTCCGCGTCGTTTACGAAAAATTCACGTCCCTCGCGCGCGAGCTGATCGAACGCCCGCGTGCCCATCGCCAGGGCTCCGAGGGCGTGGCTGAAACGCGAATGCTCTGCCGACGGGAACGCCAAATACGCCAGACCAAGCTGGCGAAGACGCCGCAGGCGCTGCAGCACCGTCGAATCCAGCAGACGCGCCTCCGCGGCCGTCAGTTCGATGAAATGGTGGACCGGATCGTAAATCCGCTTCATTTTGAACGGCGCTCCGCCTAGCTCCGCCGCCACCCGCGAAGCGGGGCCCCCATGTATGGCGCGCCTTGTCGTACTGCTAACATATGCGCTCCCCGTGGGCGCGCCACGAATACGCAACTGCCATTCAGGTGCCGGTTTCGTTTGTGGCGAACTACTTACCCGCCCCATGAGATTCGATCAAGGCGCAGTCCGGGAGATCCACGCTCGCATCGACATTGCGGGTTTCATCGGGTCATACGTCTCGCTGCGCAAACGCGGGAACGACCTGGTCGGTCTTTGTCCGTTTCACACGGAGAAGACCCCGTCGTTTCACGTCCACCCCGACAAGGGATTCTTCAAATGCTTCGGGTGCGGTGCGGGCGGCGACGTCATCACGTTTCTTTCGAAGCTCGAGAATCTCTCGTTTCCGGACGCGGTGCGAGTCCTCGCGCAAAAGGCCGGCGTGGAACTGGAACCGGAGACTCCGCAAGCGGTCCGGGCGCGCAGCGAGCGCGAGGCGATATACGAGGCGAACCGCATCGCGACCGCGTTCTTCGAGCGCATGCTGCGCGCGCCCGAAGGCGCGGCGGCGCGCACGTATTGCGAGCGGCGCGGCATCTCGCAGGCGAGCATCGAGAAGTTTCATCTCGGCTACGCGCCCGACGCCTGGAACGCGCTCACCGACGAGTTGCAGCGCAACGACGTCGACCTGGCCATAGCTGCGAAGGCGGGCTTGGTCAAACGCGGCGAGCGCGGCTATTACGATTTCTATCGCGATCGCCTCATCGTTCCGACCTACGCCACTACCGGCGAAGTCATCGCGTTCGGCGGCCGCGCGCTGGGCGATGCCGAGCCGAAGTATTTGAATACGTCGACGACGCCGGTCTATACGAAGGGCCGCCATCTGTTCGCGCTCAACGTCGCGCGCCGCGCCGCGGCACACGACCGCGAGCTGATCGTCGTCGAAGGCTATCTCGACTGCATCGCGCTGCATCAAGCGGGGTTCGAGAACGCCGTCGCCTCGCTCGGAACCTCGTTCACCGAAGACCAAGCGAAGGAGCTGCGCAAATACGCCGAGGGCATCTTCCTGTGTTTCGACGGTGACGCCGCGGGGAACGCAGCGGCAGGAAAGGCCGTTGAGATTGCGGTGCAGGTTATCGAGCATGCGGGTTCAGGTGTGCGCATCGTGATGCTTCCGGCGGGCGCAGACCCCGACAGTTACGTTCGCGAGCACGGCCCTCAAGCGTTTCGCGGCTTGCTTGAAGCAGCCAAGCCCGCCATCGAATTCCGGCTGGAGCGCGAGGCCGATCGCTTGCAGCGCGGGTTCGATTCGCCTGCCAGCATTGCGGCGCAAGCCGAGACGCTGATTCGTCGCATGACGCCGCAAATGGAATGGGATCGCTGGCGCGTTTGGATTGCCAAACGCCTGAAGGTCAACGAGAATGACCTCCGGAATAGCCGTTTCCTCGCAAACACGGCGAATTTCGCGCCGCGTTCTGCCGGGTTCGCAACCGCGACCCGCCATGTCTCCCGTAACGTGCAGCCGTCATCCTTCGAACGTGAAGCGCTCGCGATCATGTTGGAAGAGCCGGCGCTCGTGCGCGAGTACCGCGATCGCATTCCGGTCGACCGTTTCCGCAGCGAAACGTACGCCCGAATCTACGCGGGGCTGGTGGAGAACGCGGAGCGAATCGGCGATACCGCGGACGCATTCGCACTGTTTGCGGACGATAACGAAGGTATGGAGGTGCTCACCTCGCTGGGGCAGCGGGACCGTAGTTCGACGGTCCGCTACGAGGATTCAACCCAGCGCCGGGCGCATCTCGACCGGGTTGTCGAACGTCTGCAACTCGACGAGGAGCGGCTGCGTTATCAGGAGTTGTCCCGGCGTATTGACGAATTGGTCACGACCGGGCAAAACGTGAGCACGGAACTCCGGGACGAGTTTGACGCTCTCGTAGCGAAGTTGAAAAAATAGAACACTGCACGAAGGGGGGTGAGAACGAGAATGGCACGCAAAAAGGCGAGCGCGAATGGCGCGACGGCAACGGCTGAACCGGCGCCGACCACAGTCGAGGAGCTGAAGAAACGGCTGCTTGAGCGCGGCAAGAAACGCGGCTCCATCACGCTGGACGAGATCAATTTGGAAGTGGGCCGCCTCGCGGAAACGCGCGAGGAACTCAACGAAGCCGAGATCTTCGAAGACTTGATGACCGATCTGAACGCCGCCGGCGTCGAGGTCGTCGAGGAGGCCGAAGAAGAGAAGGCCGAGGAGGAGCAAGAGCCCGCAGCCGAGACCCTGTCGGCCGGCCTTTCGCTGGACGATCCGGTCCGCATGTATCTCAAGGAGATCGGGCGCGTTCCGCTGCTGTCGATGGAAGACGAGAAGAATCTCGCCATGAAAATCGAGGCCGGCGAAAAGGAACTGGCCACGAACGGCTCGGCCAATCAAGTCGTCGTCGGGCAAGGTGAAGAAGCGAAGCGCCAACTGACCGAGGCGAATCTGCGTCTGGTGGTTTCGATCGCGAAGAAGTACGTCGGCCGCGGCATGCTCTTTCTCGATCTCATCCAAGAGGGCAACCTTGGCCTGATTCGCGCCGTCGAGAAGTTTGATTACCGCAAGGGGTACAAGTTCTCGACGTACGCGACGTGGTGGATTCGCCAAGCGATCACGCGAGCGCTCGCCGATCAAGCGCGCACCATCCGCATTCCCGTCCACATGGTCGAGACGATCAACCGCCTCATCAAGATCTCGCGCCAACTGCTGCAAGAGCTCGGCCGCGATCCGTCGGTGGAAGAGATTGCCGCAGAGATGGGCCTCACGCCCGAGAAGGTCCGCGAAGTCATCAAGATAAGCCAGGAGCCGATCTCGCTCGAGACGCCCATCGGCGAAGAAGAAGACTCCCACCTGGGCGACTTCATCGAGGACCAGGAAGCCGTCGCACCGGCCGAGGCCGCGTCGGTGATGCTGCTCAAAGAGAAGATGCAGGACGTGCTGCAAAACCTCACCGAGCGCGAGCGCAAGGTGCTGGTGCTGCGATTCGGCCTGGAAGACGGCCATCAGCGGACGCTGGAAGAGGTCGGTCAAGAATTCGGCGTGACGCGCGAGCGCATCCGTCAAATCGAGGCCAAGGCGCTGCGCAAACTGCGCCATCCCTCGCGCGGCAAAGCCCTCAAGGACTACTGGTCAAACGAGTAGGCTCCTCACCATCGCCGCCCTTGCGGCGATGGTCAACCCGACGCCCACGCCGTCTGCCTCCCCCACAGGAGGCAGCCAACTCAAAACGATTGCGACCGTGCGTTCCACGCCGTTTTGCTCGTCGATCGCTCAGCATTTCAACGCCGCCGTGCAGCCGATGCTCGCGAACGACCAGTCTTTCGACCAGGTCGACACGCAGCTCGTCGATTTGAGCGACGTCTTCAAGCACGGCGACTACCAAATCCGCTACAGCAACATTCGCATCAAGCTCATGAAGTACGTCGGCGACATACAAAAGAGTCTGCCCTTCATGCAGCAGCAGATCAACGAACTGCGCAAGGGCGAGGCGCTGACGCAGGATGCGCACGACGCTCACGACATCCACCAAGTTGCCGAGAAACTGCAGCTGGCGTACAACAAGCAGATGCAGCTCGCGACCGATCTCACGGGCGTCATCCACGCGATGATGGACTACCAGCCGCAAGGCGATGCCGACAGTTTCCAAAACCAGCTGCAGACGGCCGAGATGCCGCAAAACATGCGAGACATCAAATCGTACCTGCGCTTCGACGGCCAGCGCGATGTAATCAGCCAATCCGAAAACGCCGCCGCCGACTCCGCAATCGACCTCGTCGAACGCCGCTGCGCAGTAAATAAATAACAAGGGCGCCGTTTCCGGCGCCCTTGTCTCATCCTGAGGTATCGAGGCCAGTTACATCTCGCCCATCCCGGCGTTCTTGGATGGTTTAACGAGCGGATTGGTTTCGGCGAATGCGCCGAGCGGATTCGGCGTGACCCACACTTCGACGTCCCACTGTGCGGGGAACGGCAAAACGTGCGTGACCTCGCTCGTGCTCTTGACCTTGCCCATCTTCACGAACGGGTCTGCAATCGCGTTGTTCAGATCGCCGCCGGCTTTTACGTAGTCGTCACCTTTGACGGCGTGTCCGTACGCGGCATTGGTGTTGCCCTGCAGCACGTAGTGCACGTGCGCGTGGCTGAACTTGAACCAGCGGCCGGGATCGAGTCCCCAGAGTTTGGGCGGGGCAGATTTATTTTGATCGGTCAGCGGCACGGAGAAATCGGCGCCGAGCAGATGGCCTTTCACGTCGTACCACAGCTGGCTCGGCTGCGGGTGCGCCGGATCGGCGGCGCTGTTCCATTGATCGTTCGCGTAGCTGATGGCGCCCGTCTTATCTTCGTTGTTGTAGCGGAAGTAGCCGGCTTTTTCCGCGTCGGCGGGCGTTGCGAATCGCGCGTTTAAATCTGTCGTGACTTGCTGCACGAACGCGACTTCGGATGGAAGCGGTTTGTCGGGAAGTTTCGGCTTGTCGGCGGCGGCCAGCGCGTTGCAGCCGGCGGCTGCAACGGCGCTGAAAGCCACGAACGTAAGCGCAAAAAGCGCTCGTTTCATGGAAAACCTCCGGTTTACGGTGTGCTTGTCGGTTTAACGCTTGGCGACGGCTTCGGCGTCGGCAAATGGAATCCCGGAGGTGTGAAGACCGGCGCGGGCGAGAACGCGGGATGCGGGGTATCGCTGACGGTCAGGAACGGCTGCGGCGTCGCCACGACGACTGCGCCGCCCCGGGCGAGCATCACGGACGCCCCTGTACGCGCGCGAAGAACCGTGCCCGCTCCGAGCGTGACGTCGCGCCCCTTACGCAGCATGTGGTAGATGTAATGGCCGGGGATGAAGATGTCGCCGACCGTGTCGACGGCTGCGCGTGTGTTGTATTGTCCGACGCTGACGTGCGGGTCGATGTGCCCGGTCGGCGTCGTGAGCGGAATGCTCCTCCCGCCGGCCAGCGTGAGCGGCATGAAATAGATGTCCACCGAGCCGTCCTCGTTTCCCATGTGGGCGGGGGTGACTTGGTAGACCTGAATTTCAACCGGAGTGCCTGCCCCGGCGATGGTCCTGCCCTCCAGGACGATCGGGTCGCGCAGATGCGCGCGAACGACCGTTCCCTGCTTGAGCCGCGAACTGATCGCATCGTCCAGGACGAAAAAGAGGCTCGAGTCGAGCGGGAGTACCGTAGAGTTGGGCGTGCCCGTCGGGGTGGCCGTGGGTTTTGCGGCCCGCGGCGGAGGAGTGGGCACGACGATTGCGCGGGCCGCTTGAGGGCCCGCGCCTACCGCCGCGACGGCACAGGCCGCCGCGAGCGCCAGAATTCCGGCGCGATTAGCTGGCTTTTTTCTCTTGCTCTTGGGCCGCTGCGGCTGCTGCTGCACGTTTGCCCTCTTCGATGAGCTGCTTGACCTTTTGACCACCCTTTTGTCCGATCTGTTCGTAGAAGTTCGGGCCGTACCGGTCGCGAGTCGCCTCGCCACCTTTCTTCCCGCCCTTCTTACCGATTTGCTCGTAGAAGGCGTGACCGTGGGCTTGCTTCGTCGCTTGGCCGCCCTTGCGCCCGATCTGCTCGTAGAATTCCGGACCGTACTTTTTCTTGACGGTCTCGCCGCCTTTTTGACCCGCTTCGCGGACTGTCATGCCACCGGCTTTCTTCGGCGCCGGGCCGTTGGGTGTGTTCATCGATTAATGCTTATCCTCAGTTTCTTGCGCCGCCCCAGAAGGACGGCAATCTCATGCTCCATATACTAGAACGCAAGTTCGAGCCAGAAAGTTGGTATTAATTTGATTAAGAAGGCCGTACGGTTAGCGGCGTTGCCGCTTACGCTCTTGCTGGCGCTTGGTACGTCCGCGCCCGCTCCGAGTCCATACGTGCAAATCGAGCAATTGGAACAAGCGCGTTCTTTAGGTAACGGCCGGCTTGGGGAATTCCTGAGCTCGAAAGATCGCTTGGTTGCGCTGCGCGCCGCATTAGCAATCGGCCGTACGAAGCAAACGGCAGGCATTCCGCTGCTCGAACGGCACCTTCGCGATACCGACGTCGCCATGCGCGCGATGGCCGTATACGGCCTGGGGCTCATCGGCACGAATGCCGTAGCGGCGCGCGTTCTTGCTGCCCTCCATGATACGAGCGGCCCCGTCATCGTGTCGGCACTCGATGCGACAGACCGGCTCGAAACAGCGCACGCGTTCGATTCGTCGCAAGAACGTAAAGCGGAGCAGCGTGCGAGCGCGTTGTTGCATTCCAGTGACTCGGTCGTACGCGCGCGTGCGGCGACGACGCTCGAGAGCTTTAGCAGCTCACCACAGAACGCGCACGCCCTCGCGACGCTGGCGAACGCGTATCCGCGCGAGCACGATCCGTACGTGCGTTGGCATATCATGTGGACGCTCTATCGCAGCTACGCGCAGAAAGCGCCGAAGAGCGTGCTCAGCAAAGGTTTGCACGATAGCAGCGACGTCGTGCGCATCGAGGCGGTGCGCGCGTTCGGAAGACGCGGCGATGCGTCGGCCGTGACGCTGCTGCGCCCGCTGTTGAACGACCGGTCGTGGCGCGTGCAGGAGCAGACGCGCGAATCGATTACCGTGCTGCAAGGCGGAAAGATGACCGAGCATCTGCAGTCGGTTCCCAGCGGCGTCACCACGCCCGCGCCGCAGCCCGATCGCTTGTCGTATCTGCCTGCGTTGCCTCGAACCGGTGCTACCGGCAAGCCGTCGGCGCCGCAAGCCGCGGGCATCATCACGCAGCCGAAACTCGATCCGAAAACGATTGCGCTCTTTACCGGGCCGGCAAAAGGTCCGCATCCGCGCGTGCGCATCGTTACGACCGAAGGCAATATTTACTTGGAACTCTATCCGGAGTGGGCGCCGCTGACCGTGGAAAATTTCCTGAATCTAGCGAACCGCGGATATTACGACAACAATCCATGGTTTCGCATCGTGCCCGATTTCGTCGTGCAGACCGGCGATCCGACCGGCAACGGGGAAGGCGACGCGGGCTTCATGATTCCGGCGGAAGAGAATCCCATCGAGCAGGACAGCTACGTTATTTCGATGGGCCTCAATTACACCAATCCGCCGAACGCACACGCGATTCGCGACTCCGCGGGCACGCAGTTCTACATCACGCTCTCGCCGCAGCTGCATCTGGATCGCGACTTCACCGTCTTCGGCAAAGTGATCGGCGGCAGCGACGTCTTGGGGCGGCTCATCGAGAAAGACAAGATCGTTCGCGTCGAGCGCCTGCCGGACACCAAAGAATGAAGCGCGCCGTACTTGCGGGAGCGCTTGCGCTCTCGCTTGGCGCATGCGCGTCGCATCCGCAGCGTTTGCCGGTGGGCGTCTCGCTCTGCAACGCGGTGCAAAAGTCCGACGGCTTCACCGTGACGGCAGCCGTTCAAAACAAGGCCGACAAGCCCATCACGAGCCTGGCCCTCTCACTGAGTTTTTACCATGATTTCCGCTACTCGCAGTTCAATGCGAGCACGCATCTGCAAAAAGAACTGGATCCCGGCGAAAAACGCGACGTCGTCTTTCAGGTCCTCGCGCCGCGCATGAAAGAAAGCGGCGCGGCGATGCAGTGCCTGGTCACGCACATCGGTTACATGGACGGCACGTCCGCAGATTTACCGCCGTCGCAGTAATGCGCGGCCTAGAACGTTTTCTTGGTATCGATCAAAATCGTCACGGGGCCGTCGTTTACCAGCTCGACGTCCATGTGCGCGCCGAACACGCCGTAACCGACCGGCAGCGCCATACTCTCGAGGAGTTTGCCGACCCGCTCGTACAGCGGCTTTGCGGCGTCTTCGCGCGCGGCTGTGATGAACGACGGTCTGCGCCCCTTGCGCGCATCGCCGTGCAGCGTGAACTGCGAGATTAGAAGCACTCCGCCCGCAATATCCACTACGCTGCGGTTCATCAATCCCGCATCGTCCGGAAAGATCCGCAGATTTGCGATTTTCTCGGCTGCGATCTCGGCGTCGCGTTCTTCGTCGTCGACGCCGACGCCGACCAGAACCATCAGGCCGCGGCCGATCTTGCCGACCACGCTGTTATCGACGGTGACGCTCGCGCGCGAGACGCGCTGAACGACTAGACGCAAAGGTCCTTACTTCGAGAAGATGCCGGACAGCGCGAAGAAGGCGTTTTCTTTCCGCTCTGCTACGCGGCGGTAGAAATAGCCCGCCCAGTGCGTGCCGAAGGGCACGTAAATACGCAGGCGGTAGCCCTCGCTCACGATTTGGCGCTGCACGCTCGGGCGGATGCCGTAGAGCATTTGGAACTCGAATTTGTCGGGCGAGATCTCGTTGTTGTGGGCGAAAGCCTTGAGGGCTTCGATGATCTCGACGTCGTGCGTTGCGATGCCCGGATAATTGCCGCGGGTAAGCAGCGCTTTGGCGCACTCCAGATACTGCTTGCGGATCTGCGGCATCTCTTTGTACGCGACCTCGGGCGGCTCGTTGTACGCGCCTTTGCAGATGCGTACGCGCGCGCCGAGTTCGATGGCGCGCTCCACGTCCCGCGGCGTGCGCCGCAGATAGGATTGCAATACCGGGCCGACGTTCTTGTGCGTCGCGTATGCGCGCTCGAAGATGTTCAGCGTGGTCTGCGTGACCGGCGAGCCTTCCATGTCGATCCGTACGAACGGGTCCGGGTTCTTCGCTTGCGTGTAGTCGAGAATCGACGTCAGGTTCTCGAGCGCGAAGTTCTCGTCGACGAGCATGCCCATCGCCGTGAGCTTCACGGAAACGTTGCATTGGACGCCTGCCGCCGCGATTGCGTCGGTCATCTTGAAGTACGCGTCCCGCGTTTTAATCGCCGCGTCGCGCTCGAGCACGTCCTCGCCGAGAAAGTCGAGCGTAGCGGTCATGCCCGCCGCGTTAAGTTGGCGTACCGCAGCTATCGCCGAGTCGATTGTTTCGCCGGCTACAAAGCGCTTTGCCAAAAAGAAAAAGCGCCGCGAGAAAAGTGAATCGGGGGCGAACATTTTGTCGAGTACGGCCATAACAAGTCTGCTTTATACGACGCGGCGGCGCAAACCCCATTGTACTGCCACGACGATGGCAGCGAGGACGACGAAGCCGTAGGTCAGTGAGAGCGATGCGCCGACGCCCGCTGCGGAAAGTGCGACGTAGAGCTGGACGGGCAGCGACGTCGGATGATACGCGACGATCGACGTCGCACCGTATTCGCCGATCGCGCGCATCCATGCCAGCACCATGCCGGCGAGCACGTTTGGCGCAGCGAGCGGCAGCGCGATGCGGAAAAAACGCGCTGCGGCCGGCGCGCCCAGCGTCTGCGCCGATTCGTCGTACGAGGGATCGAGCGATCCGAATGCCGCCGCGGCGGTAATGACGACAAAGGATCCGGCAACGAAGAATTCGGCGAGTGCAACGCCCCAAATAGAATCCACGAAGACGATGCCGTGCTGTGCGAGAGCCGCGCCCAGCGGCGTGCGCGTGCCGACGGTCTGCAGCAGAATAATGCCTGAAGCCACCGGCGGGAATGCCAGCGGAAGCGCAAGCAGCGAGAGCAGCAGCCCGCGAACGCCGCGACGCGCATGCGCCAGCGCATACCCTGCAGGCACGCCCAATATCGATGCCGCCGCCACCGCAATGCTCGACGCGATGAGCGAGACGCGCACCGCGTCTTGGGCGACGGGCTGGGAGAACGAACGTACTACCGCTGCGGGAGGCACCGCCGCCAGCATGGCGATCACCGGTCCCAGCATGACCAGCAGCAGCACCGCCGTGGCCGTGTGAAAGAACGCTCCGCCGTCTGACCGTTTCATACTCAAAACTTTACCAAAGCGCCACGCATGCGCTAGGCGGAAAGGCCCAGGGCGCGAAAGGGTCCTGCAGCATGACGCAGCGCACGTGGCGGGTACTCATTGCCGACGACGATCCGGCGATCTGCACACTGATTGAAACGGTGTTGCGCAAAGGACCCTACGAAATCATCATTCGCAACGACGCGGAGAGCGCACTTGTCGCGCTCGATCGCGAAGGCTCGTTCGATATCATCATTTGCGATTTCATGCTTCCCGGAATTTCCGGGATCGACCTCATCGAGCGCCTTCGCGCCGACGAACGCACGCGAAGCGTGCCGATCCTGATGATCTCCGGGCACACGAACTATGCGATGGACGGCCGCGCGAAAAGCGCCGGCGCGAATCTGTTCCTCAATAAGCCTTTCACGATCTCGCAGTTGAGAACCGCGGTCAACAGCCTGCTCGCGCAGCCGAAGGTCGACCCGCTCGAAAACCACTCCACGATCAACTCGCGCTAACCGCCCGCTCACCATCGCTGGAGGGATGAGCCCGCACGGGCTCGCATTGCGCTGTTCTTGCATCTGGTAAAGATCTTCGTCGTCGCCGTATCCCTGGGCCTCGACGTTTTCGCAGTGGGCATCGGCGTCGGCATGCGGGGAGCACCGCGCGCCGTAAAGGCGCGTATCGGCACCGCGTTCGCCAGCGCCGAGGTCATCATGAACCTCATCGGCGCCGGGCTCGGGCGTCTGGCCGGCCAGCTCCTCGGAAACGTTGCGGGCTATGTCGGCTTCGCCGCGCTCATCGGCGTGGGCGCGTACATGGTGTTCGAAGCGGTCCGCGAGGCGGAAGAGAAAGTGCCGCTCGACATGTCCAAGGGCTGGGGCTTGTTCATCGCCTCCCTCTCTATCAGCCTGGACTCCCTGGGCATCGGCTTTTCGATTCTCTACATCGGCGTGCCGTTGTGGCTGGCCCTGGGCGTAATCTTCCTGGTCTCGATCGCGGCGACGGTGCTGGGCCTCACGTTCGGACGTTTTTTGGGGCGGCGCGTCGAGGAAGGCGCCGAGCTGTGGGCAGGCATCGTCCTCATGCTCACCGGCATCGGATTCATCCTCGCAAAAGTCTTTCACGTGGGCTAGCGACGACAATTGCGGCGCCCACGGGGAGCTTTAAAGTTGAGATCACAATTATGCGCCATGAGGTTTTGGGGGCCCCAC
>Ga0070714_100002725_pt1 | contig 13017 bp, 4 predicted proteins | sample LARL83metaG_FD_65450 | JGI IMG/M metagenome (GOLD analysis project Ga0070714, IMG submission 65450) | Corn, switchgrass and miscanthus rhizosphere microbial communities from Kellogg Biological Station, Michigan, USA - LAR L8-3 metaG | ecosystem: Host-associated > Plants > Roots > Rhizosphere ... | reverse complement strand
ATCGCGCCTCCGCCCAAAATGTTGGCCTGGATGTTGCCGGAGAACCATGGATTTTGAGGAGTGAACCCGGCCTGCAGAGTGCCTCCATTAAAGTTGAACACCGCATTGCTGCCCGAAAAGTTGGTGACGTTCAATGTCACGAGCGTGCCGCCGTTCAAATTATTGGTGCCGAATGAACCATTAACGCGCGCAATGTTCATTCCCGCCACGGCATTGATCGTGCCGCCCGACTGGTTCAACGTTCCGATGCCGGTGCCGCCTACGCGGATGGGAGAATTCGCCGTGAGCGTGCCGCCACTCATATTATACACGCCAACACCTGAAGTGGAAGTGCGCCCGCCGATGACAAAGGTCCCGGCGCCAGTACTGACTTCCGTGACGGTGCCGCCGGACTGGTTCACGGTGCCGCTCGCGGTCGACCCGCCTGCGTTGGCCGAACCGACAAAGAAGGCATTCGCGACCAGCGTAGCCGAACCCTGCACGTTCAACGTTCCCGTGGAGCTGTCCAGATCGGCGACATTGAAATCGGAAGTCGTGCCGAACGAACCGGTGCCCTTCAGCGTAAGAGTGGCGTTGTCGGTGCCGTTCTGGCCGACATCGTGATAACTGCCGTTCGTGATGGCGCCGCCCGTATCGACCACGACCGTTCCGTTATGTATGAACAAATCGCTCGAAAACGTCTCCCTGCCGGTCAATATCAACGTTCCGTTATCCGTCTTGTTGAAAACTCCAGCGCCACTGATGATGCCGCCCAGGCTGGCGGTGACATTCGTGGCGACGCCGATGGATGAAGCAGCCGGCAAAGAGATGGCCCGGCTGTTCGTGACGCCACCGTTGACCTGCAGAGTGCCCCCGTTAAGCGTCACCGCGCCCGAGCTGGCGCCCAGCGCGGAGTCGTTGGTGATGATTAACGAACCCGTGTCATTGATCGACACGCCTCCAGTAAAGCTGTTGCTGGTGAGCAAGGTTAAGGAGCCAGAGTTGGATTTAACCAGAGAAGTGACGCCCGTGATTCCGCCCGTTCCGGAGATGCTGTAAGGAAGCGTGCTGTTTACCACCACCGGGAACGCGTAGAACGTGGAATTCAGCACGACGTTGGTCGGCTGAGGATTAACAAAATCGTTGGTCAACGTGTCGTCAAATGTCACGCTGTCGCCGGCGATAACACTGCCGTTGGTGTATTGCTGGAAAACTGTGTTTCCTCCACCGGCTAGATTGTTCCAGTTCGGAGTGGTCAGATCCCAGCTCGTGCCGCCCGCGCCATTCCAGGCAAGTTGATTGGGAATGGACGTCACGTTGACATCGATTGAATCGTTCCCCGTATTATTAACCAGGACCGCGGCCACTCCCGGCGGCGGCGACAATTGGAAATTGGCGAGGCTGCCCAGCGCGGCGCCGGTGTATTTAATCAGCGTGAAGGTGCCGGTCTTTAAACCACTCGCGGTGATGATAAAGACGATGTTGGTGCCGGGCGCGGAAATCCCGCCGGTAACATTGATGGCCGCAGCCCCGGGATTCGCGGTCGGCGATCCGAAATTGAAATCGTTGGTGGCGTTGTCCTGGAACGTCAGGCTTCCGGAAACATTGATGCCGTTCAAACCGCTGAGCACGCTCAGGTTCAAAGTCGAGTTGGTCCCGACGATCAAATTATTAGCCGTAAAGGGCACGCCGGAAGAAGCGTTCGCGTTGAGGGTGCTGCCGTTGTTGATACTCAAATTGCCGGCGGGCGAAGGCGTGCCCAAAGCGCTGATTAAATTCAAAGTCCCCGCTGAGATTGTCGTGTCTCCGTTGTAAAGGCAGGCTCCGGATAACGTCTGCGCTCCGGCCCCGATCTTGATCAGCGACAAAGTGCCGGCCGAGTTTTGCAGTGTTCCGCTGAAGGTGCCGTTAGTGCCGTTGGCTCCGACCGTCAGGGTCGCCGCGCCCGCCGACGAGGTGTCCACCACCCCCGCGCCGTTTAGCCCATTGATCGTGAGATTGTGCCCGTTCAAATCCAGCGTGGCATTGTCCGTCAGGTTGCCGGAGACGGTGGCTCCCGGGATGGAATTATCCATCCCGATTTGCAGCACACCTCCCGAAATGGTCGTGCCGCCGGAGTAGCTGTTATTCGCATTGCTCAAGACCAAGGTGCCCGCGCCGGCTTTGGTCAGAGAAGAAACGGAACTGACGCCATTGGTAATATCCGTGATGGGTTCCGAAATGACCGTGGTTCCCGCCGCGTTGATGGTGGCATTGCCGGCGCCGCGCAAGGTAATACCACTATTGGCATTGCTGAAAGTGATCCCCGCATTGTCCAGCAGCGTGCATCCGGCGCCGATGATGATTTGATCCGGCGTGGAAACAGAAGGGTTCCCGAGATTGTTCACAAAATTCAGGGCGACCGTGCAACTGTTGAAAATGTAAAACTTCCCCGTGAAACCGGAAAGGTCCCCGGTGTAGGTGATCGTGCGGCTCTGGCCGCTCGTGTTGGTCAAAATGGCCGAACCCGCCAGCGGATAGCCGATGATGGTGGATCCCTGATCCGACAGGATGGTGGAGTTTCCTGCAATCGTCCACAGGTTGCCGGTGAATGTGGGCGCCGCCACGTTGCCGCTTCCGCCGTTGTTCAGGACGCCGCCGGCGGCGTTCGTCAGGTTATTGATCGTATAAACGTTACCGCCGGTGCCTTTGTAAAGAATACTTCGCATCGGCGTGCCCTGGCCGCTCGGCTGTTGCAAAGTCAGGGAATGACCCTGAAAGGTGGGACTGCTCGAATCCGCCGGCGTTCGCGCGAAGAATGCCGCGGTAAAATAATCGTTGGCGGGGTTGGGCGGCTGGCCATCGCTCCATTTGCCAGCGGTCGTCAAGGAACTGCTGCCGCCGGGGTCGGACGCCGTCAAACTGACGTTGGCGGCTCGGGCTGCCATGGGAAATACAATCCCGCTGAGAATCGTCGCGGCAAGGATTGAGGAGAAACGGCGGAGTTTGGGGGTGGTCATACGATTTTCGTGTTAGTATCGGTACGCAACGCAGTTCTGGAGGTCTGTGCAGGGTACAGACTGAACTAATGGGGTGAGACTATCAGGACTGTTCTGAGCGCCGCTATTACCCGAAAGGGTAAAACTAGCAATGGTTTACACTTAAAAACCCCCATTCCTAAGGATTTCGCATCGACAAATCTTTCGAACTGCGCTGCACCGCAGAGGTCGGTGTTTTGACTGCACTGGACTTGTCCTAGTTTTTGGGTCTCGAAGAGTGAGTTTTGGGTCGGTTCTTTCGGCGCGCCGAGACCACGAGTTTCAACAATCATCCGCAAGGAACAGCGGGCCGTATTTCCACCGGGTCGGCGTGGAATGGCAGCCGCGATCAATTCGCCGGGATCGATGCCCACGCGCCGCGGATGGCAGTGCGAACGGCGGGAGTCAGGGGCGGCAGTTTGGTCGGGTCGGAAAAATTCAGGTCAAAATTCCAATTGCGGGTGGGCGGATTGTAAATGTTGTACAAGGAACCGGTCCCCTTCCATACGCCGGTGCCGATTTCGCTGGGAAACATGACGACCATCGAACCGTTGTAGGTGAAGGTGCGTCCCGACCAGTTTTCCAGGAAGCGCGGGAAATTTTCGACGCCGCCGCTGTAATATCCGTTCCCACTGGGCACGATGCCGGCGAGAAAGGCCGCGTTGACCGTGGTGTCCGTCGCCGTGCGGCTGCTCAAGGAACTCGACCCGTTGGAGTCATTCCAGTTGCCGGAAAGAACATTGATCGAGTCGGCGATCAGGGCGGCCGGTTTCGATTTCGACGTATTCGACGTGCCGACCGCCGAGGAATCCACATTGTAATTCCCCATGACGTAGAGCGGGTCCGGCGTGGCAATGGTCAGACCGGAAGAAGGCAGGGTCTGGCCATCGACGATGCGCACCGCCGGCTCGGTGGAGGAGTTCTGCGTCCGGAGGTCGGCGACGTAAACGGACGAAAGCCCTTTGACGGCGTTCTGGCCCTGGAACCACGTTGAAAGTTTTCCTACGTCAATCTGGGTGCCCTTGATGGTCTTGGCCTCGCGATAATCGTAAAAGCTGGCGTTGGTGCTGACGAAGGCGGTGGCGGCGCTCCATTGAACGGTGGCGCTGTTGCCGTTGACGTTATTTCCGCCGTGCACGTCCACATGATCGTCATAGACCAAGATAATTAAATCCGCCTCGTTATAAAGGCGCTGCTGCCCCATTTGCGAATTGGGCGATTCGCCATTGGGCGGAATTTCGATGATGGCGTGAACAGCCGCCGGGCTATTGTTGGTGCCGAGCGGCATGTTCAGGGAATTGACGCCGCCGTCATGCGCCCCGTCGAAGGTGATGGTTCCCGGAGTGCGAATGCTGGGATCGTTGGGCGATTTGCCGGAGATAATCTGTTGGGCGCTGGTGACGTCGTTCAGGAAAGTCAGCTGGGCCTGCGGCTGGGCATAAAGATTGCCGTTGCTGTGCACCCGGCCTTTGATGGTCATGTTCGGTCCCGGACATATCTCCATGTCGAGATTATAAAAAATAGCGAATTGAAAAAGCGGCACGGTGGCCAACTGGATGTCCTGCTGGACGGCCGCGGAAGGATTGCCGCGGCCATTCATATTTTGCGCATAGGAGGTGATCCGATACGTCGCCGCGTAGCCGTTCAATCCCTGGTATTGCGAAATCAACGGCACCGACGCCCAGTTGGTAAGGACGTCCACCTCGGTGGCATCCCGGTTGCCGTTTTTGTCCTTGAACCGGAATTTTGTCCAGCGCGCGTTTTCTCCGGGCACCGGCACGCGGGAATGGTAAGTGGCCATTTTGCCGGAGATGGTGGAGGCGCCGGTATTGAGAAAATCCGAGCTCAATTCCGCTATGACTTTCTCGGTGGCGGCTTCGGAGGCTTCCAACGCGTCAAAATACTGGTTCCGGCGGTCGGTCAGGGTCGAATTTCCCGAAGCCCTCTTCAGGGACGCGGCCAGCAACAACAGGCCGATCGAGGTGAAAATCAGCACGATGATCAAGGCGTAACCGGCCCGGCGTTTTAATTTTTTTCCGATGAGCTTCACAACTTTGCCTCCTTATTCGAGCGCCCGCCGCGTCACCCGGGTTTGCAGCCGATAAAAATCGTAATAACTTCCGTTGCCGAAATGGATCATCGGGTTATCCAGTTTATAAAATTCGAGATCAATGCCGATGACGCGGTTGTTGAAGTTGTTCGAAAGAACGTTGCCGGCAAAGTCCTCCGATGTGAAAACTACGCTGTTGGTCACCCAACCGGAGACGAACGTGGGACTGGAGGCGGCGCTATCGAGCCGCATCAATTGTTTGTTGCCGGTATCCAGATAATAACGCACGAACTTCGTGGTGTTGGTTTTGACCGGGTAAATCTGGATGGCATTGCCGCTTTGCGGCGTGTTGAAAGCGGCCTCGGTGAAAGACGATGCGTCGCCATTTCCCACGCGCACCACGCCGGCCACGTGGATATCGGTCACCAATCGCCCCAAAGCGCGCCGGGAATCTTCGGTGGCCTGCAATTTCACGTCCACCATCCGGTTCAATTTCAAACCAAAAATGTGCACCGCCAGCATTCCGCCGACGGCGAACCCGAATATTCCCATGGCCACCATCAGCTCTGTGAGCGTGAAGGCGCTCGCTGATCGCAAGCGGCGTGTGGAGGATGGCGAGGGAAATTTCATTGATCCGGAGCGCGGTAGGTGACGACGGTGTTCGTAAATATCCCGCGGCTGGTGAAGCGCCAGACGCAGTCCGCTTGAATCATGCGCAACAGCGGATTGGTGCTGACATCGCTGATGGTGGTGTAGACCGTGGCATAACTTGCGTTTGTGTTCACGATCGGCAGATCCAGTTGCCGGGTAATCGCTGGAAAATTAGAAGCGACCAGTTGGTCCACGGGCGGAAAAGAACGAGTATCCCATTTCGCGGCGCGACATTGCTCGACTCGCTGCATCGCCAGCGAGTTGGCCGCCAGCGAATGCGCCTGCCAATCGGTCATGCGGGCGGACTGAACGTAGCCATTGATGATTCCTCCTGCCGTCAACCCGATGAGAGCGAGAGAAAAAACCACCTCGGTTAAAGTAAAGCCCCTTACCTGATTGGGTCGGATGTGAATCATTTTCAGGTTCCGACCGCCATTTAGCATAATCCTTGCCAAGCTATGGAATTAGAAGGATTTCGAACGAAGATGCCTGGCAAAACGCAATTCACATACACTTTGCCCATATCCAATACAGGGCCTCCCTCCCTGCCGATGAATTAACGCGGAATAGCTTTAAGGTTATTTACGAATCCTGAACGTAAAAAGAGGATGCCGGTCCTGCGACCGGCATCCCGTATATTCGCGCTGCCTGCGCGCGCCAAACTGAGATCGCTCTCTCCGCGCGAGAATCGATCGGGCTATTGAATCACCTACGGCAACAACACGCGATAGAACTTCTCCGGTCCCGTCGGTACGACGGTGTAAGGCGAAGTGGAGTTGTTCGTCGTCCACGGTCCGCTGAGGTTGGTCGCCTCCAGCAGGATGCCTTGAGACCATTGCAACTGGAGCGAGCCGCCCCCGATCGGGTTCAATTGCATGAGCACATTCGGCCCGAGATACTGGACCTGCGCGCCATTCAAACTGCCGTACGCTTTGCCCGGAGCTGGCGCGATGGTGCCATTCAAAACGGCATTGGTGACCACCACATTGGGGAAGACCAGGTAATTATTCCCCAAAACGAAGTTCGTGTCCTGCGTGGGCAAGGCCGTCTGGGTCACACCATCGATTGTGATCTGCGCCCCGGCATTGGCATTGGATGATTCCGTGCCGTTGCAGGAGAAGAGGACGATGTTATACCGGCCGTTCGGCAGCGAGAACGAGAAAGGCAGCGCCGACCGGGCGGTCACGGCGGAATCCAACAACGCAATGACCGGCGTGGAGGTCCAATCCCAGCTTTCGGGAGTCGTGACGGTCATGGACACGCCAATATCATTCGCGCCGGTATCATTGAGGCCGCTCGAACTGGTGTAATTGGTGGTCACGCCATTGTTTGCTGTCGGCCCGTTGATGAGGTTCCAATACGTCCCAGTGCCATAACCAGGGATGCCCTGACCGCCGTAATTGCCGGCATTATTGCCGCCTTGCGTCGACAGCCATTGGAAATCGACGGTAAACCGGTTGGTCGGATTGGGATACATGGTGAGCTGGCTCGAGCTGCTGACATTGTAACCCACCGAATTGGACGCAATCAAAAGATAGGAGCCCGCGTCAGACATTTTCAGATTGTTCAGCGTCAACGTGGAGGAATTCTGGCCAACAATGTTCGTCGGACCGGTTCCCTTATCCACCTGCCATTGGTAAGTGATGGGTTGATTGCCGCTAAATACGGCGCTGAAGGTAACCGACGCACTGGGGAATGCCGACAGCGAGGGAGGTGTGATGTCCGACTGGAGCACCGGCGCGGAACTGGGCGCGATCGTCAAGCTCGAGATTTCGTTGGTCGTCGAGTTCGCGCCGCTGGTGACCACCAGATCGTAGGCCACCGTCTGTCCGTCCATTCCGGTAGTATTGATCGCCAGCGTGGACGAAGTCGCCCCGGGAATGTTCGTGAGCGCGCCGCCTGTGCCGCCATCGGTCTGCCATTGATAGGTGAGCGTACCCGAGCCGCTAACGGCGGCCGTGGCCGTGATCGGCGTGCCGGCGTAGACCGAATTATTCGGACTGAACACAGCCGGTCCTACCGCCGGATAACCTGCCAGAGCCATACCAAGATTAAAGGTCCCGTCGTAGCTGTGGCTGGATCCGAAGACGATGCTTCCGCCCGTCACCGGAATCAGCGCCACTTCACCGCCGCTGTAGAGGTTGCCGGTAATGTTCGCCAGGTTGTCCCAGCCGGAACCCGAGCTGATGCGGGCAAACGAATAGGCGTAGGTCGCGTTCGGCGCCAGCGGCACGGCAAATCCCGACCAGCGCAGCCAGTCCGTCGTCACAAAGGAATTGGTTTGGGAGGTCAATGTGGCGTAAGGCGTAGCCGCGGACCCGGAGACGCTGTAAATGCGCAAAATATAAGGTTGCCCCGCCGCCGGCAACTGCCCGCTATTGCCGGCCATATCGATCGCCACCGAGGTCAATGTATAACCGGAGGGATTGGGACCGGTGGTAAAGGTCTGGCCAGGCGGAGTCGCGTTATCAAAATAATAATTCAAACCATCCGGACTGTTGGCCGCACCCGGAGCGGACAATTGAAAAACGTCGTCCGCCAGCGGCGCGGGTAACGTCCCCCCAACATCCGTCAGAATGGCGGCTCCATTGGTAAACAGGAGCGTCACCGAACTGACCACGCTGGTCGAATATCCGTAGGTATTCTGAACCACCACGTCGTAATGGTAAACACCCGGCAGCCAGCCGGTGGTGTTTACGATCAGGTTCGTCGCGTCACTCGAGGGAATATTGGTCAGCGAACCGCCCGTGCCGCCATCGGTCTGCCATATATAGTGATAGGGAGGCGTGCCGTTCGTCGTGAATTCATTCAGCGTTACGGTCGTGCCCGTGACCACCGGTTGTGCCGGCGAAATCTTGATCGGTTGGGCAAACGGCAGCGGGCTGGGCCCCACGCCAATAGGCAGCAAACCAACGTCGAAGACTGCGTCCTCATTGCCGGTTGTGCCGTAGGTCACCAGACCGCCGGCGGCGGGAATGGCAGAAATCTGGCCGCCTGGATAACGGTTCGTCGCGGTGGAACTCGAGTTCAACGCGCACCAACCGGTGCCGCCGCTGGCACGACCGAAGCCGTAGGCATAGGTTGTGTTGGGTTTAAGCACGAGCGAAAAACCGCTCCATTGCAGCCAGTCGCCGAAAGTAAAACCGAAACTGGCGTTGGTGTAATGCGCGATCATGGCCGCGGAATTGCCGCTCACCTGGTAAATATACAGATGATACGGCTGCAAGTTCGTGGTGCCACTGAAGGTGCCGCCGCCGGTTTGCAATGAAACCGAGTCAAGGTAATAGCCTTGCGAATTGGTGCCGGTGGTAAACGTCTGGCCCGCCCAAGCATTGCGGTTGGCGCCATTGTCAGTGTAGTAGTTGATGCCGTCATAGCTGCCGCCGCTGTCACCGGTCAACTGGAAGATGTCATACGCACCGGAAGAAACACTCAGTCCCAGGTCGGCGAGACTGGCTGCAGTCCCGGGCGCGCCGCTGCTCACAATCAACGTGGCTGGCGCGCTGGTAACGGTGGAGGTGCTGTTGGTTACTACCAAGCCGTAATTGTATAAGCCGATCGGGAAAGAAGTCGTATCCACCGAAAGGGTGACGTTCGTCGCTCCGGGAATATTCGTGAGGGCACCGCCAGTGCCCCCGTCCGTTTGCCATTGATAATACAGGGGGCCGGGTCCAACTGCCGTGGAATTGACGGTCACCTGGACTCCATTGGTTACCGCACCCGACGGAGAAAATGTGGGCGCGCCAACCAGCAGATTGGTGGCCACGTTCATTCCCACATCAAAAGACGCATCATAACTATGGCTGCTGCCCAAGCTCATGGCTCCCCCGGCTGTCGGGATCAAGGCCACTTCACCGCCCGCATAGGGGTTCCCGCTGACGTTGGCCATGTTTTCCCAGCCCGAACTCACCCGGCGGAGAGAATAAGCGTACTGCGTGTTCGGCAGGAGCCCGATCGCTGGGAAATTGGTCCACAGCAGCCAATCGGTTTCCGTGAAAGTGAACCCGGATTGGGACGTAATCGAATACAGGAGCGTCGCGTTGGTGCCCGAGACCGAGTAAAGGCGCAATATGTAGGCCTGTCCGCCGGCGGGAAGATTTCCGCCGCCGCCCGCGGTGGCGATATACACGGAATTGAGCACGTATCCGTTAGGATTGCTGCCGGTGGTGAACGTCTGTCCGGGAGGGGCGCTGTTATCGAAATAGTAATTCAAACCATCCGGGTTGCCGCTGCCGGTGAGCAACTGGGAAACGTCGTCGACGCCGGGAGTCGGCGCCGCCGCGCCGAAATCCATGATGGTGCCGGACAATTGTGCGCGGACATTTCCGGCCAGGAAAATGACAGCGGCAAGCAATAACAGGAGGGACATTTTTGATTTATTCATAGGGTTCATTGCTGACTTTTATTGAATTCGCGCAAGGGGTTGCGCGTAGAAGGTTGGGCTCGACTCGTGCATGCGAGGGTTTTCGGCTGAGAGCCTAATACAATCGGGAAATCTCTCAATAGGCCATATGGACTAAACCGGAACAACGTGCCTTTTTTAGCGCCGCGGGCACGTATTTGCAAGCCATTTTTGAATGGATGACATTCAAGGGCCTAATAAAACTCGATAAAATTGCCGCGGCCGGGCGACGAAATTCGAGTCTTGGAAAAAAAAAGGCACGGGAGGCTGATTACTGTTCCAGAGGACATCCCAGTTTACCAGGTTCGTCGAGCCAAGCATCGAATAATCCGGACCGAAGTCGCCGAAAACCCAGGATGCAAACAGCCCGTTGCTCACGGTTGCGCCGTCAAAGTACGGCTGAATCGGCGCGAGGACATCCACAATGAAGTTCTGGGTGGCGCTCAAGACGGGAATGCCGTTGTCTGATACGGTCACGGCAAATGCGTTAGTGGTGCCGCCTTGTGCGATGCTGGGACGCCAGACGAGCACACCGTCGGTGGAATTGATCGCGGCGCCGCTGGGGGCGGCAGCGAGACCGAAGGCGAGATTTTGCGCCGGCGCGTCGGCGTCGCTGGCGCGGTTGGTGATCACCAGCACCTGGCCCGCGACCAGAGTGTGATTTTGAATGGGCGCGAGTGCCGGCGTGACATTGAGCGATGCCAGCGAGGCGCTGACGGGAGTGGAATTGGTGGAAGGTCCGCAGGCGTTGACCGCCTGCACGGCGTAATAGTAGACCGTTTTGTTGGTGATAGTAGTGTCCGTGTAACTGGGGCTGACCACACCAGCGGCGAGGACGGCAAAGGGCCCCGAACTGCTCGTTGCGCGGAGGACGTTATAACTTGAAATGCCTTTCATTGCCGACCACGCCACGGTCAGTTGACCGTTTTCCGCCGAAACGGCCAAGCCGGTCGGGGCGGCGGGAAGCGAACAGGTGAGCTGGGCGCTGACTTCGGCAGAATTGGCGCTCTCCCCTGCTGAGTTCACCGCCGAAACCACATAGTAATACGTGCCCGAGGCCAGCCCGGAATCCATATCGACCAGGGCGATCCGGTTGGTAATGGTCGTGTAACGCCCGCCGCTGACCGTGGCGCGCTTGACATTGTAACTGACAGCCCCCGAACTGGCGTTCCACGAAAGGCCAACCAACGCATCGCCGGGCGTCGCTGCCAGACCGCTCGGCACGGCAGGCAACGCCGCTGCCGCCGGTGTGCTGCTGAAGAATTGCAACTCGGCGACATCCCCGTACGAATTAAGCGGCGACAGATAACGAACATAACGGAAAGCATTGGTGTTATTAATCGCCTGCGCGGTCAGCGTGATATCCGGCGGCGCGTCGGTGATGGTAAAGAGATTCACCAAATCGCTGAAGTTCGTCTGATTGGCGCCCTGTATAACACCGTTCAACATGCGACTGCCGAAAGAACTGCGCGGGCAGTAGCGCACATTGGTAATGACTCGGGGAAATCCGAAATCGAGCGCGATCCAATTGCCGTTGGCGGAACTGGAATCAAAGAAGGTCGTCAAGTCGCCATCGAATACTTTGTCGCTGGTGTTGGTAAGCGAACCGGTCGAGCCGAAAACGGATCCGCTTGCCCAACTGATATGGGGGCCGGGTGTATAAAAATTCACTTCCGCAACGTTCCCATAACCGTTTGCGGGCGAGAGATAGCGCACGTAACGGAAGGTGTTGAGGTTGCTGTTCAACAGCGTGGTCCATGCACCGTCCGGCGGCTGGGACGTGAGCGTAAAAAGAGTTACCGCGTCGCTGAAGTCGGAAACGTTTGCCCCCTGAAAAACACCGCCCACCATGCGCCCGGCGAAACCGCTCCTCGGATAAAAAGAAATTTTGCTGATTGCTTTCGCGGCGTTCGCGCCTAAATCGAGGCCGACCCAATCATTATTTCCGGTGGGCGCATCGAAGAAGGTGCTCACGTTGCCGTCAAAAGCCTTTTCGCGAGTGTTGCCGAGGTTGCTCCAGGAGCCGGGCGTGCCGGTGATGGTCCCCACCAGATAACTCATCGTAGTGGGCGTGACACTGGCCTGAACGGAATTGGGGCTTTCGACATTGCCCACGGCCGAGACCACGTAGAAATACGTCACCCCGTTCATCAGATTTGGATCGGTGTAGGAAGTCGCCGCCGAACTGCCGACCGTCATGAACGGCCCGCCGCTGGTGGTGGAGCGTTTGATATTGTAACTCGTCGCGCCTGCCGTCGCGTTCCAATTCAACCCCGCTTGACCGTCGTCGGGCAACGCCACCAGGCCTGTCGGCGCGGCGAGCGTCGCGGACGCTTGCGCGGTCGCGCTGACCTCGAGAGAATTGGCGCTCTCACCGTTGGTATTAACCGCAGAGACGACATAATAATAAGTGTTTCCGTTAGTGACGGCGGTGTCGGTGAAACTGATGGCGGTATAATCAGCCAGGGTCGTGTAAGGGCCGCCGCTGACGGTAGCTCGCTTTACATGATAGCTGGAGGCGCCAAAATCGAACTGCCAGTCCAGTTTTATCGCGCCATTCTGAGCTGTGGCCGAGAGGCCGCCCGGAGTGGCGGGCTGATCCGTCACCGCCAGAGCTTGCAGGTTCAACGTCGCGGTGGTCAGGCCGGGAGCAGTCGCGGTGAGAGTCACGGCGCCGGAGAAATTAGTTGCGCCGACCAATGCCATGCACCAGCCGTTGAAGGCGTGCCGTTGCGAAGCGCGGTCCGGTTCGTGGCTGCTGGGATCCCCGTTGCCGACCCCGGCCACGCAACCGGCGCCGGAGACGCTGAACGTCACGAGATTGCTCGCGGTCGGAACAACCAACCCTTGCGCATCGACTATCGACGCATAAACGACAGTCAGATCTTCCTGATCGGCGGTGAGGGTGGTGCGATCAG
>Ga0070714_100002723_pt1 | contig 13027 bp, 7 predicted proteins | sample LARL83metaG_FD_65450 | JGI IMG/M metagenome (GOLD analysis project Ga0070714, IMG submission 65450) | Corn, switchgrass and miscanthus rhizosphere microbial communities from Kellogg Biological Station, Michigan, USA - LAR L8-3 metaG | ecosystem: Host-associated > Plants > Roots > Rhizosphere ... | reverse complement strand
GCGTAAGCTCAACGGTTAAACTGTCGGTCTCCAAAACCGAACTTGGGGGTTCGAATCCCTCCGCCCCTGCCAGATTTTACGGCCCGGAACGGGCAGGCGAAGCAAAGTGCCGGAAGAAAAGCAGTAACGGAAGAAGGAAGTAATCGAAGATGGCGACGATGACCGAACAAAACGCGCTCGTAACAACCGTAAAATCCTGGCCGGACCGGATCAAGGTTTTCTACAACGACGTGCGCACCGAAATGCGCAAGGTGACCGCGCCCACGTGGAAAGAAGTCCAGGCCACAACCACCGTGGTCGTCATCACCGTCTTCATTTTTGCTGTGTACTTCGCCGTGATTGACTACTTCATTCAACACGGCGTGTCGTACCTGTTCAACTATTTCAAGATCCACAGCTAATTTGCGACCGCGGGCGAGAATTGACAAGAGCTAGAGAAACGGCCGTTCAAGAAGAAGCATCCCTTATGCCGGACGAAGAAAAAAACGAAACCGCAACCAGCGCTGCAACTCAGCCGCAGGTGGCCGCCACGGAAGGTGTTGCCCCCGCTGGCGAGGCGCCCCGCAACCCGAACATGAAGTGGTACATCATCCACTCGTACTCGGGATTTGAGCGCAAGGTCAAAGAGTCGCTCGAGTCACGCGTCGCCGCCTTCGGGCTGCAGGAGAAGATCGGAAAAGTGCTGATCCCGACCGAGTCGGTCACCGAAGTGCGCGGCGGCAAGAAGTACACCTCCGAGCGCATGTTCTATCCCGGCTATGTGCTGGTTGAAATGGACATGGACGATCACGTTTGGCATGTGGTGAAGTCCACGCCGCGCGTCACCGGATTCGTTGGCACCGGGCAGCAGCCCACGCCGCTCTCGGACGAAGAAGTGCAGCACATCGTCTACAAGGTTGCCGACAGCCGCGAGAAGCCGAAGCTCAAGGTCAAGTTCGAGAAGAACGAATCGGTCCGTATCACGGAAGGTCCGTTCGCCAGCTTCACCGGCATCGTCGACGAAGTGAACGAAGACCGCGAGACGTTGAAAGTAATGGTCACAATTTTCGGCCGCTCCACGCCGGTGGAACTTGAATTCAACCAGGTGGAGAAGGTCGCGTAAGAATTTTGTAATTTGGTAATTGAAAGTTCGCAGATCGGCGAGCCGAAAATCCTAGACTCGCGCTGCGGACGGAAGAGAGATCATGGCAAAGAAGGTTACAGGTTACGTTAAGCTGCAGATCGCTGCTGGTAAAGCGACTCCGGCTCCTCCGGTCGGCCCGGCCCTTGGCCAGGCGCAGATCAATATCATGGAGTTCTGCAAGCAGTTCAACGCAAGAACCAACCAGAAGGAGATGGAGGGACTGATCATCCCGGTCGTCGTTTCGGTTTATAGCGACCGCTCGTTCACCTTCATCACCAAGACGCCTCCGGCTTCGATTCTGTTGAAGCGCGCGGCGGGCATCGCCAAGGGATCCGGCGTGCCGAACAAAGATAAAGTCGGCAAAGTCACTGCGAAGCAGGTCGAAGAGATCGCAAAGCAGAAAATGCCCGATTTGAACGCCGCCTCGGTGGAAACTGCGATCAAGAGCATTCGCGGTACGGCGCGATCCATGGGTATTGAAGTCATTGGGTAATTGAGTAATTTTGTAATTGGGTAATTGAAAACCGTGCAGTCGCAAGGGTTTTCAAATTACTCAATTACTCAATTTCCCAATTACTCAATCAGTCAAACGCACCACGGCTGATCGAATCACTGATCCGCGGTGGGAGACAAGGAAGAGCAAATGAAAAAAGAAGGAAAGAATATCGCCAAGGCGCACGCTGCAGTCGAGCCGCGCCCTTATGTTCTGCAGGATGCAGTTCCTCTCCTGCAGAAAGTGAAGTTTGCGAAATTTGACGAGACCGTTGAGGTTACGATGCGCTTGGGAGTCGATCCCAAGCACGCCGACCAGATGGTGCGCGGCACGGTCGTTCTGCCGCACGGTCTCGGCAGGTCGAAGAAAGTCCTGGTCATCGCGACCGGCGACAAGATCAAGGAAGCCGAAGCGGCTGGCGCCGATTTTGCCGGCGGCGAAGAGATGGTCGAGAAGATCACCAAGGAAAATTGGACCGACTTCGACGCCCTCATCGCTACGCCTGACGTGATGAAGTCCGTCGGACGTCTGGGCAAAGTTCTCGGACCCAAGGGTCTGATGCCGAACCCGAAGACTGGCACAGTGACGTTCGACGTCGCGAAGGCGGTGCAGGAAGTGAAGGCCGGTAAGGTGGAATTCCGTACCGACAAGACCGCGCTCGTGCACTGCCCGGTTGGCAAGATTTCGTTCACGCCCGACAAGCTGATTGAGAACGCTACGGTTCTGATCACCAGCGTGATCAAGGCCAAGCCGTCGGTTGCGAAGGGCAAGTACATCAAGGGCTGCACGCTGAGTTCGACCATGGGTCCTGGCATTCTGCTGGATGTGACCCCGATCGAGACGGCAGCGAAGGCTTAAGCCTTGACCGGACGGGCGAGTCGCCAGTCCCCACACGAGATCGTTAGCACAAGATCATAAGAAGGAAGAGACCATGGCAGTTACAAAAGCAAGGAAAACCGAGCAGGTCGAGAAGCTGTCGAAAGATCTGAAGAACGTTTCGAACGTCGTCGTCGCGACCTATACCAAGATGACCGTGTCGCAGGACTATGAGCTGCGCAAAGCTCTGCGCGGCGCGGGCGCGAAGTACCAGGTGGTCAAGAACACGCTGGCCGAGCGCGCTGCCAAAGGCACCAAGGTCGAAGGCGCCCTGAAAGACCTGGCGGGCGTGACCTCGATTGCCTACACCACGGGCGATCCGGTGGCGATGGCCAAGGCCCTGACCAAGTACGCCAAAGATGCGCCGGAGTTTACCTTCAAGATCGGCGTGGTCGAAGGCAAGGTCATCAACATTAAAGAGATCGAAGCGCTGGCCAGCATGCCGTCGAAAGAAGAGCTGTATTCGAAGCTCCTCTTCCTGCTCAATGCTCCGGCACAGCGTCTGGCGACGGCGATCAATGCGGTACCGCGGAACCTGGCGGTCGTCATCGATCAGGCCGTGCAGCAAAAGAAGTTTAAAGAGGCCTAGGCCTCGAATTGAGTAGTTGGGGAATTGAGAAATTGTGTAATTGAAAACCGGCTGTCTGAGGAGTGAGATTTTCAATTACCAAATTACAAAATTACCCAATTACACAATGATTTGGATTCGGTTATCGGCAAGTCAGGGGTGGCGCGGTTGGTTCCGGGCGTTGTCTGGCGCTAGGAATCGGACCTGGACGCCCTGGAAACCTGGCCCACGATAGCGAAAGAACGAAAAGACTAAATACTGGAGAACTAACATGGCGGATCTAGCACAGCTTGAAGAATCAATCGTAGGCCTTTCGCTGCTCGAAGCAGCAGACCTGGTCAAGAAACTCGAAGCGCGTCTCGGCGTCTCGGCGGCGGCAGCGGCCCCGGTGATGGTGTCTGGTGGCGGCGGCGCAGCCGCAGCGGCTCCGGCGGAAGAGAAGACGGAATTCACCGTTGTCCTGAAAGAAGTGGGCGCCAACAAGATCAACGTGATCAAGGCCGTCCGCGAAGTCACCAGCCTGGGCTTGAAAGAAGCCAAGGAATTGGTGGATGGAGCGCCAAAGAACATTAAGGAAGGCGTTTCCAAGGACGAGGCCGAGACCATCAAGAAGAAGTTCACCGAAGCCGGTGCCGTTGTCGAAGTGAAATAGCGGTTTCGTGTGTGGCGGGCACTCTTGCCCGCCAGCTTTTCGATGCTGTTGGGCAGCGGGCTGGAGTCGCCCGCTCCACAAAAGTCGATATTCGCACCGAATACGGTGCAATATCGTTTATCTAGCACGTTCTTACTTGTGAGTCCGGGGCGGCGATGTTAGCATCTATATAACGTCGCTTCCCTTAGGCCTCACTCGATCGCGGGCGAGACTCGCGAGGGAAGTTTTAGGCGGCTGCTTCGCGGGCAGGCGAAGCGGAAACAGGCCGGAGAACTGGCGCGAAAGAATTCAAATCAAGAAGGGCGAAACGCCTCGGTTGGCGTCAGCGGGAACGACTGTCCCTGCGGGCGCCCCATCGCTATTTCCGGCTTAGTTTTTTAGGCTTAACTCAGGTTCGCTGTTATTTGTGGTCCACGCAATGGTAAGTACCGCGGCGCGATAAGCGCCCCACTATCCGCGGTTTGGCGCGGCCTTCGGCTGTGCCCGAGATTGGGAGTCTCTTGACGATGAAAAATGCCTTCCGTACACGCTTTGATTTTTCCAAAATTCCGGCCACCATCCAGATCCCGAACCTGATCGAGGTTCAGAAGCGTTCCTACGACCGCTTCTTGCAGATGGACAAACTCCCCAGCGAGCGCGAAGACGGCGGCTTGCAGGCGGTGTTTCAGTCCGTGTTCCCGATCACCGACTTTCGCAACGTATCACAACTTGAGTTTGTGGATTACGCCATTGGTAACTGGGAGTGCAAGTGCGGCCACCTGAAAGGGCTGCATCACCTCCGTACCACTTGTAAGAATTGCGGCAACACGGTTATTACCGATCCGTTCCATCCGGGCGAAGTGCTGTGCGGCAAGTGCGGTACTTACAACGCGAACACGCCAGACTTCTGCAACAAGTGCGGCGACCCGGTTGGATTGCAGCTGAAGTACGACGTGGCGGAGTGCGAAGAGCGCGGCATGACTTACTCCGCGCCGCTCAAGGTCACGATGCGTCTGACGATCTTCGACAAGGACGCTGAGACCGGTAACCGCTCCATCCGCGACATTAAAGAGCAGGAAGTTTTCTTCGGCGACGTTCCGCTGATGACGCAGAACGGCACCTTCATCATTAACGGAACCGAGCGCGTCATCGTCAGCCAGTTGCACCGTTCGCCTGGCGTCTTCTTCGAGACCGCAAACAACCGCACCTACTTCCTGGGAAAGATCATTCCTTACCGCGGTTCGTGGGTGGAATTCGAGTACGACCAGAAGAACGTGCTCTACGTCCGCATTGACCGCAAGCGCAAATTCCTGGGCACGATTTTCCTGCGCGCCCTCGGTCTGCGCTCGGGCGAAGACATTCTGCGTACGTTCTATACCGTTGACCGCATCGCCGTCCGCGACAAGAAGCTTTACTGGACGCTCGACCCGGCCAGCGAGAAGGCCACCAACCTGTTGGGCATGAAGCTCGCCCACAGCATCAAGAACAAGTCGGGCGACGAAATCGCTCACTCCGGCCGCAAGATCAACGCGCAGATTCTGAAGGAAATTCAGAAGGCGAAGGTCAGCGAGATCGAAGTGGACATCACCGACCTCGAGGGCGCGTGGACGGCGGGCGACATCGTCGACACCACCACCGGCGAAGTCATGCTCGAAGCCAACTCCGAGCTGACCGCCGATAAGGTTTCGAAGATTCTCGATTCTGGTGTTGTCGAAATGTCCCTGTTCTTCCCCGAGCGCGACGACGTGGGCACGGTGATCAGCCAGACCTTGAAGCGCGATGCGGTGAAGACTCCACAGGAGGCGTTGATCGAGATCTACCGCAAGCTGCGTCCTGGCGATCCGCCGACTTTGGACACTGCCACGGCGTTGTTCCATGGCATGTTCTTCGATCCGCGGAAGTATGACTTCTCGCGCGTGGGCCGCCTGAAGTTCAACATCAAGCTGTTCGAGAACCAGGAAGCCACCTCGCTCGACAAGCGCACGCTCGATCCGGACGATTTCTACGCGACCATCGCGTACCTGCTCAAGCTGCGCAAGAGCATCGGTGCGGTGGACGATATCGATCACCTCGGCAACCGCCGCGTTCGCGCGGTCGGCGAGTTGATGGAGAACCAGTTCCGTATCGGCCTGGTCCGCATGGAACGCGCGATCAAAGAAAAAATGTCGGTCTACCAGGAAATGTCGACGGCCATGCCGCACGACCTGGTCAACGCCAAGCCGGTGATGGCTGCGATCCGCGAATTTTTCGGATCGTCGCAGCTCTCGCAGTTCATGGATCAGACCAACCCGCTCTCCGAGATCACGCACAAGCGGCGTCTCTCGGCCCTTGGGCCGGGCGGTTTGTCGCGTGAGCGCGCCGGATTCGAAGTCCGCGACGTTCACCCCACGCACTACGGCCGCATCTGCCCGATTGAAACCCCGGAAGGTCCGAACATCGGACTGATCTCATCGTTGAGCTGCTACGCCCGCATCAACGACTACGGCTTCATCGAGTCGCCCTATCGCAAGATCAAGGGCGGCCGCGTGATCGACTACGTCACCATCGTCAACGTTGGCGACAGCGACTTCAAAGTCGGCGATCACATGGAGAAGCACGAGATCGAGAAGATCAACGCCGACCTGAAAGAGAAGCGCAAGAAGCCGGCGCAGATCGAGCCATTCTCGTTCTATCTCTCGGCCTGGGAAGAAGATCGTCACACGATCGCACAGGCCAACGTCGAACTCGATGACAAGAACCGCATCGTGGCGGAACTGGTCAACGCCCGTAAGGCCGGCAACTTTGTCCTGGTCAGCCGCGAGGAAGTGGACTACGTCGACGTCAGCCCGAAGCAACTCGTTTCGGTCGCCGCCTCGCTCGTGCCGTTCCTCGAGCACGACGACGCCAACCGCGCGCTGATGGGCGCGAACATGCAACGCCAGTCCGTGCCGCTGCTCCGCGCGCAAGCGCCGATCGTCGGCACCGGAATGGAGGGTGTCACCGCTCGCGACTCGGGTGCAGTCGTTCTTGCCCGCCGTAACGGCATCATCGACTCAGTCGACTCGGAACGCATCATCGTGCGCGTTGAAGGCGAGCACCATCCCACGCAGCTGTCGCGTGAGGTGGGCAGCGATATCTACCAGCTCACCAAGTTCAAGCGCTCGAACCAGAACACCTGCATCAACCAGAAGCCGGTGGTCAAGAAGGGTGAGCGCGTGGTCAAGGGGCAGGTCATCGCTGACGGTCCTTGCACCGATCACGGCGAGCTGGCGCTGGGACGAAACGTCCTCGTGGCCTTCATGCCTTGGCGCGGTTACAACTTCGAAGACGCAATCCTCGTCTCCGAGAAGATGGTGAAAGAGGATTACTACACTTCTCTCCACATCGAGGAGTTCGAGATCGAAGCCCGCGACACCAAGCTCGGTCCGGAAGAAGTCACGCGTGATATTCCAAACGTCAGCGAAACCATGCTGCGCAACTTGGACGAAGCGGGCGTGATTCGCATCGGCGCCTCGATCAAGCAGGGCGACATCCTCGTAGGCAAGGTTACGCCGAAGGGCGAGACCCAGCTCACGCCGGAAGAAAAACTGCTGCGCGCGATCTTCGGCGAAAAGGCCGGCGACGTGCGCGATGCTTCCCTCTACTGCCCGCCGGGCATCGAGGGCGTCATCGTCGATGTGAAGATCTTCTCGCGCAAGGGCCAGGAAAAGGACGAGCGCGCGAAGTTCATCGAAGGCACGCAAATCGCGAAGTTGGAAAAGAACCTTTCGGACGAAATCCGAATTCTTACCGACGAGCGCCTGAAGCGCCTGGAAAACATCCTGGGCGGCAAGGAAGTGCAGGCCGACCTTCACGACGAGCGCACCAACAAGCGCCTGCTGACCAAGGGCAACGTCCTCAACCGCGACGAGATTGAGCGCATCTCCACCCGCAACCTGAAGCGCATCAAGTATGCGGATAAAGATCCGCGGGTGAACGAGCAGATCGACGAGATCGAGGAAATGACCTCGCGCCAGATCGACGTGCTCAAGAAAATCGTCAACGAGAAGAAGGAAAAACTCACCAAGGGCGACGAGCTGCCGCCGGGCGTGATCAAGCTGGTCAAGGTCTACATCGCCATGAAGCGCAAGCTGAGTGTCGGTGACAAGATGGCCGGCCGTCACGGCAACAAGGGCGTCATTGCCCGCATTCTGCCCGAAGAGGATATGCCATACCTCGAAGACGGAACGCCCGTGGAAATCGTGCTCAACCCGCTCGGCGTGCCTTCCCGTATGAACGTGGGACAGATTCTCGAAACCCACCTGGGATGGGCCGGATTCGTGCTCGGCGAAAAGATCACCGAGTTGCTCAAGGAGAACACCCGTACCGAGGCGATCCGCCGCGAACTGAAAGCTCTGTTCAAGGACTCGCAACTGTACGACATCATCTCTGAGATGAGCGACGAGGAACTCGAAGCCATGGCGCCTACCTTCAAGAAGGGCGTGTTCATGGGTTCGCCGGTATTCGACGGATCGAAGGAAGGCGAGATCAAGGCGCTGCTCGAGCACGCCGGTCTGCCGACTTCGGGCAAAACAACTCTGTATGACGGCATGACGGGCGACAAGTTCGAACAGCCGGTCACCGTCGGCTACATCTACATGCTGAAGCTGTCGCACCTGGTGGACGACAAGATTCACGCTCGTTCCATCGGTCCGTACTCGCTCATCACCCAGCAGCCGCTGGGTGGCAAGGCGCAGTTCGGAGGGCAGCGTTTCGGAGAAATGGAAGTCTGGGCGCTGGAAGCTTATGGCGCAGCGTTCATCCTGCAGGAGCTGCTGACGGCAAAGTCCGACGACGTATACGGCCGTACCAAGATTTACGAGGCCATCGTCAAGGGCGAAGCCGCCATGGAGCCTGGAGTACCCGAATCCTTCAACGTGCTGATTCGCGAGCTGCAATCACTCTGCCTCGATGTGGAACTGATCAAGGCAGGTGAGAAAAAGCCCACGGCCAGCGCGGCAGCAGACTAAAAGCAGTACCCAGTACCTGGTACCCGGTACCCAGTGTGAACCTGTCCGCTGGGTTTCCGGGGAACGAAGGGACTGGAACTTGACGAGTTTTGATAAGAAACGTTTCGCGGACTAAGAGCTCTCGGGTTCAGCGGAACACATGAATCGCAGACTGGGTACTGGCAACTGGGTACTGGGTACTGCTGGCAGAGAGCAGGAAGCGGAGGAACACCTTGTTTCGTTCGAGCCCATTCGAAATGGCAAACGTGATCGCGGACTTCGACGCCATTCGCATCAGTCTGGCCTCTCCGGAGAAAATCCGGAGCTGGTCGCACGGCGAAGTCACGAAGCCCGAGACCATCAATTACCGCACCTTCAAACCGGAGCGGGACGGCTTGTTCTGCGCCCGCATCTTCGGCCCGGTCACCGACTGGGAGTGCTTGTGCGGCAAGTACAAGCGCATGAAGCACCGCGGCGTGATCTGCGACAAGTGCGGCGTGGAAGTTACGCTGTCCAAAGTTCGCCGTGAGCGCCTCGGCCACATCGAGCTGGCTTCGCCCTGCTCGCATGTGTGGTTCTTCAAGGGCTTGCCCAGTCGCATCGGGCACTTGCTCGACATCTCTTTGCGCGACCTTGAGTCCGTGCTCTATTTCGAAGCCTATGTCGTCGTCGAACCTGGCGACGCTCCGGTCAAAGAGCGCGAAGTAATTAAAGACGAAGCCAAGTTCCGCGAACTCGATCAGCAATACCGTCCGGCCGGCTTCAAGGCCATGATGGGCGCTGAGGCGATCAAGGAACTGCTGAAGCGCGTGGACATCGATGGCCTGGGCGTCGAACTGCGCGAGAAGATGAAGAACGAGAGCTCGCTGCAGAAGCGGCTCAAGTACGCCAAGCGCCTGAAAGTGGTCGAGGCCTTCCGCAAGAGCGGCAATAAGCCGAACTGGATGATCCTTGACGTGATTCCGGTCATTCCACCGGAGCTTCGCCCCCTGGTTCCACTCGATGGTGGACGCTTCGCCACGTCTGACTTGAACGATCTGTATCGCCGCGTCATCAACCGCAACAACCGGTTGAAGAAGCTGATGGACTTGCACGCACCCGAAGTCATCGTGCGCAACGAAAAGCGCATGCTGCAGGAAGCGGTCGACGCCCTGTTCGATAACGGACGCCGTGGCCGCGTGTTGCGTGGCGCAAACAACCGTCCGCTGAAGTCGCTCTCCGACACGCTGAAAGGCAAGCAGGGACGCTTCCGCCAGAACCTGCTTGGCAAGCGCGTGGACTACTCCGGACGTTCCGTCATCGTGGTCGGCCCCGAACTCAAGCTGCACCAGTGCGGCCTGCCCAAGAAGATGGCGCTCGAACTCTTCAAGCCGTTCATCTATCACCGGCTCGAGCAGACGGGCAATGTCACGACCATCAAGCAAGCCAAAGAGATGGTCGAGCAGCAGGAACCCATCGTTTGGGACATCCTTGAAGAAGTCATCAAGGACCATCCGGTGCTGCTGAACCGCGCTCCCACGCTGCACCGCCTCGGCATTCAGGCGTTCGAGCCCGTGCTTGTCGAAGGCAAGGCCATCAAGATTCACCCGCTCGTCTGCACGGCGTTCAACGCCGACTTCGACGGCGACCAGATGGCGGTGCACATTCCGCTGTCTCCGGAAGCTCAGGTGGAAGCCAGCGTGCTGATGCTGGCCTCGCACAACATTCTGTCGCCGGCCTCTGGCCAGCCGATCACCGTTCCCACGCAGGACATGGTTCTTGGTCTCTACTACCTGACCAAGGGCAAGCCCGGCGCGAAGGGTGAAGGCCGCGCCTTCGCCAACATCGAAGAAGTGCTGATGGCGATGAACGCGGGCGAAGTGGAAACGCTTACCCCGATCCGCCTGCGCTACTCGGGCGAACTGATTGACCTGACCACTGCGTACGACGATCAGGACATCATTCATACCGAGCCGGTCAACGTGGAGCGGTCTTTCATCAACACCACGGTTGGCCGCGCGATCCTGAACGATCACCTGCCCGAGGGCATGCCATTCATCAACGGCTTGCTCAAGAAGAAGGGCATTGGCGCGCTGGTGAACTACTGCTACCTGCGTTTCGCGCTCGAGACCACGGTCAAGATGCTCGATGAGGTCAAGTCGCTGGGCTTCAACTTCGCCACGCGATCCGGCCTTTCAATCGGCATCGACGACATGGTCATCCCAGACAGCAAGAAGGTCCTGGTGAAAGACGCCGAGAAGCAGGTGGTCAGCGTTCAGCAACAGTACCTGGACGGCGCCATCACCAACGGCGAACGCTACAACAAGGTCATCGAAATCTGGTCGGCGATTACGGAAAAAGTGGCCGACGAAATGTTCGGTGAAATGCAACGCCGCGACAAGGAAGGCGATCTCAATCCAATTTACGTCATGGCCGACTCCGGCGCTCGCGGATCGAAACAGCAGATTCGCCAGCTCTCCGGTATGCGCGGATTGATGGCCAAGCCGTCGGGCGAGATCATCGAGTCACCCATCACGGCGAACTTCCGCGAAGGGTTGACGGTGCTCGAATACTTCGTCTCGACGCACGGCGCCCGCAAGGGATTGGCCGACACGGCGCTCAAGACGGCCGACTCCGGCTATCTCACTCGCCGCCTGGTCGACGTTGCGCAAGACGTCATCATCAGCGAGTACGATTGCGGAACCGTCGACGGCATCTACGTGCAGGGAATCGTGGAAGCCGGCGAAATCATCGAGCCGTTGCGCGACCGCATCGTCGGCCGCGTCTCGCTCGAGAAGATCAAAGACTATGACGGCAACGTCATCGTCGACATCAACAACGAGATCACCGAAGATCTCGCCGGAGCGATTCAGGCGGCCGGTATCGAGCGGGTGAAAATCCGTTCCGTGCTGACCTGCGAATCGAAACGCGGAGTTTGCGTGATGTGCTACGGCCGCAACCTGGCTTCCGGACGCCTCGTCGAACTGGGCGAAGCCACCGGCGTCATCGCGGCGCAGTCCATCGGCGAACCCGGAACGCAGCTCACCATGCGTACCTTCCACATCGGTGGTACCGCATCGCGAGTCTCCGAACAGTCGCGCCTCGACGCCAAGAACAACGGCACCGTGCGCTTCATCGGATTGCAGACGGTCAAAGCAAAGGCGGGAAATCTCGTGGTCATGAACCGCCAGGGCTCTATCGCCGTGGTCGACGAAAAGAACCGCGAGCGCGAGCGCTACTCGGTGGTGTACGGCGCCAAGCTGTTGGTCAACGACGGCGATCCGGTCACGCTCGGCCAGGTCATGGTCGAGTGGGACCCTTACACCTTCGCTATCCTGACCGAAATCGGCGGCACGGTGCAGTTCAAGGACTTGCAGGAAGGTGTTACGCTCCACGAAGAAGTGGACGAAGTCACCGGCCTGTCGCGTCACGTGGTCGGCGATTCTCCCGACGAGAAGCGCCAGCCCGCGATCGTGATCAAAGGTGGCAAGAACAGCAAGCGCTACCTTATGCCTTCGCGTTCGCACTTGATGATTCAAGACGGTGACGCGGTCAACCCGGGCGACGTGCTGGCCAAGATCCCGCGCGAAACCACCAAGACAAAAGACATCACCGGTGGTCTGCCGCGCGTGGTCGAACTGTTCGAAGCCCGCAAGCCGCATGAAACCGCGGTCATCAGCGAAATCGATGGCACGGTCAAGTTCGGTGAGGTCTCGAAAGGTCAGCGCAAGGTCTACGTCGTGGCCGACAACGGCACCGAAAAGGAATACTCGGTTCCGCGTGGCGTTCACATCAACGTGCAGGAAGGCGAGCGCGTGAAAGCTGGCGAACCCTTGATGGACGGCCCGCTCAACCCGCACGACATCCTGGCCGTGCTCGGTGAAAAAGAGCTGCAGGCTTACCTGGTGAACGAAATCCAGGAAGTCTACCGGCTGCAGGGCGTCAACATCTCGGACAAGCACATCGAAGTGATTGTCCGCCAGATGATGCGCTGGGTGAAGGTCGAAGACGTAGGAGACACGCAGTTCTTGCTCGAGCAGCAGCTCGACAAGTTCCGCTTCCGCGAAGAGAACGAGCGCGTGATTGCGCAGGGCGGCAAACCGGCTACCGGCCGGCCGCTGCTCCTCGGCATCACGAAGGCTTCGCTCTCCACCGACTCCTTCATCTCGGCGGCGTCGTTCCAGGAGACCACGCGCGTGCTCACCGAAGCTTCCATCCAGGGAGCCGTCGATCACCTGCGCGGTCTGAAGGAAAACGTCATCGTCGGACGCCTCATCCCTGCCGGCACCGGCATGGAGTATTACCGCAACGTGCGCCTCTCGCCAGAAATGGAAGAGGCTGCCGCCAAGGTACAGGCGGAAGTTTCGGCTGCGTACGAAGAGGCCGAGCG
>Ga0070714_100002722_pt1 | contig 13030 bp, 11 predicted proteins | sample LARL83metaG_FD_65450 | JGI IMG/M metagenome (GOLD analysis project Ga0070714, IMG submission 65450) | Corn, switchgrass and miscanthus rhizosphere microbial communities from Kellogg Biological Station, Michigan, USA - LAR L8-3 metaG | ecosystem: Host-associated > Plants > Roots > Rhizosphere ... | reverse complement strand
GCTGCGGTGCCTCGCGGCGAGCGTACGTCGGCTCACGCATCACCAGGCTGTCTCCGCTGACGCCGCCGTTGCCCGGGTAGGACGGTAAGTCGATACTTCCAGTCACAATAAGACTCGTGATGGCCTCGCTATGATACACCCGTCAGTAGTTTGTTAATTACCCGATGCAGAGGTGCCGGCCGCGGTCCGTTCAGAGGCGGTCAGCAGGGCTCGCAGCCGCGGTGCGCCGTGGACCACGCGGTCCACCGGCGCCGCATCACGATCGCGGTCCCCCGACTCGGCGAGCTTCCGCGCAACCCAAGGTTCACGCCCAGTTCTGTCAGGAAGGCGTTCGCCGTATTATCACCGTACGTTCGGCGCTCTCATGTAAGGACTCCGGGCGAGCGCGCGGTTAGCCCGGCAATGGGAGGTGGCACACGTGCAGGTCGCAGTGACCGGTCTTGACCCGGTCGGCACGGTGACGGCCGTGCCGGCCGGGCCATTCCGGGGGTCGTAAGCCCATGACCGTCACCGCACTCCGGCGCCGTCCGGGCATGACATCGCTCGACCCGGCCGAAGCGCAGGATCGCTCGTCCCGGCGCCGGGTCGGCATCGCCTGGGCACTGCTGTTCTTCGATACCCTGACCTATTCACCGGTCACCGGTTCCCTCATCGTCCTTCCGTCCCACATCGGCAAAGGGCTTGCGCAAGGCGCCCTGCCGGTGGCGCTCCTGCTGGCACTGACCGCGAACCCCAGGGCCAGGCTGCGCCCGAATGTGTTCCTGTGCCTCGTGTGCCTGCTTCTTCTCGATACGGTGATCACGGTGGCGGCAACACCGCAACTCGGTGCGACCTACCGGGCCTTCCGGCTAGCCGAGTTCATAGCCGCGCTCTGGCTGCTGACGCCGTGGTGGGGCCGACCCGACATGCTGCTCCTGCGGTGTCAGCTTGGCTGCCTCTACGCGGCGCTCGGCTCGGTGCTGCTCGGCCTCGTGGTTGCCCCCGGTCACGCCCTCGCTTTCGGCGGCAGGCTCGAGGGGGTTCTCTGGCCGATGACGGCCACGCAGGTGGCCCAGTACGCAGCGGTCGCGGCCGGGGTAACGATCATGCTCTGGCTCGCCCGCCTGGTGAGCGGCCGGATCACCCTGGTCGGCGTCATCTTTGCCGTGGCTATCCTTCTCCTCACGCACACCAGGACCGCGCTGGCGGGCCTGGCGGCGGGCCTCCTGGTCGCTGGCCTGAGCCTCTTCACCATCAACGCGCGGGTGCGGAAGCTCTTCGCGGCGGGTACGGCCGCCGTGTCGATCGTGGTCATCGCGCTGTCCGAGGTAGTGATCACCTGGCTGGCCCGCGGGGAGAACGCGCAAGGGCTGACAACCTTGACCGGCCGGACGAACTTCTGGGGACTCGTGCTCAGCACGCCGCGCACCAGATTCCAGCAGTTCTTCGGATTCGGATTGTCCGACGCCAGTATCAACGGCCATCCCATCGACAGTAACTGGCTGGCCGCCTACATGCAGGAAGGGATCTTCGGGGTAGTTGTCTGCGCCGCGATACTGGTGTGGCTGCTGGTGACCGCCTTTTTCCAGCCGCGTGGCGTACGACGGGCACTCGCCCTGTTTCTCGTGACGTATTGCATGATGGCTTCCTTCACCGAGGACTCCTTCACCAACGTCTCGACGTATCTCCTCCACCTCACGGTGGCCGCATCGCTGCTGATCACGCCCCTTGCAACCCAGGGGACCTTCACAGGAGCCCGCAAGTAGCAGTCGTCGATCAGGTGGAGCCGGCCCCGCCGCCCCGCAGGCAGATGACGGGCCAGTCACCGCACGGAGCCTGCCGCCCGCAGGGTCAGGGGCTGCAGACGCCCGCAGCCTCACACGGGCCCGGGCCTTCCGACGTATCAAGACCACGCGGTCGCGGATCTAGTGGGTAGCAGAGGGTGCACCCGCTCGTCGGCATCATCCTGCTGAGGAGCTAACAATACGACGTGGCAGATGAATAGAGGTGCCTTGGTACATACAGCATCGCTCTCTCAACTTCAGGTCCCGAAATGGGCGCTCGTAAACGGGGAGCTCGTTAACTACGAGGACGTGCGAATTCACATTAGCGCCGAGGCGCTAACCCGTGCACTGAGTGTATTCGAGGGCGTAAAAGGATATTGGAATTACTCTGGCGACGTTTTCGCTGTCCGGAGTCCTCGACGGCATTACGACAGGCTATGCCGGTCTGCGTCGTTGTTCCACATCCCGATTAGATTCACGTACGAAGAATTCGTAGCCGGGCTCTCGGCGCTGGCCGAGCAGCTGCTCGTGCCCGATCGCGACCTCTGGTTCCGCCCTACTCTTTACGTGACCCAGGGGCACTGGGGCGAGGGCACCGCTGCCGACCTCGTCGTCACGGCCTTCACCCAGCAGAAGAATGACCCGGACCCGATGCGGCTCGGCGTGAGCACCTGGCGTCGGGCGGCGGATGTTGCGCTTCCGACCCGGGTAAAGAGCAGCGCGAACTATGTAGGAGCCCGGCTCGCCAGGATCGAGGTCCATCGCCTCGGCTATGACGATGCGGTTCTGCTCAATGACGCTGGGCGGGTAGCCGAGGCGACGGGAGCTTGCATCCTGATAGCCGACCGCAACGGCATTGCCAGCCCGCCGACCAGTGAGGGCTGCCTGGATAGCATCACGCTCAACGCGATGGAGCTCGTTGCCAGGGATATGGGTCTGACGTTCGAGCGGAGACCGATCGAACGGAGCGAGCTGCTGGCGGCCGACGAGTGCGGCATTGCCGGGACCATCTCGGAGCTCACACTGGTCGAGGAGGTGGATGGATTCCGCTTCGGACTCTCCGGCGTGCTCTCTCAGGTCCGGCAGCGATATATCGAGATCATGCGCGGCGAAGCGGTCCTCCCCGGGATCGACCTTGTCCCGCTGATCGGCGGAACGGGAAAGCCCGCACCGAAATTGCTCCAGGACGCAGTACGGGCGAGCTAATCCAGGACTTTAGCGCGAGGTTAGCAGGGCCTAGCCCCCCAGGAGGCTGATGATCTTAGCGATCGGCAAACACAGGTGAACCGCGGCCGGGGTGCCGGCCGCGGTGTACCGTATAATGAATGTCCGCGGATTTAGAGGAGGGCAGCCGTCCATGACCACTCTGTCCCGGCCCGGCGCGACCATCGTCGCGGCTATCATCAGCGCAGTTATCGTCGCCGTGTCAGGATGCTCGGCGACGAACAGTCCGGCGACAAGCCCTTCGGATACCGGCAATTCGGCGAAGGGCTTCACCAGGACGACCTCGACTTCGACCTCAACTTCCATATGCACGACCAACGAGGCCAAGGGGGAATGCGGCCCGTATCGCTTCCCGCGGACTAAGAGCGAGCCCCCTCAGGGCATAGCCGGGACGTCGGGTGACATCACGGTCGGAAACAACGTGTGGAGTGAACCGCATGGTAACTGGTCGCAAATTCTGCATGTCGCCAATCCGGCCAGCTGGAAAGTTGTAGCAAACTTCCCGGCTGGCGAGACGTCGGTCCGCTCATTCCCCAATACAGGCCAGACCCAGGACTGGATCAACGGAACCAAGCTCCCGGCCAAGCTGTCTACCTGGTCTTCGATTCTTTCGTCCTATTCAGTGAAGCTGAACGCTCACAGCGGAACTGTAGCCGAAGCAGCCTACGATCTCTGGCTTGACAACTGGAATGACGAAGTCATGATCCAGACAGATTTCGTGGGCGACCGCCTGCGGCCGAGATGTGATGCCAACGGTGATGTCATCACCGCCCGAACCTTCGGCGGGACTAATGGTGTTCCCGTGCAGAAGTGGAATCTGTGCATATTCGACCGTGAATTTATCTGGCAGCCAGCCACCGGAACCAATCACCCGTCAGACAAAGTGGACGTTATGGCCATGCTTACCTGGCTGCAAGAACACGGGAACGGTAAGTACCTGCCAGCGAAGCCCACCCTGACAGCCCTCAGCTTTGGTTTCGAGATCTGTTCTACTGGCGGCCGGAACCAGACGTTCGAGGTCAACAATTTCTCCTTTATCGCCACGCGCGCATGAGCGCGGGGGCCGCTTCCCGTTCGTTAACCTCGCAGGTACCGCTCGGGGGAACCTGACCGCCGACGCCGCCTCGGGGTGCCGCCTGGTCACAACCGCCAGGTCACCTTTTCCCTGACCACGCGGGCCGGGTTACCCGCGACTACTACCTGACCGGGCACGTCCGCGGTTACGACGCTGCCGGCCGCCACGACCGCGCCATCGCCGACGGTCACGCCGGACAGGATCGTCGCCCCGGTGCCGATCCACACCCTGTCACCGATGAAGACGGGCTGGGTACGAGGGCGCGGCACTTCGCCCACCACGAGTTCGTGGGCGTTGCCGTCGAGTATGTTGGTGTTCCAGGAAATCGCACAATTCGAGCCGATTGCAATGTGGTCGTAGCAGACGACCGTCGAATTGAAATTAATATAAGATTCGCGCCCTATTTCCAGATGGGCGTTGTTGCTTACCAGCACGAGGGTACCGCTAAAAATTTCGGCATTGCCGTGGACGGTCAGCCGGGCATTGCGGCGGAGGCGCAGCGAACATGGCGATCCCGTGGCGTGGCTCATATTGAACCCAAGCATCAGCCGGGATCCCCGGGCGACGCTGATCTTCGCCCCGCGGGCCACGCGGAATCGGGCCCTTCGCATGACGATGATCCGGCCACGGAAACGTGCGCTGAGATACAGCGTACGAATAACTGAAACCCGGCTTGCTTTCTTAATTAGCTTCTTCGGGTCCAGGCGCCTTGGACTGCCTGGATACGATATGGGATCGCGTTGCCCGTCGAGCGCTGTGAGCTGCGGCTCTGCTGCCAGCGTTTGCTGGCTCAGGAGCTGTCCGGGTGCCTGTCCGGCCTTGCCGGAAAGGTCACTGTCCGACGCTGGCACCACTGTTTCGTGCATGTAAATCACCAGGCCCCCCAGTGCGGAATCTCCACCACTGCGGCCACCCACGATAGTCCAGGCGGCCATGAAACTCTAGTCTTCATGAGCCATTACATGAGGTACGCGGCATTTGATATACCGATGATCGTAATATCTCGCTCATGCATGACGAGTTTTCGTGGACGGATGTACCTACCGCCGTTGGCCGCGGTGCCGCCGCCCGCCGCATCGGTGACTAGCTCGCCCCCCGTTGAAACTTGGCTCGCTACAGGTGACAGAGCTTGAAATGCCTAGATTTCCTTCTGGTTGCGGCGGCTTCGTATTCGGCGGCCTCTGCCACGGGCCTGGCCGGCCGATCGGTCCGGTCTTGCCCATGAGGACCAGGGCGGGTGAGGTCCCGGCGGAGCCGGTGACCGGTCCGCTGGCCATCCTGGCCGGGCACCGTGCGGAACCTCTTGCCGCAGCGGACGTCAGCCAGTCCTGGTTCGCGGATTCGCGAATTCCTCCGTCGTGGCCCGGACCGCTGCCCGCCGTCGGCCCCAGCCTGGCGCAGCCACTCGCGGCCTGGCTCCGAACCGGGCCCGGCTCGGCCGCGACCGCGCCGATCGCCGCCCACTCAGGCACATAACTTATAATTCTGCATCTCTGTGACCATCCTGACCACGCGCCCCCGGAGCTCCCGGGGGCAGGGGGACCCGCGTGACATGGTTCGACATCCTCTCAGTCGAGCCGCCACGAAACCGAATAATTCACCGTCCGCAAGTATCACGACGGGGGCACCGCAGGTCCTGTATCGAGGATGGCGATTGATTGCCTAGGCTAGGAGACGACGTTCCGGTGGCTGTGCTTCGTCATGCTAAGAAACGCCCTCGCACGATGGCCGGCGCGCCGAGGGTGGGTCTTGTCGGCCTCCTGGGCCAGGGCAACCTTGGCAACGACGGCTCGCTCGAGGCGGTGCTCGCCTACCTTGATGCAGAGCATCCCCATGCGATCCTGGATTTCCTGTGCACAGGAACAGATCAAATGATGGCGCGATACGGCGTTCCCGCCACTCGCATTCGCTGGTATAACGCGCAAACCAAGGGAACGGGCAGCATGGCCGCCCTCGCCACGAAGAGCCTGAAGGTTCCTCTGGGGATGATTATCGACGTGTTTCGTATAGGCACCTGGGTCCGTCGTCACGATGTCGTGATGGTGCCCGGCATGGGAGTGCTCGAGACGTCCCTTCCCCTGCGATCGTGGCATACGCCCTACTCGATGTTCCTTGTCTCCGCCCTCGGTAAAATGTTCGGGACGAAGGTCGCGCTGGTGAGTGTAGGAGCGACTGAAATTCGCCAGCCGCTCGCGCGGCGCCTGGTCGTTGCAGCAGCCCGGCTCGCATATTACCGGTCCTTCAGGGACGCTTTCTCAAAGGACGCGATGCGGCGAATGGGCCTCGACACCTCAGGCGATGCTGTCTATCCCGATCTTGCCTTCGCTCTTCCGACACCTCGTGATATTCCAGCTGTCCCGGGAATGGTCGGCGTTGGTGTTATGGACTATTACGGCAGCAATGACGACCGTCGGCAGGCGGATCAGCTTCACGCTTCCTACGTTGAGAAGATGAAGAACTTTATCCTTTGGCTGGTGGACAACGGCCATTCAGTGCGCTTGTTCACGACCGATGTACATGACGAGCGTGTCATGGGTGAAGTCATCGCTTACCTGCGTGCACAGCGGCCCCAACTCGACCCGTCCCAGATCGTCGCCGAGCCAGTTTCCTCTCTTGATGAACTGATGCGGCAGATAGCGTCGGTCGACACCGTAGTTGCCTCCCGCTTCCACAACGTGCTGTGCGCGTTGAAGATGGCGAAGCCTACCCTGTCGGTTGGGTATGCCGCTAAGTTCCGAGTGCTCATGGAAGAGGCGGGTATGGCTGAGTTCTGTCAATCCGCCCACTCGGTTGATGTTGACCGGATGATAGAACAGTTCAAGGAACTCGAAGGCCGGTCTCCTCAGCTGCGGCAAATGATCATGGAGCGTATGGCGGCGAATGTACGACTTCTCGACCAGCAATTCGTGACGATGTCCGCGCTGCTCTTCCAGTCAACCGAACGGGAGGAGGCCGCGGCCGGACACTAGCGTACCCACGCCGGACACTAGCGTACCCGCACAGATCTTTTCAGGGGAGATGTTATATGAACGACTCGGCAGACGGCGGGCGTTTCGTTGCTGGTGACAGCACCCGCAGCACGCTCTACAAGAAGGACTTCTGGAGCAAGGAAAACCTCAAGTACAGCCGGCCGCACTATCGTCTTGAGAAGGCCGCGCGAATCATAAACAGACTGGCACGAGGTAACAAGCCTACGCTTCTCGATGTCGGCTGCGGGCCTGCGGCTCTGATGCCTCTCCTCCGGCCGAATATCGAATACTATGGCATCGACATAGCCATACATGACCCGGCGCCGAATCTGATCGAGGCTGACCTCCTCAACACTCCAATCCGGTTCGGTGACAAGCGTTTCGACATCGTCATCGCTCAGGGCTTTTTCGAATACGTGGGGACCTTCCAGGCCCAGAAGTTCGCCGAAATATCACAGCTCCTGAATGACGGCGGTATATTTATCGCATCGTATGTTAACTTCGGTCATCGCGACAAGAGCATATACTGGCCGTACAGTAATGTGCAGGATCTCGGTGATTTTCGCCAGAGCCTCGCGCAGCACTTCGAGATTAAGAAGTCCTTCCCGACCTCTTATAACTGGCATCACTCCGAACCGAGGCGGAAAGTTATAAAGCCGGTCAATATGCATATTAATCTCAATGTCCCGTTCATCGGCCCAGCATTGGCCGTAGAGTACTTCTTCATCTGCGGCAAGTTATCGAGGCCGACGATAGCTACCCGGTAGGCGGGGTTAGCCGGGCGGGGGGTAGGCCGCCGGGACCTGGACCGGCCCCGGCGGTGACCTGGCGGCCGCGGCCGTGCGGGATGCGTTCGATGACCTGGCGGGCATGGAGCCCGCACATCGAGACCACCGGCGAGCCCGGTGCCGAAACCTCAAGACGATCTCGCGCCGAACCCCAAGACGTCTCGCGATGTATCAAGGTCAACTGGTCGTAACTCCTATATCAGTCGGGTTCGGTAGTGTCGCCGCCCGCGTCTAATTTCCGGTCCGAATAAGCTATGGAGCTGACGATGAAGGTCCTGGTTGCGGGTGACCGCGGCTACATTGGAGCTGTTCTGGTCCCGTTCCTGCGCGGTGCCGGGCACCAGGTCGACGGGCTCGACGTCGGCCTGTATGAGGGGTGTGACTTCGGAGCCGCACCAGAAGGCCTCGACGGGCGCCCGGCGCGCGACATCAGGGACGCCGAGGCGAGCCAGCTAGCCGGTTACGATGCGGTGATCTGCCTGGCCGCACTGTCTAATGACCCGCTCGGCCACCTCAGCCCGGCGGCGACGTACTCGATCAACCGGGACGGGACGCTACGCCTGGCCCAGGCGGCCAAGCAGGCCGGCGTCGAGCGCTTCTTGTTCGCGTCCTCATGCAGCCTGTATGGCGCGGCTGGCTCGCAGGCGGTGGCCGAAGACGCGGAACTGTTTCCGGTCACGCCCTATGGCGAGACCAAAGTGCAGGCCGAGCGTGACCTGTCGCTGCTGGCCGATGACGCGTTCAGTCCGACCTACCTCCGCAATGCCACCGCCTACGGCGCCTCCCCGCGGCTACGTCTCGACATCGTCGTGAACAACCTCACCGCCGTCGCGATGACCACCGGTCAGGTGCGGCTGGAAAGTGACGGGTCGCCCTGGCGGCCGCTCGTGCATATCGAAGACATCAGCCGGGCGTTCCTGGCCGTGCTCGAGGCCCGGCGTGAGCTGGTACACGACGAGGCGTTCAACGTCGGCCGCCTCGAGGACAACGTACAGGTCAAAGACATTGCTGACCTGGTGCGCGACGCGGTGCCAGGGTCACAGGTGTCGCTCGCCGAAAACGCCGGGCCTGACCTGCGCAACTACCGCGTCGATTTCTCCAAGCTAACCGGGACCTTCCCCGACCTGGACCTGCGCTGGAGGGTGGGGGACGGCGTCAACGAGCTCGTCGAGGCCTACGCCAAATATGACCTGACCCACGACGACTTCATGTCCGCGCGCTTCGTCCGCTTGCGCCGGATCAACGAGCTGATGTCGGCCAGCCTCGTTGACGAGATGCTGCGCCGCCAGACGGCCGAGCCTTTCCCGATGCCGGGCGCGGAGATCGCCCAGGAGCCGCGTTAAGTTCCCGGGGCTCAGGCAGCCGCGCGGCATCGTCGCGCACGGTGTTGTGAGCCCCGTTTCCAGCACTCCCCGCTTAAACCGGGTGCGCTATCGCGAAGCTGTAGATCTCGAGCAGGTGCTTGAGGCTGTGGTCCGGGTTGAAGCGCTGCTCGTAGGTCTCGCGGGCGCGACGCCCGTAGCTTTCGTACGTCTCCGGGTGCGCCGCGACGTCGGCTATGGCCGCGGCGAGCGCGTCCGGGTCGCTCGGCCGGAACAGCACGCCGTCGGTTCCCGGCGTGACCAACTCCGTGAGCGAGCCGTGGCCCGCGGCTATCGGCGGCGTGCCGGCGGCCATGGCCTCCACGACCACCAGGCCGAACGTCTCCTCCCAGACCGACGGCACCAGGACCGCGCGGGCCCGGGACATCAGCTCCCGGGCCTGGCCGGGCGGGATGATCCCGAGCAGCTCCACCGAGGGGCGGACCGAGGCCCACGCGGCCACCTCACGGTCGAGCGAGCCCGCCCCGGCAATAACCAAGCGCAGCCCCGGGTCATGGGGCGAGCCCAGGTAACGGTCCCAGGCCGCCATCAGCAGCCGTAGGCCCTTGCCCTCTTCCAGCCGGCCGACGTACGCCACCAGCGGATCGCGCGGCGCAGGCTGGATGTCCCGGTAGGGAATCATGTTGTGCCGGACGAACACCCGGCTGGACGGCAGGTTGAGGGCCAGGTGCAGGTCCCGCTGGGCGGCCGAGATGAACACGTAGGCCGAGACCATCGACCGCCACGCCTTGCGGTGGGCAACAGTGGCCGCGACCAGCGGGGCGGTGGCGGCCCGCGATCCCCGGTAACACCCGTGCACAGCCCCCCGGACCGGCAGCTTGCCCATGCAGTCGTGGCAGACCGCGCCCTGGCGGACGAAGTTGCCGCTGGCGCACATCAGCCGGTAATTGTGGATGGTAGTTACCACTGGTACCGACGCGTCCCGGCAGGCGTACAGCACAGCCGCGCTGACCAGCGGGAATGTGTTGTGCACGTGGACGACGTCGGGGCGGTATCCGCGCAGCGTCGCAGTCAGCTCGCGGTGGGACTCGCGGCTCCAGACCACTCGGGCGGGCAGCAGCGCCTTCTGGGCGGCCGACCAGTGCTCGATGTCGTCGCTCTTCTTCTCGAAGCGCCTGACCTCGTGCCCGGCGCGTGCGAGTGCCTCGCTCTCCTGGTCCACGACGCGGTTCTCGCCACTCGGTATGGCCGAGCGATACCGGCTATGGACCACCAGCACCCGCATGCCAGACTCCTGCCCGCTCATCGAGCCTCCGCTCGCACTCCTGCCACCTTCGCTAGGAGAGCAATCCGGAGGCCGCTTTGATACTCCAGGAGTCAGGCGTCCGCGCCGGAACGAGCCGCAGACCCGGGCGGTCGCCCGGTGCTTCGGGCTGACCTGGGAAAATCTCACGGCTAAACAATGTGCGATTACTGATAGATCTCCCCGAGTATCACTGTCACCCGCTGCGTGATCTTATGGAACATGCTGCCCTACAGTGAGCCAACTGAACCTGACCCCGACAAGAACGACGGGTCGGGCCCTGGGCATGCGGCGACCGCGGGCCGCGCGGCTCCAGATGGCGCTTCAGTCTCCTCCGGCAGGCGGTCGACCAGCATGAAACGACGGGTTCCGGCCCGAGGGACTCGCGGGATGCCCAGGATCCTTATCATCGTCCAGAACCTTTCTGTGCCCTTCGACCGGCGTGTATGGCTAGAGTGCCAGGCGCTGATCTCGGCTGGTTACCGGGTGGCTGTCGTCTGCCCGAAGGGCCGCGGCGAGCCAGCCTACGAGGTCATCAACTCGGTGGAGTTGTATAGATACCGGCCTTATGCACCCGGCGGCAGCAAGGTCAGCTTCATCGCCGAGTACGCGTACTCGTTCCTCGCCACGACATGGAAAGCGCTCAAGGCCAGGCGCTCCGGGCGCTTCGCGGTGGTTCAGGCCTGCAATCCCCCTGACATCTTCTGGCCGCTAGCCCTGGCCTTCCGCGCGGCCGAGGGATCGCGCTTCGTGTTCGACCACCACGACCTCTGCCCCGAGCTTTTCCAGTCTCGTTTCCCGGCCGGCCCGAAGCTGCCTTACAAAGGGTTGCTGGCCCTCGAGCGCAGGACGCACCAGGCCGCCGATCACGTCATCGCTACCAACGACTCTTACCGGGAGATCGCGATGACGCGGGGCGGTAAGCGGGCCGATGAGGTCACGGTCGTCCGTACCGGACCTGACCTGCAGCGGCTGCAGCCCGGCGAGCCCGACCCTGAACTGCGCCGCGGCCGCCGGTACCTGGTCGCCTACATCGGCGTCATGGGTCCGCAAGATGGCGTGGACATCGTGGTACGCGTGGCCGACATCGTGGTCAATAAGCTTGGGCGTGACGATATCGCTTTCACGTTGATCGGCTCCGGGGACTGCTTTGACGATCTGGTAGCGCTGCGCGACAAGCTCGGTTTGGCGGGTCACGTTGAGTTCACCGGGCGAGCACCCGATGAACTCGTAATGCGCATCATGTCGACCGCGGACGCCGGTCTTTCGCCCGACCCCAAGAATCCGCTCAATGACGTGTCCACGATGAACAAGACGATGGAGTATATGGCCTTCGGGCTTCCCGTGATCGCCTTCGACCTACGGGAAACGCGGGTGTCCGCGGACAGCGCCGCGGTATACGTCGAGCCCAACGACGAGCACGAGTACGCCAAGGCCATCGTGGCCTTGATTGACGACGGGCCCAGACGTGCGCAGATGGGGAAACTCGCCCGGGAACGGGTCGAGCGAGAGCTGGCCTGGAGCTACCAGGAGAGTGCCTATCTCGGCGTCTACCGGCGGCTTCTCAGCCAGGGCAGCGCCCGCAACCGGACGACGAGCCCGTCGGTTCCGAAATGATCCGCGCCGGTGTGCTGGCCTGTGAACAGGCGCGCTGCAAGGACGACACAAGGCAAATATGGCAGTTGCTGACGATGGAACCGCGGTACCGCAACGTGCGGTCCGCGGGCGTCGCGGCATGACCGGCGAGGACACCATGAAGCAAATCGCACAGAACTACAAGTCCGGGGAACTCGTCGTCCTGGACGCGCCGGTGCCGGCCTGCCGGCCGGGGGGCGTCCTGGTTCAGTCGCTGTTCTCGCTCATCTCCACCGGCACGGAGATGATGAAGGTGCACGAGGCCGGCCTGTCCATGGTCGGCAAGGCGCGGGCCCGGCCGGACCAGGTGCGCAAGGTGCTGGACACGGTGGCGCAGCAGGGCCCGATGGCCACCTACAAGAAGGTGATGAACAAGCTCGACTCCTACACCCCGCTTGGCTACTCGCTGTGCGGCGTGGTCATCGAGGTGGGCGCGGGGGCCGAGGAGTTCAAGGTCGGCCAGCTGGTCGCGGCGGCGGGTAACGAGTATGCGCTGCATGCCGAGTACAACTGGATCCCGGTCAACCTGTGCGCCGCGGTGCCACGGGGCGTGGCCCCCGAGCACGCCGCGTTCTCCACCGTGGGCGCCATCGCCATGCAGGGAGTGCGCCGCGCCGAGCCGCAGCTCGGCGAGACCTCCCTGGTCATCGGTCTCGGCCTGATCGGCCAGCTGGTGGTCCGGTTGCTGGTCGCGGCTGGCGTCCGGGTGGTCGGGCTGGACATGATCGAGGCCCGCTGCCGGCTGGCCGAGCAGGCGGGCGCGACGCTATGCGCGGCCCCCGACGAGGAAGGCCTGGCCGCCGTGGCGGCCTCGCTGGACGAGATCACCAGTGGCCGCGGCGCCGACCACGTGTTCCTGGCGGCTGGCGGCTCCTCCAACGCCCCGGTCGAGACCGCGGCCAAGTTCGCCCGCGACCGGGCCCGCGTGGTCGACATCGGCAAGACCAAGCT
>Ga0070714_100002721_pt1 | contig 13034 bp, 8 predicted proteins | sample LARL83metaG_FD_65450 | JGI IMG/M metagenome (GOLD analysis project Ga0070714, IMG submission 65450) | Corn, switchgrass and miscanthus rhizosphere microbial communities from Kellogg Biological Station, Michigan, USA - LAR L8-3 metaG | ecosystem: Host-associated > Plants > Roots > Rhizosphere ... | reverse complement strand
GCAGTCGAGGAGGACTGATGACCCACGCACGCTTACGCGCGCTGATCACCGCCGCGGCGCTGGCCGCCGCCCCGCTGGCGGGAGCGGTCGCGGCGGCGCCGCCCGCGCTGGCGCTGAACAACGGCCTGGCGCTGACCCCGCAGATGGGCTTCAACGACTGGAACGCCTACGGCTGCAACGTCTCCGAAGCGCTCATCAAGTCCACCGCGGACAAGCTGGTGTCCTCGGGCCTGGCCGCCGACGGGTACCAGTACGTGAACATCGACGACTGCTGGCTGCAGAAGAGCCGGGACTCCGGCGGAAACTTACAGCCGGACTTCGCCAAGTTCCCCGACGGGATCTCGGGCACCGCCGCCTACGTGCACTCCAAGGGCCTGAAGCTCGGCATCTACGAGGACGCCGGCACCGCGACCTGCGCCGGCTATCCCGGCAGTCTCGGCCACGAGACCCAGGACGCCAAGAGCTTCGCCGCCTGGGGCGTTGACTATCTGAAGTACGACAACTGCAACAACACCGGGGTCCCCGCGCAGACCCGGTACACCGCGATGCGCGACGCCCTGGCGGCCACGGGGCGCCCGATCCTGTTCAGCCTGTGCAGCTGGGGCCAGGAGAGCGTGTGGACCTGGGGCGGCGGGGTGGGCAACTCCTGGCGCACCACCGGCGACATCAGCGCCGGCTTCTCCTCGATGCTCTCGATCTTCCACAGCAACGTCTCGCTGGCCTCCTTCGCCGGTCCCGGGCACTGGAACGACCCGGACATGCTGGAGATCGGCAACGGGATGAGCGCCACCGAGGACCAGACCGAGTTCAGCCTGTGGTCCGAGATGGCCGCCCCGCTGATCTCCGGCACCAACATGGTCAACGCCAGCGCGACCACCCTGGGCATCCTGGGCAACAAGAACGTCGTCGCCGTCGACCAGGACTCCCTCGGCAGGCAGGGCACCGAGGTCTCCTCCTCCGGCGGGCTCGACGTGCTGGCCAAGCCTCTCGCCAACGGCGACGTCTCGGTCGCGCTGTTCAACGAGAACTCCTCCGCCGCCACCATCTCCACCACGGCCGCCGCGATCGGCAAGAGCGGCGCGTCCAGCTACACCCTGACGAACCTGTGGACTAGCGCGACCTCCACGACCACCGGCGCCATCAGCGCCTCGGTGCCCGGCCACGGCACCGTCATGCTCCGGGTGCACGGCGGCGGCGCCACTACGCGCATCGAGGCCGAGGACTCCGGCAACACCCTCGCCGGCGCGGCCGTGATCGCCGGCTGCTCGGCCTGCTCGGGCGGCAAGAAGGTCGGCTACATCGGCAACGGCTCCGCGAACTACGTGACCGTCAACAACATCGCCGAGAGCGCCGCGGGCAGCCACACGATCACCATCGCGTACGTGCTGAGCGGGAGCAGGTCGTTCTACGTCAGCGTCAACGGCGGCAGCGACGTCCAGCTGTCGCTGACCGGGAGCAGCTGGTCCAGCCCGGCGACCACCACGCTGACCGTCCAGCTGAAGGCCGGGTCGAACAGCATCAGGTTCCACAACGACAGCGCCTACGGGCCGGACCTGGACGCGATCACCATCGGCTGACCAGGGCGGGCGCGGATCCGGCGGCGGCCGTCCGAGGCGCGACACGCCGTCTGACCGGGTCATGCACTCCAACGATTGACATCGAACACAGGAGCGAGACAAACTTGGGGCATGCCAGCCGTTCAAATGTTCGAAAAGCGCCTCGACGACGAAGAACGGCTGGCCGCCCTCACCGAGGCGGTGAACCGGCTGCCCGCCGGGGCCGCCGTGCGCAGGCTCACTCCTGCCACCCTCCGCCCGGACGCGGCCGCCGAGGCCGCGCAGCCGGACGGGCGGCGCGCAAGCGCACCGGGCACCGGTGCCGTGGTCGTGGACCTGGGTGCGAGCACGCGCACGGATGCGGACACAAGCGTTCGGATCGGGGCGGGTGCGGGCCCCGATCCGGACACCGTCCCGGCGGACACGGGCGCCGCCCCGACCGCCGCTCCGAACGCCGCCTCAGACCCGAATGCGGACCCTGATGCGATCCCGGTGCTGGAGCCCCTGGCCGGGTTGCTGCCGGGCGGCCTGCGGCGGGGAGAGGTCGCCGTGCTCGCGACCCAGAGCCGGGGGCCCGACTACCTGGCCCTGGCGCTGCTGGCCGGGGCCCTGAACGCGGGGCTGTGGTGCGCCGTGGTCGGCGTTCCGGAGCTCGGCGTGGCGGCGCTGTCCGAGATGCTCGGCTCCGCCCCCGCCGGATCACCCCGTGGCGCCGCCGCCCCGCCCGCCGCCGCGGCCCTCGACCGCCTGCTGCTGATACCCGACCCCGGGGAACAGTGGGCCGAGGTGCTGGCCACCTTGGCGGACGGGGTGGATCTGCTGCTGGCCCGCCCGGCCACCGCGGTGCGCACCGAGGTGACGCGGCGCGTCGACACACGGCTGCGGCAGGGCCGCTCCCCGGGGACGATGCACAGCGCGGCGTTGATCGTCCTGGGCGCCGGATGGCCGAGCGCCCGGCTGGTGCTGCGCACCGCGCACACGGACTGGACCGGGCTCGACGGAGTCGGCCCGACCGCGGGGACGGGGCACCTGACCGGCGGACGCGCCACCGTCGTCGCCCAGGGGCGGGCCACCGCGGGCCGCCCGCGCACCGCCCGGATCTGGCTTCCGGACGAGAACGGCTCGGTGCGCGCCCTGTCGGACGATCCCCGGACGAGGATCAGGATCGCGGCGCCCGACCCGGGCGCGGCGCCCGCGGTCACCCTGCCCGTCTTCCCCACCTCGGCCTGAGAACCCTTCCACCCCCGCCTCCGGACATGAAAACCAGACCTGTCGGCGCACCCGACCTCTCCGCATTCGGCCTCCCCGCACCCGACCTCTCCGTATCCGGCCTGCGGGGTGCGGCCCGCGATGAATGACGCCCGCCCCCTGCGAACGCTCGCGCTGTGGTGCCCGGACTGGCCGGTCACCGCGGCGGGAGCCGACCTCGACACCCCCGTCGCCATCCTGCAGGGCGAGGGGGCGCGGCGGACCGTGACCGCCTGCTCCCCCGCCGCCCGCGAGAGCGGAGTGCGCCGCGGGCAGCGGGTGCGGGACGCGCAGCGGCTCTGCCCGCGGCTGGTGGTGTTCGGGCGCGACGAGGCCCGGGAGGCGCGCGAGTTCGAGCAGATCGCGGTCGCCGCCGAGGACCTGGCCGCCTCGGTGGAGGTGGTCCGGCCCGGCCTGATCACCCTGGACGCCCGCGGCCCGGCCCGCTACCACGGCGGCGAGCAGCGCCTGGCCGCGCTGGTGCGCGACGCCGTCGCCGAGCTGACCACCGCCTCCGGCAGCCCCATCGGCTGCGGCGTGGGCATCGCCGACGGGCCGTTCGCCGCGGCCCTGGCCGCCCGCGCGCCCGCCGCCGAGAACGCCGTGATCGTCGATCCCGGCGCGACCCCGGCCTTCCTGTCGCCCTACCCGGTCGCCGCGCTGGGGCGGCCGGACCTGGCCGGCACTCTGGGCCGGCTCGGCGTGCGCACCCTCGGGGCGTTCGCCGCGCTGCCCGCGCCGGACGTGGCGGGCCGCTTCGGGCTGGAGGGCCTGCTCGCGCACCGGCTGGCCCGGGGGCTCGATCCGCGCCCGCCGGCCGGACGGCGGCCGTCCGACGACCTGTCCGCCGTGCACGAGTTCGACCCGCCGGCCGAGCTGGACGAGCCGGTCGCCTTCGTCGGCAAGGCCCTGGCCGACCGGCTGCACGCCGATCTGGCCGCGGCCGGGCTGGCCTGCGTGCGCCTCGGCATCGACATCGTCGCCGCGAGCGGCCGCGGCTGCTTCCGGCTCTGGCGGCACGGCGACGCGCTCGGCGGGCGGCTGTCCGCCCCGGCCGTGGCCGAACGGGTCCGCTGGCAGCTGGACGGCTGGCGCACCCGCGAGCCGTATCCGATCCCGGACCCGATCGTGGCGCTGCGCCTGGTCCCGGACCAACTGGTGGTGGACTCCGGCAGCCAGCAGGCGCTGTGGGGCAGCGAGCAGATCCCCGACCGGGTGGACCGCGCGGCCGAACGCGTGCAGGCGCTGCTCGGCCACGGCGCGGTGCAGCGCCCCCGGCTCGCGGGCGGACGGGACCCCGCATCGCGGGTCTCGACGATCGCCTGGGGCGACCTGTCCGAGACGAACGCCGACGCGAAGGCCGGGAAGGCCGGAAAGGCCGGAAAACCCGGCAGGCCCGGCGATGCTTCCCGCCGCGGCCCCGGCAACGCCTCCGGCGATCCCGACGGCACCTCCGGCTACAGCCCGGCCGGCGCGCTCGGGTCGCTCGGGGCGCCGTGGCCCGGGGCGGTGCCGCCGCCGCTGCCTCCGCTGCTCGCCATCCGGCCCTGTCCCGTCGAACTGCGCGACGCGGCCGGCGGCGCGGTCGGGGTGAGCGGCCGTGCCCGGCTGACCGGCGAGCCGGCGATCCTCACCGTCTCCGGCAAGGCCCTCGGCGTCACCGGGTACGCCGGGCCCTGGGTCTACGACGAGCGCTGGTGGGACCCGCGCGCGCACCGCCGCCGCGCCCGCCTGCAGTGCGCCACCGACGACGGGCGCGCCTGGCTGCTGGTCGTGGAGGGCGGGAGCTGGCAGGTGGAGGCGGTGTACGGATCATGACAGCCCGCGCGAGCCTCGACCTCAGAACCCTGCGTCACCCTTATCCTTGACAGGCCGGCGATGGGCTTCAGCAACAACCCCCTGGTGCCATGGCGGGAGCTGGACAAAGCGCTCTCGTGGGGCAAGCACGGCGATCTGACCCTCCGCAAACCCGCCGCGCCGCCCCCGTCCCCACCCTCGTCCTCGCCCATACCCCCGCCGCCGGAGCCGCGGCTGGTCAGGCGCGCGCCGGCCGCCGTGCGGTACGCGGAGCTGCACGCGCACTCGGACTTCTCGTTCCTGGACGGGGCCAGCGAACCGGACGCGCTGGTGGCCGAGGCCGCGCGGCTGGGCCTCGAGGCGCTGGCGGTCACCGACCACGACGGGCTGTACGGCGCGGCGCGCTTCGCCTCGGCCGCTGAAGGGACCGGGGTGGGCACCGTCTTCGGGGCCGAACTCTCCCTGAGCGCCGCGCAGGTCGAACGCACCGGGGCCTTCGACCCCGCGGGCGGACACCTGCTGCTGCTCGCCCGCGACCTGGAGGGCTACCGCGCGCTGTCGAAGGCGATCGGGGACTCGCACCTGCGCGGCCGGGGCAAGGGCAGGCCCGTGTACGATCTCGAGGACCTGGCCGGCCGGGCTGCCGGGCGCTGGGTCGCGCTGACCGGCTGCCGCAAGGGCGCGGTGCGCCGCGCGCTGGCGTCCGGCGGGACGGCGGCGGCGGGCCGCGAGCTGGACCGGTTGCGCGCGCTGTTCGGCCGGGACAACGTGTACGTCGAGCTGACCGACCACGACCTGCCGGACGACGACGCCCGCAACGACGCGCTCGCCCGGCTGGCCGAGCGGCACCGGGCCGCGACGATCGCGACCAACAACGTGCACTACGCCGCGCCGGACGACTGGAAGACCGCCACCGCGCTCGCGGCGCTGCGGGCGCGCCGCACCCTCGACGAGATGGCCGGCTGGTTCCCCGGCGGCCCGACCGCGCACCTGCGCTCGGGCGAGGAGATGGCGGCGCGCTTCGCCCGCTTCCCCGGGATCCTGGAACGCACCGTGGAACTGGCCTCGGCCTGCGTGCTCGACTTCGCCACGGTCAAGCCGAGGCTGCCCACCTGGCCGGTGCCGGACGGCCGGACCGAGGCCGAGTGGCTGCGCGGGCTGGTGGAGGCCGGGGCGCTGGAGCGGTACGGCGCCCGGGGGGACAACGCGCGGGCGTGGGCGCAGATCGACCACGAGATGGGGGTCATCGGCAACGAGCAGTTCCCCGGCTACTTCCTGATCGTCCACGACATCGTGAAGTTCTGCTACGAGCACGGCATCCTGTGCCAGGGCCGCGGCTCGGCGGCGAACTCGGCGGTCTGCTACGCGCTGCGGATCACCAACGTGGACCCGATCGAGCACAAGCTGCTCTTCGAGCGCTTCCTGTCCCCCGAGCGCGACGGCTATCCCGACATCGACCTCGACATCGAGTCCAAGCGGCGCGAGGAGGTCATCCAGTACGTGTACGGGAAGTACGGCCGGGACCGCGCCGCGCAGGTGGCCAACGTCATCAGCTACCGGACGCGCATGGCGGTGCGCGACGCCGCGCGGGTGCTCGGGTACGCGGTCGGGGCGCAGGACGCCTGGTCGAAGCAGCTCGGCCCGTACGCCGGGGTGCCCGACGCCGTGGACGCCGAGATCCCGGCCGACGTGCTGGAGCTGGCCGAGCGGCTGCACCGGCTGCCGCGGCACCTGGGCATCCACTCCGGCGGCATGGTGATCTGCGACCGCCCCGTCGCGCAGGTCGTGCCCACCGAGTGGGCGCGGATGGCGGACCGCAGCGTCCTGCAGTGGGACAAGGACGACTGCGCCGACGCCGACCTGGTCAAGTTCGACCTGCTGGGCCTGGGCATGCTCGGCGCGCTGCACGACGCCTTCGACCTGGTCGCCGAGCACCACGGCAGGACCCTGACGCTCGGCACGGTGCCCGAGGAGGACCCGGAGGTCTACGCGATGCTCGGCGAGGCCGACTCGGTGGGCGTCTTCCAGGTCGAGTCGCGGGCGCAGATGGCCACGCTGCCGCGGTTGAAGCCGAAGGAGTTCTACGACCTGGTCATCGAGGTCGCGCTCATCCGGCCCGGGCCGATCCAGGGCGGGGCCGTGCACCCCTACATGCGGCGGCGCAGCGGGCAGGAGGACCCCGATCCGCCGGTGGAGATCCTGCGGCCGGTGCTGAAGCGCACCCTGGGCATCCCGCTGTTCCAGGAGCAGGTGATGCAGATGGCGGTGGTGGCCGCGGGCTTCACCCCCGCCGACGCGGACAGGCTGCGCCGGGCGATGAGCTCCAAGCGTTTCGACGAGCGCATCTCGCAGCTGCGGGAGAAGCTGCTGAAGGGCATGGCCGAGAACGGGATCGTCGGGGAGACGGCCGAGGACATCTACCGCAAGCTCGAGGCGTTCTCCTCCTACGGCTTCCCGGAGTCGCACTCGATCAGCTTCGCGTACCTGGTCTACATCAGCTCTTATCTGAAGCGGTACTACCCGGCGGCCTTCTGCGCGGCGCTGCTCAACAACCAGCCGATGGGCTTCTACTCGCCGATGACTCTGGTCGACGACGCGCGGCGGCACGATGTCAGGGTCCTGGGGCCGGACGTGAACGCCTCGCGCGCCGGGGCGGGCCTGGAGCGCGCGACCGGGCCGTACCGGCCGCGGCACCGCTTCGCCTCGCCGTTTCCGCAGCCCGCGCTGCGCACCGGGCTGGACAGCGTGCGCGACCTGGGCGGGGCGGCGGCCGAGCGGATCGTCGAGGAGCGGGAGCGGGGCGGGGCGTATCAGGACCTGGAGGACTTCGTGCGCCGGGCCCGGCCGGCCCGCGCCGCGCTGGAGGCGCTGGCCACCGCCGGGGCCTTCGGCTGCTTCGGGCTGTCGCGGCGCGAGGCGCTGTGGCAGGCCGGGGTGCTGGCCGAGGCCGGCCCGGACCAGCTGCCGGGCGTCTGCGGGGCGCAGCGCGTCCCGCCGCTGCCCGCGATGACGGCGGTGGAGCAGACCTTCGCGGACCTGTGGGCCACCGGTTCGTCCCCTGATTCGCATCCGATCGGCCATCTGCGCGCGCGGCTGGCGGACGCCGGCTGCGTGACGGCCGCGCAGCTGGCGGGCCTGCCGGACGGGCGGTACGTGCGCATCGCCGGGATCGTGACGCACCGGCAGCGCCCGCCGACCGCGGGCGGGGTGTGCTTCCTGTCCCTGGAGGACGAGACCGGCCTGGTGAACATCGTGTGCCCGCCGCCGTTGTGGGAGCGGGAGAAGCGGGTCGCCCTGGCCCACGGCGCGCTGCTGATCACCGGCACCCTGGAGAGGTCGGAGCGGGACGGCGGCGCGGTCAACGTGGTGGCCGGGCGGCTGGCCCCGCTGCGGGTCGCCGCCCAGCCCGGGCGCGTGCGCGGCCGCGACTTCCGGTGACCGGTGGTCGGAGTCCCGTGATCAGAGACCGCGGTCAGTGCTTCAGCGGCAGCCTGAAGGTGCCGATGATGACGGTCGAGCCGACCACGGAGGGCGCGATGGCGCTGAGCACCTGCTCGTAGGTGAGCGAGGCGGCCAGCGGCGCGGAGGACGAGAGCGCGTAGAGGGTGAAGATGTAGTGGTGGGTCTGGCCGTCGGCGGGCGGGCAGGGGCCGCCGTAGCCGACCACCGGGATGCCGTTGACGTCGAAGCTGGTCGAGCCCTGGGTGTACTGCAGCACGCCGTGGCCCCGCAGCCGGGTCGCGCTGCCGGGGATGTTGTAGACGATCCAGTGGTGCCAGCCGCCGGCCAGCGCGGCGTCCATGTCGTTGACCAGCAGGGCGTAGCCGGCGGTTGCGGCCGGGGCGTGGCGCCAGTTCAGCTCGGGGGCCAGGTTCTTGCCGAAGCAGCCGACCTGGGCGGCGAACTGCCCGCCGAACTCGGCCGACACCGGCAGCGGGCCGCCGTCCCGGAAGTCGGGGCTGGTGACGGTGAACGGGGTCAGCCTCGAGGAGGACGCGGCGGACGAGGAGGAGTGCGACGCGGCGGCGGATCGCAGGGCGGACTCGGCGAGCGCCGGATGGCCGGCCGCCGCGGTGGCCGAGCCCGCGCCGCCGATGCCGAGCAGCGCCGCCAGGGCGGCGGCGGACACCAGGGTACGGCGCGAGTAGCGGCGGGGCGTGATGGGTGCACGCATGGTTACCTCCGAAGTGCCGTGGACGGACCGGCTCGGCCCGGCCGGGTCTCGGCCGGGTCCGGACAGCCCTCATCCCACTGCGAGCCCTGATTCGCGTCAAGATCTGGGCGGCCGCCGCGCGCCGTGTCGCACGTCACAGTCGGGCGCGGGACGTATCCTCCGGTCATGAGCCGCGTGATCGTGTTCCTGGTGTTCCCGGACTTCCAGATCCTCGACCTGACCGGCCCGCTGGAGGTGTTCTCCCAGGCGGAGCGCAGGCGCCCGGGTTCTTACACGCTGCGCACCGTGGCCCTCGAGCCGGGGATGCCGGCGGCCAGCTGCGGGCTGGCGGTGGCCGCCGAGGCCGCGCCGACGCCGGGATCGCGCCTCGAAGCCGACACGCTCGTGGTGATCGGCGGGCGCGGGACGCCCGCGGCCGCGGGCGATCCCCGGCACACGCAGTGGGTCGCGCAGGCCGCCGGCCGGGTACGGCGCATCGCCTCGGTGTGCACCGGTGCGTTCCTTCTCGCGGCGGCGGGCGTGCTCGACGGGCGGCGGGCCACGACGCACTGGCAGTCCTGCGCGGAGCTGGCCGGCCGGTTCCCGGCGGTGACGGTGGATCCGGAGCCGATCTTCGTGCACGACGGGCCGGTGTGGACCTCGGCCGGGGTGACCGCCGGGATCGACCTCGCGCTGGCGCTGGTGGAGGCCGATCACGGCAGCGTCCTGGCTCGCGCGGTGGCCCGGCAGCTGGTGGTCTTCGTGCAGCGGCCCGGCGGCCAGCGGCAGTTCTCGGCGCAGCTGGCGGCGCAGCGCCCGACCCGGGAGCCGCTACGCACGCTCCAGTCGTTCATCGCCGAGCATCCCGACGCCGACCTGTCGGTGCCGGCGCTGGCCCGTCGCGCGGGGATGAGCGAGCGGCACTTCACCCGGGTGTTCCGCTCGGAGACCGGCAGCAGCCCGGCCGCACATGTCGAGGCGGTGCGGGTCGAGACGGCGCGGCGGCTGCTGGAGAGCACCCCGGACGGGCTCGAACGGATAGCGCGGGCGGCCGGTTTCGGCACGATCGCGACGATGCACCGGGCGTTCCGGCGCACGGTGCGGGTCACGCCCGGGGAGTACCGCTCGCGCTTCCGCTCAGGCTGACCGGGGGAAGGGACCGCCACGGGGATCGCGGCGGAAGTGTCAGGCGCCTGCGATCACGGCGTCGCGGCCGTCGCGCACGGCCGGCAGGTCCGGGGCGGCGGCGGGCTCGATGCCGCCGGGGCCGGAGCCCGCGCGGAGCGCGGCGCCGCTGTGGATCGCGAGCATCCGGCCGACCACGGCCGACCACGGGTATTGCGATGCGCGGGCACGCGCGGCCGCGGCCCGGACCGGCTCGGGGTGGCGCAATAGCTCCAGTATCCCGGCCGCCACGCCGCGGGGTGTCGCCTCCGCGGCGAGGCCCGCGCCCGGAGCTGCCGCGCCGGGTCCGGGCGAGACCAGTTCGGCCGCGCCGGAACCGGCGGCCGTGATCACCGCGACGCCGCAGGCCATGGCCTCGAGCACGGACAGGCCGAAGGTCTCGCTGGCGGCGGGGGCCAGCACCAGGTCGGCGCGGGAGAGGCGCGCGGCCAGGCTCGAGCGGTCGGCCAGATGCCCGTGGAAGGCCACCGGCAGCCCCGCACCGCGGCGGCGCAGCGAAGCCAGCAGCGGCCCGCCGCCGTACACCTCGAGCGCCGCGTCGACGCCCCACTGCCGCAGGACCCTGAGTGCCTCGACGGCCAGCTGCGGGCTCTTCTCCTTGGACAGGCGGCCGGAGTAGACCAGCCGGAGCGGCGAGATGGGGGCGGTGGACGGCCCAGTCGTCAGTGTTCTGGGACAGGGGTGGAAGAGCTCGAGGTCGACTCCGAGCGGTACACGCCGGATGCCGCGTGCGCCCGCGGCTGCCAGTTCCCGCTCGCCGAAGGCCGAGGTGGTCACCACGTGGTCGAAGCCTGCGACGATGCGCCGGGTCCAGTGGGCGACGGCCTTCTGCAGGCCGCGCGGCAGCCCGTGCACACCGGCGCGGTAGGCGACCATCGCGTCCAGCCGCTCGTGGGAGAACAGCACCGCCTGCACGCCGCGGGCCCGCGCCCACGGACCGGCCGCCGCCGCCAGCGTCGCCTTGTCGGACACCTCGATCGAGTCCGGGGCGAGCTCGGCCAGCATCCGCAGCACCCGGTCGGGTCGCAGGATCATGCGGTACCCGGCGGAGACGGGCGTGCCGGACACCGTGATGACGGTGCCGTGCTCGCCGCGCACGACGGACGGGCGCGTGCCGGGGATGATCAGGAACCTGTCATGTCCGGCGGCGGCGTAGCCCCGGCCCAGGGTGTCGACGACGGTGCGCAGGCCCCCGGAACGCCCGTGGTACATGTTGGCCAGCTGGACGATCCTCACCGGGTGAGCGTCACGGGTCCGGGTGACGGCCGCGTGAAGCCTTTGCCGTCGCGGGGTAAACGCCTCGCGGCGATCGGCACGGCGGCCGGGCACGCCGCGGCGCGGCCATGGCGGGATTCGTCACAACAGTGTCCTTGCCGCCATCGCCGCGCCTCGCGAAGCTGGTCCCATGGACGCTGACGCTGTAGGCACCGACACCGACACCGCGAGCACCGCCACCCTGAACATCGTGATCGCGCTGTTCGAGGACTTCACCGCGCTCGACGCGATCGGCCCGTACGAGGTGCTGCGGATGCTGCCCGGCGCGCGGGTGACCTTCGCCGCGGCCGAGCGCGGCATCGTGCGCACCGACAGCCGGATGGTCGGCCTGTCCGCCGACGCCGCCTTCGACGAGATCGGCTCCGCCGACATCCTGGTGGTGCCCGGCGGCCGGGGCACGAGGGCCGCGATGCGCGACGAGCCGGTGCTCTCCTGGGTGCGCGCCGTCCACGCCACGACGCAGTGGACGACGTCCGTGTGCACCGGCTCGCTCGTGTTGGCCGGCGCCGGGCTGCTCGAGGGCCTGGACGCGACCACGCACTGGGGCGCCACCGAGCTGCTCGAGAAGCAGGGCGCGCGCTACACGCCGCAGCGGGTCGTGCGGCAGGGGAAGATCATCACCGCGGCGGGGGTCTCGGCGGGGATCGACATGGCCCTGACGCTGGCGGCGCACGTGGCCGGCGAGCCGGTCGCCAAGGCGATCCAGCTGGCCATCGAGTACGACCCGCAGCCGCCGTTCGACGCCGGCTCCCCCGCAAAGGCCGGCCCGGAGATCTTGGCGGTCAACGCGACGCTGTGAATCCGGTCCCACAAAAGCATCGCGGCGCCCCCGAAGAGGCTGCGGCTGAAGCGGACCGGCGCAGGATCGGCGCAGGACCGGCGCAGCTGATCCACCTGGCCAGAGCCGACGCGCCGCCGGGAAGCGGCCCGGCCTCCGGGGGCCCGACCTGCGCGCCCGTGCGGGGCGGGAGGCGCCGCCAGGCCCCGGATGCCGGTGTGGGCGGTCGGTGGCAGAGTGGGCCCGAGGTCAAGCCCTTCCCACTCGAAGGAGGTCGGGATCCATGCCCGACGCCAAGGTGCCCCACGCTCAGGGCACACCCTGCTGGCTCGACATGTTCGCCGACGACCAGGCCGCCGCGCTCCGCTTCTACCGGGAGCTGTTCGGCTGGAGCGGCGAGCCGAACGAGGCGTTCGGCGGTTACGCGGTCCTCTCCGCGGACGGGCAGCGCGCGGTGGCCGGGATCTCCCCGGCCATGCCCGGCGAGCCGCCCCGGCCGGTCACCTGGAACACCTACTTCGCGGTCGACGACATCGAGGCGGTCGCGCAGGCGGTGACCAAGAACGGCGGCACGGTCTTCGTCGGGCCCGACGACGTGCCGGAGACCGGGCGGATGGCCTTCGCCTCCGACCCGTCCGGCGCGGGCTTCGGGCTCTGGCAGCCCAATCCCTTCCCCGGCTTCCAGGCCGCGATGGAGCCGGGCGCGCCCGTCTGGTTCGAACTGGAGACCGCGCGCGGCGAGGACTGCGCCCGGTTCTACGCCGGAGTCTTCGGCGTCGAGGCGCCCGAGATGGCGGAGATGCCCGGGGCCTACTGGACGCTGAACGTCGGCGGGTCGCAGGTCGCCGGGATCTGGCAGGACCCGGACACGACCGACGCCCCGGCGCGCACCCCGCACTGGAACCCCTACTTCCAGGTCGCCGACACCGACGCCGCCGTGGCCGCCGCCACCAGCGCGGGCGCGGGCACGGTGATCCCGCCCAAGGACTCGCCGTACGGGCGCTTCGCCAAGCTGCGCGACCCGCAGGGCGCCGAGTTCTCG
>Ga0070714_100002720_pt1 | contig 13035 bp, 13 predicted proteins | sample LARL83metaG_FD_65450 | JGI IMG/M metagenome (GOLD analysis project Ga0070714, IMG submission 65450) | Corn, switchgrass and miscanthus rhizosphere microbial communities from Kellogg Biological Station, Michigan, USA - LAR L8-3 metaG | ecosystem: Host-associated > Plants > Roots > Rhizosphere ... | reverse complement strand
GCGGATCGTCAGGACGGTCAGGTGCTCATAGGCGCTGAAGTGATGGTCGGCGCCGGCGGGTACAAACGCTACGTGACCTTCCCGAAGCTCTAGCTGCTCTCCCTCGACGTCGAGCATCCCGCTTCCCTCGAGGACGATATAGAGCTCGTCGTCGGCGTTTACGCGCTTATAGTCAGGCTCTGGCGCGATCAGCGCATAGACGCAGATCTGAAACCGGTTCGACTCGTGGACGACCTCGTACCCACCGTCGGCGGCGCAAAGGCGCGCTTTGGAGCCGGTGATGTCGAAGGCGTGGGCCGGATCCAGCGCTCGCCGTTGCGAGTGGTTGGCGAGCGCGGTCATCAGTCGGCCTTGCGAGCGGTTGGTTCTTTCATTGCACCTTCGCAGCTCAGCGCGAACGATCGAGCCGTGCCAACGCCCTTGGCGGCACGCGTTCTTCGCGTTCGATTCGTGGGCCGGGGCGCGATGTGCGGCGACTCTTGCTCGCGCTCTCCAGGAGCGTCCGGCTCGGAGATGTCAGCGAGGATCGAGGTGAGCGCCTGATGGAGTTCGTCGTTTCGTGCGGAACAGTTCAGTGGGCTGCCGCAGTCGGTGATCAGTAGCCGAGTACGCGCGATCGCGCGCGCCGAGGCGTTGCGCTTGGGATCCTGCAATGCGTGGGCGACTTCGAAGAGCAGTTCGGTTTGCGAGCGAAGTTTCAACCGATTCAGGATTGGTGCGCCTCGACGGGACGGGCGCGTTACTTCTTCCGCAAACGCACCAAGTGTCCGGCCGACGATCCGTCGCTCGGACCCAATGAGCTCCTCAACGCGCCAGGCGTATACGGATGGGTTGGGCGAACGTGCCTCTGCGAGCCAAGCGTCCGCTTGTTCCCGAAGGCGTTCCCGTTTCAGGCAAGCAAGAGCTGCTCGGCTCAGTGTGGCAGCCATCAGCACGGCGGGAACGCCGAGGCGGAAGGGCGCAGGAAAGGCGACGACGCTTCCGATGGCGAGGCTGAACGCGGCAGCCACGGTGTACGGGAGCGCCGCGTCAAAGGGTGCGACTGTCGCGTTGTTGCGTTGATTCCGAGTCACGCCCACAGGATGGATTACACGGTCGTGTTCTCCTATCGGGTTGCGCACCCATTTCTTGGTAGGGGAGTGCCCAGACGTCCGAGCGCGAGCCCCATGGATGGGGTCGCATCTCCATTTCCGCGCGAGGCCGACGGCGAGGGCTCCCGTAGGAGTCGGCTCAGCGCGGAGGTGTGATCGCGGGCGCTGCGTTGAACGAGCTGTAGCTGTCGTGCATGAAATGCGCCGTTGCGACCATGCGCAGCTCGAGCGTGTGCTTGGTGCGGCGGTCGAGCATGACCTCGAACCATCCAGGCGTTCCCGGGTCGAAGAACGAGACCCGCCAAGCGGCCCGCCCCTGCACGGTGGCGGGCCCGAGCAGATGAGCGTTCGTAACCGAGACCCAGGGCGGGCGCGGTTGGGTCAACCGTGTCTGCGGTGACGAGACCCAGTGGCCGCCGCTCGGCGGCCGGTCCCACCTGCGCTCGCCGACGATGATTGCCGCCCAGCCGTTCTTCACCCGGTAGGCAACTCGGTCTGGCGCCTGGATCCGCCACGTGCTCGTGGTTGATTGGCGAGTGCCGGACGCGAGCCTGTCCAAGAAGGTGAGCGAGCGGAGTGAGCGCTAGGCGTTGGTCGCCTCGGCGACGAGCGCACCCGCGTCGCGCGCCGGCCAGGCGGCCGGGAGCGCCACGCGCCAGCGCGCCGCTGCACGACCTCGCACCTCGAGTTGCACGCTGGGCGGTCGGCCGGACGTGCCGAGCGTCGTTCGATAGCACCCCGGGCCGCACGGTGTTGCTGCGTTCGTCACTCCCTGCACGGCGAATGAGACAGAGAGGCCCGCAACGCCCTTACCTTGAGGGCCGAGCACGGACGCCTGCAGCAGAAGCCGTCCGCCGCGTCTTGGGACGACGGCGAGGGCAAGCGCCTTCGCGCCCAGTTGCCGGCTGAAGACGGTCGCACCGCTCGGCGGCGCCGGAAAGGTCGGACTCAACGGCGTAGATGCGGTCGTCGGCCTGGGAGATGTGTCTACGCCGGGCCCGGGGCGGAGAAGGACGGCCGCCGCGATCGGAGCGCCGGCGGCGGCGGCTCCCCCGACGACCGCGACAAGCTTTAGCCGCTTGATCAACAGCCCACACTGCTGGCAACGCAATTGCCGATCGTGAAGGTCCCCTTCATCCCTGGTTTCATCCGATCGGCTGCCAGACTGCCGTAGTACGGGATCCGGCTGCGGTAATCGAGGAAGAGGAGGAAGATTTGCCGCGCGCCCGGCCGGAGCGTACGGGTGAAGCCGCTTTGCAGACCGGTTCCGCGATGCGCCTTACCGAGTGTGAAGGCGTGCGACCTCGTGCCGATGTTGTGGATGATGAAGCGCGCATAGGTGCCGCGCGGCGCGTCGTGCCTGCTCAACACGAACCGTGTGTCCGTGAGCGTGACCTTGATGTTTACGAACAACGTAGGTGCCGTCGTTTGTGGCTGCGCGTGGACGGCCGGGGTCAGCAGCACCGCGCTCGAGATCAGCACGGCGAGTGTCAGCAGGCACACGTTGAGCACGTTCGTAGCAGCCGCTTGCGAATGCGAGCGTTGCGGGTCGTTGCAGTTGCTCATTGATGCCAGTTGACCGTGAGCACGTTCGAGCGGGCGAGGACATTGCCGGACGTATCGCGCAGAGTGACTCGATAGTGAACAGTCCCCGGCCGGTTGCCCGAGACCGCATTGCTGAGGGCGGCTTCGAGCGTCGCTTCTTCCGAGCTCCCGACCATCCCCCAGCCGGGGCTGTCTGCGCGCTTGAGTCCGTGGCCGGCCGGGCTCTGCTCCAGACGGAGCGTGGTATGCGCCGGAAGCTGCGCGCCTGAGCTGCAGGTGAATCTCCGTGGCGGTTGCGTGTTCCAGGCGGCGCAGACCGAGAACTCGGTCAAGCTCGTCTGGACGAGTTTCAGCGACAGCGTTCGCTGCCATGGCCCGCGGTGAACCCGAGCTCGCAGTGTGATCGTGCTGGCAGTTGCGGCCGGCGATGCTGCGTCGTTTGTAGCGCTGCCGCAGCCGGTGGCGAGGAGGCACGCTAGCGCGAGTGGGATTGCAACGACGATGGTTGCGCGTGGCCGTAGGCGACGCGCGTGCTGTTTCCCGTTTGAGGGTGCCGCGTTTCTCACGGCCTACGGCGTAACCGTGAACGACCCCACCATGCCGTAACCGGCGTGGAACGGAACGTCGCATTGGTCGCTGTAGTTTCCGGCGGGCAGAGCGACGGTCCACGTCTCCGATTGGCCCGGCGAGAGCAGCTTGCCCACCTTCACGCCCAAGATGTCGAAGTTGTGGACCTGCTGGCCCTTGTTTGTGATCACGAACGTGACCTGACCCGACGGCATGGTCGACTGGGAGAGGTCGAAGCGATACTCGAACATCCCGACCTGAACCGTCGTGTTGCCGCTTCCTACAGGACCGGTTGTGGTGGTGGGTGGGGGTGTCGTCGTGGGAGTAGTCGTCGTGGTCGGCGGCGGCACGACTGCCCTCAGGCCGACCGCCAGCACGCCCTTCATGCCGAGCTTCGCGTGTCCTGGGAGGGTGCACAGAAAGGCGTAACGGCCGTTCTTTGTGAACTTGACCCTGAGCGTCGCCTTCTGCCCAGGATTGAGGTTTCTCGTGGTCTTGCCCGCGATCCTGAAGTTGTGGGTGATCTTCCCTTTGTTGATGACGGTGAAGATCACCGTGCCGACAGGAACGCTGCGCTTGGAAAGCGTGAACGAGAACTCTTTGGCAACGACGGTCACGCCGGAGGTCCGGGTGACTGCCTGCTTGCCGACGGTGAGCACGCCCCTCATGCCGAGCTTCGCGTGCCCTGGGAGGGTGCACAGATAGGCGTAACGGCCGTTCTTCGTGAACTTGACCGTGAGCGTCGTCCTCTGCCCGGGATTCAGCTTCTTTGTGGTCTTGCCCGCAATCTTGAAGTTGTGGGTGATCTTGCCTCTGTTCACAACGGTGAAGATCACGGTGCCGACGGGGACGCTGCGCTTGGAGAGCGTGAACGAAAACTCTTTCGCAACGACGGTCACCCGGGATGTCGCCTTCGACGCGTGGGGTTGATTGTCGGCGGCGTTGGTAGTTGCTACTCCGGCTACGAGGCCCGCGGTCGCAAGGACGACGAGCGCTAACGCGACTGCGGCGTGCTTAAACAGCTAACTCACTCCTCTTCGGTCAGGCCGATCGGCGAAATGGTCGGCGCGATGGAAACGGTCGGGACGTTCATTGTTCGAATCGGGACGCATGAAGTCGCGTTCGTTACGGCAACATGTAGGTGTAGATGCTGTCGCCGCGCAGCCGGTCGGGCGACGTGAGGCCGTGCGGTCTGGTCGGATCGTCGTGAGCCTGGCCGCCGACGAGGATCGACACGTACTGCTTGCCGTTCACCGAGTAGGTGACTGGCGGCGCGGTCGCCGGCGCATCCATCGGCGGGGAGGTCCAGAGCGACTTCCCTGTCTTCGTGTTGACGGCCTCGAGATAGCCCGCGCCCGTCTGGCCGTTCCCGGGCCCGATGTGGCCGACGAACGTCAGACCCGAAGCCGTGTTGACCGTGCCGCTGTAGCAAGGCGTCTGCCACTTCTGGTGCCAGGCGAGCTTGTTCGACGTGGGGTTCAGCGCCGAGAAGTTGCCGAGGTTGGAAGTCGACGTGTCAGAGGTGATCAGGATCGCGACTCCGACGCCGCCGGCCGCACCGGCGACCTGCGAGGCCTTCGGGATCTGCTCGAAGGCGAAGGCGCGGCCGCTCACGCCGCAGGTGATGAACGTGTTCGCGAGCGGGCTATAGGAGCTGGCCGGCCAGTCCATTTCCTCGAACGGGAAGGCGACGTACTGGGTCGTGTCGTAGGGGTCGAACTGGCAGCCCATCTTGTACGGCTTGCCGTCCGGCGCGGTGGCGGTCGCGAATGGCTTGTAGAAGCTCGTCTGGGTCTGCTGGCCGTCCACGCACAACCTGCCGCTCCCGTTCTTCATCCTTGGGTCGTCGATCACGTTCGGGCCCTGCGGGATCGGCTGCGTTGGCCACGAGTTCACCTCGGGCGACTTGCTCACCGGTACCTTCACCTGCTTGACCGGCTCGAGCGGCTTGCCCGTCTCACGGTCGAGGATCCATGTCCAGCCGAGCTTCGCAACCTGCATGACGGCGGGACGGGTGACGAGCTTGACCTTGCCCTTGGCCTTGACCTTGACCTTGATGTTGGCGAGCACAGGAGAGTTCGCGAGGTCCGAGTCCCAGAGGTCGTGATGGACGGTCTGGTAGGCCCACACGAGCCGGCCCGTGTACACGTTGAGCGCGACGATCGAGTCCGCGTAGAGGTTCGCGCCCGGGCCGCGCGAGTTCCACGGCACCGGGTTGCCGGTACCGAAGATGGCGAGGTTGAGCTTCGGGTCGATCGCGGGTGTCTCCCACATCGCGCCGCCGCCGTAATGCGTGTCGGCGGCCGTCCAGGTCTTGCTGCCGGGCTGGCCCGGCGCCGGCACGATGCTCCACGCCCAGAGCTGGCGGCCGTTGGTGGCGTCGAATGCCTCCATGCCGTTGCTGACGCTTCCCTGGTCACCGCCGCTCGTGCCCTCGATCACGATGCCGTTGTAATAGAGCGGTGCCGACGCGAGGTGGCCGCCCTTCTTCCACGGGATCTCCTCCGTCTTCCAGTCGACGGTGCCGGTCTGCTGGTCGAGAGCGACGAGATACCCGTCGATCTGTCCGATGTAGACCCTGCCGTCGCCGATTGCCACACCGGGTTGGCGCTGCACCGATACCGGGAAGCCCGGATCGAAGGTCGGCGTGTACCGCCAAAGCACGGCACCCGTGGTCGCGTCGAGGGCGAAAACGTCGCTCTTCGGAGTGGAGATGTAGTAGACGCCGTCGTACACGACCGCGTTGCCCTCGTAGGAACCGCACTTCTGATCCTTCGTGAGGCACGTGCCGAGATTGATATGCCACGCCTGCTTGAGCGTTCCGACGTTCGAGGGGGTCATCTGCTTCAGGCTTGAATAGCGGTCGTTCTTGAGGTCCCCGCCGATCGTGGGCCAGTTCGCGCCCGGAGAGGCGTTTAGCTGGGCTGCCGTAAGCGCGGGCACAGGTGGGATCGCGCGCACGTTCGAGGACGCTGAGTGCGCTTTCCACGCAGCTCCCGCGCCGACCAACAGGGCACAACTAATCGAGAAGAAGAACACGCGGCGCATGGGACCTCCAAAGACCTGACGTTTTCCGAACGCTTTGCACGGTACGTTTGGGTCGATGGCGCCACCAGCCGTTGCTCTGCCGATTCGGTGCAAGTGCTGTGAGGGTTCGCTCACACGGCTTGGCGTGGAACGTTTCGAGGCTAGGGTGTCGGAGTCGAGGACATTCCTCGTCGAACACCGCCCCGCCTTGCGTCAGGCGGCCTGAACGAAAGGAGATCTCAGAGCATGTTTCCGCTTTCTCCCGCGGCCCGTCTGTCCTCAGCAGCAGCGCTGCTCGTCGTCGCTGGTGTGGTCGCTGCCCCGTCCGGGCTTGGTGCACGCACGCAAGCCACTCGTACCGCGGTGACGGTCACGGCGACCGAGTTCCATTTCAAGCTTTCGAAGACGAGCGTCCGACACGGCTCGATCACGTTCACGGTCGTGAACAGAGGCAAGCTCGGACACGACTTCAAGATCGGCGGCAAGAAGACGCCCGTCATCAAGCCAGGCAAGCGCGCGAAGCTCACCGTCACGCTCAAGAAGGGCAAGGTTGCGTATCTCTGCACCGTGCCAGGGCACGCCGCCGCCGGGATGAAGGGCAAACTCACCGTCAAGTAGAACGTCTCGAGGCTTGCGGCGAATCGATCAACATCGTGAAGCGCCATTCCTCGCTCGTGCCGCTCTCGCACGACCATCACCGCACTCTCGTCCGCGCTCGGCAGCTGCGCCGAGCCGCGGACGGCGACATCGCTGTCCGGCGGGAGGGAGCAGCGAGTTTCCTCCGTTTCTTCGCCAGTGAGGCCGTTCGTCATTTTCGCCAGGAAGAGGAGCGGCTATTCCCCCTGCTGGTCGACGCTCCCGACCGCGTCGAAGACCTTGTCGTCCAGGCGCTGCTCGAACACCAGCGTCTCCGTGCGATCGTCGCCCGGCTGAGCACCGGCGGTGCGGATGCGGAGCTGATGCGGGAAATCGCCGATCTTCTTGAAAGCCACACCCGCTTCGAGGAACGACGTCTGTTTCCGCTCGCGGAAGAGGTGGCAGCGGAGGCGCTGAATAGGCTCGACCTCGTTGGCGCACACGCCGCCGACCTGGAACCGGTCGTCGACCTCTTGGCCCCACTCGGTCGCGGGCCACTTTGGGGTTCCGATACCGACGACCTCAACGCGACACTGCTTGCGTGGGCTGCGGGCGACGGTCCCCCTGAGCACGTGAACGGTGAGCGCGACGTTCTCGTGCTCGTGCTCGCAGGCTCCGCCCTAGTGACGATCGACTGCACCCCGCACGAGATGCACGCGGGCGACGTGGTGATTGTCAAAAAGGGGCTTTCGCGCCGAATCACTGCCGGCGCAGAAGGCGTGCGCTACCTGTCGGTTCACCGCAGGCGAGCGCCGCTCCAGATCACGCCGTCGCACAGGCGGCACCGTGGCCTCGGCGCGCCGTGATCGTCTGGACGATTGGACATGGGACACGGCCGGCGGACGAGCTCGTGTCGGTTGTCCACGAGGCCGGTGTCTGCACGGTCGTCGACGTGCGACGCTTCCCCGGCTCGCGTCACAATCCCCAGTTCAACCAGCCGGCGCTGAAGGCCGTGCTCGAGGAGGGCGGCGTCGCCTACCGGCACGCGGTCGAGCTTGGCGGCCGCCTTTCGGGTGAGCCGGGCGAGGATCGCTTCGGCTGTCTGCGGGTCGCCGCTTTCCGTAGTTATGCAGCCCGGATGGGCACTGAAGGGTGGCAGACAGCGCTCGCCGCGGCGCTGGAGGAACCCGCTCCCTGCTTCCTGTGCTCGGAGACGCTTTGGTGGCGTTGCCACCGGCGCCTGATCGCAGAGCTCCTGCATGCGCGCGGGGAGCAGGTAGTGCATCTCCTCGGGCCCGGCAAATGTCAAGCGCACAAGCCTTTGCTCGAAGCGGAGGCGCGGGACGGGCGGCTGTATCTCTGCGGCGCCCTCGTCGCGTAGAGCCGGGACAAGATGGGGTGTTCTGCCCACTGACGCTTGTTCGTTGCGCGTCTAGCTTCAGGTCATGGCGCAGAACGCATGGATCCTCCGGGGCGCCCCGCGATGAACCCCGATGTCATGATTGTCATTGTCTTCGTTGGTGAAGCCGTGTTTTTCCTCGTCGTTTCAGTGTTGTTGGTACGTCGCAGCGGGTTCGGCTCCCCGCGTGAATCGCCTGAAGAGTCGCGCCGCACGCGGACGTCGGGGCGTCTGCCGTGAAGCGCTGGGATCTTCGTTCGCTGTCGCCCTCGTCGACGAAGCGCCGGGTGCGTGAGCCGGGAGCCGATGCACCGCGTGTACCGAGGGCCTGCCGCCAGATGCCCCGCGTCCTGTTCTCCTACCCCGAGTGCCGCGCGGTCGTGATCGACCTTCAGAGCGGAGAGGAACTCGGCGATCACCACGTTCGCGAGCGAGCGGTGGTGCAGGTAGTCGCGGGCCGCGTCTCGATTGCGTCCGAGGACGAGACCGTGGAGTGCGAAGCCGGAATGCTCGTGACCTTCGATCCCGGCGAGCACCACACGGTTTGGGCTCTCGACGACGCACAGTTGCTGCTGCTCCTGGCGCCGTGGCCTGCGACGAACCACAACACCGAGCCGGGAAGAGAGCACAGCCAGCATCTCCCGGCGAACGCCGTGGCGGAGCCGCTGCCTGTGCTCGGCACAACCGGCGATCAGGAGGAATGACCGAAGCTAGTCGAGGTCGCCGCGCGCCGCGAGGCGGTCGAGCAGAAGATGGAAGTAGACGAACCCTGCGAAGGGGTGCCAGCCGGCAACCGCGTTTTGTACGCCCGCGTAGTCGAGCGGCTTGGCGAGCCCGAGCCAACGTGCGAGGTTCTTGCGCGCGCCCACGTCGTCACCCGGGAAGACGTGTAGCCGGCCAAGGCCTCGCAGAAGCGTGTACTCAGCGCTCCAGCGGCCGATCCCCACGATCTGCGTGAGGGTCTCGACCACCTGCTCGTCTGCACTTGTCGCGAGCGACTCGAGATCCAGCCGGCCTTCCCTCGCCGCGTCCGCAATCGCGACGATCGTGGTCGCCTTCCTGAAGCTGAAGCCAAGGGCGCGAATCGAGCCAGGCTCGACGACTGCGAGCTCTTCCGGGGTCGGAAAAGCGTGCGAACGATTCCCGGTCGCCGGAGAGCACGCGCCGTAGGTGCGTGACAGCCGGTTCAACAGGGTAAGGCCAGCGGCGAGCGAGAGCTGCTGCAGTGCGACCGCGTTCACGAGACACTCGAACACCGTCGCAAAGCGAGGGGGACGCAAACCACGAAAGCGCTCCGCAAGGGGCCCTAGCAACGGATCGGCGGCGGCGAGGACGTAGAAAGGGTCGACGTCGAGCTCAAGCGACAGCATCTGCTCGAGAGCGGCGCGCACCTCAACTCGCACGTTCCTTTGTTCTCCTGCGCTATCCAGCGTGACCCGCAGGACGGGCATCTCGATGCCACTCTCCTGGGTTAGAGCGACGTCGACAGGCTTGCCATCGACCGCGAGCACACGGCGATACGTCGATCCGTCCCAGGCATCGACCTCGTTGAGTGCCTGGCGCCGCAACGCCCAGACAGTCAGGTCGAGTCTGAACGGCGCACGTGGACGAAGCACCAGAGAGGGGGAGCGGGGCTCGAGCGACGTGCCGCCTGTTAGCACCTTCCGACCGTAGCACTCGCCGGAAACGTCGACGCAATGCCGCACGCGAGGCGCATCTCCATCACGCGCACGCGCTGACGCGCGGGCGTGAGCAAACCCTCACAGCATCGACATCGTCTCCGGCTAGCCACGTCTGCGTGCCTTCCATACGCTCTCCTCGATGAGCTTCCAGGATTGGATCTTTGCGCTACACCTGTTGACCGCTGCCACGCTCGTGGGCGGCCTGGTCATGTCGTGGATCGTTCTCGTTGCGCAACGGTCGGCCGACACCGCGGACGCGACGCTCAGTCTCAACCGAGTCGCGATCGTCGCGACAGGTGCGGTTGCCGTTGGCCTTCCCGGCACGATCGGTCTCGGAATCTGGCTTGCGATCCTGCGTCCGCAACTCCACCCGTGGCATGGCTGGGCGATCGGGGCGATCGTCCTATGGTCGATCGCGACTGCCGCACTACTGCGGTCCAGAGTCGAGTACGCCAAGCCGATCAAGAAGGCGAAGGTGCTCCTCGAGTCCGGCGAGACCGGCCCGAGCGCCGAACTGACCGCGTTGAACCGGACGTCGACTGGCCTCCTACTTCGCGCCCTCGCGTCGGCAGCCATCGTGCTGATCGTCGTTGACATGATCTACAAGCCAGGTGCCTGAGATGTTGGCCGCGATTCGGCCTGCCGGCCAGGACCTGCCCGTCCTGCTGCACATCGTCGGTGCGACACTGGCGTTTGGCGCTCTGCTCGCGAGCGCGAGCTTCATCGCGCTCGCGCGCGGCCAGGTTCGCCTGCTTCGGCTCGGATATTTCTCTCTTCTGTTTGTGGCCCTGCCTGGCTGGATCCTGATGCGAGTCGCCGGAGAATGGATCTATCGAAAGCAGGGTTGGAGCGGCCTTCCGAATGAGTTCAAGCACGCGGCCTGGCTTCGTATCGGATTCATCGTCGCCGACGGCGGCGGCATCCTTTTCTTGGTGGCACTCGTCCTTGGCGGTATCGGCGTCTACAGGCTGCGAAGCGGCAAGAGCGCCCAGCTACTCAAGTTGACAATGGTGATTGCGCTAGCGCTCGCCCTCGCCTATGTCGTCGCGGTATGGGCGATGACCGGCAAGCCGGGCCAGCCGAGCCTCGGCGCCTCCGCTCCGACGGCACCAGGCGCACCGGCGGGCAACACGGCGACCACCGTGGCCGTCACTGCGAACGAGTTTAAGTTCGAGCTCTCGAAGACGACGCTCCCGCACGGCAACGTGATCTTCACGATCGTGAATAAGGGCAAGCTCGCACACGATTTCTCGATCAACGGCAAGACGTCGTCCCTCGTGTCGCCGGGCAAGAGTACGAAGCTGACTGTCGCGCTCAAAGCCGGCACGTTCGTCTATCTCTGCACCGTTCCAGGTCACGCAGGCGCGGGAATGAAAGGCGACTTGACCGTCAACTAGCCGGTGATGACGTTGCGCGCTCGTGAGCTCGCGACGCAGCCGACGCGAAGCGGCCGTACCCTGCCGGCGGTAGCGGGGACACACGATGAGGCTCTCGGCGTCCGCACACTTTCCTCGGTTCTCTCAGCTTGTCGGCGGTCCAAGCGCCTCGAGGAGCTCACGAAGCTCGGCTTGCTTACGAGTTCTTCTTACTGACACATCCCGGCCGGACGCCTCTGCGCAGGGTCGCGGCAAGCACGACTGCGTCGTTGTGCTCGGTGTCGCGCGCCCCGTAGACGAGTGTCAATGTGCCCTCGCGCGCGCGCCTGCGAAGTTCCCGCAGCTTCCCCTTTTGCGCTGCGAGCTCCACGCTGTAGCGGCGGTCGAACTCGGCGAAGCGAGTCGGGTCGTGGCCGAACCAGCGGCGTAGCTCCGCGCTCGGCGCGAGCTCGCGCGCCCACTCGTCCAGGCGCGCGTGCTCGCGGGTGATCCCGCGGGGCCAGAGCCGATCGATGAGCACCCGATACCCGTCGGAGGCCGACGCAGGATCGTAAGCCCGCTTGAGGCGGACATCAATTGGCATCAGTGCTCCTCCGCGTAGACGTGCCTGAGCGCGTCGGTCGGTGTGGGGTCGGTACCGGCTTTCGCGAAGTCGACCGATGCGCCGGCGACACGCCGCGCCTCGGTGTCGAGTGCCGCCCACTCTTCATCACGCAACGAGAGACGCTTGCGTAGGTTCTCGATCGGGTCGCGCGTCTCACGAAGCTTGCGTAATTCATCTTTGTCGCGGTAGACCTGCGCGTCACCGATGTAGTGGCCTGTCAGCCGCTCGGTCTCGCAGAGCAGGAAGACAGGACCCTTGCCCGCGCGAGCCTGCGCGAGCGCTTCGACCGCGGCGAGATGGACAGCCTCGACGTCCTGCCCGTCGACATGGAGCGTGTGCATTCCGTATGCGGATGCGCGCTGGGTCAAGTCCCGGATCGGCTGATGTTGCGACTGCGGCGTCGACTCCGACCAATGGTTGTTCTCGCAGACGAAGACGACCGGCAGCTGCCAGAGCTGGGCGAGGTTGAGCGATTCGTGGAAGGTGCCGATGTTTGTCGCCCCGTCGCCAAAGAAGGCAAGAGACACCCGGGACTCATGGCGCATTCTGAAGGCGAGTGCTGCGCCGACCGCTGCCGGCAGGCCGCCGCCTACGACCGCGTTCGCACCCATCGTGCCGCGCTTGACGTCGTAGAGGTGCATCGAGCCGCCATAGCCATGCGAGCATCCCTCGGTCTTGCCGTACAGCTCCGCCATCACCTCATTCGGCGGTGTGCCATTCGCAAGTACGTGCCCATGGGCGCGGTGCGTCGACGCCATGACGTCGCTCTCGCCGAGCGCGTGGCAGACGCCGACCGCGATCGCCTCTTGGCCGATGCAGGCGTGCAGAAAGCCGGCCAGCTCGCCGGCGCGGAAGCGTTCTTCGACCTTCTCCTCGAAACGACGGATCAGCAGCATCGCGCCCAGGAACGCGACGAGCTGCTCGCGGGATAGTCGCGTCCCCGCCGGTGTCCGATCGGGCTCCGCGGCTCCCATCAGTTCAGGTTCAGGTCCATGGGTTGCGGTGTTGGACCTGCGCAAGGAACTCGCGTCGCAACTCCGGGTTGTCGGTGTAGCCGCCGCGCCAGACGCTCGTGACCGTCTTCGAGTGCTCTTCCCGGACCCCGCGCATCTGCGTGCACAGATGCACTGCCTCGAGGTGCACGGCGACTCCGTGCGGCTCCATCAGC
>Ga0070714_100002719_pt1 | contig 13035 bp, 10 predicted proteins | sample LARL83metaG_FD_65450 | JGI IMG/M metagenome (GOLD analysis project Ga0070714, IMG submission 65450) | Corn, switchgrass and miscanthus rhizosphere microbial communities from Kellogg Biological Station, Michigan, USA - LAR L8-3 metaG | ecosystem: Host-associated > Plants > Roots > Rhizosphere ... | reverse complement strand
GCGGCCCCCGGTCGATGTGTTCGAAAACTCCGATGGCATCAGGCTGATCGCCGACATGCCAGGTGTCTCGAAAGAGCACCTGCGGCTGCAGGCCGAAGGCAACACACTCACCATCGAAGGCGACCTGCAGTTCGAGGTGACCGATCGCATGGAGCCATTGCACGCCGAGGTGCGCTCCACGCTCTATCGCTGCAGCTTCGTGCTGAGCTCCGAGCTGGACACAAGTCAGATCGAGGCGATCCTGAAGGATGGCGTGCTAGCCGTGCGCATTCCCAAGCGTGCAGCGTTCCGACCACGGCGGATCGAGGTGCAGAGCGGCTGATATCGACTCCGGCGCTCGGCCATGAGGCCGGGCGCCGGAGTCTTCCAGCCGTAAGAACCGTGCGAACGCCTGCGGCTGTATCGCTCGGCAAGCGCCGCACTAAGAAGTTACCGGGACAGTCATCAAGCCGCTCGATGGACGTTTAGCTGCTGCCACACGACTGTTAGCGCAACGCGCGGTGCCGAGGCATGCGACGTACAATCCGCCGGGCAGCGATCGCTAGGGTCCCAGGTAACGGGCGAGCACGTTCTGCGTCACGCGCTCCACCATCAGGTCGCGCCGCAGCAGAGCCGCCACCCACTCGCAACTTCCGGCGTGAAACACCTCACCCCGGCCGCGCGAGAAATTGACGATCATCCCTGCACCACGTTTGACCCGTTCGACGGCCGCATCGGATGCCGACCCGAGCCGGATCTCCGCCACGTACTTCGCATCATCGGCGGACAAGAATCGATCATCGAGCGGCGCGTTCAAGCCTTCCTCTTTGAGTGACGACAAACCGAGCGCGAGGATCTGCAATCCCGCCGGAGCGCTGCTCGTCTCACTGGGCTCGGGGAGTCCCTCCCGGATGATGTAGTCGAGCCCGTCAACCTCGTAGCCGAAGGCGTGACCCTCAGCGCCGAGAAGATCTCCGTAGGAAAGCCCAGTGCCGGCGAAAGCCCAGTGCTCGGGCCGATACACCGGAAAGCCCCGCACGCCTCGCGGCGCGCACCCGCCCCAGCCCGCATAGAGACCATTGGTGGCGTTGAGGCCGAAGGTGAGTGCCCCCGGACGTGCCGTCTCACGCGCCTCCCACGAACCCGTCGTACGCGAGGGGTCGGCGGATCGGTACACCGGATCCTCCCCGCGCGCCCGGTACTTGTAGCAGACCTGGGCCTTGCCGCCTCGTTCCAGGCGCGTCTGCCACATGAAATTCCCGGCGAACCGTGCGACGTGCCCACCACGATCCACATAGTGATCCACCGCGTCGCGCATCTCCCAGGTCCAATACTCGTCGTGTCCGACGAACACGACGCAGTCGTAGCCCCCGAGAATCTCGGGGGTGAAATGCAATTCGTGCTGACTGGCAAGATCGACGGCAAAGCCCGCACGCTCCGCCCACTGGAAGAAATGTCGGTCGTAGCTCGCCCAGCCGGCCGAGGCGTACTTGTATGAGTAACCGTTGGCGAACGCCCACTCCATGTGGGGGTAACGCGGCGCCGCACCGGGCGGCGGATCGAATTCGAGCGGCACCCGCGGCGCGTCCTCCGGCAACAGCACGAAGCCGCGGCACCAGGGACGCTCGAGGCTCACCGTCGTCGCGTACTGATTGCGGTCAGGCCCCGTGATGCCCTGGTAGTGGTTCGAGCCTCCCCAGGTGTTGTAAGCCATCCAGCTACCCGATGCGGCCACCTGGAGGATGCGTTGCGGTTTTCGTCCAGGGAGCGGGCGCACGATGAATAGATGGTGTGCGCTGAGCTCATCGCCGGCGCTGCCCTGCGCCGTCAAAGTGATCCGGTAGGCGCCCGAAGGCCAATCCTCCCCGATCCGAAACTCCAGCGACGGTGCCCAGCCACACCCGGTCACCGAGCACTGCTCGGGCGTATCCTGCCAGCGCGCATCCCGCACCTCGCGCTCGAGCACCGGCCGCTCGCTCGCACCATCGCGCAGGACCGCGAGCCGATAGCTGCCGGCACTGGAGCTCACACACAGCCGCACGACCGCGCCCGGCGGATAGGCTAGCGCATCCGTGTAGCACCAGATTTCACCCCGCGCGCCGTGCATGCCGGCGTGCTCAAAGCGGTGGCCGAAGACCGCTTCGTGCCGCTCGGCCGGGGTGAGGCCGAAGTCCGGAAAGCCTGTCATCGATTCACTTTAGCGTATGTTATTGTCGCCCGCCTCGTGTCCTCGCGCATCGAACAACACACGATCTACCAGATCCCGCTGGATCAGCGACACGGCAAGCCGCGGCAGCTGTTTACGCTCTGGTTCGGCGCGAATCTGAACGTGCTCACGGTCGTCACCGGAGCCCTCGGCACGACGATCTTCCACCAGTCCTTTCTTTCCGCGCTGCTGGCCATACTGCTCGGCAACCTCGTCGGTACGATCTTCATGGCGCTGCACGCCGCGCAGGGTCCACGGCTCGGGGTGCCGCAGATGGTGCAGAGCCGCGGCCAGTTCGGAGCAAAGGGAGCGGGCTTCGTGGTTGCGCTGGTGGCCTTCATGTACGTGGGCTACGCCGGCACTGCCTTCGTGACCGGCGGTCAATCGGTGCATTTCATCGTGCCCGCGCTCGGAGCGGACGCCGCCATCATCGCCATCGGAGCGGTCAGCCTCGTGGCGGCGATCTACGGCCACGATCTGATCCACTTCTCGACGCGCATGATGACCTACATCTCGGGAAGCGCGCTCTTGATCGCCTTCGTGTGGGTGCTGTTAGTCACTCCCATACCCGGCTACTTCTTGACCGAGGGATCGTTCTCCGCGGTCGGCTTCTTCAAGATGGTCTCCATGGGTGCGCTCTGGCAGCTCGGCTACGCGCCGTATGTCTCCGATTATTCGCGCTATTTGCCGCCGGACTCCGGACCGCGCCAGGCATTCTGGGCTTGTTACTGGGGCACGGCGCTCGGCGGAATATTGCCGATGATCCTCGGTGCCATGATCGGGCCGGCCGTGATCGACGGCAATGTCGTCACCGCCATCGCTCAACTCACAGGACGAGTGAGCTTCATCATCATTCTGCTGCTGGTACCCGGTGTGGCAGTCGCGGGTGCGATCTGTCTCTACGGCGGTGCGCTCGCGATGATCACACTCGGGCACACCTTGCTGCCGCGCTGGCGCATCACCCATCGGGCGCGCATCGTGATTGCGGCGACAATCTTCGCCATCGCACTGCTCATCAGCATCGTGGGCGAAGCAAACTTCCTCTCGCTCTACAGCCACTTCAACGAGCTGCTGCTTTACCTGCTCGTGCCCTGGACCGCGGTGAATCTCATCGACTATTACCTCATCCGCTTCGGTGAGTACCACGTGGACTCGTTCTTCGCCGCCGACGGCGGGGTCTATGGCCATTACAACGTCACCGCGCTCGCCTGTTATCTCGTAGGTATAGTCGTGCAGATCCCTTTCGTCGCGGCCGACTTCTACACAGGTCCCTTCGCCCGGGCGCTTGGCGGCGTCGATATCTCCTGGGTAGTCGGCATCGCGGTCGTGAGTCCGGTCTACTACTTCGCCGTGCGCTCTTTTCAGCGGCCGCTCTCGGCGCAGCGCGCCGCGAAGATCTCGCAGGAGTACTGAGCGCAGTTGAGGAGCTAGGCGCGCGCGCTGGCGGCGATCCCGCCGGCACCAGCGAGGAGACTGCGCTCGATGGTACGCGCTCCGCTGCGCAGGGCCGGCAGCACCTTCTTCAATGCGTGCGTGCGTGCCTCGACCCGGAAGGGCATACCGGCGTTGAGCGCCGCGATGATCTGGCCGCGGCCATCGCGCACCGGGACCGCGAGCGAGCACAGGCCTTCCTGCAATTCCTGCTCGACATAGGCGTAGCCCTGGGTACGTGCCCGCTCGACCGCGCCGCGCACTGCCGCCTTGTCGGTGAGCGTGAGGCGCGTCCAGGCCTGCGGCCGCAGACCCCGCAGCCAGCGGTCGAGCGCCTCGTGCTCGAGACCGGCGAGCAGCATGCGGCCCATCGAGGTGCAGAAGGCGGGCAACCGCGCGCCGATGCCGAGCGTGATGGTCATCACCTTGCGCACCGGCACGCGCTGCACGTAGACGATGTCATAGGCATCGAGGACTCCCAGTGAGCACGACTCATCGATCGAGTGCGCCACCTGCTCCATCACCGGCTGCGCCAGCATCGCCACGGTGAGCGAGGAAAGGTAGCTGAACCCGAGCTCGAGCACGCGCGGGGTGAGCGAGAACTGCCGTTCCTGCTGGCGCACGTAGCCAAGGTAGGTGAGTGTCAGCAGCAGCCGCCGCGCGACCGCGCGTGAGAGCTGCGCGCGCACCGCGACTTCGGACAGCGTCATGGCGGCATGTTCGGCATCGAACGCGCGGATGACTGCGAGTCCCCGGTCGAGGGACTGCACGTAGTCGGGGCTGCCCGGGAATTCCGGGGTCGTTGACGAGAGATACACGCGCGCGTCTAATGTGATTCGCTATACGAATTGCTGTGCGATAATAGCACAATGTCGAGAGCACCGCACGTGGCAATCGTCCTTCCCGAACGGCAGACCGTGCTGCACAGCTGGTGTGTGCAGAACGAGTGGGATGCGCCCACCATCGTCGGCGGCGACGGCGCACGGCTGCATACCGATGATGGCCGCTCGATACTCGACATGAGCAGTCTCGCGGAATGCAGCAACTTGGGTCATCAGCATCCGCGCATCGTCAAGGCGATTCGGGCGCAGGCGGAGAAACTCTGTTTCGTCACCAACGCCTGGGGCGCGGAGCCCCGTGCGCAGCTCGCCTCGCTCCTCCTCGAGCGCACAGGTTACGCGGGCGGACGGGTGTTCTTCACGCTCGGCGGCACGGATGCGAATGAGCATGCGGTGAAGTTCGCGCGGCAGGCTTCGGGCAAGCCGCGCGGCTGGATCGTGACGCGCGACCGCTCCTACCACGGTGCGAGCTACGCGGCGATGGCGCTCTCGGGCGATGCGCGCACGCGGGCGCAAGCCGACCCGGAAGCTTTCCGGGTACTGCACGTTCCCCCGCCCTACTCCTATCGATGTCCTTACGGGACACGTACCGACGCTGAGTGTGGTGAGGCAGCGGCTGCGCGCATTGCGGAGGTCATCGGCGAGCGCGGTGCGGAGAAGGTGGCGGCGGTGCTGATGGAGCCCAACGCCGGCACAAACGGCATCATCGCGCCCGACAGCTTCTGGCCGGCGTTGCGCCGCGCGACACATGAGGCGGGCGTGTACCTCATCGCGGATGAGGTGATGAGCGGTTTCGGCCGCTGCGGAGAATGGTTTGCCTGGCAGCGCTATGGCGAGGCGGCACATCCGGACCTCATGACGCTGGCCAAGGGGTTGACCGGCGCCCACCTGCCACTCGGTGCCGTCGTGCTCTCGGCGCAGGTTGCCCGCGCGCTCGAGCCGCAGATGCTCTATACGGGACTCACCTATTGCGGACATCCGCTGTCCTGCGCCGCGGGCCTAGCGGCGCTCGAGAGCTACCTGGAAGAGGATCTCATTGGTCGCTCGCGGGCGCTCGGCAAAGCGATGCGCGAGCAGCTTCGCCGCATGGAGCTGCGACACGCCGTCATTGGCGAAGTGCGCGGCGGGCATGGACTTTTCGCGGTGGTGGAGCTGGTCCGTGATAGGCTCACGCGCGAGCCGCTCGCACCCTGGCCGCAACAGCACCCTGCCCTGCGCAAGCTGCTGCAGGAGGGGTTGCGTCGTGGAGTGTCCTTCGCAGCACGCGGCAACCTGCTGCTGCTCGCTCCACCGCTCGTCATTCGCGAGAACGAGCTCGCCGAGGCGCTCGATCTGCTCGATCGACTGCTCGCGGAGCTCGCCATCGATCTGAAAGGAAGTTCATCATGAGTTTCAAGCTCACCTACGCCACCATGTTCGATCCGCCCGAGGAGCTGCATCAGCGCTTCGAGGCGGCGATGGCGCGCATCTCGAAAGACCTCGGCCGCCGCCATCCGCTTTACATTGACGGCGCGGATCGGGACGCCGCGGCGGTGCTGCGCAAGATGAACCCCGCCAACAATCAGCAGCTCCTCGGTGAGTTCGCGGCGGGTACGCGCGCCGATGCCGAGCGCGCGCTGCGCGCCGCGCACGCCGCGTGGCCGGCATGGCGCGATACTCCAGCGAGCGAGCGGGCGCGTCTGCTGCGCCGCGCCGGCGAGCTGATCGAGGAGCGGGTGTATGACATTGCGGCGGCGCTCACGCTCGAAGTGGGCAAGAACCGCATGGAGGCGCTCGGGGAAGCCCAGGAGGCGGCGGATTTCTTTCCGGTGTATTGCGATGAGTTCGAGCGCCAGCATGCGTACGACCGCAAGCTGCCCAATGATCCCCTGAGCGGCTATACCTCGCGCAACCGCAGCGTACTCAAGCCCTATGGCGCCTGGGTAGTCATTACGCCGTTCAATTTCCCCATCGCTCTCGCCGCCGGCCCCACGGCTGCGGCACTCGTCACCGGCAACACGGTGGTGCTGAAGGGTGCGACGGCCACGCCCTGGGCAGGACGGCTGCTCGCCGACTGCCTGCGCGACGCGGGCCTCCCGGCGGGAGTGTTCAACTACCTGAGCGGCTCATCGAATGAGCTCGGCGCGGCGCTCGTCGATCACCCACTCACCGCCGGGATAACCTTCACCGGTTCGTACGATGTCGGCCGGCAGATCTCGATGAAGCTCCAGTCAGGCGCCTACTCGCGTCCCTGCATCGCGGAGATGGGTGGCAAGAACGCCTGCATCGTCACGGCGCGCGCGGACCTCGACCGCGCCGCAGCGGGAATCGTCCGCTCGGGCTTCGGCATGGGCGGGCAGAAGTGCTCGGCGCTCTCAAGGCTCTATGTGGATCAGAAGGTCGCCGACGCGCTCATCGACAAGCTCCTTACGCAGATAGCGCCGTTGCGGATCGGGGATCCGGCGAAGCGCGAGAACTGGCTGGGGCCGGTCGCGACCGGCTCCGGGTATGAGGACTATGCACGCTACGTCACGCAGCTGCGCAGCGGAGGTGCGCGCATCCTTTCTGGCGGTGAACAGCTGCGCGAAGGCGCACTCGCGCACGGCTTCTTCGTAAAGCCGACGCTCGCCGAGGCCGGATCCGAGCATCCACTGTGGCAGAAGGAGATGTTTTTGCCGATCGTGATGCTGCATCGCGTGTCCTCGAACGATGAGGCGATGGCGCTCGCGAATGCTTCGCCGCTTGGGCTCACGGCGGGTTTCTACGGCGCGAGCGATGAAATCCCCTGGTTCCAGGAGCACATCGAGGCCGGTGTCACCTACGCCAACCGCCCTCAGGGCGCCACCACCGGCGCGTGGCCGGGATACCAGGCGTTCGGCGGCTGGAAGGGCTCGGGCTCCACCGGCAAGGCCATGGGCTCGAGCTATTACCTGCCGCAATACCTGCGCGAGCAGTCGCAGACCGTCGTCGAGTGAGCGCATGCGGCTGCTGCCACTGCAGGATGCGATCGCCACCTACGTGCAGGATGGTGCCAGCCTTGCGCTCGAGGGCTTCACGCACCTGATCCCCTTCGCCGCAGGGCACGAGATCATCCGTCAACAGCGCCGCGGCCTGCACCTGATTCGCATGACACCGGATCTGGTGTACGACCAGATGATCGGCATGGGCTGCGCGACGCGACTCACCTTCTCCTGGGGCGGCAATCCGGGCGTCGGCTCGCTTCATCGGCTGCGCGATGCGGTCGAGCACGGCTGGCCGCAGCCGCTCGCGCTCGCGGAATTCACTCATGCCGAGATGGCGGTCGCCTACCAGGCCGGTGCGAGCGGACTGCCCTGCGGAGTCATGCGCCGGCAGGTCGCCACCGATCTCGCCAGCGTCCCGGGAGCGAGCGTGCGCGATTTGCGCTGCCCGTTCACAGGCGCGGCGCTGGCGCTGGTCCCGGCGCTGCAGCCCGATGTGACCATTCTCCATGCGCAGCAGATCGACGCGCGCGGCAATGTGCTGATCCGCGGCATCGTTGGAGCGGCCAAGGAAGCCGCGCTGGCCGCGCGACAGCTGCTCGTCACCGTGGAGGAACAGGTCGAGACACTGCGCACCGACATGAATGCAGTGATTCTTCCCGCGTGGGTGGTCACCGCCGCCAGCATCGTGCCGGGGGGCGCCTATCCCTCCTATGCGCAGGGTTTCTATCCGCGCGATAACGGTTTCTATCTCGCGTGGGATGAGATCGCACGTGATCGCACGGCGTTCAAGGCCTGGATGGAGCGCCACGTGCTCGCGGTCGCCGACCATGCGGCCATGCTGCGCAGGCTCGGTGTGGCCGCTTGAAGTCCATGAGCCCCTCCGACTACAGCCGCGATGAGATCATGACGGTCACCGCTGCGCGCCAGCTGCGCAACGGCGCGGTCTGCTTTGTCGGCATCGGGCTGCCGAGCGCTGCCTGTAATCTCGCGCGGCTCACGCATGCCCCGGATCTGGTGCTCATCTACGAATCCGGCACCGTCGGCACGCAGCCGGTGGTGCTGCCGCTCTCGATCGGCGACAGTGAGCTCGCCGAGACCGCAACCTGCATCGTGCCGTTGCCGGAGATCTTCGCGCACTACCTGCAGCGCGGCCGTATCGACATCGGCTTCCTCGGCGCCGCGCAGATCGATCGCTTCGGCAATCTCAACAGCACCGTGATCGGCGAATATGCGCATCCGCAGGTGCGCCTGCCCGGCGCCGGTGGCGCACCGGAGATCGCCGCCAACGCTCACGAGGTGCTCGTGGTGATGAAGCAGACCGCGCGCAGTTTCGTCGCGCGGCTCGACTTTCGCACCTCGTGCGGCTACCTCGATGGCGGGGGTGCCCGCCGCGCGCGCCAGTTACCGGGCGCGGGACCGAAGGCGGTGATCACCGATTTCGGCGTGCTGCGTCCCAACGCAGCGAGCGAAGAGCTCGAGCTGACCGCACTCTATCCGGGCGTGACGGTCGAGTCCGCTCGCGCGGCCACCGGCTGGCCGCTCAGCGTCGCGCGCACGCTCGAGCTCGTGCCGCCACCTGAGCCGCGCGAGCTCACGGTGCTGCGCGATCTGCACGCGCGCACCCAAGCCGCGCATGTGCGCCCCATTCACATCGAGCTGCCGTCGTGATCCAAACGACAGCGAGGAAACTGACATGAGTTCACCCATGAAGACCGACACGCGCTCACCGCATATTTCCATGACGCTCCCGGGACCGAAGGCGCAGGCGCTGATCGCCCGCGACCGTCCGGTCGCCTCACCCTCTTACCCGCGCGACTATCCCTTCGTCATCGCCAAGGGCCGCGGGGCGGAAGTGTGGGATGTCGATGGCAATCGCTTCCTGGACTTCATGAGCGGCATCGGCGTTGCGAGCACCGGTCATGCGCACCCGCAGGTGGTGCAGGCGATCCGCGACGCCGCGGAGGACTTCCTGCACATCTCCTCCGACTACTGGCACGAGCGCATGACAAGGCTCTCCGAGCGGCTCAATGCACTCAATCCCGTCGGGGAGCCCGCGCAGGTGTTTCTCTGCCAGAGCGGCACCGAATCCGTCGAAGCCTCACTAAAGCTCGCCCGCTACGTCACCGGCCGGCCGCGGTTCATCGGGTTCCTCGGCGGTTTCCACGGCCGCTCGATGGGCTCGCTCGCTTTCACCTCCAGCAAATACACGCAGCAGGCGGGATTCTTCCCCACCATGCCGGGCGTCACGCACGTTCCCTATCCGAATCCTTATCGCCCCATCCTGGCCGGCGCCGATCAGGTGAAGGCGACCATCGATTACATCGAGAACGTTCTGTTCCAGAACAACTTGCCGCCGAGCGAGGTAGCCGCGGTACTGGTCGAGCCGATCCAGGGCGAAGGCGGTTATATCGTGCCGCCGGATGGCTTCCTCGCCGCTCTGCGCGCACTCTGCGACCGGCACGGCATGCTGCTCATCTTCGATGAGGTGCAATCGGGCATCGGCCGCAGCGGGAAAATGTTCGCGAGCCAGCACTGGGGCGTGACGCCCGACATCATGGCGCTCGCCAAGGGTCTGGGGTCGGGTCTGCCGATCGGCGCGACGGTCGCACGCCGCCGTTACATGGAGCAATGGAAGCGTGGTGCGCACGGCAACACCTTCGGTGGCAATCCGCTCTGCTGCGCGGCGGCGCTCGCCACGCTCGACCTCGTCGAGCGCGAGTACGCCAGCAATGCGGCGACCGTGGGCGAGTATTTCATCGCGCGGCTGCGGGAGCTCAAGGAGCGGCACCCGTGCATCGGTGATGTGCGTGGCAAGGGACTCATGATCGGCATGGAGCTGGTCACCGACCGCACCACCAAGGCTCCCGCGCGCGCACTGTGCGATGCGGTGCTGACGCGCGCCTTCCACCAGGGACTGCTGCTGCTCGCCTGCGGGCAAAGCACGGTGCGCTTCATCCCGCCGCTCATGGTCAACCGCGGCCACGTCGATGAGGCCCTGAAGATGCTGGAAGCCGCGCTCAAAGAAGCGCTGGCCGCGAGTTGAAAGCGCACGCCGTGCGCGCTGCCATCGACTCCAAGCGGGCCCTCGGCCTGATCATGTGCACGGCGCTCGTGATCGGCAACACCATCGGTGTTGGCATCTTCATGCTGCCGGCCTCGCTCGCCCCGTACGGCATGAATGCGCTGCCCGCGTGGCTGATTACCGCCGCCGGCGCCATCTTCATCGCCTGGTCGTTCGCGGGGCTCGCGCGCGCCTTTCCGCAGGATGACGGACCCTACGCCTACACCGCGCGTGCGTTCGGATCCGGCGTCGCGTTTGTGCTCATGTGGTGCTACTGGGTCTCTACCTGCGTGACTCTGCCGGTTCTTGCAACCGGCGCAGTCGGCTACCTGTCGAGTTTCTTCCCGGTGCTCGGCGTCAATCGCGGGCTTGCCGCAGTCACCGCGCTGGCCATTCTCTGGCTGTTCGTGTTGATCAATCTGCACGGCGCCCGCACCGCCGGTTGGGTGCAGGTGCTCACCACCGTGCTGAAGCTCGTGCCGCAGGCCGGCATCATCGCACTCGGCATCTGGGCGCTGTTCGCGCCCCACGCCACGTCTCCGGTCAGGGTACCCTCCACACCACTATCGATGCCCGGGTTGATTGCGGCGTCCACCCTGGCGCTCTACGCCATGCTCGGGGTTGAAAGTGCCGCCATGCCTGCTGGCTGTGTGAGGGACCCCGCCCGCACAATTCCGCGCGCTACCTTCATCGGGACGTTCCTGGTCGCGCTCATCTACATCTGCGTGTGCCTCGTGCCGATGCTGCTCATTCCGCAGAGCGAGCTCGCCGTTTCCAATGCGCCCTTCGCGGACCTCTTTGCCCGTTATCTCGGTGGCGCCTCCGGCAAGCTGCTCGCGGCTTTCGTCATCGTGGGCGCCCTCGGCTGCCTCAATGGTTGGACACTGATCCTCGGCGAGCTCACCGTGAGTTTCGCGAGACATGGCGGCTTTCCGCGAGCGCTCGGCAGGGTCAATGCGCACGGCGCGCCGCACTGGGGCCTGATTTTCTGCGGCGCTATTGCGAGCCTGATGTTGATCATGAACTACAACGACTCGATGGCCGGCGCATTTACGCTGCTCAGCGTCGTCGTAACCGCCACCAACCTGCCGATCTACTTCGGCTGCGGACTTGCAGCGCTGGTGCTGTGGCGCCGCGGGCAGATCCCCAGGCCCGGTGCGCGCGAGATACGCTGGATCGTCGCATCGTTGCTCGCCGCGATCTACTGCGTCTGGGCCTCGATCGGCATCGGCCGCAAGCCACTGCTGCAGGCCCTCTATGTGAGTGCCCCCGGCGTGCTCGTGTACGCGGTGTACTGGTGGTACTCCGTGCGTCGCGAGGTGGTTGCGGCCCGCGCCTGATTCCGCGCCGCTAACGTTCTTTTCACCCGGAGATACCCAGAGATGTTTCGCACATCTGTCGCTCTTCCTATGCTCATGCTCATCGCTTCACTCAATGCTGGCTTCGTCTACGGCGCCGATGCGCCAGCGCGGCCACGCGCGCGCGACCTCGGTGTGCCCTTCGATGGCACCCCGGGGCCCAACAACGCGATCACGGATGTCGAGGGCGTGTTGGTTGGGCACACGACACTCATCTTCGGCAACGGCAAGCTGGTTGTCGGTAAGGGCCCGGTGCGCACCGGCGTCACCGCCGTGCTGCCGCGCGGCACATCTTCCATGGACCGCTTCTCCTTCGCCGGCTGGTACGCGCAGAACGGCAACGGTGAGATGACGGGCACTACCTGGGTCGAGGAGTCCGGGTTCCTCGAAGGTCCGGTCATGATCACCAACACCCACAGCGTCGGTGTGGTGCGCGATGCAGTGATCGCCTGGCGTGTGGCGCATGGATCGGCAGGGCCGGACGATGATTGGTGGTCGCTGCCTGTGGTGGCGGAGACCTGGGACGGCTGGCTGAATGACATCAACGGATTTCACGTCAAGCCCGAGCACGCCCTTCACGCCATCGACAGTGCCCACTCCGGTCCGGTCGAGGAAGGCGCGGTTGGCGGCGGCACAGGAATGGTGTGCAACGGCTTCAAGGGCGGGATCGGTACCTCATCGCGCAAGCTGACCGACAAAGATGGCGGTTACATGGTGGGCGTTCTGGTCCAGTGCAATTACGGCAGGCGCCAGAATCTGCGTATCGCCGGTATTCCGGTCGGCCGCGAGATCGAGAGCGAGGACCCTTACGCCTGGCTGCCGTCCGCTGCCAACGAGCTCGGCTCGATCATCGTCGTGGTGGCGACCAATGCTCCGCTGCTCCCTCACCAGTTGAAGCGCATCGCGCGTCGCGTGTCCCTCGGCATCGGCCGAACCGGCAGCATCGCCAGCAATGGCTCAGGCGATATTTTCATTGCCTTCTCGACCGCCAACCCCAGCGCGAGTGACGTCGGTCAGCTCATCGACCTGAAAATGCTGCCGAACCCCTCGCTCGACCCGCTGTTCGCGGCAACAGTGGAGGCCACCGAGGAAGCCATCGTCAATGCGATGGTCGCGGCCACCGACATGACGGGCATCAATGGTCACCACGTGCGCGCGCTGCCGCACGATCAGCTGCGTGCGGTGCTCGCGAAGTACAACCGGCTAAAGCAGTGAGGCT
>Ga0070714_100002718_pt1 | contig 13038 bp, 10 predicted proteins | sample LARL83metaG_FD_65450 | JGI IMG/M metagenome (GOLD analysis project Ga0070714, IMG submission 65450) | Corn, switchgrass and miscanthus rhizosphere microbial communities from Kellogg Biological Station, Michigan, USA - LAR L8-3 metaG | ecosystem: Host-associated > Plants > Roots > Rhizosphere ... | reverse complement strand
CGTCTGCGCGGTCTAGACAGGCGTAAGTACGCCGAAGACTGAATCCCGCTAAGCAGCATGGTGCTCGCGAAGAAAGCGTTCACGATGCTCCGCGTCACGAAACGCTTCCGTTCCGCCAGCGCGAGTGACCGACAGCGCTCCGGCCAGATTTCCAGCTGACAGGCAAATCTTCACGTCCGATCCCTTCAAGTATTCGTGTAGAAAGCCGGCATCGAAACTATCACCCGCGCCCACTGGATCAACCACTTCGATTCGCAAAGCGGGACTAGACCACTGCTCTTCACCCCGGCGGGCAAGGGCGCCTTCGGCGCCAAGCTTCACGACAACCAGGGGAACAGTTCGCGCCAGTTCCTTCGCGGCAGCTTCCGCACTCGCGGCTTTCGTAAGCCGCATTGCCTCTCGCGCGTTAGGGAGGAAAACGTCAACATATCGGAGGGCCTCGCGAATCCCTCCCTCCCAACGGTCTTCGGGATCGTCGTTGCAATCGAGCGAGGTGGTCAGACCTGCAGATTTCAATTTTTTCAGGAGTTCGGGCACGCTCTCCTGCAATCCCCGCTGGAGATAAAAAGAGGAAAAATGGAAGTGGCGCGCGGAGGAGAGATAATCCAGGTCAATATCCTCAATCCGAAGATCAAATATGGTGCCCGAATAGGTAAGCATATTGCGCCACGAGTCGCGTTGCATAATGACGGTGAGCGCGGTTTTTCGACCCGGCAGGATAGAAACTTTACTCACGTCCACCCGAGCGGCGGACAAACGGGCGACTGCGAGTTCTCCGAAGGGATCGTCGCCGATGCATGAAACGAATCCTACGCTGCTGCCGAGTGAAGCCAGATTGTGCGCCACGATGGCCGACGAACTGCCCAAGGTGAGATTCAAATCAGATGCCAGCAGCTCGCGTTCTCGCGGAATCTCTTCAGGAACACCGTAAAGAATTAAATCCAGGTTCAGCTCACCGGCAATAGTGACGTCGAAACGGCACATGCACACTCCTGTGGAATCTAGGATAGGCGATTTGGTGAAAGCAGCTTCATTTCAGTTGCAGGAGTCCGAAGCGTTCTGGCACGTGAAATGAGTTTCCCATGACCGGCTGCCACATGATCTCTTTCAAATCTTGAGGTGGTCCTTCCGTACGAAACAGGTTCACTCGAAACGTGGTTCCTGGCGTGGGAGGCCGAGTGTCAAGCGCCCTGAACGGTATTTTCATTGCCGTGTACCAGATATGTTTCCGATTATCGATGCGTGCGGAGTGTTCAAAACCAGAGTTCCACAACCATCCGTCTTCGTGGTGCGGCTTGTGAAGGTCGATGTCCAGATCGACCCATTCGTTCTGTGGAGAGACTTCAAACTCTTTATAACGTTTGATGTCCTTGAAATCTGAACCGATGAAAACTTCGGCCACATTCCAGTTCCACAATTCGTTGGTTTCACGCGCTGTGTCCGGCGACGGTTTGAGATAGAGACTCTTGTAAGGACAAATAAAAAGGAAATAAATATTCTCACTGGTCCAGCGGGTACGGATTTCGGTGCGATATTCCCGAAGAGCGTGGCCGCGGGTATCGACTTCTGCGTAGATAGCTTTCGCAGCTTGCCAGAACGGTGAAGCCGGGTCGGTGTTCAAGACGACGTCATGCTCAGCATGGACGCTTTCTATAAGGGGTTTTTCCTGGACTTGACCTTCCGCCCAAAGGCCCAAAACTGGTAGCAAGCAGAAAAAATTTATGAACACACTTCCGAAGGTGCACGACAGAGGATTCATAGGTTGAAGTTCTTATTGCGTAGCCATTGCTTCCCGCGCCAAATGGTATGAAAGCAAGCGGTCAGGCAATAAAAAAGCTTGGCGGAATAACTGTTGCGCTTGCGGTTCGCGGCCCAGCGCACGATTCAGCATTGCGCTGTTGTAAATCCACCAACTGCTGTCCGATATTGCCATCGACTTTTCTAGCGCGCTCTCGAGCCGGGAGGTCCACTGGCTCTGGTCAAATCCAGGTAGTTGCCTGGCCGCGAGCCACGCCCACACCACTTCGGCAGCGTCAGATTTCTGGGCCGCGTTTTCAAAATGCTTGTTGGCATCTTCCCGCCTTCCACATTGCAAATTCATTTGCCCGAGCAAATAACTCGTGCGTCCAGAGTTAAGAAATGGTTCGAGGCCATCCTTTGTGAAAGCCATGTTTTGCACCGGAGAAGCCATGCTATTCGCAACCGAGATAGCTGCTTCACAATGCTTGTTCTTGGCCTGGCCGAGGGCACGCTGCAATTGCAGTTCTACCCAGACTTGACGGACGTTGGTGCCGCCTTCCTCGCGGGGAAAAAATCGATTGCGAAATAGCGCGCTAGCGCGATCGAAGTCACCCGCTTCGGAAAGGTTCAGAGCCAATTCAAAAACCAGCTGCGTCGGCATTTGCGACAAGTCGGGATAGAGTTCGAGGGCCTGGACGCGCTCTTTGCTCGGCTTTTTTAAAATGCTGAGCGCTTGATCCGCTCCAAGATACACCGCTTCGTTTCCTCGATCATTGTGAATTCCATCGCGAAAAACGTCGAGTGCAGCTTCGGGGTCATTCTTCACGTGCAGAAGGGCTAATCCGAGGCTGGCGTCGAGAACCGGAATTCGAGGATTCAACTTGCGGGCCTGGTCCCACTCGGCAAGCGCTTCGGCGGTCAATCCACGTGAAAAGTAAAGAGTGCCGAGAAGGTAGTGGGCATTGGCATCAGAAGGGTTCACCTGCACCGCAAGACGCAGCGCGATCAGGTCCTCGGGGCGGCTGGGAAAGATGTAGTCAGTAGGAAGAGATGAAGCAATGTGATCGTCCGCAGCGCTGGACTCGCCCAATTTCGTGCGACAGTACGCGCGATAGTACGCCAGCATAGGATTGCGACCCGGAGACGTAGCGCCTGGCTCACTCTCGTCCGGCATTGGATCAGGGTAGCGAAAGGAGAGGACATCAAGCGCAGGCTGATACAAGCCGAGGCGCATGTACTCGGCTGCGATGTTCAGAATCCGGCTATCGTCATTAGCGAGTTGCTGAGGATCGGCACTTCCGACTTCATGACGAAGAAAATCGCTCAGTGGGAACCGCCGCAGCCACTCCTGCGCCAGCGCGTGCGCTTCCCGCTCCATGCCCTCCGCTTTTTGGGTTGCTACCAACTCCTCTGCGGCACGCACGTCCTGCGAAGCCGCCTGCAGCGCATTCGTAAGATAGAGTCTTGCGCGATCTAAGTCTTTCTCTCGCGCTGATAACTCCGCCAATCGAATCGCAGCCGCAGCCCGCCATTGCGGCAGGCGATAGGCGGTCTCGAAGGCAGTACGAGCTTTTTCGGGAAGCCCCAATCCGTCATAAGAAATGGCCAGGTAATACGCGGCCTCGGCGTCGGTAGTGTTGCGGCTTAGCACTTTCTCCAGGAATGTGACGGCATGCTCGTAATGAAAAAGTATCGCTGAAAGCCTGCCGGCGGCTTTTAGCGCCGCATAGCTGTCGGCGTTTTGCTTCAGCAGATCGGAATATGTCTGCAGCGCCAGTAAAAGATTGCCATTGAGTTCCTGCGTCTCTCCGAGTTGAATGCGGTCGTCCTCGCCGCGGTTTTCGGCCGGGGGAATGCGACCCGACGGTTGCGGTCCGACTCTAACTTCGCTGACTGGCGTCCAGTCATACTCGCCTTCAGTTTGCTGCATCACGACCGCGCCGGTTCGATCGCGAATAGCCACCGTATATTTTCTATCCTCATTCGGTAAAGGAACCTCGCGAGACCATGTACTTTCCGGAACCAGATCGGCGTGTCCGCTCCAGACCTGCGTACTGCCATCGGAGACGGAAACTGTCACGGCGGAAAGCGGCTGGTTCGCATTGAAGCCAATGACCAGAGCAGTTCCTTGCCTCTTCACTGCCAGCACGCCGGATAAGTTTGCGCGCGTGATAACACCAATGCCACGTACCGGCATCCAGTACTCGGAAAAATTGATGGTCTGCCGCGGTTGGAGAAAAGCATAGGTCTCCTGGTTCCGAAACAGGCCAGCTTGCACTTCCGCATATGCGCTGTCGTTATCGGAAAGTGCTTTGCGCCAGTCGAGGCCGTCTGCGTCGACTCCCCAGGACCATATTTTCTTGGCGGGCAGCTCGTCATAATTTGCGAAGTGCACTGTCCCGGAGTTGGTGTGTGGATTCCACACGCCCATAAAAGGCTCGCGGCTTGCGTGTACGAACCATGACACGGGACCATACGTCTGGTTGCGAATAATGCTTAAATCGTGTCCGCTGGAATCAACCGGCCAGGGTTGTACCTCCGTGAATCCGTGGCTAGCGACAAAGCGCATCGGATATTCGACGTGTGAATCGTCCCAAACCTGGACCCCGGCGTTGTTCCACCAATAGAAACGATGGCGGACGTCACTGCGGTTGCTGAGCGTTACCCGTTGTTCCAAGACCGTGGATTTCGGACGCAGCACCATTTCGACATTCCACTCCATTCCATATACGCGGTCCACGTTTCCGACGGTGACCGATGCACTGCCATCCGCGTTTTGCGCGAAAGCAAAGTCGATGGGAGAAAGCGACATCCAGTTGTGAGACACGGGAAAGTTGTACTCGACGCCAAAGGCCGCCCAAGCTCCGCGATATCCGATGTTCGCCTTCTTGATCGAAGGATTGGCATAGAACATCGGCAGGCCATTGATCTTATCGATGCAGGTGTAAAGGTGACCGCCGAGATCCGGCAGGATGGAACACTTCAAATATTCGTTCTCGAGAAAAATGGCGCGCCACTGATGATCAGTGCGGCGGCCCGTAAGATTCGTCCGCAGGGTATAGGGATAGTTAAACCGGGTAGTCGCGAATTGATCAAATGGAGGGTTCGGGTCCGGGAGGCCTTCTTCGTAGGCTGGAAGTGAGAGCGTTCCCTGCCACACTCGCACTTGTGCACTCGCCGGCAATGTTAAACCGGAGAGCAGCGCCAGCGCCAAGAAGTTCCCTGCAAAATTTTTCATCAAGCGAGAGATATAGCAACCGAACTGCGTTCCCGTAATATACCCTTTCAGGACCGCTTCGGACAGTTCCATGTCACAGATTTTTAATTTTCATGCAGCGGAATTTGGCCGCTCGAACGAGATTTTTTTGCTCGTTAAAAAGAGACCAAGGCGATCTGAGAAATTACCATGACCGATCCGCGCGTAATGCAGGAAAACTTGACATCTGTGCGCCGCATCATCCGTCACTTGCGCTGGTGGATTGCAGCAGTGCTGTTTATTTCTACCATCATTAATTATCTTGATCGCCAGACGCTGTCGCTGCTCGCGCCCTTTCTCAAAGTTCAATATCACTGGAGCAACACGGATTACGCATATATCGTTATCGCATTCCGTGTGGCTTACACCATCGGCCAAACCGTGCTCGGCCGGCTCATGGACAGACTGGGCACGAGGCGCGGCTTGACGTTGACGGTCGCGTGGTACTCGCTGATATCTGTACTCACGCCCCTGGCCGGCGGCCTTTACAGCTTTGGCCTGTTTCGCTTCTTGTTGGGTGCCGGAGAATCCGCGAACTGGCCCGCCGCGACCAAGGCCGTTTCCGAATGGTTCCCGAAACAAGAGAGAGGACTCGCGACGGCATTTTTTGACAGCGGCTCTTCCATCGGCGGGGCCATCGCCCCTTTCATCGTGTTGTCTATCTATTTTCGTTGGGGGTGGCGTCCGGCGATCGCGATACCGGGCTTTCTTGGCTTCTTGTGGATATTCCTGTGGCGGAAGATTTACCAGTCGCCCGAAACGCATCCGCTCATCTCCGATGGTGAACGAAATATGCTGGCGCAAGACAAACAAGACTTGGCAACCACCAGTACTACGCGCCCACGCTGGCGCGACCTTCTTAAATTTCCTCAAACCTGGGGGACCATCGTTGCCCGTTCGTTTACCGATCCGGTTTGGTACTTCGTTACGGACTGGTTTCCAATCTATCTGGTGGCCAAAGGTATTGATTTGAGAAATGGGGTTATTGCAGTTTGGGTGCCATTCGTAGCCGCAGATTTGGGCAACTTTGCGGGCGGCATCGCGTCTGGCTGGCTGGTAAAGCGTGGCTGGCCACTGGGAATGGCCCGGAAGGCCGTGGCCATATTCGGGGGAATCGGAGTAATGCTGCTGATCCCAACAATTTTCACGACGAGCCTTTACTTGATCACGACGTTATTTGCGCTCGCGACATTCTCTTACGCGGCGTTTAGCACCATCGCTAACGTGCTTCCCTCAGATCTTTTTGACAGCGCGTCGGTGGCCAGCGTCAGCGGACTCGGCGGGACAGGGGCAGGAATCGGTACGATCATCGCATTCCAATTGATCGGTCATTATTCCGATCTCCGCCAGGGCCTGACCACCCACGTTTTTGACCCTATCATTATTGTTGCGGGGCTGATTCCCTTCGTTGGTATGATTCTTGTTTTACTGCTGGTCAGGAACACGAAAGCCACTCGTCAAGGTCTGGTACGCCCTGTCTAGCATTTGCCTCAAAGTCAACTTCTGGTTGCAGCGACTTCAGGCTTCAGCAGTGACGCGGAATCTTTATCGAGGTAGATCAAAGCATTGGGATGCGTCCGCAGAATAGACGCAGGCGCAAGCGGGCTGATATGCCCCTGGAAACATTTCGCGACGGCTCGGGCTTTCCGCGCGTCCGGAACAATGCAGAGAATTTGCTTTGATTTGAGAATCTGCTGCACCGTCATAGAAATTGCGAGACGCGGCACTTCGTCCAAAGTTCGAAACCAGCCTTCACCGAACTGCTGTTGCCGTGAGGCTTCGTCCAGTTCGACAACAATGTACGACTTTTCGGTGTCGAAATCCGCTGGTGGATCGTTGAACGCCAAATGGCCGTTCTCTCCTACGCCAACAAACGCGACATCGATCGGCGCTTTTCGGATTTCCGCGCTTGCCTCATTGATCACCTTGCTCGGATCTCCTTCGCCATTGAGTAAGTGGTATCGAGTTATTCCGGTCTTGTTAATCAGGCGCTCGAGTAAATATTTCTGAAAGCTCGCGGGGTGGGTCGATGGCATTCCCAGGTATTCATCGAGATGAAACATCTCGACCCGCGGCCAGTCGATGTGACGAGCCTTGGTCAGTTCGTCGAGAAACTCGAATTGCGATGCTCCTGTCGCCGCAATGATGCGCGCCGAACCGCGTTCGCGGATGGAGTCACGGATTGTGTGGGCGGCCTCACCAGCCGCGGCCCGTGCCAGAGAATTCTTATCAGGAAAGACTTTCAGCTGCACGACTTACCGACACCCCTTCTGCGGCCAGAGTTGTTGCTGCTCAAGAAAGGAACCGTATCGTCTGCTCGACCAGTTCCGCTGTCGGCTTGTAAGGATCGCCGGGAGCGTCGAATTCGATAGAGCAGTATCCTTTGTAGGCGTGCTTCTTCAGAATTGCGAAGGTGCGCGCCAGGTCGACGTGAACATCCTTGCCTTGCTCATTCACCTCGCCATCTTTCACATGGCAGATTCCGTAAGCATGCGCGAACATGGCATCGATTGCGCGATACGCAAACTCTTCATCATGCGCGGCCAGTGAGTTGCCGAAATCCGGTAAAGCCCGCAACCACGGGCTGTTCACCTTTTCGATGACCTGCACGATAAAAAACGGGTCCTCACTGACGGGATTGTCGTTTTCCAAATGCACCACAACATTCTTTTTGGCCGCATACTCAGCTACTCGTTGCAGAGTTTCGGCGGCGCGAGAGACATCGGGTTTCGACTTCTTCGAGCCCTGAATATGGGTGCGGATGCTGGGTGAGCCGAGGGCTACTCCGACGTCCACCCAATGTTTGCTCGACACGGCGGATCGTTCGCGCTCAGAGGCATCGGGTGAGTATTGGCTGTATTCGTCGTCCACGGCGATATCAACGACCGCAGATCCCGCTCTTTCAACCGCAGTCCGGAACTGCTCGAGATATTTCTGGTCAGTTGATGGGAAGACGCGGCCCCAGGGTTCGATCTTGTGAACATTGAATTTTTCGGCAACGTGCGCCGCAAAATCTTTCAATTCGATTTGCTGCGCGGCGGGTACTGCACCGGGAGTTTTGCCGTCCCAGCCTTTCCATCCCACGATGAATTCGCGGAATGAATATGCCGCCACCGACACCCGTTCCCGTGGGTCGGAAGGAAAGCTGACCGAAGGCGCCGAGCCTGTAGCGCCTGCGAGGTCTGGCAAAAGTGTGGCCCCCGCAGCGGCGCCGCACACTCCGAGGAATTGCCTCCGATTAATGGTATTCATCGCGGACCTCATTAAGATGAGCAGGGGCGATCAGCTCTTAATGCTGTTAGAGGCCTCGTCCCAGGTGACCGGAGCCTTACGGAAATAAGATTCATTTGCCATGTGGCATGCCAGGGCCGCATGATGACCGAAGACTGCATCTTCAACCACCGGTTTACGCGAACGTACTGCGCGGAAAAAATTCCAGAGATGTGGCTTCATATCGTCGTAATCCGGACCGCGGTAGCTGATCGCTTCCGGCATCGGCTCCTGCCCGATTTTCGGATCATTCTCGGCATGCCATCTCTTCTCGTAGGCTGCGCGCATCGCGTGTGGAAAGCCGTTGTCGTAGTAGCTCGGAGCCGAATCCGTTCCCGATTGAGGCGAGAAGCTAAGGCCAAACTCATTCACTTCCAGAATCCCTTTCGATCCCTGGAACCGGTACGTCTCGGGCATTTCGGTGCCCTGATTGAGACGCATGTAAACAGGCAAGTCGCCGTAGTAGAAGAGAGTTGCATGCACGTCGGGCATGTTCCGACCATCTTTCCAGCGCCGGATGCCGCCGACTGAGAGCGCCTGCTTGGGGGCTTCGTTGATGCTCATCATAAACATCATTCCGCTGACCAGGTGAACCAGAAGATCGCCCGCGAGACCGGTCCCATATTCTTTCCAGCAACGCCAGCGCGCGAATGTATAGGGATCGAACGGCTTTTTCGGCACGGTGCCTTGCCAAGTATCCCAGTCGAGATTTTGCGGCGATAGATCGAAAGGCGGCGGATATTCCCACGCGCCGGTAGGATCGTTGCGCCCAAGCCACCCTTCGATCAGCATCATTTCGCCAAGCATTCCCTGCGAGATCATCTCTTTCGCTTTGGCACAAATCAGAGAACTGACCCTTTGCGAACCGATCTGCACGATGCGCCCGGTGCGCTTGGTGGCTTCGACCATTGCAACCCCATCCGCAGGACTGTGCGACATCGGCTTTTCACAATAGATGTCTTTGCCTGCGGTGACTGCATCCACGACCACCTGCTTGTGCCAGTGATCGGGTACCGCGGCGACGATACAGTCGATTTCTTTGTTAGCGAGCAATTCCTGGTAGCGGCGGGTGACTGGAAGCGAGGGTTTGTTGGTGATCTCTCTGGCCAGCGTGTGGCGCCCGTCGTAGAGGTCGCACGCCGCCACACATTCGATTCCCGGCAGCTCTATAGACTGCGTGAGCAGGCCTGAACCCTGCATCCCAATTCCTATTATTCCGAACCGAACGTGATCCCCTGGGGAGACGTCCTCTGCGGCCAGCAGTGGCTCGGGACTCAGGAGCAAAGTCTTGGTTCCGAGAGATGCGCCTGCTGCGGCAGCGCTCAAGCCCAAAAACTTACGACGGGAGAAGATGCTTGACTTCATGGTCAACGACCTCCTGAGATCCTAAATTTATATGCTGCAACGCCGGACCAGGGAAGAATTCTGGCGAGCGCTCATTTCACCGCCGGGGTGATGACGATGTTTCGAAAAGTCACGTGCCCGTCTTCACTGCCTTGCAGGTAGATCGGTCCCGGCAGTCCCTCGTGGCTGTCAAGAGCGCCGCCGGTAATTCCAGGAATTTCTTTGTGATCAATGATGGTCTGGCCATTCTGGATAACCGTGACCATTCGTCCCAACAGGGTGATGTCGAAAGTTTGCCATGCGCCTGCTTTGCGCGGCAACTCTGGCGAAGGCGCAATAAATCCGTAAACTCCGCCCGTGTGATGGCTTGACGGCTCCTGTTCAGAGTTGGTTTCAATCTGCACTTCATATCGCCCTCGCAGATAGACACCGCTATTGGATTTCTCTCCGCAGTTGAATTCAATGTGAAGCTTGAAATCCTCAAACTTAGAGTCATTAATTAGCTCGGGGCCGTGTCCCGGACTAACAAGATTGCCGTCCTCCACCTTCCACGCGCTTGACGAATTTGGCTTATCCGGTTTCCAGCCAGTCAGATCTTTGCCGTTGAACAACGGAATCGGCTTGCCCCATTTCGGAGCACCTGTTCGTTTTAGAGCCGGCGCTCTTTGGCCCGTCCACTTCCACGGAGTTCCATCCGGCCCGCTTGTCGTCCCCGATAAAATCTTCCCGGTTAGCGTTCCCTCAAACACCATGTCGTCCTTACGGTCCTCTTCTGCCTTGGGCGAAACAAATCTAAGATGACCGTTCGTGATTGTAATTTCGGGAAGTGGTCGGGCATTTCCCCAGCGGCCGACCATCTGTGCTTTCAATTGCCCACTTTCCTGCCGAATCTCTAACCAGGAAGGGTATTCACGGTCCGGGGCTTTCAAGGTCAAGTCCCACCGGCCTACAAATGCTGTGACCTCGGAACCGGAGGAAGTTTTTGCAGCTGATGCGCCAGGCTGGGAATACGCGCAGGCGAATAGGAGACACATTGCCGCTGGGAAGAGCACTCTATGCCGCTGCATAATCGTTTTGGAAACCACCTCCAAAAATTGGCTCACGTCTTTTTTCCACATCACTGGCGAATTGTCAAGGTTCCTCGCAAACGGAAAACATAAACACGATCAAACGTTCTACAATGTTTCGACTGACTTTATCCGTTTAGCTGGTTCTGTTTCGAGGGCATTATGAAACGAATTTTTGTGCTCGTACTGTTCTTCTTGAGTTTCGCGCTGCCGGTTCCGACTAGAGCGCAAATTTATCGAGGCGCAGACAGCGCGCAACGCGCCCAGCAAGCGGCCAGGAAAGATCAAAAGAGAGCGGCGAAGAACCAGCGGAAAGCCGCAAAGAAATATCGGAAGGCCCAACGCAAAGCAGCAAAGAGGCAGAATCGTCGCGCCTAACTGCAAAAAAGATTTTCAAACGAAACCTCTCGAGGTCCAGATCAAACCGGGCTCGGCCGAGACCCTGCAATATTCGCGATTAGGTATCCTCGCTTCCAGTCCGCAGTCACCAGCTCCCTTTATGACCAAAAGCTATTCTCGCATTGCTTCCTGGTTTGCGGGTTCGCATTCACCCAAGTGAACGCCCCGGTTCGGTGTGGCCCACGCTGTTGCTTTCCCGCGAGTAAAATGGGCGAGTTAATTTCGGGGAGAGCTGGCGCATGGTATCCGCATCCGCGCTCACGCAGGCCGAGGAGTTGCAGAGTCCGTTGACCAAGGCAGCGGCACGTTGCGTGCTGGTCCTATTCGGCGCGTCGGGAGACTTGACTAAGCGCAAGCTGGTTCCCGCCTTGTTCAATTTGGCGAAGATGAATCTCTTGCCCGATAACTTTGCGATTCTGGGTGTGGCGTTTGACGATCTGAGCCTTGAACAGTTCCGCGATCAAGTTACGTCGTTCTTGCAGTCGGACGACAAAAGATCGGATGCGGTGGAATCCTTCAAGCAGCGACTTTACTACCAGAGGGCTGATTTCTCCGATCCGGCAATGTACGCGGCGCTGCAGAACCGGTTGGGAGAGCTGGACCAACAGTACGAAACGGAAGGTAATTATCTTTTTTATTTGGCAACGGCGCCCAAGTTCTTCGGCCAAATTGTCCAGCAACTAGGACAATGCCAGCTTTCCAAACAGCAGAATGGCCGCTGGCGCCGAGTGGTAATTGAAAAGCCGTTTGGTCACGACCTCGAATCGGCTAGAAGCTTGAACCGGCAGATCAAAGCCGTGCTCGCGGAGAATCAGATTTATCGCATCGATCACTACCTCGGCAAAGAGACGGTGCAGAACATCCTGGTATTCCGCTTCGATAATGCGATCTTTGAGCCGATCTGGAACCGCCGTTACATCGACCATGTGCAGATCACAAATGCCGAAACCGTCGGTGTTGAACAACGTGGCGGATATTTCGATACAGCAGGAACTCTACGAGACATGGTTCCCAATCACGTCATGCAGTTGCTCAGCCTGACAGCGATGGAATCGCCGGTATCGTTCCAGGCGGATTCGGTTCGGGATGAACAGGCCAAGGTGTTGCACGCGGTTCAAGTGCTGGATTCAGAAGCCGTACTGCACGATAGCGTTCGCGGGCAGTATGGAGATGGCGTGGCGGGCGGTGAACGCGTCCGTTCCTACCGTACCGAGCCGGGAGTTTCGCCCGAATCAAGGACTGAAACGTTCGTGGCGCTCAAACTAAATATCGATAACTGGCGGTGGGTAGGCGTGCCGTTTTACTTGAGAACCGGCAAGCGTCTCAGTCAACGCCACACCGAGATCACGATTCAGTTCAAGAAGACTCCTTTTGAGTTGTTCCGCAACGCTCCGGTGAAAAAGCATTCCAACCAACTGGTGATTCAGGTGCAGCCCGTCGAAGGAATATCGTTGAGCTTTGGCGCGAAAATTCCCGGGCCGATCCTGCGGGTCGGATCGGTAGACATGAGCTTTGAGTATTCAAAGTATTTCGGCGAGGATGCGTATACAGGCTATGAGGTTCTGCTGTATGACTGCATGATTGGTGATGCCACGCTCTTTCAGCGCGCAGACATGGTAGAAGCGGGCTGGAGCATTGTTGATCCTATGCTCGATGTTTGGACGGCGCTTCCGCCGCGAAAATTTCCCAACTACAGCGCGGGTAGCTGGGGGCCGAGAGAGTCCGACGAATTGCTGCAACGCGATGGGCGCGTGTGGAGGAAAATCGAATGATTCTCGCAGGCGATATTGGCGCAACCCGGGTACGGCTCGCGGCGTTTCAAACTGAAGGAACCCACCTCCATCGTGTGGTGGACAAGACATACAAGAGCCAGGAGCACAGCGGACTCGCGGACCTTATCAAAACATTCGTAGGCACGGAAGGCATCATGGTGCACAGCGCCTGCTTTGGTGTAGCGGGCCC
>Ga0070714_100002717_pt1 | contig 13042 bp, 14 predicted proteins | sample LARL83metaG_FD_65450 | JGI IMG/M metagenome (GOLD analysis project Ga0070714, IMG submission 65450) | Corn, switchgrass and miscanthus rhizosphere microbial communities from Kellogg Biological Station, Michigan, USA - LAR L8-3 metaG | ecosystem: Host-associated > Plants > Roots > Rhizosphere ... | reverse complement strand
CCAGGTACTTGATCACCGGCCCAGCCTAGGCAGGCCTGCGGATGGCGCTACTGGCCGCTGGACGGGGCCGGCGGCTGCTGCGCGACCAACTGCTCCAGCTGAGGCAGGAAGCTCTGCACGCGCTGCGCCTCGGCGCTGCTCGGCGAGGCCAGCTTGAGGTATGCCTGGAAGGCCGCCAGGGACGCCGCGTAGTCCTGGGCGCCGGCCGCGTCGTAGCCCAGGAGGTCGAGGTTGAACGCGTTCTTGGGGTCGGTCTTCTGGATGGTTTGCCGGTAGCCCATCGCCGTCTTGTAGTCGGCACTGGAAGACTCGGCGAGCGCGTTTGCCGTCTCCTGGTAAGTCGACGCCGACCCTGCGGCGAGCGGGTCGGCGAGACCGGTCGAGAACTTGAGGCCGGAGATCGGGGCGCCGGCCCCGGAGTCCTGGTAGTAGCTGGCGACATTCTGGTAGGCGAGCGCGTTCTGATGGTTGAGGGTGGCCCGCTGCTCGAGGAGCCCGGCCGCGGTCGAGAGGGTGTTGACGTCCTTCGGCTTCAGGCCGATGTAGCTCTGGTAGGCGCTGATCGCCTGGTCGTTCTGGCCGTTCGCCGAGTACTGCTGCCCCAGCAGCAGCCACGCGTGAGCGTCCTTCGGGTGCTTGCTGACGGTGCTCTGCAGGCCGGAGATCGAACTGCTCGAGCCGCTGGAGCCGCCCAGCAGGTCGCCGAGGTTGACGCCGCCGGCGCCGGAGCCCACTCCGAGCAGCACGAAACCGAGCCCGAACACGATCGCCAGGAAGACGAAGATCGGCTTTTGAGTTCGGCGGATGCGTTCGAAGAGCATGAGTTCAGGCGAGGAGCATCTTGGCGCGGACGGCGTCCGCCTCCACGGTCGTCGGCATCGACTCGCCTCGCCTGTAGCGTATCTCCCCGTTCACCAAGCTGATTGCAACCCGATTGGGGGTGCCGCCGAAGACTGCCGCGACGACCGGATCGTCCCAGGGAAGGAACGGCGAGCCGGTCAGGTCGAGCACGGTCAGGTCGGCCGCCATCCCCGCGGCGAGCGCCCCCACCCGGTCGCCCAGGCCGATCGCGCGGGCCGCCCCGCGGGTGGCCAGCTCGAGCGTTGCGGCGGCGGTCAGCGCGTCGGCGCTGCGGCCGCGGGCGCGGGCCGCCATGACCGCGAAGCGCATCTCCTCCCACATGTCGAAGACCATCGCCGAAGCCGGCGAGTCGGTGCCCAGACCAACCCGGAGTCCGGCGTCGAGCAACTCGCGAACGGGCGCGATGCCGCAGCCGAGGAGCGCGTTCGAGCGCGGGCAGTGGATGACCGGCAGGTCGAGCTCGGCGGCGGTGGCAATGTCCTGCGGGCTCAGGAAGACACCGTGGATGAGGACGGTGTCCGGGCCGAGCAGATCCTGGAACTCGTCGAGGTGCAGGGTTTCCCGCTGCGACTCCAGGATGTGCGTCGCCACCGGCAGGCCGCGCCGGCGGGCGATCGCGATCAGGCGTTCGTAGTCCTCGCGGGTGACGGTGAAGGGCGCGTGCGGTGAGACGCCGGCTGTCACCAGCGGCGAGTCGGGCAGCCGGTCGAGCGTCGCCTCCACCCGCTCGGTCAGGTTCGGCCAGTCGCTGAAGCCCTCGACGTAGACGATCGCCCGCAGGCCGGTGGCGACTGCGGCGTCGGCGACGGTGCCGGCATAGCAACAGTCGGCGATGGTGGTGATGCCGCCGGCCAGGCAGGCCCGGGCGCCGTCGATCGCCTGCACCAGCGAGTCGGCAGGGTGGTCGAGCGCCGCCTTGCGCCGGATGTGCTCCTCGATCCAGGGAGTGAACGGCTTGCCGTCGCCGAAGCCGCTCATCCGCGCGTACTCCAGGTGGCTGTGGGCGTTCACCAGCCCCGGAAGGATCAGCGAGTTGGGAAACGACTCATCGGCGGGGCCGCCCTGCCCCAGGCGGACGATCAACCCGTCCGCGATCTCCACCCGGCCGTCGGCGATCGGTGGCCCGTCCACCGGGACCACCCAGTCCGCCCCCAGGATCACGCCGGCCAGGCCTCGTGCTCTGGTTCACTCGGGGTGGTTTTTTTTTGCCGGTCGACCCGGCGGTCGACGGCGGCGACGATCAGGTAGGAGATGGCGTAGAGGACGAGCAGCGGCACGAACTCGGCGATGAACGACACCGGGTCGGCGCCGGGAAGCACGCCGGCGACGACGGCCAGGACGACCACCGCATAGCGCCACGTGCGGCGCATCAGCGGGGCGGTGACGATGCGGAGCTTGGCCAGCGTCAGCATGACCGCCGGCATCTCGAAGATCAGCCCCATCGCGGCCAGCGTCAAGGCGACGAACTGGATCTGGTTTGCCGCCCGCAGCTGGACGGTAAACGAGCTCTGGTTGAAGTTGAGCAGGAAGTTCAGGGCCGCCGGCACGACGATGTACCAGCCGAACGCCGCGCCGAGCAGGAAGAGGAACGGGATCATCAGCGCCAGCGGCCTGAGTGCCCGGTGATGCTCGCGCGAGAAGGCGGGGATGACGAACGCGTAGAGCTGATAGGTGATCACCGGCAAGGCAACCAGTAGGCCGATGTAGAAGGACACCGAGATGGAGGCCATGAACGAGTCGAGCGGCCCCGTCTGCAGGTACTTCAACGGATGCCCGACGGCGTCCTCGGCCGGCTGCTTGACCAGGTTCAGGATCCGCTGGCTCTCGATGAACCCCGCGGTGATGCCCACCGCGAGGGCAAGCAGGCTCACCACCAGCCGGCTGCGCAGCTCGTCGAGATGCTCGACCAGGCTCAGCTGCTCATCCGGGTCGACGCGACGCCGCTTTCGTCTCACGGCGTGTTACTCGGAGTGCGTCGAAACCTGGTCGCCGGACGCCGGCGCGGTGTGCGCGGGCTCTCCGGCCGGCGGGGTATACGCGGGTGAGGGGGGCGGCGGCTGGATCGCGGCGGCCGGCGGCTGAGGATGCTCCTCCTCCTTACCGGTGACCCCGTCCTTGAATTCGCGGATACCGCGTCCCAGCGACCGGCCGACCTCGGGCAGCTTCTTGGGCCCAAGGACGATCAGCGCGATCACCAGCACGATCAGGAGCTTTTCCCATGACGGCTCGAACATGGTTCCAGGGTAGCAGGTTCGGGAACCCTGTCGAGAGCCCGCGGCTACACTGGACCATATGCCAGATCTGGAAATTCGAAACCTGCACGCCGCCATCGACGACTCCGAGATCCTGCGCGGGATCGACCTGGAGATGTCGCGTGGCCAGATCCACGCCATCATGGGCCCGAACGGCTCCGGCAAGTCGACGCTGGCCAACGTGCTCATGGGCCATCCGGCGTATGAGGTCACGGACGGTCAGGTCACCTTCGAGGGCACCGACGTGCTCGAGCTGGAGCCTGACGAGCGCTCCCGCCTGGGCCTCTTCCTGGCCTTCCAGTATCCGTCCGCAATCCCCGGCGTGACCGTCGCCAATTTCCTGCGGATGGCGGTCAACGCCCACCGGCGCTCGCCCGAGGGCGACGAGAACCCCATCCGCATCCCGGAGTTCCGGAAGCTCCTCCAGGAGAACATGGAGCTGCTCAAGATCGACCGCTCGATGAGTTCCCGCTACATCAACGACGGCTTCTCCGGCGGTGAGAAGAAGCGCATGGAGATGCTCCAGATGGCGGTGCTCGAGCCACGGCTGGCGATCCTCGACGAGACCGACTCGGGGCTCGACATCGACGCTCTGCGGATCGTCTCGGACGGGGTCAATCGACTGGCCGGCCCGGAGCTCGGCGTGCTCGTCATCACCCACTACTCGCGGCTGCTCCAGTACATCAAGCCGGACGTCGTCCACATCCTCGTGAACGGCCGCATCGTCCGCACCGGTGGCCCGGAGCTGGCCGACGAGCTCGAGCGCGACGGGTATTCCCCGTACGGCGTCGAGGAGGAGGCGATCGTCAATGGCTGAGACCAGGCTGACCGACGCCGAACGTGAAGCAACCGCGATCGGCGACTACAAGTACGGCTTCCATGATGAGGTGACGTCGGTCTTCCCGACCCGCAAGGGCCTGGACGAGGACGTCGTGCGCGAGATCTCGGCGCACAAGGACGAGCCGGAGTGGATGACCGAGTTCCGGGTCAAGGCATACCGGCACTTCGTCGACCGGCCGATGCCGACCTGGGGCGCGGATGTCCAGCGGATCGACTTCGACAACATCTACTACTACCTGAAGCCGGTCGAGGAGCAGGCCAAGAGCTGGGATGACCTGCCGCCGGGGATGAAGGAGACCTGGGACAAGCTGGGCATCCCGGAGGCCGAGAAGAAGTACCTGGCCGGCGTCGGCGCCCAGTATGAGTCCGAGGTCGTCTACCACAACCTGCAGAAGGAGCTCGCCGACCAGGGCGTGATCTTCCTGGACATGGACTCCGGCCTGCGCGAGCACCCGGACATCGTGCGCGAGCACTTCGGCAAGATCATCCCCTACAACGACAACAAGTTCGCGGCCCTCAACTCGGCTGTCTGGTCGGGCGGCTCGTTCATCTACGTGCCGCCGGGCGTCCGCGTCGAGTTGCCGCTGCAGGCCTACTTCCGGATCAACGCCGAGAACATGGGCCAGTTCGAGAGGACGCTGATCATCGTCGACCGCGACGCCTACGTGCACTACGTGGAGGGCTGCACGGCGCCCATCTACTCGACCGACTCGCTGCACTCGGCGGTCGTCGAGATCCACGTCGCCGAGGGCGGCCGCTGCCGCTACACGACGATCCAGAACTGGTCGACCAACGTGTACAACCTGGTCACCAAGCGGGCTGTCGCGGAGAAGAACGCGACAATGGAGTGGGTCGACGGCAACCTCGGGTCGCAGATCACGATGAAGTACCCGGCGGTGCTGCTGAAGGGCGAGGGCGCCCACGGCGAGGTGCTCTCGATCGCCTTCGCCGGCGCCGGCCAGCATCAGGACGCGGGCGGCAAGATCACCCACATGGCGCCCAACACGTCATCGGTGATCACCTCCAAGTCGATCTCCAAGGACGGCGGCCGCAGTTCCTACCGCGGCCTCCTGCAGGTGAACGACGGCGCCGTCGGCAGCCGCTCCAAGGTCGTCTGCGACGCGCTCATCCTGGACGACGACAGCCGCACCGATACCTATCCCTACATCGACATCCGCGAGAACGCGGTCGACATCGGCCACGAGGCGACGGTGTCCAAGATCGGCGACGAGCAGCTCTTCTACCTGATGAGCCGCGGCCTCTCCGAGAGCGAGGCCTCGGCGATGGTGGTCTCCGGCTTCATCGAGCCGATCACCAAGGAGCTGCCGCTGGAGTACGCGGTCGAGATGAACCGGCTGATCCAGCTCCAGATGGAAGGGTCGGTGGGGTGAACACGCTGGCGGAGCCCGCCTGGCTGGCGGGGCGGCGCGAGGCTGCCCGGGAGACCTACGAGTCGCTGCCCGTTCCCTCCAACCGCGAGGAGGCGTGGCGGTTCACCAACCTGCGCGGCTTCGACCCGGAGGTCTTCGAGCCGGCGGATGCCGTGCCCGAGCTCTCCGGCGACGTGCCGGCCGGCGTCACCTTCACGACGCTCGGCCGGGCGGTCGGTGAGCACGCCGATCTGCTCGAGCGCTTGCTGGGCTCGGTCGTCCCCGACTCCGAGAAGTTCGCGGCCGGGAACGCCGCCCGCTGGCGCGACGGCGTGCTGCTGCACGTTCCGGCCGGGGTGCACGTCGAGTCGCCGCTTCGGGCCGTCCTTGATGCCCCGGACGACGCCGGCGTCTACCACCGGGTGCTGATCGTGCTCGAGCGAAACGCCCGCGCCACCTTCCTGGAGGAGTTCCGGTCGGCCGCCGCGGCCTATCTGAACATCGTCGTCGAGCTGATCGTCGGCGACGGCGCCCGCCTGGAGTATGTGACGGTCCAGGAGCACCACTCCGACACGCGCCAGTTCGGCACGCATCGGGCGACGGTGGGGCGCGATGCCGAGCTCGACTGGGTGGCGGCGGCGGTCGGCGGCGCCCGCGCCAAATCGCGCATGGAGAGCTATCTGGCCGCCCCCGGCGCCCACGTCAAGGTGACCGGCGCCTACTACCTGACCGGCGCGGAGCACGTGGACTACGACACGACGCAGGAGCATGCGGCCCCCAACACGACGTCCGACCTGGCCTTCAAGGGTGTGCTCGACGACCGGGCGCGGGCGGTCTGGCGTGGGGTCATCCGCGTCGACAAGGGCGCCCAGAAGACGGACGCCTACCAGGAGAACCGGAACCTTCTGCTCTCCACCGACGCCCAGGCGACGCCGATCCCGGGGCTCGAGATCGAGGCCAACGATGTCCGTTGCACGCACGGCGCGACAGTCGGCCAGGTCGACCAGAACCAGATCTTCTACCTGATGGCGCGCGGGCTTACTCGAGCCCAGGCGGAGCGCCTGATCGTGCGCGGGTTCTTCGAGGACGTGCTCGACCGGATCGGCTCCGAGCCGGTGCGGGAGCAGGTGGCGGCGGCCATCGACGCGCGGCTTCCCGGCGCGGAGTAGCCGCTCGGAGGCGCAGGCCGGCCTGGTCGGCGCCCAGCGTCGATGACTAATTGGTGCCTGGCACCTGGTAGTCATTCCCGCCGCCTTCGGTGCTCGGTTCGCGCGCGACGCGGGCACCGTCGTTGCGGTGTTGTTGCTCGCCGGCCGGCGGCTCGGCCCGGCCATCTAGACTTCCCCCATGGCAGTTGCGCCCGCTCACACGCCGCTCGACGCCGCGCGGATCCGCGAGGACTTCCCGATTCTGAACCGCCCGGTGCATGGCGACCAGCGAGTCGTCTACCTGGACTCGGCGAACTCCAGCCAGAAGCCGCGCCAGGTCATCGACCGCATCTCGCGCGTGTATGAGGAGGGCTACTCGAATGTGCACCGCGGCGTCTACGAGCTGGCCGTCGTTGCCACCGAGGATCTGGAGGCGGCGCGCGACAAGGTGACGGCGTTCCTGAACGCGCCCTCCCGCCGCGGGATCATCTTCGTCCGTCAGGCGACCGAGGCCCTGAACCTGGTCGCCTACGCCTACGGGCGCAAGTTCGTCGGCCCCGGCGACGTGGTGGTCACGACGGAGATGGAGCACCACTCGAACCTCGTCCCCTGGCAAGTGCTGGCGCAGCAGACCGGCGCCGACCTGCGTTACCTGCGCATCACCGACAGCGGCGAGCTCGATCCGGAGTCGCTGGCCGCCCTGGCCGACCTCGAGCAGGTGAAGCTGGTCTCGGTCACCCACGCATCGAACTCGCTGGGCACGCTGAACGACGTGCAGGCGCTCGCCAGCTGGACACACGAGCGAGGCGGCGTGATCGTCGTCGACGGCGCCCAGGCGGCGCCGCACCGGCCGGTCGACGTGCAGGCGCTGGACTGTGACTTCTACGCCATCTCCGGGCACAAGATGTGCGGCCCCGGGTCGGGGGCGCTGTGGGGCCGCGAGGAGCTGTTGGAGCGGATGGACCCGTTCCTGACCGGCGGCGAGATGATCCGCACGGTCAGCCTGGAGCGGACGACCTGGAACGAGCTGCCGTGGAAGTTCGAGGCCGGCACGCCGGCGATCGCCGAGTGCATCGGCCTCGGCGCCGCCGTCGACTACCTGACCGAGATCGGGATGGAGCGGATCGCCGCCCACGAGCGCGCGCTGACTCAGTACGGGTACGGCGTCCTCTCGGAGATCACCGGCGTCACCCAGTACGGTCCGCCGCCGGAGCAGCGCGGCGGCGTGCTCAGCTTCAACGTCGAGGGCGTCCACCCTCACGACGTGGCCCAGATCCTGGACAGCGTGGGCGTTTGCGTTCGGGCCGGCCACCACTGCACGCAGCCGGTGATGACCCGCTACGGGCTCGCCGCAACAACCCGCGCCAGCGTCTACCTCTACAACACCGCCGAGGACCTGGACGCGCTGGCCGCGGGTATCGACAAGGTCAAGCGGACGTTCGGCGTCTGACAACGCTCCCAGGTGGGATTTTCCGCCTCCCGGGTACACTGAGAGTGCGATGGACGACCTCTACCGCGACAACATCCTCGACCATTACAAGAACCCGCGAAACAGCGGCCACCTGGACTCCCCCACGGTCACCGCCGAGGGCGTCAACCCGCTCTGCGGCGACGAGCTGCAGGTGGAGCTCCAGATCGAGGACGGTATGGTCACCGACCTTCGCTTCAACGGACGCGGCTGCGCGATCTCGCAGGCCGCCGCGTCGATGATCTCGGATGTCGCCAAGGGCAAACCGGTCGCGGAGGTGCGGGAGCTCGGCAGCGAAGACGTGCTGGACGAGCTCGGCATCCCGCTGACGCCGATCCGCCTCAAGTGCGCGCTGCTCTCGGTGCAACTGCTCAAGGTGGCGCTCGGCGACGCCCCACCTGAGGATCCCGATCTGACGTGGAACTCCGGGTAGGCCCCGCGGACGAGATCCCGGAGGGCGGGGTCAAGATCGTCCAGTCGGGGTCGCTGTTCGTCGGGGTCTACCGGATCGACGGCCGGTTCTACGCGATCGAGGACCGCTGCAGCCACGACGACGGACCGCTCTGCGAGGGCGATCGCGAAGGCTTCGAGGTCATCTGCCCCCGTCACGGCGCCCGCTTCGACCTGCGCACCGGGGCGGTGCTGTCGCTGCCGGCGACCGAGGACGTGGACGCCTTCGCGGTGGAGCAGCGCGACGGCGAGCTGTTCGTGATCGCCTGAGGCCGGGCACCTATACTCAGGCACGCCGATGGACACCCTTTCCGATGCCGTCCAGGAGTACCTGGAGATCATCTACTGGCTGTACGAGTCGGGCATCGAGCGCACCCAGGCGAATCTCGCCCGGGCCCTTCGCGTCTCCCAGCCGTCGGCCTCGGAGATGCTCAAGCGGCTCGCCGATGAGGACCTGATCGAGCGCGACGAGCACAAGCTGATCCAGTTCACCGAGCGCGGGCACGAGGTGGCGGAGCGAATCGTCGCCCGCCATCGCCTGGTCGAGGCCTACCTGGTCAAGGTGATGGACATCCCCTGGGACGACGTCCACGAGGAAGCGCACGCCATGGAACACTCGATCTCGCCCCGGCTCGAGGCCAAGATGCTGGAGATGATCGGCGAGGTGCGCACCTGCCCACACGGCCACCCGATCGGCGACTACCCGCGCGAGCCGGGGGAGCCGATCCCGGCCGTCCCCGAGGGCAGCGTGATCACCGTCCTGCGTCTGGAGAACGAGGCCGAAGAGATCCTCCACTACATGATGCGACACGGGGTCGAGCCGACGCGGACGTACACCGTCGAGCAGCACACCGGCGACGGCGACGAGGCGGTCACGGTGCTGCTGGACGACTCGGGCGAGCGCCACGAGGTGGAGGACCGGCTGGGTCGCACGGTGTCCGTGCGGGTCGACGAGCGGGGCGAGGGCGCCGTCTCGTCGCTGGGCGATCTGGGCGCCGAGCTGCAGCTCCTGGGCGCCGATCGCTGGGGCATGTAAGCCCCGGTTGCCGGCCAAAAGAGTTCGGGGCGTGCCGGGATTCGCATCCCGACACGCCCCGCGGTGAGTCGCTTTGGATTAGGTAGCGGCGATTGCCTTGACCACCAAGGAGGTGGTACGTGCTATCCCAACGCCGGCTGCAGCGATTCCCCGTAGGTTCAGGGACTCGCCCCTACCCGCGAGCACCTCCACTCGCCCGTCTTGAGCCTTCTAACAAGTCGGACCACCTCCTTTCCGTGGTATCCCAATCGTAGCAACGGATGGCGACGGAGAAAAGGTCGCGGCCAAACTCAGCGCGAGTACGCCTCGGCCATCGACTTCGGGTCGACTCCGAGCTGCTCGCGCATCGCCTCGATGTTGCATTCGGTGCCGGCGAGCAGCATGACGATCTGGTCGCGAGTGACTCGAAGCGGCGGTGGGAAGTGCTGGAGAATGGCGGCCTGGGCCTTCATCAGCCCGGCTGGGACGTGCACCTTGCGATGAGGTCGACGGCCGGTCACCCGCGCCAGCTCGTCCAGCAGGTCGTCGAAGGCGAACGTCTGCGGACCGCCCATCTGGTACACGTGCCCGATCGTCTCGGGCCGGGCCAACGCCGCCGAGAAGGCCGCCGCCACGTCGCCGGCCCACACCGGCTGATGGCGGTACCGGCCGTCGCCGACGACCGGCACCAGGGGGAGCCGGATCAGCCGCTCGAATTCGGCGAACGCGCCGCCCCCGGCCCGGAAGATGAAACTCGGCTCGAACACCGTCCACTCCCGGTCGCTCTCGACGACGGCCTGGCGGCCTCGCCACTTGCTGCCCCAGTAGCGGGTGAGCGGAGCATGCTCCGCCGTCACCCCGAGCGCGCTCATGTGGAGCAGCCGGGAGATCCCCGCCGCCTGCGCCGCCTGCACGACGTTACGCGGGCCCTGCGCGTTGATCGCCTCGAACTCGGCGTCGGAGCCGTTCAGGATGGCGACCAGGTTGATGACCGCGTCGACGCCGTCCATCGCCCGGCGAAGCGCGGCCGGGTCGCGCACGTCGCCGCCGCTTCGGCGGGAGAACGGCACCGGCTCGTGGCCGTCGGCGCGCAGCCGGTCGACCAGCGTCCCGCCCACGAAGCCCGTTGCGCCGGTCACCAGGACGCGCATCTCAGCGCTCCAGGAAGTTCAGGTGATACCGGCTGGGCGTCGGCTCCGCCTGCCCCTGGTACTTGCTGCCGAGCGTCCCCGACCCGTACGGCCGGTCGGCCGGGGTGGTCATGGTGAGGAAGCTGAGCTGGGCGATCCGCATTCCCGGGTAGACGGTGATCGGCAGGTTGGCGACGTTGGCCAGCTCGAGCGTGATGTGGCCGTCGAAGCCGGCGTCGACGACCCCGGCGGTCTGGTGCACGACGAGGCCCAGGCGGCCCAGCGAGCTCTTGCCGTCGAGCGTCGCCACCACATCGTCGGGGAGGGCGATTCGCTCCAGCACGACCCCCAGCACGAACTCGCCTGGATGGAGGATGAAGGGCTCGTCCTCGGCCACCGTGATCAGCTCCGTCAGATCGTCCATCGGCAGCTTGACGTCGATGTACGGATAGCGCGAGTTGCGAAAGACACGGAAGCTCGATCCCACCCGGACGTCGACCGAACAGGGCTGCACGAGGGCGTCGTCGAACGGATCGATGACGATTCGCCCGGCGGCGATCTCCTCGCGGATCGTGCGGTCGGAGAGCACCATGCCGGCGCATCCTACCCGCTTGCCGAATCCCGCCTGGAGCAGGTGCTCTGATACCCTGATCGAGTCCGCGCTGGCACCGAATGGGGAGGGTTTTGGGTGGCGAAGACCGTTGATCTGCGAACCGAGGTGCCGGGGCCAAAGTCGCGCGCGATCCTGGAGCGCAAGACCCGGGTGGTCGCGAACTTCAAGGACGTGCACATGCCGGTCGTGATCGACCACGGACACGGCTGCACGGTCACCGACGTCGACGGCAATACGTTCCTCGACTGGTCGGGCGGCATCGGCTGTCTGAACGTGGGACACACCAACGCCGCCGTGTCGGCGGCGCTGCATGCGCAGGTCGACCGTTTCCTGCACACCGATTTCACGATCGTGCCCTACGAGGCATATGTCTCGCTGGCCGAGCGGCTGCTGGCACGGACGCCGATCTCCGGGCCGACCAAGGCGGCCTTCTTCAACTCCGGCGCCGAGGCCGTCGAGAACGCGGTCAAGGTGGCCAAGCTGGCGACCGGGCGGGAGGCCGTGATCGCGTTCGACAACGCCTTCCATGGCCGCACGCTGATGGCCATGTCGCTGACCTCCAAGCCGCATCCATACAAGGCGGGGATGGGGCCGTTCGCACCCGAGGTGTACCGGGCCCCGTATCCGTACCCGTACCGTTGGCAGGGGGACGACCCGGCCGGGGAGGCGCTGGCCGACCTGCGCCGGATGCTGATCACCCACGTCCCGCCCGAGAACGTTGCCGCCATCATCTTCGAGCCGGTGCAGGGCGAGGGCGGGTTCGTGGTGCCGCCGGTCGAGTTCGTCCAGGGGCTGCGCGACCTGGCCAGCGAGCACGGGATCGTGCTGATCGCGGACGAGGTGCAGACCGGCTTCGGGCGCACCGGCAAGCTGTTCGCGGTCGAGCACTTCGGCATCGAGCCGGACCTGATCACCGTCGCCAAGTCGATCGCTGCCGGCGTCCCGATGTCCGGGGTGCTGGGCCGGGCGGAGCTGATGGACGCCCCGCACGACAGTGCCATCGGCGGCACATACGTCGGATCGCCGCTCGGCTGCGTCGCCGGTATGGCGGTACTGGACGAGATCGAGCAGCGCGACCTTCTGGGGCGTGGCCAGGCCATCGGCGAGCGCATCCGCAGCCGCTTTGCCCAGTTCGCCGAGCGGCATGACCAGATCGGTGAGGTGCGCGGGCTGGGGCCGATGCTGGCGATCGAGTTCGTCAGCGACCCGGCGGCCAAGACGCCGGCGCCGGAGATCGCGACCGCCGTCTTCCAGCACGCGGCCGAGAACGGGCTGATCTTGCTCAAGGCCGGTCTCTACGGCAATTGCATCCGCGTGCTGGTGTCGCTCGTCGCCACCGACGAACAGGTCGACGAGGCGCTGGAGATCCTCGAAGCCGCCGTCGATCAGGCCTGCGCTGCGCCGGTCGCCGGCGTCGCCGGCTGATCGCCGCCGCGCCGCGCCAGCTCGCGCATCGCCACCACGAGGACGACTGCCGCGAGTGCGCAGCCTGCGGCTGCCATCCCGTAGACGCCGCGTACGCCGAGCACGTCGATCAGGAACCCGGCGGCCGGGAACGAGAGCGCAAAGGCGGTGAACTGGGCCGCCTCGGCGGCGGCCATCGCCCGTGAACGAACCTCGTCCGGCGTCCGCCGCTGCATGATCCCCTGCTCGCAGACGGTGACCGACCCCTCGGCCATCCCGGCGCAGGCCATCCCGATCAACACCAGCACGAACACGGGCGAGACCGCGATAAGCGCGAAGCCGGCGCCGATGATCAGGCAGCCGACGATCATCGTCGCCCGCTCGCGAGTGGTGGCGAGGCGGCGGCCCAGGAACGAGCCGGCGATGGCGCCGCCGCCCCAGCAGGCGGCGAGAATGCCATAGCCGGTCGAGCCGACGCCGAAGGAACGTGC
>Ga0070714_100002716_pt1 | contig 13043 bp, 13 predicted proteins | sample LARL83metaG_FD_65450 | JGI IMG/M metagenome (GOLD analysis project Ga0070714, IMG submission 65450) | Corn, switchgrass and miscanthus rhizosphere microbial communities from Kellogg Biological Station, Michigan, USA - LAR L8-3 metaG | ecosystem: Host-associated > Plants > Roots > Rhizosphere ... | reverse complement strand
CGGGCGCCGCGCGGCCCGCCGCTGACCGGTGAATCGAGCATGTAGACGTCGCGCTCGGCAAACGCGGCGTTGATCTTGCGGACCATCGTAGGTGAATTGGTCGACAGATCGAAATACGCCTTGCCGCGGCTCATGCCGGAAAGGAGGCCGTTGTCGCCGAGCGCCACGGCTTCGACCTCGGGCGGTCCGGGCAGCGAGGTGAAGACGACCTCGGCCGCCTCGGCAACGGCGCGCGGGCTGTCCGCCCATACCGCCCCGGCGGTCAGATAGGGTTCGGCCGCCGCTCGACGCAGATCGTGCACCACCAGATCATGCCCGGCCTTTTGCAGGTTGGCGGCCATGCCGGACCCCATCATTCCCAACCCGATGAACCCTATCTTCATTTCGCCCTCCCGCACTCGGTTGCTGGTACCTACCGGCGCTATTTCTCGAACACATCCTTTGCAACGAGGGCCGCGGTCATCGCCGCCGGCCAGCCGGCATAGAAGGCGAGGTGCGTGATCACTTCGCTGAGCTCGTTCTTGGTGAGGCCGTTGTCGAGCGCCCGCTGCAGATGACCAACGAGCTGCTTTTCGCGGCCGAGCGCGATCAAAGTCGCGCAGGTGATCAGGCTGCGGTCGCGCTTCGAGAGGCCGGGACGCTCCCAGACTTCGCCGAACAGCACCCGTTCGCTAAGGTCGATCAGCCCCGGCACGATGTTGCGGACCTGGTCGCGAGCCGACGATGGTTGCGATTGCGCCATGGTTTCCTCCTCTTCGATGCAGCACTCCTGGAGCCTAGCACGCGCCTCCGCACCGCCGGCTATAATTTCCTGTCATCTCACCCCTGCATTAGCCGGAACCGCGGCTCGACCGCGGAAGCGGATCAGAGGGCAAGGAGCTGCGTTTGTCGGACTAGTAGCAGACCCTCTCTCGAACCCAAATTGCGGGCGAACTGCTCCTGCTTGGAGGTCCCGCGCAACTCGGATCACCACACCAAACATGGATCTAGAAAAGCTTCAATACTTGCCTCTTGCCCTGCCGCACTTCTCGTTGCTGGCTTTGATTTTTCTCGTCCTCGTCGTATGGATCGAAGTGCAGGCGTTGCGCTCGGCCTACCTGGGCATGGGCTTCGGCCCCCACGCTGCACTAATTCTATTGTTGGGCTCGCTGGCCGGCAGCTATTTGAATATCCCGGTGGCACGCCTCCCCGGGGAGCAGATCGTCTCGGGGCAGGAGGTCTGGTACTTCGGGATGCATTATGTGATCCCTGAGGTGATCAGCCGGCCCGGTACGGTAATCGCCGTCAATGTCGGCGGCGCATTGATCCCGGGATTGCTCTCTATTTTCCTGTGCCTCAGAAACCGATTATGGATCACCGCGATTATCGCCACCGTAGTGGTAGCGGGAGTGTGCCATTGGCTCGCCAGCCCGGTTCCTGGCCTCGGCATCGCGCTTCCTGTTTTCGTCCCTCCACTTTCGGCAGCGGCCGTGGCCTTGCTGCTGTCGCGCAGGCATGCGGCGCCGCTTGCCTATATCAGCGGCTCGCTCGGCACTCTAATCGGAGCCGATCTCCTCAACCTGGATAAGGTGCAAGGGCTGGGGGCACCGATCGCTTCGATCGGCGGGGCCGGAACCTTCGACGGAATCTTTCTGACCGGCATCCTGGCGGTGCTGATCGCAAGTATTTTCGCACCATCGGAGAGCCCGGACGATCGGGCGAGATTCCAAGGAACCCACCACCGAGCTTGAGGCATCTCTCACGCGGCGCCGTCGCTCGCTGAGCAGTGAGCGAGCCAAATCTCGGGTCGAGATGATGGCCGGCGATGAGCCGTGCCAGCAACAACGGCGCAGCCGGAATGATCGGAAGATCGAAGCGCTCCCTCACTCTTATCGACGGCGTTCCGGCAGCCTGCACTAGTTTTGGTCGCTACAGGCGCATTGCTGATAATCCGAGAGGACGACGTTTCCCGATGCACAGTGGAAGGCTTTGATCGCCTGCGCCAGTCGTTCGCTTCCGCTCGAGAATTGGGCCCAGTACGCCGGATTTGAGACCGGGAAGATTGTGTGCCAGTGCTCACGCTCCGTCGGGGCCGTTGCGATCAGTGAATAAAGCTGGTCGAGGCTCGACAGATCGACACGCGGCAGATTCCATTGTTGAGTAAAGGTATACTCAGCGTGCCATACCGGCGGTAGGCCTCGCGGCGCGACGGTCGCTTGTGGCAAGTTCGTCAGGTAGTAGGTTGTTTGATCGAGAACGCCGCCCGCAGAATCGTAGATGAGGGTTCGGTAGGCCGGGTTCTGTCCATAAATTGGACTCACGCCCGGGGTGATCAGGGCGAAGCCGTGAGGGCCCTGGGCGTCTCGGATCAGGCGGAAATCATCCATATGAGTGTGGCCGGCGAAGCCGGCGATGACAGTATCGGCGTAGCTTCGCAACAGGGCATTAAAAGCGCCAGCGTAGGCTTGATCCCACATCGGAATTATCGCGGCCGGGCAAGAGCCTTGCCGCAGCGTGGCATAGCCGTCGATGCCGGGCGGGATGTGATACAGCAGCCAGACCCGCTCACCGGCCTCTTTTGCCGCCGCGAGCTCGGCTTCGAGCCATGCGAGCGTCGCCCGTCCCGGGTCGCCATCGGCCGCCGAGCCGCACGTATTGCGATAATGGATCGAAAGAAAATTGGTATTGGTCGACAACACCCGGATACCACCGGCTCGAGCGCTGTAGTTGCCGTAGCTTTGCCAATCCCGGTCGAAACCGGGCCCGGCGCTGCCGCCGACGAGCCGGCGCAGGAGGGGGAGGGTAGCGGACAGAAACGGTCCACCAGGCTGCAGCTGATAGTTGCCGCATTCTTCGTCGTTGTTGCCGAGTGCGGGAAGGATCGGCGTCGCCGGAAATGTCTGTTCGAGCTGTCGCGCGAGGAACTGCATCGTCTTTTGGACGAAGTTGCGATATGCGGCCTCCGAATGGTCCGTCGCAGCGGCGTCGAACTCTCGGCGGAAGCCATGCGCGAGGAAATCGCCGGACATCAGCACAAAGGTCGGCTGTGGCAATGTCTCCGCCATGTGTTGCAGCGCAGAGCGGAGCAGCATCCAATTGCTGTCCCGCCCGTATCGGCCGAGGCTCCGGTCACTAGAGCTGTCGAGAACCGCGCTCCATTGTTCGGGCTCCGACGCGGCCAAATGATCGACCAGCCCCGGATCCGCCATCGGGTCGAAATGCAGGTCGGACATGATGAGGATTTGTCCGGCATTGGGCGCCGCCTGCTGGCTATTCGCCGGTCCGCAAAGGAGGAGTACAGCTGCCGCAGCCACGCCGCACCAGAAGGCTGCCGAGAGACGAGCCCGAGATCCGAACAACACGGCGTCAGGGTTCGAAGCGGCGGAACCGGCTATTTGATCGTGTCGGCTCCCGCCTTCGCAACCTGGCCGTCTTGTTGTGCAGTCCCGCCACTGGCGCCGATCGCGCCGATGATCTTTCCGCCCGAGACGAGGGGAAGACCACCCTCGATCGGCGTCGCCCCGCGCAGCCCCAGAATGGCTGTGCGGCCACTAGCGAGCGCATCCTCGAAGACTTTACTGGGCCGTCGGAACAGGGCGGCAGTGCGGGCCTTGTCTATAGCGATCTCGACCGACCCCAGCTGAGTGTTGTCCATTCGCTCGAAATAGATCAGTAACCCGCCATGATCGACGATCGCTACGGCATTTGGCGCGGCGCCGATCTTTTTGACCTCATCGACAGCTGCCGCCGCCGCCTTCTTGGCGTCATCGAGGGCGATCGGGGCGCCGTAGGGCAGAGGCGGCGGAGCCGGGGTGGGAGGCGGAGCTTGCGCGCCGGCCTGACCGGCGCATGACAGCGCCGCCAGCACGAGCAGCAAATGTAGCTTCTTCGACATGAGGTCCTCCGGTTTCAAAGCGGGTCCCAGGAGAAGAGGTCACCCGAGCGGTCGAGCGGCATGAAAGAAGATTGCAGCGCAGGCAGGGCGTGCTGGGCAATGGCCTCCGGGGTCCAACCGTCGGCCCGATGCAGGCTGCGGACCGGTCGCGGCGAGCTGAAAAGATAGATTTCGTTCATCCGGGTGCCGAAAACCTGACCGGTCACGCCCCGCGCCGCGTCGGAGGCGAGAAAAACCGCCATCGGCGCGTTCTTGTCGGGGGTCATCTGCTGAATTTTCGCAACCCGCGCCCGCTCCTCCTCGGTGCGCGCCGGGATCGACTGGGTCATGCGGCTCCACGCCCAGGGCGACAGACAATTCGAGCGCACGTTGAAACGCTTCATGTCGATCGCGATCGCTTTCGACAATGCGGTGATCCCGAGTTTCGCCGAGGCATAGTTGGCTTGGCCCATATTACCGATCAGTCCCGAGGTGCTGGTGATGTGCACGTAGGCGCCGCTCTCCTGCTTGCGGTACTGGTCGGCCGCCGCACGGCTGACAAAGAAGCTGCCGTTGAGGTGAACCGAGATCACCGCCAGCCAGTCCTCGGCCGTCATTCGGTGGAAGATCTGATCGCGGAGCACGTCGGCATTGTTGACGACGATGTCGAGCCTACCGAAATGGTCGAGCGCCGCCTGAACGATTTTTTGTGCGGAGGACCATTCTGCGACGGAATCGGTGCTGATCTGGGCAGCGCCGCCGCCTTGTTCGATCAGCCGCTTGGTTTCCGCGGCGGGAGTTGCCGATTGCCCCTCGCCGGATAGTGACGCACCGACGTCGTTGATGATCACCTTGGCCCCGGCACGCGCCATTGCGATCGCGATCTCGCGCCCGATCCCGCCGCCGGCACCGGTGACAACGGCGATCTTGCCTTCCAACATGCCGGGCATGGCGTGTTCCTCCCCACGATGATTGTCATAACTCGCGGTTGATCAAACGACTTACACCGGTGCCGGTCAACTCGGACGTGATCCGCACTTGACTTGGCCGCCCGGTAAAGTGCGATTCCCGGCGGCTCGAGGAGGGGCATGCATGATCGCCGTTCGCGCGCTTGACGGTACCGAGATAGTCGTCAACAAGGATGCAGTCACGCTGGTCGCCGGTCCCTACCCGCACGACCTCGGCCCTCATACATATGTGCACGGTGTCGAGCGCGGGGTGCTGGTAACGATCGAGGACGCGGCGGCATTGGTGGCGCGGCTGGGAGTTGACCCACCATTGGCAAAGCTGACACGCCCCGATAAATCGCCGGTTTGGGTCAAGAGATCCGCCGTCCGCGGGATTCGGCCGCCAATTGCGACGGAACAGCAGGCCCGAGGAGCGGTGAAGGCTGTGGTGATCATCGGTGATCTTCACCAAGCGGTCCGCGAAGATGTGCAGACCGCCGCGAGCCTTCTCAACCCGTTCGCCACCAATGCCTAAACACGCATCGGGCGCTCAATCCTGCTGAACGACTCATCGCCCGATACGATTTTTGCGCCGGCGACGGCGGTGGGACGCGCCGCCGTCGCGGTGCTGCGCATTTCGGGGCCGGACGCCCGAAGGGCGCTGTTGCTGCTCGCGGGCGGCCTGCCGCCGCCGCGGGTCGCGCAGCGGCGCCGCCTTGTCGATCCCCAGGGTGGAGACGTGCTCGACGACGCGCTGGTCCTGTGGTTCCCGGCACCCCGCAGCGCGACCGGCGAGAATGTCGCCGAACTCCATCTGCACGGCAGCCGCGCCGTGCTCGCCAGCGTCATGCAGGCGCTGGCGCGCCTCGGGCTCCGCCTCGCCGAGCCGGGTGAATTCACCCGCCGCGCCTTTCTGAACGGCAAGCTCGATCTCTTGCAGGCCGAGGCAATCGCTGATCTCGCCGCGGCCGAGACCGAGGCGCAGCGCCGTCAGGCATTGCGTCAGCTCGGCGGGGAACTCGGCGACATTTATCGCGGCTGGCGCGATCGGCTGACCCGCCTCCTCGCCCACCTCGAGGCGGCGATCGATTTCCCGGAAGAGGACCTCCCGCCGGAAATAGGGGATCGTATCCTCGGCGAGACCGAAGGGCTGGTTTCCGAAATCGAACGTCACCTGGCCGATGCGCATCGCGGGGAGAGGTTGCGCGACGGCATTGATGTCGCGATCGTGGGACCTCCCAACGCCGGAAAATCCAGCCTGCTCAACCGGATTGCGCGTCGCGACGCCGCAATTACCTCGCCTGTCCCCGGCACCACGCGAGACGTGATCGAAGTCGCGATAGATCTCGGGGGTTACCCCATCGTGCTCGCCGACACCGCCGGACTGCGCGACAGTGGGGATGCGATCGAGCAGGAAGGGAAACGGCGAGCGCTGCAGCGGGCCGAGCGGGCCGAAATCCGGCTATTCGTCTTCGATGCCGCACACCCCGCAGAAGCGGCCGGCTCCTCGGTTTGGCCTGGAGCCGACACGATCCTCGTCGCCAACAAGATCGATCTCGTACCGGACGCCAGTGCCGATTTGCCGTACGATGTATTGTCGATCTCGGCATTAACCGGCGAGGGCGTCGATAAATTATTGGCAATACTGGGCGAGCGGGTCGCGCAAACCTATTGCCTTGCAACCCCGGTGCTGACTCGGGCGCGCCACCGCGAGGCGCTCGAAGAAGTCGTGGCATCGTTACGGCGATCTTTCTCCACCGCCTTACCCGAATTGCGCGCCGAGGACTTCCGTCTTGCGGTGCGCAGCCTCGGCCGCATCACCGGTGCGGTCGATGTCGAAGACTTGCTCGATGTGATCTTCCGCGATTTCTGCATTGGTAAATGACGTACCGGCTGGCGTATTGGGAGATTTGTGGGGAACTGCCGTTTTTGATTGCGGCCGGCTGCACCGTCCCGTATTGGGCAGCAACGTGTTCGCTCCACGGCACGGCTATGACTACAAAGTTATTCCATCTCAAACAAAATATTTTTCGACGAAAATAATTCGGGATGACGGAAGAACTTGTTTGCCTCGCCGTTCTGAGCGCGATGGCATAGTTGCCGTTTAATACAGGAGAAAGAGATGTTGAAGTTTTCGCGACTGCCCATGGGGCTGTTGGCGTTGACTATTGCTGCACCGGTGATGGCTCAGCCAGCGAGCACGACGACGAACCCCAGTGCTACCTCTCCGTCATCGACAATGGCGCCGGCCGTGCCGCCGACGTCAAAGGGCGTGACCTCCGATACGCGGAGCACCGCGGCCGCACCGAAAGCAGACATGGTCGACATCAACAGCGCCACTGCGGCCGAGCTGAAGATGCTGTCCGGCGTCAGTGACGGCGACGCTAACAAGATCATCCAGGGCCGGCCTTACAGCGACAAGCACCAGCTCGTCTCTAAGAAGGTCGTCTCCGAGACGACCTACGAGAAAATCAAGGACCACGTGGTCGCCAAACAGTCGAAATCGTAATCACTGAAACCTGCAAGGGTAGGCAGGGTCACGGCATTGGCCGCGCCCCTGCCGGCCATTTCAAGCAGGTTGCGGCGCTGCCAAGCCGCGCTGTTGCAATAACGCGGCGATCGCCGGTTCACGTCCGCGAAACGCGCGATAAAGCTCCATCGGGTCGACGGTGTCACCGGCGCTATAGATCGCTTTGAGGCGCTCGGCTAGCTCGGGATCGAAGACGTCGCTGGCCTCGGTAAAGGCCGCGAAACCGTCGGCGTCCAGCACTTCGGCCCACATATAGGCATAATAGCCGGCGGCATAGCCACCGCCGGCGAAAAGATGCTGGAAGTGCGCCAGGCGGTGGCGCAGCCCGATTTCCCTGGGCACCCCCATCCTGTCGAGGAAATTCCGCTCGAACCGGGTGGGGTCAAAGGTTTCGCTCACGCCTTCACGGTGCAGATCGAGGTCTATGAGGGCCGAGGCCGTATATTCTACAGTGGCAAAGCCTTGGTTGAAGTTCCGAGCGGCGAGGAGGCGGCGTAGCAGGTCCTCTGGCAAAGGCTCTCCGGTCCGGTAGTGGCGGGCGTAGGTCCGCAATGTTTCCGGTACGGACATCCAGTGCTCGAAGATCTGCGACGGAAACTCGACGAAATCGCGCCGCACCGCAGTGCCGGATTGCGACCGGTAGCGCACCCGGCTCAGCAATGCGTGCAGACCGTGGCCGAACTCGTGAAACAGTGTCTTGGCGTCGTCGAAGCTCAACAGAGTTGGTTCGCCGGCACCGACGTCGCTGCGGGCGAAGTTGTTGTTGTTGACGACGATCGGCGCCACCGGCTCGTCCATGTTCTCTTGGTCCCGGTAGCGGCTCGACCAAGCGCCCGACTGCTTCCCGGGTCGGGCAAAATTGTCGTGCAGAAAGAGCCCGACATGGCCACCGAATTCATCGCGCACCTCCCAGACCCGGACATCGGGGTGATAGACCGGGAGACCGCTGCGCTCTGTGAAAGTCAGGCCGAACAGCCGACGGGCGGTGTCGAATGCTGCCTGCACCATATCGTCGAGCACGAAATACGGTTTCACTTCCGCCTCGTCGAGGTCGTACCGGGCTTGCCGGACCTTCTCGGCGTAATACCGCCAGTCCCAGGGCTCGATCGGCTCGTTGAGACCCTCGGCACGGGCTACCTCCTCGAGCGCCGCCCGTTCGTCGCGCGCCTTTTGTTTCGCCGGTTCCCAGACCTGCAACAGCAGCCCTTCGACCGCCCCGCCGGTCTTGGCCATCGTGTCGTCGAGCCGGTAGTCGGCAAAAGTCTCGTAGCCGAGCAGCCGTGCCTGTTCGCCCCGCAAAGCTACGATCTTGCTGATGATCGGCGCGTTATCGGCGGCGCCCCCGCACGCGCCGCGCGCGGTCCATGCCTGCCACAACTCGCGGCGCAGGTCGCGGCGGGACGAAAAGGTCAGAAACGGCTCGACCGCGGAGCGCGACAGGGTCACCGCGAAGCGGCCGCTGATCCCGCGCTCCTCGGCGGCCTGCGCCGCCGCGGCTCGGGCAAACGGCGGAAGCCCGTCGAGGTCCGTCCCGTCGAGGACCAGCTGCCAATCCCGCTCGTCATGTAGGACGTTCTGTCCGAAAAGCGTATGCAGGCTCGCCAGCTGCTCGGAGATCTCCGTCATCCGCTGCTTTTTTTCGGTTGTCAGCATGGCACCGCTGCGTATGAAGCGGAGGTAATAGCGCTCGACAAGGCGTAGCTGGTCGGGATCCAGCTCGAGGCTCGCGCGCCGCGCATGGAGATCGGCGATGCGCTCGAACAATTTAGCGTCGAGAACAATCCGCATCTGATGCTGCGCGAGCCGCGGCGCGTAATCGCGGGCGATCGCCTCGAGCGCGTCATCGGTATTGCTCGCAGCGAGGTTGAAGAACACCCGGCTTACCCGCTCGAGCAAACGGCCGCTACGCTCTATCGCTTCGATCGTGTTGGCAAAGTTGGCCGACGCGGCGGAATCGGTGATCACGTTGATTTCGGTGATCTGCTCCTGCATGCCCCGATCGAAAGCCGCCGGAAAATGTTCGGCGCGAATACGATCGAACGGCGGCACGCCGAACGGCGTGATCCAGTCTTCAAAAAACGGATTTTCGCTCATGCCGCTGTCTGGCGATTGCGCTCGCAATCATGTTGGGCGCGCGTTCGAATTCGTCCAGAGAGCACGAACGGGCACACCAACGGCGGACAAGCCGTAGCCCTACGTGCCTCCCGGTTCACCCCATTAGGCCGGTCACCCCATCAGGCCGGGAGTGCCTGCGTTGCTGAGAAGTGACGATGGGCACTCTCGGTGCCGGCGTCCTTCGCGAGCGCCGAGCTGAATTCGTCGAGCGTGCTGCAGGCCACCATGGGGTAGGCAAAGCGCGTGCCGCGAGATCTGATTTCCGCCTTGCGAGCGTAATGGGCGTCCTCGATGCGGCGATATGCGTAGCCGAGGCTCAGTCCTGTTTCGGGCGTCCACGAATCGAACGCAAAGCCCCCATCCCTGGTCACAATTGGTCCAACAACTACGTGCATCGCGGCCTCCTCTCCGCAACTGCCAGATCAGCTCCGAGCATCAGACGTTTGCGAAGCAGGAGTTGCCGCTCCGGCGTGTCCCGGTCCGTCTGCGCTCGTTGCGACCGACGGCCGCGGCAGCGGCGGCAGGCATTTGGCGACCAGCACGGTCAAATCGAGCATGCCCAGGCCGATCGCTATCGCGAGCAACCAGGCGTTCAACTCGCCGGCGATCCGATCAAGGCGGACCAAGTGGTGCTTCATCCCGCAACCTCGCGCTCATCCCTCGGCTGCAGACAACATACGCCTGTCATGCTGCGATGCAACATTAAAACTGGTAAACAATTGTTAAATTTTGCCGAAAATGCGTTTTGCGGCGCAGCTACGGGAGGCGAGAACCGGCCGATGGCTATGAACCGCCATAGACCGGAATCACAGCCCCGCGCGTAACACGATTGTCCGACGAGGCGAGGAAAGCGATGACTCCGGCAAGGTCGGCCGGGGATACCCAGCGCGAATAGTCAGCCTGCGGCATCGCCGCCCGGTTTGCGGGGGTGTCGAGGATCGACGGCGCGACGGCATTGACCCAGATTTGCTCGTCGGTGAGCTCCTGCGCGAGCGCCTGCGTCAGCGCCGCCACAGCCGATTTGGACGCGGTGTAGGCGATCATCCCGGCCCCGAGCCGCGGCTCGATCGCGGGCCGGGCCGAGACGTTGACGATCCGACCACCCTGCGCGCCGCCCTGATCCGACACCTTGCGCGCGCGAAAGGCCGCGACCGCGGCCGCCGAGCACAAGAAGCAGGACAGCGTGTTCATACGGAACTGTGCGGTGAAATCGGTCGCCGAGAGCTCGCCGATCGGCGCCATTGCAAAGCCGCCGGCGAGGTGAACCGAAGCCCAGAGCGGCGGAAGCGCCGCGTAAAAACGCCGGACCGCGCCTTCGTCCGCGACATCGATGTCGCGGACGACATGCACTCCCGCATCCGCCGCAAAAGGAAAGCCGTCGAGCTCGGCGGCAACCAGGTTCGGAACGTGGCAAACGGCATTGGCGGCGCGCAACGCTGCGATGACCGCCCGGCCGAGGGCGCCCGTTCCACCGGTCACGACGACATGGCTGCCTGCAAAATCGACCATGGGACCCCTCAGCTCCTGTTTCGGTTCTTCGTTCGAAGCCAATTCGAGCGCGGCATAACGGCCGCAATAAGGTAAATCCAAGCATATGGCGGCTGGTTATTCGATGTGTATGCCCGCCTCTTTGGCAACCCGCCGCCACCGCGGGATCTCATCGTGAATGAGGGACGCGAGCGTCGAGGGCGGACCGCCGACCGCCTCGCCGCCGATCGCGGCAAAGCGCTTCTCCGTCTCGGGCTCGTGGACGATGTTGTCGAGCTCCTTGTTGAGTCGCGTGACGATCGCCGCGGGTGTGCCCGTCGGCGCCAGAAGCCCGAACCACGACACCGCCGAAAATCCGGGAAGCGTCTCGGCGATGGTGGGCAGTTCGGGAGCCGCCGGGGCGGGATGTCGGCCGCTGACCGCAAGCGCGCGCAACCGCCCGTCTTGCACCATCGGCATCGCGGCGAGGATCGGCCCCAGCATGGCTTGCGCCTCGCCGTTGACGACCGCGAGCAAGGCGGCCGCTCCGCCATCGTAGGAAATATGGCCGACGCTGATGCCGGCGGTCAGCCGGAACAGCTCGAAAGCGAGCTGGGTCGGACCTCCGAGACCGCCGGAGGCATAGTTGAGCCCACCGGGGTGGCTCCTGGCGTAGGCGATCAGCTCCTCCACCGAATCGATAGGGAGGGACGGGTTCACGACCAGGACATATTGGGCGGTGAGCAGCAACGAGACCGGAGCAAACGCCGTCTCGGCGTCGAAGGGAACGCTGTTGTAGGTGCCCGGATGAATGACATGCGAGGTGGTGGTCAGCAGCAGTGTGTAGCCGTCGGGCGAAGCCTGCGCGACATAATCGCTGCCCACGATCCCGTCGGCGCCGCTGCGGTGATCGACGACGACGCTTTGCCCGAGGCGCCGACCGAGCTCCGGTCCGATCCCCTGAGCCACAACATCGGCCGGGCCCCCCGGCGGGAACGGCACAACCAGGTGAATCGGTCGGTCGGGATAGCTGTCGGCGCCGGCGCTGCCGCACACCGCGAGCGCAATCAGCAAGCCGCACAACCGCAGCAGCGTTTGTATTTGGTGCAGCGCGTTCATCCGCGTCTCTCAGAACGAGAAGGCGTAGAGGCGGCCATCGGCGCCGACATAGAGCCGGTTGCCGGCCGCCAGCAAGGTCTGGAAGTGTCGCAGCCCGGTCAGTGCGTCGCCGGGTCCACCGCCGGCAAACAGCGGCTCGCCGGTATCGCCTCGATAACCGTGCAGCCGACCGTCGCCTTCGGCGCCGAGGATCCAGACGATCGGGTTTGCCTGGCCGTCGGTCGTCGTCACGATCGGCGAGCCCTCTCCGCGAAAGGCGGCGCACCAGTCAGTCGCGAGGGAAGGGGGTGCGCCTGCTCGGACGCGCAGCACGGTCAGGCTGTGGTCGCCCCGCGCCGTCGGGCAATTGGCACCGCGGCCCTGAAACGCGACAAACACGCTGTCGCCAGCAGGATAGGCTGCCGGAGCCGTGCGGATCGGATATCTCGACACGGTCTCGGAAGCGAGGCTGCCGCCGATGCCGCCGAGATTGTTGCGGTCGAGAAGATAGGCTCGCGCATCCTTGCCGAGCGCCAGGATTAGTGCCTTGCCGCCGCCACCCGAGGGCAGGTCGCCCAATGGGATATCCAGGGGCAGCGGGTTGCTGCCGCCAAGATCGGCGTCGCGCTCGTCGAGCGCCCGCCAGTCGGGCGGTGCGAAAAAGTTCTGCGAGCTTTTCTCGTGACGCAGATCGGGCATCAGGCGGAACACCGCCTCCCCGTCGCTCCATGTGCTCGCGCCCAAAGTATTGCCGGTCGCGACAAACAGTGCCCGCCCGTCGCTGCTGATCCCACCCGGCGCCCAAATCCCGCCGCCGCGCCCGCGGGTGCTCCAGCCGACGATGTCCCGTGGATCCTGCAAGCGGATGCCGAGGACCCAGCCGCGGTAATCCCCGCAATCGCCGAAATGGCCGCCATAAGGCACGTAGACCCTGCCCTCGAAGACGGCGAGCGCGCCGCGCTGGTTCTGAAAGCGCGTGTTGAAATGCTGTCCGCGCGCGGCGAGCGCCTCGGCGACCTCGACGGGCCAGCCC
>Ga0070714_100002715_pt1 | contig 13046 bp, 9 predicted proteins | sample LARL83metaG_FD_65450 | JGI IMG/M metagenome (GOLD analysis project Ga0070714, IMG submission 65450) | Corn, switchgrass and miscanthus rhizosphere microbial communities from Kellogg Biological Station, Michigan, USA - LAR L8-3 metaG | ecosystem: Host-associated > Plants > Roots > Rhizosphere ... | reverse complement strand
CTGCCACCGCGGCGCGCGGCAGCTATCCGGGAAACCGGGCGACTCGTCGTGGCCGTCGGCCCAGTCATTGCTGTCGTGCTCGCGTCGTCTCGCGGTGAGAGCTGGACGTCCAGGCTCGTCGCCGTCGCAGTGGCGTCAGCGATCTGGGCATTATCAATGGCAATCGGCCATAGTCTGGGCGGGTCAGCGCTAACTGCGCTTGGGCCGCGCGTGGCTGTAGTACGCGGCGTCTTGATTGCCGTTGTGTTTTCGGCGACTGCGGCCGCTTGGCTGCCGGACGCAGAGCTCTCTCCGATGGCGATTTGGCTCATTGCGCTGTTCGTCTTCATTGCGGGCGCTTGTTGGGAGACATTCGCGTTGCGGAGGATCACTCCGGCTGTTCGCCTACTCCTCGTAGGCAAGCTCTCGGAGGCATCGATTTTGCTCCAGGACCTCCGGCGTGGCCGGGCCGGCGGGTACGAAGTGATCGGAGTCGTCTCCGAGGCCGAGTCCGCGGAGGTACACGACCCACAGGCACCGTGGCTGGGCTATCCGGCTCAGCTCGATTCCGTGATTGCGGAGTGCCGGCCCGATCTTGTCGTCCTCACGAGCCGCGACGAGCCCGCAGACACCTTTGCACGGCTGCTCGACGCCGCAGCAGGAGGGTTCAGAGTCGTCCACCTCCCCGAGTTCTACGAATACGCGTTTGGCCGGGTTCCGATCGAAGACCTGCCTCACGAGTGGTTCCTTAGTGTGCTGCACCTCTACCAGCGCCGCTATTCACGCGGCGTCAAGCGTGCCCTTGATCTTGTCGGCGCCTCGCTGCTGCTGCTCCTCACGTTGCCTCTCTTCCCGCTCCTCGCGGTCTTTGTGATGCAGACGGATGGCCCTGTAATCTTGCGTCAGGCCCGGCTTGGCGAGCACGGCAACCTATTCACCATCTACAAGTTCCGGACTATGCGGGCGGACGCTGAGGCCTTCGGACAAGCGGTCTGGGCCACCGCCCACGATCCACGGCTGACGCGAACAGGCGGTGTGATGCGCCGGCTCAGACTCGACGAACTGCCACAGCTCTGGAACGTCTTCCGCGGCGACATGTCGCTCGTGGGGCCGAGGCCAGAAAGGCCCGAGTTCCTCTCCGATCTAAGCGAGCACCTCCCCTACTGGACGCGTCGGCATCTGATCAAGCCAGGGCTGACGGGCTGGGCTCAGGTGCGCCAAGGCTACGCCGCCAGCGCCGACGAAACGGCGACGAAGCTGTCCTACGACTTCTGGTATCTCCGTCATCGGAGCCTCACGGTCGACCTGGCAATCCTGCTGCGAACTGTGCTGGTGGTGCTGCAGGGCGACGGGTCTGCAAGCCGCAGCGTCGCCCCTGTCGCGACGAACCCATCGCCGACTCGGCAGAACTGAGACTGCACCTCGTCCAACCCGCCTTGTGCGGGTTGGACACTGCTATTAGCTCGGGGACTGCGACTCTTGGCCGAGGATCATGGCGAGGAGTCCTTCTAACCGGCTCACGTTGGCCTCGAGACCGAAGTTGTTCACTCCGTAGTTGAGGGCCGTCAGGCCACGCGCCTGCCGCTCGTCAGTCGTGAACTCACACCACGCGACGATCTCGTCAGTCAATTCGGCCGCAGACGACACTGCAGCTCCGCCGCTCGCGACCGCGACTTCTGCGGGCAGGCCGGGTACGGTCGTCACGAAGGGCAACCCGGCGCCGAGGTACTCGAGGGCCTTGGTGGGTAGAGCGGAACCGAAGACTGGATCCGGGCGGAGGAGGTGCAACCCGACGTCGGCGCTGGAAAGTAGATCGGCCACTCCGTCCTGGTCTACTGGCGGGAGCAGCGTTATCCGGTTCAGGCCCTTGGCGGCGACAGCATCCGCAAATGTGCGGCGTGCGCTGCCATCTCCCGCAACGACAATGCGGGCTGGGACGTCGTCCGGAAGCGATGCGACGGCCTCGAGTAGGAGGTCGAGTCCGTTCGCTACGCCGATCGCACCGAGGTAGAGGAACACGCACTGGTCATCGTCTATTCCAAGGCTCGCCCTCGTGCGAGTGCGCCGTTCAGGATCGGGATGTCGGGCGCGCACGATCCCCGGAAGTACGCAGATTTCGCGGGCACCGTGGACTCGGACGAGCGGCGCTAGTCCGGGGGTGGGCACGATAACTGCCCGCGCGCGCCGTGTGACGGAGTGCGCTAGTCGTTCGAGCAGTTGATAGGCGCTCCCCTCCGATTGCAGCCAACCGACCGAGGCCGCCGACTCGGGCCAGATATCGCGAACCTCGAGCAGCCACGGGCAACCGAACCGGCGCGCGAGGAAGGGGCCCAAGGTCGCGACCGGGAGTGGTGGAGAGGACACGAGCACCACATCGGGACGGGGCAGGGCGACGGCCCGGACTGCTGCGGCGGAAACGAATCCCGCGTAATTCGCGACGCGCGCGCCACGCGAGCGGTGGATGCCTCCAGGCGTCCAGACCCAATGATGCGCGATCCCTTCGATTCTTTCGGTGCGGAACGCGAGCCCGCGGTACGCCGGAGGGACGTCGCCCGTCATGTAATTCCGGGGGGTTGAGACCAGGTCGACCTGCCAGCCGCGCTGGACGAGTTCTGCGAAATACCGGCGATGGCGGTAAATGCCGGGTGCGCCCGGAGTAGGCGCGTGCTGGTACACGCATAACAGCCGCCGCTGCCGAGCCTGCTGCTGCGGCTGGACCCGATCCACGGCGCCGGGTCGCGGCAGTACGGGAGTCAAGCCCTAAGTGCCTAGCGGCGCCGGCGGCTTGCCCGCTGCAGCGTCAACCCACTCGCCAGCAGCACGCCGCCCACCGCAGCGAACCCCGCCAGGTCGAGCCCAGTGAAAGGCAACGTCCCGTTACCCCCACTTGTCGGGCTGCCTCCACCCCCCGCGGAGCCCGGCCCACACGACGCTCCGTGGGCGCACTTGACCGAATTCGCGAATGCGACGGAGGAAAAGACGAGTGCTGCGGTGACGACCGCGGCAAGAACCAGAATCTTCTTCACGAGCCTCTACCTCCCCGCATCTCCGAAATCACTACCCCATCGTGCCCGAGAGCACAGTAATACCAATCCTGACTGCGAGGCAGAGCCTCCGATTCACCCGAAGGGCTGAATCACTCCCCCCGGAGGAGCCGGTTTACCTGCTGCTGAGTAAGCGGATTGCCCCAGCGCAGCCGGGTCTGGGCCCAGGAGATGATCCCATCCCGGGGTGACAATCTATGCGCCCGCCCGAGCTCGGCTCGCGCAAGCGCCGGCCGGTTCTCGCGGCCCGCCATGACGCCGAGCATCAGATACGGGTACCAGTCGTACGGGTTACGGCGCAGGGCCTCCTTCAACGCCCGGCGCTCCTCCCCTGGCATCCCGGCGATCGCCGCGAGTGATGCACGGGCAATGGCCGGCCGCTCGCTCCACGGGTTCAGCGTCGCCGCGGTCTGGAGGAGAGAACCGGAGGCTCGCCCCGGTCCGCGCGCGACGGCTGCGTCCACGAGGCTGGCGGAAGCCCACGGGACCGCGAGTGCCGCCGCGGCGATCAACACCGTGGCGGCGGCGGCAACTACTTTGAAACGAGCGAGCGTTGGCCGCCGTACCGCGGATTGTTCGGCGGGAGTTGGCGCCGCCGCAATCGCCAGCAGGGCCAACCCCGCACCGGTCAGTGCCGGTAATTCCCAGAACCAGTCGGTTGAGGCATGGAGAACCCAGTACCCGGCGCCCACTAAGCAGGCCAGTGCCAGGCCCGGCGAGCGGAATCTCCGTGCAGCGCGGCCCGCCCGCACAAACGCAAGCGCGAGGAAGCTGAGGAATAGCAGTGCGCCGACGATCCCGGTCTCAGAAAACGCTCTTAACTCGACGCTCTCCGGATAACGCGACGTTTCATGCGTCCGCCGTTGTCGGAGGTAACCGACGATGTAGTTGTCAGCACCGACTCCAGTGATCGGATGTGCGAGGAATTGCTTTGCCGCGATCCGCCAGACGTCGTAGCGGCTCGTGCCGAATCCAGAGGTGAAGTGCAGAGTTCTCGTGGGGGCGGCCGCCTTGTTCGTGGTGAAGTCGGACCACGCCCGCTCCGCGCGGCCTAACGGATGGTTCCCGGCCGCGGTGACGGCAGATGAGACGACAGCCGCGGCCACGAGGACGGCCAGGCTCGTTCCGATGACTACACGAGCTCGCCGGGAAAGCGTCACATGTCGTTCGAGAACGAACAACGCGCCTAGTCCGATCAACGTCAACCCGGCGGTGATGGCGATCCACGCGAGAGCGGTCCGTGCCGCGCCCTCGCTGTCGTGTCCCGTGACAACGACGGAGTACACGTGTAGCAGGGCCGGCAGTGCCGGCCCGACCGCAGCAGCCACGATCGCTAGGTGCGCGAAAGCCCTCAGGCGGTTTCGGGCCACCGCAAGGTAGAGCACGACTGCGCATGGAAACCAGACGAGCGCACCGCGGCTCTGGCCGAGCACGCTCAAGTCGGCGAGCACTGCTGCCCCACCACAAGCGGCGAGACGGAAGAATGGGTTCGCCTGTCGTCGGGACGACAAAACCACCAGGACGAGACAAGCGGAGAGGAAGAGCGCGACATCGCCGTCCGCATAGCTGATCGGTGCCGCGAGGCGTCCTTGATCGAAGTGAATCGCACTCGTAGCGGCTGTCGCGGTCTGGACTAGTGCAGTCACGCCGAGTGCGGCAAGGCCGACTCCCCACAGCAAAAGCAGCGCGCTTCCCAGCAACTCCGAGAGTCCGAGGCCGGTAAAGAGCGCGAACATGAGCCAATAGACGAGCGTTCGGTTGGCCCCGTCCAGCGCGTCCGCGGGAACCTGCGCCCAGAGGATGGACAGGTAGCTCCAGGCAACGTAGAGGCCGAAGAGAACGAGCGGCAGCGGACGGGCTAGCAGCCGTGCACGGACCTGGGGGGATGCCGCCGCTGTGCACAAAAGGGCGAGCAGCAGGAGACCGCCGGGCAGCCACTCCTCGGGCGCAAACCCGCCGTCGCGCCAGGCCCACACAACACAAATGCCCAGGCCAATGCCAGCCAGAGCGGCCTCGATCGCAGTCGCCGCCGATACAGACAGCCCAAACTGGGTGGGACTGGGCGCCTGTACCTGGCTGCCCACGGGGTGTGCTTCCGGCTCGATCTGGAGTACCTCTTCGGCAGGGGGTCAAGTTGTTGTTCGTGCTGCTCCTCATGTTCGCAGACTTGCTCGAGATGTCGATCGTGCCCGAGCAATCTCCGGCTTGATGCTCGGTTGGCTCCGCAAATGCGATCGTGTGGAGGGTCTACGGCGTTGATCATCCTCATCGGCGATGGGCTTCAGGTGCCCGGCGCTCGACGACCTGTACGCCATAGTTCGACCTCGGCGACAACGCGGGTCACAAGCGTCGTGCGAACCGAACTTCCGTTCTGCGCGACCGTTTCGCGAGAGGGCGCCGGGGGAAGATCGGGCGGGTTCCGACAGACGCAACAAATACTCATGCCACTCAGGCGCCGGTTGCGGACAATCTTGACTGGGAGATGAGGAGCCTCGCATGATCGCCGAAGACGTCGAGGAACAAATTGGCCAGTTCTCGTTTCAGCCGCTGACTAGTCCGGCAACAGGGCGACTTCTGTACGAGTTTGCCTCTAGGGGTGGGGTCGAGGAGATCCTTGAGCTTGGCTGTGCCCATGGGACGTCCACCGCGTATCTGGCGGCGGCACTAGAAGCCAAAGGAGCTGGTCTCGTGCGGACCTTCGATCGGGAGGATGCCCGCGATCGGGATCCGAATCTGTTCACCGTCTTGAAGCACGTCGGCGTCGGGCACCGCGTGAAGCCCATTCTCTCGAGGAGTTCTTACACCTGGGAGCTGATGAGGCTTGTCGAAGAGCGAACCGAGGGAGAGGTGACTCACCCTCTCTTCGACTTTTGTTTCCTCGATGGAGCCCACACTTGGGAGACGGACGGTCTCGCGTTCCTTCTTGTGGATCGACTGATGCAGCCGGACCGTTGGATCGTTTTCGACGACGTCAACTGGACGCTCGGGTCGAGTCCGACCCTTAGGGATACGTCGCGCGTCAAAGCGTTGGCGCCGGAAGAGCGAACGACGCCTCACGTTCGCAAGATCATCGACCTTCTCGTACGCCCGCTTGGCTACGAGGTCCGGTTTCTCGGGAACTCAGCGTGCGCCTACAAGGCCGGGGGTGAGCCAGGAATGAGGCGTCATCACGACGACTTCGACGAAATCGCAGCCGCTCAGCCCGAGCTTGTGCGCCGGCTGGCGCTCGGCTCGGTACGGCGGCCCGGCATGGGTCGCCCCGCCATGAGATCGTCGTGAGGTAGCCGCTTCGGGGTCTGAGGATCCCGGCAGCTACACTCGCGGCCCGTGCGACCTGGAACGGGCGTGGCCGATCAGCTCTATCTTGCGCGTGCGCGGGCGTCGCTGGTCCGCGAGCTCGGCGCCGCCCACAGTTTTCGGCGTTGGCGAACCGACCGGCGCCTCGAGAAGGCGGTGCCCCGGCGACGCGAGGCTTTCACTCGCGAGATGTGGATCCAAGCAGCGGCTGCCGTCAGTGCGGCGTTCTCTGAGCCGGCTCAGCGACTGTTCGAGTTCTCTCGTGGTGGTCTCACTGTGCATGTACTGGGACAGCGAACGCCGTTCGCCGATCCGGTTTCGATTGAGCTCGCGTCGGCGAAGGATCTCGCCTATGGCCTCCTCTCGGATGCCGGCGTTCGCGTGCCTGAGCATGTCGTGGTTCACCGAAGCGACCGGGAGGCCGCGCGAGCATTTCTCAGGGCCGGCCCCGTTCCGCTCGTCGTAAAACCCGCCCGCGGGGGTGGAGGCGGCCGCGGTGTCACACCGGCGATAATGACCGCGCCACAGCTAGATCGCGCCTTGCGGCGAGCAGGCTCCACGTCAGAGCATGTTCTTGTCGAGCGTCAGGCCGGCGGCGAGCACTTCCGGTTCCTCTTACTCGATGGAGAGTTGCTGGACGTGATCCGCCGCGGCCGACCGCAGGTAGTCGGCGACGGCTCCTCGACGATCGAGGAGCTCATGTTCGCGGAGTACGATCGCCGCCTCGAGTCAGAGGCAACCGAAGGGATGAAGCCTTTCCCAGTCGACCTCGATTGCCTCTTCACACTCGAAAAGCAGGGGCTTCATCTGTCGACCCGAGTACCGGAGGGAACGAGAGTCGTAGTTAAGAGTGCGACGAACATCAGCGGCGGCCGGGCGTGCGTCACGGTGAAAGAGCCGATCCTCCCAGAGCTCGTGCACGAGGTGCGAGCAGCAGCGGTCGCTGTAGGTGTTCGGCTAGCCGGCGTGGACGTCGTCGCGCCAGACATCAACCGATCCCTCACTTCCAGCAACGGCGTGGTTCTCGAAGTCAATCCGATCCCCGGCTTGCAGCATCATTACAACGTCGCCGATCCCGAAACGGCTACCGCGGTGGCCGTCCCGGTGCTTGAGGCGTTATTCGCGCAGCGAGCCGCCGCGCAGCCCGCGTAGCCGGTCGCGCAGCCTGGACTTTCGAACCTCCGGCCCGAACACAGCAAATCCGTAATCTCTCGGATACCGATCCCGGACTGGCCAACTGAGCGAGAAGCGACGCCGTCCGAGCGACGAGAGAATGGCGCGGGCATGTAGCTCGGACGACGTCGTGTCTGTGATCTCGAAGGCGGCTTCGGTCGTGGAACGCGAGCGTGGCTCGAGTGGCCAGGCGCCGCGTGCGCGGACAGACCACGAAACGCATCCGGCGCTCTGATCGCGTGAGAAGCCGCCCAGGCAGAGACGGCCGATATCCCGCGCGTGTGCGGTTGCGGTCAGGCCCGTGCCGAATAGCAGCGCTCCGGTCGGGTCGAAGCCGACGCGCGTGGCTCGCGACGAGGCTGCGTCTAGGCCGGCTGTGGAGTCCCCTCCTCCGAGCGCGAGGACGGCGAGCGAAAGTTCGGAAGACAGCTGCGTCGTCTCGAGCGTGAACCCGTCTCGGTCGAGCGAGAAGAGCCTGCTGTGGGTTCCGATTCCGGCTGACGGTGCCGCGACAGGCAAGACCGCGATTGCATCGCTGCATTGAGCTCCTCGCGCGACGGTTTGTCCGGCGTCGACCCGCGCGACAAACCCTCCGGCTGCCTGTCGGCTTCGGCCCGTGGCCGCACCGAACCCGACCGCGAGATCCGTTTGCGGCCCGCCAGGCGTCGACCCTGCGCCCGTGGCCGCGAGCACGCTGCCCGGTGTGAAGCCAAGGCCGCTGACGACGTACGTGCCCGTGCAGTCGAGCACGAGATTGCGCACGGCCGCATGCACGTCCGATCCGCCCAAGGCCAGGTAGTGAATGAGCCAACGGTCTGCAGGCTCGCAGTCACAATCGATGGCGAATCCACGCTTGGCGAAGCGGATGTGCCCGCGGTAGGAGGCTTCGGGCGCTCGGGGGTCTTTGTGAAAGAGGAGCGGTGTCTCGGCGCCCCAGCGGCTCAGGACGCCGGGAGCCAGTGTGTCGTCCGCGGCCCAGGCAGTCGACGCGTAACCGCCCCCGTTGGTTGCAAAACCGATCCCACCGGTGCATCCCGCGACCGCGTCGCGGCACCACCAGAGAATGAGGGCACGAGGCTGGAAGGCCAGTTCCGCGGCCGGAGTGGTGCCTGGCGGGAGTCGAACGATCCCCTTCGCGACTTCAAGGCCCATCAGCTGCGCCGCCGCCGAACCAGCACTCGCAGCTCGCTAACGACCGCCGGCGCCACCACTAGGAGCAGCCCGCCGTAGACGAGGACTCCCACGGGCACGACGATGGCGAGTACGGCCGCAGCCGGCACACCAGCATGCACGAGCCCAAGCCGCGCCAGTTCGACGACACCGGCCATGATGAGCGCGAGGCCGACGACCAGCCCTTCGTCCCGAACAAATCCGACCGAAACTCCCAGCGCGCGCAACGTGATGTACGTGCTGACGGGCGTGACAAGGAACCGAGAGATGGCGAACGAAGCAGCGACGCCCACGATCCCCCAATGCAGGCCGATCACGAACGCGACCACAGTCACGGGGGTCGAGAACAGCCGGAAACGCAGCATTACGCCCGGACGGCCCATCGCCTGCATGGTGCTCCAGTTGAGCGTCTGCAACGTCGCTCCGACACCGGCAAGGCTAAGAAGCTGCAACACCGGGACGGCGGCGTCCCAATCCTGGCCGAGAACCACGGGCACGAACTCGGGCGCGATCACCGCCATGCCGAGGAAGGCCGGAACGTTCACGGCGGAGATCAATTGGTTGCCGCGGGCCCACGCCTCGGCGAGCCGCTTCGGCTCATGCTGAATCTTTGCGAAGGCGGAGAAGAGCACCTGCTGCAGCGGCTGCGAAATGCGGCTGACAGGAAGGAACATCGTGCTGTAGGAAACGCTGTAAAGGCCGAGCGCGACGGAGCCGAGGAAGCGGCCGACAAGCAGGTTGTCAACGTTGTTCACGAAGTACCCCAGCATCTGAGAGATGAGCGTCTTGCTGCTGTAGGAGCCAAGGCTGCGCATGCTCTCTCTCGAGTACACGAACTTCGGTCGCCAACTCGAGAACGTCCAGAGAAGCACCAGAGATGTACCTGCCTGCACCAGCGTCTCGCCGACGAGGGCCCACGGGCCCGCACCGGCGAGAGCCAGCAAGACAGCCGCCGCTGCACTCACGAACCCGGCCACCATCCCCCGAATCTCGAGGGGGCGGAAGTTCATCTCGCGAGTGAGCAAGGCGCTCTGCGTGGAGCAGAGCGCCCAGAGAAGAAAGACGACCGACGTGGCCGCGAAGAGGGGAGCCACCGACGGCTGCCCGAAGAAATCGGCGACGAGCGGCGACAGCGCGATGCCGAGGAGCATGATGAAGGACCCAGCAGCAACGTTCGTCCAGAACGCCGTCGAACGATCAACTTCCCGCAGTTCGCGGCGCTGGATGAGTGCGGCACTCAGCGCGAGATCGCCGAACGCTACACCGATGCCGCTGAACACGAGCGCCATGCCTGCAAGGCCGAACTCATGCGGCGTTAGCAGGTGCGCGAGGATGATTCCCACGGCGACCGCGGTCGCCTGCGCGGACACCTGTCCGACCAGCTTCCAGCGTACGCCTCCTGCAACTCGGGCCCGCAATCCGGTGGGGCTTTGAACCGGAACCGACTCCTCCTGGACCTCCTCAATCTCTATGACCGAACCACCTTGCGCCGGCTTGAGAGTCGAGCCTGCGCCTTCGCGGCGCCGACGACTACCCCTCCGAAGGCGCGGTAGCTGGACAACGCTTCGGCGAGATCTCGCGCCGTGAACTCATCGCGCAGTATCCGGCGAGCGCGGTAGGGCGGGACCAGATCCTGAACGGCTCCGACCGGCCGGCGGCCGCGGCCCTTCGCACTCCAAAGGCTCTCGGCATGGTTGACGACGTACGTGACGGCAGGGAACGGAAAGTCGGTCGGCGGCCGCCCCAGATCTCTCGCGACCTGGTCGTACTCGGGATGTCCACGCTGGTCCGGAGCGCTACCGAACTGGCTGAACGGTGCGGACAGATCGTCCCAGGACGTCGGTAGTTCGGCGCGAGCGAAGCGGAACACGAACGAGCTGCCGCAGGTCTTGTGAAAGTCTGTCCTGCGGTGACGAAGAACGCCTCTCTCGAGGTCGGCGATGTAACCGCTGCGTACGACGTAGCTCGACTCACCAGCCCACAGCACGTGGGCGACCAAGTCGCGGCGCACGAGGTCGTCCGCATCGAGGAACATGACATAGACGGCTTCGTCGTCCATCGTCGTGCGCAACCACGCCGCCGCGTGGCGACGCTTCGCTGACTTATCCCGCCCTCCGTCTGCCGCGCTCACCGGTTCGTCGAATGGGGCGCGTAGGGTTACTACGCCGTTCGCCAACTCGCCCAGCTCAGGCTCGTCATGGCATCCGACGATCACGCAGGCGGCCGGATCGGCCGCCCGGGCCGACCGGATTGTGCGACGAAGGTTCTTCTCCACCTGCTGCCAGTCAGAGGAGGCACTCTTTGGTTTGAGAGCGATCGCGAAAACGAACCTGGGCGTCACCCGCCAATGATGCCTCTTGCACGCCGAACCGCCGGAAAGGGGCGCCTAGATAGCCTATCCGTGCAACCGCCGGGTAAATCTCGGCTCGATCCCTCGTTCGAGTGATTTGACGTTTACGGCACCCGAACCCCGGCGATTCAGCTACTTTGAGGCAACCGGGCCGCGCCGGCAACACTCGAGGAGGGGGCAGTACGTTGGTGAGAAGGCGAGTTCAGCGACCCATGACACGTTTCGCGATCGCCGCGCTTGCTGCGGTCTGCCTGGCCACCGTTTTCCTTGGCTACCCGGGTCACAGCCGGGGAGCCGGGACAGGCACGCAGTCGAGCGTCAACGTCGCGGTCGTACCCGGTTTTAAGGCCCCGACCTATCCTGGTTATGGCGGCGTGGGAACCTTCCCGGCCAGTAATCCGCGACTCTCGGCCTATCACTTCAGCCAGCTGGCTGCGAGCAATCTCACGGCAGGCAGCCTCGCCCCCTACGACACGGTGGTCTTGTACGGAATCCGCTGGAGCACCATCTCCGCCAGCGGCCAGGCAGCGCTCAACACCTTCGCCGCCACGCATAAGGTCATCATCTGGGACTCGGACAACACAGGCGCCCAGAACTACAACTCGTTCATCCGGCCGTTCGCCACCTTGGCCAGCAACGCGGCCGGCAAGCCCCAGAACTCAATCGTGACGTTCCCAAAATTCGCACCACCCTTCGCCAATTTCCTCGCCAGCAACGACCCGAGCAGTCCGTATTACCTCGATCCGGCGCAGCTGGTCGACGATCCGAGCATGGTCAACGATATGAACGCGATGAAGACCGGGACGAAGAATTGGGGGCCGATGCTCCTAGCCCACAATGCGAAGATTCCGCAGGGCGGGTGGCCCCTCGCCTGGTCATACGGGGTGATCGGCAATCACACCGGGATGACCATCTACTCCGGTTTGGACGCAGACGCGATCGATAACAGCCAGCTCAATCCGAACGACGAGATAACAGAACTGGTGCTGCAGATGAAGGCGCCTTTCCGCACTACAGCCGACTCGTCGTGCGCGCCGACCTGCAAGCCGCCGCCAGTGCCGCAACAGGCCAAGCCCATCAGCTGCAGTTTTGCGAAGCACGTGCCTACCCACTGGGTGCACGGGCGGGTTCCGATTTCGCTGAACTGCAGTCCTGCAACGGGGGGCACAGCCATCGTTCGGCTGGGGCCCACAGGGACAGTCCTTGCTTCGGGTACTGAGCAGAACGGTCTGATCCGCCTGCGCGTGAATACGCGACTGCTCCGAACGAATCACGTTTCGCGGCCAGCGGTGATCTATGGCAACGGCGAACAGACAGAGAGCAAGTTCTTCACGCTCAAGGTCGACAACACCGCGCCGCGCTTGCTCGCACTACGCACCAGCGGCCGGGGCGGTGCGCACCTCGTGTCGTTCCGGGTCAGCGAGAAGTCGAAGATGCGCATCGCAGGCGGAGGCTCGCGCTACGAGCACTGGATCCCGGTGGCGCGCCGTCGGCTGATCACCGCGACGCTCCCCGGAAGTGTCCGGCATGCACGGTTGATCCTTCGAGACCGAGCAGGGAACACCAGCACGCGGAAGCTGACCTGGTGACCAGGCCGTCGGTTCGGTGGTAGCCGCTTAGGCGGACTCGCCGGTTCGCTTTCCTAAGGGGTCGGCCGAACTTGCTTGTAGACGATGTTCCCGTTCGAGTCCCAAGGGCTTTGGTCGGCGTAGCGAGGGTTCTGGTTTGTGTGTCTGGCGACGCCGTATTCGATGGTCACACCCTTGGCCGTCTGGCCTGGGTAGATGCCGTTGGCGCGGAGGCCGAACCCTTGCAGGTTCTTGCCCTCCAGGTACTTCACGTCTAGACCGAGCCTGTTGGTGTCGCCCCAGATCTGGAGAGCGTTGCCACCGGTTGCTCTTTGCGCTCTGTTGGTCTCGTTGACGCATTTGAGGTAGAGGGTGTTGCCGGTTGCTTGGGAGGCGGGTTGGTTGTTGCCGAATTCGACGCAGGCGCCGACGGGGATGTCGTGGGCGTAGAAGGCGAAGCGGTTG
>Ga0070714_100002714_pt1 | contig 13050 bp, 8 predicted proteins | sample LARL83metaG_FD_65450 | JGI IMG/M metagenome (GOLD analysis project Ga0070714, IMG submission 65450) | Corn, switchgrass and miscanthus rhizosphere microbial communities from Kellogg Biological Station, Michigan, USA - LAR L8-3 metaG | ecosystem: Host-associated > Plants > Roots > Rhizosphere ... | reverse complement strand
CGGTGGCGTCTGCGAGGCGACGTACGGCAAGCGCAACACGCCGTACCGGACGGCGGGGATGCAGCAGGCAGTGCGTGTGATGCGTGGCGCCGGCTACCGCGGCCCGATCGCCGTCCCCGGGCTCGACTACGCGAACGACCTGTCGAAGTGGCTCTCGCACCGGCCACGCGATCCGCTGCATCAGCTCGTCGCCGAAGCCCACGTCTACGGCAACAACACCTGCGCCTCCGTCGCCTGCCTCGACCGAGCGATGGCGCCGGTCGCCGCGCGCGTTCCGCTCGTGCTCGCCGAGACGGGGGAGACGTACGACGACTCGAGCTGCGGCTCGTCGAACATCGCGCGCCTGATCGGGTGGGCCGACGCGCGCGGCGCGGGTTATGCCGCCTGGACCTGGGACACCTGGGGAACGTGCGGCTCGCTCGTCTCCGCCTACGCCGGCACGCCGGCGAACGACTACGCCCGCTGGGTGCACGACTTCTACGTGGCGCACGCCGCCACGACGTACCACCCGCGCTGAGCCTCGACTCCCGCCGGGCACCGCTGTAGCCTCCTCCCTCGTCGGGGGCCAACGGAACGAAGGAGTCGGCGATGGAGGCAGTGCGGCGTGGCTCGTGGGTCTTGCTGAAGTACGTGACGACGATCTTCTTCCTGGGTGTGATCGTCCAGTTCTTCCTCGTCGGGTACGGACTCTTCGCGATGAAGCACGGCGCGACGATCGACGACGCGAAGAGCCTCGACGCCCACCGCGGTCTCGGCTTCATCCTCTCCGACTTCGGCGCCATCCTGCTGCTGATCCTCACGCTGCTCGCGTGGCCGCGGCCGCGCGCGATGCTCTACCGGTGGATCCTCCTGGCCGTGCTCGCATTCGTGCAGTCGATCCTCGCCACGGTGGGCTGGCACCACTGGGGCGTCGGCATGTTCCACCCGGTGAACGCGCTGCTCCTGGCCGGCCTCTCGGGCTACCTCACCCACTACGCCTGGAGGCGCGGCGCGCAGCGGTCGGAGGAGACTGCGCCTGCGGCGGTACCGAGCGGCTAGTGGGAGGGGCCTACGCGGCCCATGCACGGCATCGAGTTCGAGTGACACGTCCTGACCCGCCGGGTCCGAGGAGACACCACCGTCAGTGGATGCCGTGCAATGTCCGCGTCTAGTGACGGTTTCGACATCTCCGCCGCCTCTGATTCAGGACCAACGTCTGGTCCGACCAGGACCTTTCTCTAGCTGCTGGTGCCTGAGCCGGATGGCGGGAACTGCGTGGATTTCAGGAGCGCATCGACGCGGCGCTCGTTCTGGGCGAGGTTCGGGCCGCGGAGGCAGGCCGTGAATTCAGGTGCTGCGGAGTTCCTGATCGTCACCTCGATCGTGCGATCGGCTCCGATCGCGCGACAGGCGCCGCCCGTCATGACGCGACGCACGGCCCGGTGGCCGCCGATCTCGAGCGGCGAGCCGACGGGGCGGGCCGCGCAGCCGGCGCAGGGCGGGGCGTAGGGGAACTGCCACACGGCGAGGATGCCGCCGGGCTGGAGGCGCTTCACCGGCCAGCCGCAGGTCGTCGCGTTCCCATGCGTCGAGCACGGGCTGTGGATCGCCTGCGTGCTCAGGTAGACGAGGGGGAAGGAGTGGAGTTCGAGCGGCCGCTGGAACCGGAGCGCCTTCCACCCCGCGGGATAGTCGAAGCTGACGTACTGACCCGAGTACTTCTGGAGCGGCGGTCGCGGCGGATCCATCGGCGCCGCCTGCGTGCTGCCGCTGGCGCTGCCACACGCGCTCGCCAGAGCGACCACGGCAGCGATCGCGCCGAGAGACAGCAGGTGCCGAGGCGTCAAGCGGCCCTTCATAGCCCTTCTATGTACTTATTCCGATCCGATTCCGACTGGTCCGAAGGGTCAGTCTTTGCAGGCCTTTCCGTCACCGGAACGCATGTGCGGCGAGCGACATCGCGAGGGTGAGCGCGGTCACCGCGACGAAGATCACTCCGAGCTGGATCACCCGGGCGACCACGATCTCGCCGAGCGACCGCTCGAACGGGTCGTCTAACGGCGCCTCCGGCGCGGCCACGCGCCGCCGCGGCACCGGCCAGACGGGTGCGCCGAGGCGTGCGACCGCCTGCGCACGAAGCGCCGGCGAGAGGACGAGCACGAGCTCGGGTGAAAGAGCCTCGTCGGGTGCGAGGTGATCGACGGTCATTGAAATCGTGGATTCGGCGTCTCATTCGCCGTTCCGCCCCGATTCCCGCCTGTCGGTCAGCAGCCCCAATAAATAAGGCATAGCCGAACCGCGAGCAGGGACCAGCCAAACGGGTATCCCGAGCACGGCCTCGGAGCGCTCATGTACTAGACGTGCTGCGGCTGCGACAGCTGGCACTCGGCTGTGCGCTGGGATCGGCCGGCGCGACGGCGGCCATCGCGCTCGTCGCGAGGCTCGACTTCGCCTACCGGGCGCCATCGCTGCACGTCGCGCTCGAGACCACGGCCGCGATCACCGCGTCCGCCGCGGCGTTCCTCGTGCTCGGCCGCTTCCGGCGCACCGGTTTCCTGGACGAGCTGATTCTCTCCGCCGGCCTCTCGTTGCTCGCGCTGTCGAACCTGATCTTCGCGGCGCTTCCCGCAGCGCTCGACCTGCACTCCAGTCCCGCGGTCGTGTGGAGCATGCTCTTCACCAGCGCGCTCGCAGCTCTCCTGATCTGCGTCGCCGCCCTGCTTCCGCGGCGTGTCGCCACAGGTCCCACCTGGCCGCTCGCGATCTACGGGAGCATCCTGGGCCTGGCGTTTGCGGGCTCGGTCGTGCTGATCGCGCTCGGGAACCGCCTGCCGCCTCCGGTGACGTCGACGACCTCGCCAGGGGCGTCGCACCCCCACCTCGTAGCCCACCCCACCGTGCTGAGCCTCCAGCTCCTCCTCACATTGCTGTACCTCCTCGCGGCGCTCGGCTTCGCGCGGCGGCAGCGCCTCACGGGGGACGAGCTCAGCGTCTGGCTCGAGGTGGCCTGCATCTTCTCGGCGGCGGCCCGCGTCAACTACGCGTTCCATCCCTCGCTCTACTCGGACTGGGTCTACACGGGCGACGTGTTCCGTCTCGGCTTCTATCTCGCCCTCCTGATCGGTGCGGCGCGCGAGGTTGCCTCCTACTGGACGAGCGTGGTCGCAGCCGCCTCGCTCGAGGAGCGGCGCCGGCTCGCACGCGACGTCCACGACGGGCTCGCCCAGGAGATCGCCTTCATCGCGCGAAACGCGAAGCTCCTGCGGGAGCAGGGGGCCGAGCCCCAGCTGGTCGATCGGATCCTGCGGGGCATCGCCCGGGCGCAGGAGGAGTCGCGGCGGGTGATCGGCGCACTCGCGGCCACGGGCGACGAGCCGCTCGAGCGGGCGCTCGCGGACGCTGCCCGGGACGCTGCGCGGCGCTACGGCGCGGGGGTCGACATGGACCTGGCGAACGGCATCGTGCTGTCTCCGCAGGAGCGGGAGGCTGTGCTGCGAATCGCCTCCGAGGCAGTAGCCAACGCGGCGCGGCACAGTGGAGCCGAGACGCTGCGCGTCTACCTCGAGCGCCTGGACGCCGGAATGCGACTCGGGATCGTCGACGACGGCGAAGGGTTCGACGAGGAGGAGCCGCGACGGGGCTTCGGGCTGGTCACGATGAAGGACCGCGCCGAGTCCCTGGGAGGGAAGCTCCGCGTCGACTCGCGGCGAGGTGTGGGGACGAAGGTGGAGCTCGAGCTGTGATCGAAGCTCAGCAGTCCACTCACACCCTGCGCGTCCTGATCGCCGACGACCACGCGCCGACGCGCGACGACGTGCGGCGGGCTCTCGAGGACGACGGCATGACCGTCTGCGCGGAAGCAGCAGACGCGGCGCACGCCGTGCAGCAGGCGCTCGAGGCGAGGCCCGACATCTGCCTCCTCGACATCCGGATGCCCGGGGGTGGCGTTGCTGCCGCCTGGGAGATCGCCGCGCGACTGCCGACGACGAAGATCGTGATGCTCACGGTCTCGGACGAGGACGCGAACCTCTTCTCCGCTCTCCGTGCCGGCGCGGTCGGATACCTCGTCAAGGACTACATCGATCTTCGCTCCCTCCCACGAGCGCTGCGAGACACCGCCGAGGGAAGGGCGGCGATCCCGCCGTCCCTCGTGGCCCGGATGGTGAAGCAGTTCCACGGCACCGACCCGCGCTTCCGCACCACGGCGGTCGGCGGGGAGAGCGAGCTCGCGCCCCGGCTAACGAGCCGGGAGTGGGACGTCCTGGTCGGCCTGGCCGACGGCCTGTCGACCCGCGAGATCGGGCGCCGTCTGCAGCTGAAGCCGAGCGGCGTACGCGCCCACATCTCCGCCATCGTCCACAAGCTCGGCGTCGCAGACCGCGACGAGGCCGTGGATTTCTTCCGCCGCACGACCGAGAACTAGCGGTTCTCAGCCGAATCCGGCGCTCGCTTTCCTGTGCAAAGCGCTGTGAAGCCCGAGCGCTTTCGTCCTCGTGACTGCTTGTCGAAGCGCGGGGCGAGGCGCAGGCTCTGCCTTGAGTGTCTGTGGCTCTGTCTGTGGCAACTGAGGAGGAGAAGGTATGAGGCGGCTCATAGGTGGAGCGCGCTCCACAAGCAAGGTCCCGCTCTTAGCGCTGACAATGATGCTGGCGTTTGCCGCATTGCTGGTCGGGGCTGCGGGCAGGTCAAACGCATCAGTCCCCTCGAGCTTCGTCTCTCCGGTTCACGTGGCGACGACGTTCGAGGGGTGTAACAACGACGGCTCGATCACATTGCCGATCGCCGGACAGTTCGTCTGTCCGGACGCCGCCTATACATCCGGCAATCTCGGTAAGGGATGGAACGAGCTCGACCTCGTCCCGTTCTACGTCAACTTCTCGGTTGGTACCCAGTCCACCGCGACCACCGATTTCAACCTGATCGTCGCCGGCGACCATGCGCTGGGCGGCATCAACGGCTTCGATGCGGTCGGTGCTCCGACCATCCACTCCGGCTCCGACGCGTCTTGCACCGTCTCGGCCAACGCGCAGGACATCGGTCCGGGGGTCACGGGTGGAGCGGATGACTCCATCTACCGCGTATGGACCGTTCATCTCGCCAAGGGCGCCTCCTGCCGTGTCGACTACACCATGCGGATCGCGCTTGGGGCGTCCGGCTATTCGGGGTCGAGCCTGCAGGCGTACATCTTCGAGACGAGCGACTTCTCGACGGGCAAGAGCACGATTCCTCTCCCGGTGAAGAATGCAATCTCGCCACAGTCGATCTCGAAGGACATGACGGCGACGCAGAACACGAACACGCCGTGGAACCTGACGAAGTCGGCGACGCCGGACACGATCTCCTACGGGAACGTGTGCGACGCCAACTTCTCGAATACGGCGAATGTCGGGATCACGATCACCTGGACGAAGGAAGACGCCGTAGGCAGTGGCCAGGTGCTGTTGACCACGAACGTCTATGCGAACAATCCGGCCCACCGCGTCATCCACACCACCGTGTCCGATCAGATGTACGCCGGCACCGACCAGAGCACACCGCTCGGGTCACCGTTCGTCGTCACGAAGGACGTTCCGGCCAACACGGCCAACTACCTGATGGAGACGGACACGCAGACCGTCGCGGCGAGCTCGGTCACCCACTACAACGATGTGGCAACCGCGACGTACACGGATCTCGTGACCGGCGTGCCGGTGCCTGGGAACACGCAGGCGACAGCAGGTGCCGACATCACCACCGGCAGCAACACGAATTCGAACGCGACCGTGACCGACGCCGAGTCGATCACCGGGACGGCCCTGCACTTCAAGGTCAACTCTCGCACCGGCTCGCCCACGGGCTCGTACACCAACGGCTACACCCAGGGCAACTACGTCGACGGCACCACCACGCCGGCCGAGGTGGATTGGTCCTCGGGCACGAACGCGATCGGCGGGACCGGCTCGATCACGTTCAACAAGACGATCAAGCTCGACCCGGCTCAGGCGACGTCGGGGACACTCAGCGACACGGCGACCCTGAACGGCTCCGACGGCTTCGGGCCGATCACCGCACCGCTGTCGGTGAACCTCTCCTCGTCTGCGCTGGGCACGATCGAGGTCGACAAGACACTGTCGCAAGCCGTCTCGTCGGATCAGACGTTCACCTTCGACCTGATCCACAACGGCAGCACCGTCGCGACGCTGCCGGTGACCGTGACGGCTGGCTCGACGACTGGCCATGCGTCGTTTACCAGCGTGGCACTCGGGAGCTACACGGTGCACGAGGAGACGCCTTCGTCGGCGTGGTCGCCTGGCCCGGATCAGACGGTGAACCTCACCGGCTGCACGGGCAGCGCCTCGTTCACGAACAACCTCGGCCCCGCCGTCGCGTTCGCCAACAAGGTGACCGATCCGGTCGGCTACCAGCAGGGCTGGACGTTCACGCTGACCAGGCCGGACAACAGCACGCTGGACGGCACCACGGACAACAACGGGCACGTCATCTGGACCGGTGGCTCGACCACGCAGGCGTCACTTGGCCTGGAGGGCACTTACACGATCTCCGAGACCCACCAGACCAACTGGACGGAGACCGGTGCGGCTCAGGCGGCCGGCAGTACGGGCACGGTCACCGGAGGCAGCGGCTCGAGCGCTTCGTGCTCGTTCACCGTCGCCTATCCGGCCGACGCGAACCTGAGCTACGGCTGCACGATCACCAACCAGAGCCGCGCCCACGTCCACGTGAACAAGACGTTCGAAGGGGCGGCGCTGACCGGTACGGAGGCGTTCACGTTCCAGCTTCGGAGCGGGTCTTCGGCCGCGGCGGCGGGGACGATCCTCGAAAGTGAGATCGCCAACGTCGCCGACAACGGCGTGGCGACGTTCACGACGGATCTGATCCCGGGACAGACCTACGCGATCTGCGAGGTCTTGCAGGCGAACATCAACACCGACCTGACCGGCTACAACCCGGGTGGCGCCACGGGCGTTGTCTGCCATGACTTCACTCCGGCCCCGGGCGACTCGGTCGAGTTCGACGTGAACAACTCGCCGGTCGCGGCGCACGCCAAGGCCATCAAGATCACCGTGCCGTCAGGTCACCAGGCCGGATGGACGATGAACCTCGAGTCTGGCGGCACCACGATCGAGTCGGGCACGACCGATGCGAACGGGAACGTCTCGTTCACGACGAACCTCCAGGACAACACGTCCTACACCATCGAGGAGACGTCGCAGGTCGGCTGGGACCAGACCAGCGCAACGGGCGACTGTTCGTTCACCGTGCATTACCCGGCGGACGCGAACAAGACCTTCACCTGCACGATCACGAACACGCAGCGTGGCCGGTTGGTCATCAGGAAGGTCACCGACCCGAGCCCCGACCCCTCGAACAGCAGCTTCACGTTCGATCCGACGGGCTTCAACAGCGGCACCTCCTTCCAATTGCAGAACGGTGGGGCTTCTGGCTTCAACAACCTCCTCCCCTCGAGCGCGTCGCAGACGTACTCGGTCTCGGAGGAGTCCCTGGCCGGATGGACGCAACAGTCGGCCACCTGCAACCACGGCACGGTGGGCAACATCACGATCCTGCCGGGCCAGCAGACCACCTGCACCTTCACGAACATCAGCAGGGTCCACATCAGGATCATCAAGACCCTGAACGGCCAGCCGCTCACGGCTAGCTCTCAGCAGTTCACATTCGAGTTGAGGTTGGGCGATCAGTCCGTCAGCACCTCGGCTCCGATCGAGAGCCTGACCACGAACGGCACGAACCTGGGCACGTTGAACTTCCAGACGGCCCTGATTCCCGGCCAGACGTATGCGATCTGCGAGCTTCTGGTGCCGGGCTACGGCCCGAGCTTCCCGGCGGGCTACGGCGCATACAACCCCGGTGGTGTCCAGGCAACGACGTACTACTGCTTCAACTACGTCCCGTCGGTCGGTGACGCGGTGTCCACAAAGGTCTTCAATGTGGACAACAGCCACGCCACGGCGAAAGGCCTGACGATCGGCTTCTGGAAGAACCACGCCGATCCGACGTGCAAGAAGTCGAAGGGCAAGCAGACGGACGTGCTCGGTGCGTACCTCGACGGGATCAAGATGGGCACGATCACCTATCGCGATCCCTTCGTGTCGGGGCCTGGGAACGTGGACGAATGCGCCGCGGTCCAGACCCTGAGCAAGCTCAACTTCAATGGAGTGAACAAGGCAAGCGACCCGCTGTTCAACATGGCCGCTCAGCTCCTTGCGGCGCACCTGAACGTGAACAGCGGTGACGTCCCCGACGCTGCCGCGGCCTCCGCGATCAGCCAGGCGGACGCACTGCTGATCAAGTACAGCTGGAACGGAGTCAGCTACTCGCCGGCACTCACGCCCGCTGACGCGGCGCTGGCGAACTTCCTGAACGGCCAGCTGGACAAGTTCAACAACAACAACCTCTAGTCCCTCAGGGACCTGGGTATGAGGGGCCGCCTCCGGGCGGCCCCTCTGCTTCTACCAGGAGGATGCGAGGAAGTTCTTGAGACCCACGACCTGGCGGGCGTCCGGAATCTGGTAGTTCATCTGCGCCATTCCGGCTTGCGCGGCCGCGGTGCCGAACAGGAGCCGGTAGTCCTCGGCGAGGATCTCGGCCCGGTTCCACATGTAACTGGTGTCGAGCCGAGAGTCACCCAGGATGCCGCGGGCCTGTAGGTAGCTGCTCCAGTTGCCGCCTTCGCTCATGTACAGGTGGTAGAGCGACCAGGCGTGCCCGTACTCGTGGGCGACGATCGCGTCCGGGATCAGCGTGAAGTTCGACCCTGGCTGCGCGGACAGGTAGGTGACGGCTTGGTAGTTCGAGTAGCCGCTCGCTGCGTCGCCGGCAACGCTCGTCGCGGTCGAGGAGGCGTACTGCGTCTGCACCTTGATCGTGTAATGCGGCCCGATGAGGCTCAGCTGATAGGCGTTCGGCTTCAGCAGGTCGTAGATCTGCTGGGCCGTCCAACCGGTGACACCGGAGTAGATCTGGATCGTCACGCCCTCCGGCGTGACGAGCTGGTCGGTGACGCCGGGGGGAAGTGCGACGCTGTTCTGGACGGTGACGGTCTCACTCGTCGTGGAGGCGTTGCCCGCGGTGTCGGTCGCGCGGGCCGTGAGTGTGTGGGGGCCGTTCGTCAGCGTCGTCGTGTCGACGGAGTAGCTCCAGCTGGTCGTTCCCTGCGCGGTCTGGTATCCGCCGCCGTCGGCGGTGCCGTCGACGCTCACCTGCACCGTTGCGACGCCGACGTTGTCGGAAGCCGATCCCGATACGGCGACGGTGCCCGAGACCACGCCGCCAGAAACCGGTGCCGAGATCGAGACGGCCGGCGGAGTCGTGTCCGGTGGCGGCGGCGGTGTGGGCGACGGCGGGGGCGGGGCCGCCGAATTGGTGAAGGTCAGGGTCTCGGTCGTGACCGCGGTGTTGCCTCGGCTGTCGGTCGCCTGAGCCGCGATCGTGTGCGATCCATCCGGATACGACGCGGTGTCGAGAGGGAAGCTCCAGGAGGTCGTGCCGGACGCCGGCCGGTAGGTGCCGCCATCGACGCTCACCTTCACGTTCGCCAGCGAGGTGCTGGCGTCCCAGGCCGAACCGGTCACGGTGACCGATCCCGAAGCGTTCGAGCCCGACGAGGGCGACGCGATCGAGATGGTCGGCTTCGTCGGCTTGCCACCTTTGCCGCTCGGCGCGGCCAGGGCGCCCCCGGTGAACAGGAGAAGCAAGCACACCGTGAGTCCTGTCAGCGGGAGGGGATGTGATCCGCGCTGGGCGAACAGCTTGAGACGTGAGAGCATGGGCGGAGCTCCTTGAAAATCTCGCCTCGCGAGCGACCCCGCAGATTCGTGAGGCTGGCGGCGTTGTCGTCGGCGGGAACATCGACCGCAGGGGAGCTCGACTCGAACGAAGACGTCCCCCGAACGGGGTACACCTTGTGTGTCGCGTCTAGCGGTCGCGAGGTTCGAACGGGCGCAGAGATCGCGCCGCGCGACTCCTGGTTCCCGCGCGGTCTCTGCGAACGCCCACAGGTGGTCGCCGCGATTAGAACGGACCCGCCTCCGCGCTGCGAAGCACAAGCGCTTTCCACCGTCGCGCCCCCTTGTAACGGGGCCCGGTCCGCGAGAGCCTCAAGCTTGTCCACAGGCGGTTGTGGACGACGAGCGCGCCCAGGCTCGCCCTAACCCACCCCGGGGGAGGGGAGGAGATTCGAATGGCAAGGAAGCTGGTAGGGCCGACAGGGAGTCGGCGCAGACGCTGGCTACTCCTATGCACAACCATGGTGACGATCGCGCTGGCGGTGCTCTTCATTCCGAGCGCCTTCGCCGTGCACGACACGGGCTATTTCGAGCTCGACGGGAACGCGACGACCGATCACACCGGCACAGGCATCCCGGACGACTGGGACCGGGTTTGTTTCACGGTCACCAGCAACGCAGGCTGTGGCACGTCGAACACCGTGAAGCAGCCGACCGCCGTAGATCCCTACGGGGCAACAGCCACAGCGTGGACCGGAGACTGTTCGGTCGGGTCGAAGGGCTTCGGCTGCAACAACCCGAACGCGACCATCTTCACCGGGGGCGGCTCGAAGGATCCGCAGGACATCAACAACTGGGCCTGGAAGGACGGCGCAGGAGGTCTGCCGGACAAGGACAACCTCGTCCACGCCTTCGCCGCCCGCTACTCGATCCCGGGGACGAACTCGAGCGGAACCTGTCCCAACGGAACTGATCTCAACGGCGGCAATTTCGACAATACGGTCGCCTGTCAGGTGATCTACTTCGGCTCCGACCGCTTCGACAACAGTGGCGACGCGCAGCAGGGGTTCTGGTTCATGCAGAACAACATCGGCCTCGGCACGAACGCGGTAGGCGGCGGCTCGGGCTTCACGAGCAATAACGCGACCTCGTTCCACCGCAACGGCGACCTGCTCGTGGTCAGCGACTTCAGCAACGGCGGCGGCACGGCGACGATCACCGTCTACAAGTGGGACACGACCTGCACGAAAGCCGTCAGCAACCCGCAGCCGGGTCAATGCGGTGACGTGAATCTTCGGGAGCTCGAGACGTCGAGCAACGCCCTCTGCGGCGCGAGCTTGAGTCAGAACGACGCCTTCTGCGGGATCACGAACCCGCTCAACGGCACCACCACGCCATGGGCCACCGACTACACCGACAAGAGCGGCAACCACTCCTATCTGCAGGGAGAGCTGTTCGAGGCCGGCATCAACCTCACCACGCTGGGCCTGGGTGGCGAGTGCTTCTCAAGCGTTCTCTCTGAGACGCGCTCGTCTACCTCGACCACGGCGACGCTGAAGGACTTCGTCCTCTCGGGGTTCGCACCGTGTGGAGCCAAGATCCAGACGACGCCGAGCGCAGGCACCTCGGATACGACCTCGGTCTCTCCGGGGCAGTCAGTCACCGACCTGGCGACGGTTACGGGATCCGGGATCACGAACCCGCCCTTCCCGTCCTCGCCGCCGAACGTGACCTTCTTTCTCTGCACAGCGGCCCAAGTCATCGCTAACGGCGGTGACTGCCACACGGGAGGATCGCAGGTCGGAGCTACGAAGCCCCTCGCGGCAACGGCCGTGCAGGGGGTGTCGACGGCAACCTCCGACGCGGTGAACGCCGGCACTGTGGCCAGCCCGGCCTTGACGCCCGGTACCTACTGCTTCAGAGCCGAATGGGCCGGAGACGCCAACTACCCCGGCCTGATCAAGGACGGCAGCACCGGTGAATGCTTCAAGGTCCGGACGATTCCGGCCAGCCCGGTGACGACGCCTTGGTCGGCAAGCGACTCGACCGGCCACGCTCTGGGAACGGGGGCACTCCCTCTCGGGACGACGATCTACGACAAGGCAGTGGTTACGGGAACGGATGCCGGCGGAGCGCCTCCCGGCAGCGTGCACTTCTTCTTGTGCGACCCGAGCCACCTGAGCCCGTCCACCGTCGGGAGTGAGGCCTGCACGACCGGTGGAACCGACCTCGGTACCGCAGCCCTCAGCGCCGACAGCGGCAATCCAAGTCCCCCGACGTCGACGGCGTTCTCGACGGGCACGGCGGCAAACCAGGCAGGCGTCTGGTGCTTCCGGGCCGTCTACGTGCCGACCGGCAACACGTACGTCGCGGGCAACGCCGACTCGAGTCACACCGAGTGCGTGACCGTTGGTCCTGAGACGACGACCACGGTGACCAACCCGCTCCCGGGGACAGGCCCGTTCGCAGTCGGCACGCACATGACCGACCACGCGGTCGTGACGGCGCACGACAGCGTCGACGGGACGCCGACAGGGGCCGTGACGTTCTACATCTGTGACCCGACTCAGGTGACCCCGGACGCGGGCAACGGGAACCTGCCACACTGCGTGCCAGCCAATGGATCGCAGGTCGGCACGGCGCAGAACACGACCGCTGTCGCAAACAGCAACCCGCCCGCTTCCGAGGCGACGACCAGCACCTTCGTGAACGCGAACGTCGTCGGCACCTGGTGCTTCGCGGCGGTTTACGCCCCGGGCGGAGCGAACGGTGCGAACTACACCGGGTCGAGTGACACCACGAACGACGAGTGCTTCACCATCCATGACTCGACCACGATGACGAGCACTCAGTCGTGGGTGCCGAACGACGAGGCGGTGGTCGGTGTCACCGGCGGAACCGCGTTGAACGGCACGCTCTCGATCGATATGTACGTGGGCACCTGCAACGCTGCCGGGACCGACGTTTCCGGCAGCCCGACGGTCGTCCATCACTACGAGAAGGCCCTCGTCAACGCGACGTTGGCTGCCGATCGGACGTTGGACTCAGGCAACGCCACGTCCTACTCGACAACGACGACGATCGCCTGGGTCGTCAAGTTCGCGAGTACCGATTCGAACGTGACTGGGTCGCAGCACTGCGAACAGTCGACGGTCAGCGGATTCAGCGGCTGACGAAGCTCAAACGACGTCTAACGAGCGAGGGCCCCGCTTCGGCGGGGCCCTCCTCGCTTGTTGGCCTGTGCGACGTTAGGCGTCGACGTGGAAGGTCAGCGTCGCCAGCGTGACCGTTCCCTTGTGGCTCGTGTAGTACATGGTCGCGGTGC